>Ga0210019_1000009_pt1 | contig 377873 bp, 361 predicted proteins | sample CryGeyCG2114_020_2_FD_183969 | JGI IMG/M metagenome (GOLD analysis project Ga0210019, IMG submission 183969) | Groundwater microbial communities from aquifer - Crystal Geyser CG11_big_fil_rev_8/21/14_0.20 (SPAdes) (version 2) | ecosystem: Environmental > Aquatic > Deep subsurface > Groundwater...
CCTGACCCCGTATGCCATCAAAGGGGACCTGATTAACCTGGACACGATCATCGGGCAGGATATTCCCCGGGCCAACGCGTATATCAAGAGCATGTTCGTGGATGTGATCCGGATGGTTCCGATAGCGGAAGACGGCGGGTATTATGAAGCACAGGGACAAGTGAACCTCACCAAGCTGATGAGGTTCACTGTTCCTGTAAATGGCGTCCCCAACGGGAGTCGAACCCGTGTCGCCGCCGTGAAAGGGCGGTGTCCTAGGCCACTAGACGATGGGGACAGTGGTACAAATTGGCCTATCTAATTTTGTGAGCCGCCCCGGACTCGAACCGGGGACCCTCTCCTTAAAAGGGAGATGCTCTAACCAACTGAGCTAGCGGCCCAACCTAATAACAAAAGGGAGTGGGCACCTAACAAATCGACCCTTGCGGTGTCAATACTAAGAGTGCAGTATAATGTATCTATGCAAATATTCTGGTTTTCACTGCTTCTAATGCTCACCCTAACCCCAGGAGCTGCCATGTCCAAACCTAAGAACTGCGACCTCGAAAAACGCCTTACACCCCTGCAATGCCACGTCACACAAGAAGGTGGCACCGAACAGCCCTTCAATAATGAGTACTGGGACAACCATCGTGAGGGCATTTACGTCGACATCGTCTCAGGCGAGCCCCTCTTCAGCTCCACCACCAAGTTTGATTCTGGCACCGGCTGGCCGAGCTTTACACAGCCCATTTCCAAAAATGACATTGTCGAAAAAGTGGATGATACCCACGGCATGATTCGCACTGAAGTGCGCAGTAAAAAAGCAGACTCCCATTTGGGTCACGTATTCCCTGATGGCCCAGGACCGAATGGACTACGTTACTGCATCAACTCTGCATCGCTGCGCTTTATTCCAAAGGAAGATTTGGTCAAGGAAGGCTACGGGCAATATCTGAAATTGTTTGAGAAGAAATAACTAAGTCCGAATCTGGCCGTGGCCTTCGACCACAAAACGTGTAGTCGTCAGTTCTCTGGCCCCCATGGGGCCATAGGCGTGAATTTTACTGGTGGATATTCCCATCTCAGCACCCAAACCAAGCTCTCCCCCATCATTGAATCGCGTCGATGTATTCACCATGATGCACGACGCATCAATCTGAGCGGAAAACGCTTCGATGGCGGCCTTGCTACGTGTCAGTATGGCCTCGGTATGATGCGTGCCATGTTTTTGAATATGCGTAATCGCTTCATCCAGTGAATCCACGACACGAATACTAATCACCTTGTCCAGATATTCGGTGTCCCAATCTTTGGCCGTTGCCAGCTTCACATCACTCCCACCCAGTTTACGCGTACGTGTACAGCCCCGAACCTGAACACCTGCTTTGACATAGAGTGGAATCAATCGGGACATGAGCGCCGGTGCTGCAGCCTTGTGAACCAATAGTGACTCCATCGCATTGCACACACCCGGCCGCTGAACCTTGGCATTCATACAAATATCAACAGCCTGCATCTGATTGGCGTCGGCATGCACATACACATGGCACAGCCCTTTGTAATGCGCCACCACTGGCATCTTGGCATTATTCACCACAAAACGAATCAAGCCTTCACCACCGCGCGGAATCATGAGATCGATGTATTGCGGAAGTGAGAGCATGTCTTGAACTGATTTGCGTGACTTAGAATCCAACACTATGACCGCATCTTTAGGTAAAATGGGTACGATTGCAGATCGCACAATGTCACCCAAAATTCTATTGGAGTGCGCCGCCTCTTTTCCACCCTTCAACAAAATGGCGTTTCCAGATTTAATGGCAAGTGCGGAGCAATCCACCACCACATTGGGACGACTTTCAAAAATCATGGCCACTACACCAATTGGCACGCGTTCGCGCCGTACTTGAAGACCATTGGGACGTGTGTAACGTTCAACCACTTCACCCACCACATCCGGCTGTTTGGCAATGGCCCGTACCGCATTGGCCATGGCGGTAACCGACTTAGGCGTGAGTTCCAAACGATTGATCATGGCCTCTGTGAGCCCCATTTTTCTAGCAGCCTTCAGATCCTTTTGATTGGCCGCAACGATTTGTCGGCTGGATTTTTGTAGTTTTGCAGCAATGGTAAGGAGGGCTTTGCGTCGCTCTGCATTGCTTACCGACATACACTTTTGGCTGGCTTTACGCGCGGACTCAGCAAGTTGCTTGGTTGTCATTTCTTCTTCCCTTCAAAAAAAGTTCCCGCATCGCGCGTTAGTGCCTCAAGAACAGGCGACTTATGACGATAGTTGGATAAAATGACCGGGATGCGCATCCCTGTTGTCTTGCGAATGGCCTCTAGCTTGGTCTTCATGCCACCACGACCCATCGCTGATCGACCACTGACCAGTACTCCTTTTAGCTTTTCACCATGTTTCACACTTGGGATTATTGTGGCGCCCTTCTTCTTGGGATCGCGATCGCACAAACCATCGGTACCAGTTAGAATGACCAGCACATCTGGCTGTGTCATTTTACAAGTGAGAGCTGCCAATTGGTCATTATCACCCACTGTAATTTCAGAATAGCTGACAGTATCGTTTTCATTTAAGACAGGCACAACAAAATTTTCCAATAACCGGTTCAATGTATTACGCGCATTCTTGTAGCGGAGTGAGCTACGAAAATCCTCATGTGTCAGCAAAATCTGCGCACATTGAAAACCACGCTTGGCAAAAAAATCGTGATAGGCACTCATCAGCATTGGCTGACCCACCGCACTCAGCGCCTGCAACATGGAAATTTCATTCTTACGTGTTTTTAAGAAGGCGCGACCTGTATGAATGGCGCCGGAACTGACGATTACCACTTGGACACCCTGATTTAAAAGATATGACACGTCTGCTAAAATGTTATGGAGTTTATCAAAATCAACACCGCCACCGTCGCGCGTAACAGCGCTTGACCCTAATTTAATCACCAGACGCTTTGGCTTTTTCTTAAGCTCGCTGCGCCATTTAATGGAGTTTGTCATGGGCGCACGGCCTAACGCATCCCAGGGAATGTTTCAAATCATTTGAATTATTTAGGACACAGGACCATCCAATGGCAGTAGTCCACATCGCCGCAGCTATGGTTTTCGGGAACATCGGCATCATTGGTAGTGGATTCATTACGATTCTGGGTTGGCTTCAGCATTTGCTGGTGGAGATTGTCGCAACCTGAGAAATCAAATCCGCCCTCTCTATTGCGATATACGCATCGCCCTGCCGGATCGCAACTACCAATGGTGGCCCAGCATTGCAGGTCAGGTGCCGCAACCTGTAGCCTGCATCCATCATCATAACAGACAACGCGTAACGGGTTGCATGGTGCGGGTGGCTGATCGTGAATACAAGCGCCATCAAAGTAGGCATCAATTGTATAGTCCTTCTTGTCTGCGACCCCACCTGTACTCAAATTAATCACCTGCACATCTGCTTTATTACCACGAACTGTTAACACATTACCATCAGTCACCATGCGAGCCACATTATCATCACCGTATGGCATAGGCTCGCCCCCCTCTGTTCCATTCAGCATCACAAGGGCTAACTTAGGATCATCTCCCTTCATCAAATAGACATTAATACAAACGTCATCATTCGTGTTGACTCTATAAAGGTACTGATCAGATGCCATCGCCTGCACACTTGTCGCGATACTATGATCAATGTCGCTATTACTGATATCGACTGCGTGATAATGTATTGAATTGGGCGTATTTGAATTACGAAACGGCATAACACGCTTCATAAAAACTTCGGGCAAATCCTTCCCAAGTGCTGCTTGAATAGCCACATCCAGACGCTTGTTAAAGACCCCAAGTTCACTCCCGTTGAAGGCCCGAAAGAGTGGCATCAAGTAGGTTAAGTCACCATTGTTGGCATTTGCAAAAAATTCAACTGCATAATAGCTATACGAATAAGGATTATACTTTGCTAAAGTATGCGCCCAGTTCCGTGGAACGCTATGCAGGTATCTGTTCCGTAGTGCGTTTTCACTCCAACCGCCAGAGGCCAACATACCCACCGCTGTTGCTGTACCCTCGCTAAGGGGGCTATTGCGATTCAAATTGACGGCATCATCAATACTTGCACAGTTATTACAAATGGCCGTCTGAACTGCATGTGTCAACTCATGGTGGAACACGGTTCCTACGTTGCGTGCATACTCGTTATTAACCTGAGATTCGACAATTTTTAAAATTCCGGTTGCACTGGTAAAGCTGGATGTCCTTCCCTTTGTTAAATATGCCATGTTGTAGCGTACACTGGGGTCGTGTCTCCTCAAGACTGCGGGATCTGGCAATGTTGAAAGATTGGTTTGTCCCAAGCTCAATGCCGATAATTGTTGCATAACCAATTCATTCATATTCAGATGTGTCAGCAAATCTCGTGATGCATCTGTCAATCCATTCTGTACCTGAGTCACCATTGAATTGGGATTTGCACCATCACAGGTCACTGCACCGTGATCCGATAACGCATCTGTGTCACAAACAACAGCCCATGGGTATTGTCCCATACCAACAGTATTGACAGCTTTCTGTGCACGACTTGATCTCTTGACCGATTTGGATTGTAAAAATGACTGCGGGTCAATTGTAACTACTTTGAGGCCTGTTCCCGCAACGCCAACAACATCCACAGCTCCTGCACTTGAATACAGACGAACTGTCAGGATGGCGCTATTCGGATCCAAATCCCCTAAAAGGGATTCCCACTCGTCATCTTCTGATCCATCTTTGTCATAAGAAATTTGTTCACCTCTCACACGTGCTTTTGCGTAAATTCCTTTACCCTCACTAATCGCTTTTCGCATACTTTCAGCATCGAGTTGAATGGCAAGAAGGATTGGGTCAGCACTTTGTACAACACGTGCCTTTGAAAATTCTAAGGTCACAGGATCTGAAACCAGCTGCACATCACCGATATTCGACGTGTCTGCTTGATTTTCAGAAATTGTCACATCGACGTCTTCAGTAAACGAGCCCGTAGGAATTTGCAAAGAGGACTTGGTGTCTGTAAGTGTTGCTCCAGCATTTGCACTAACCGTCGACGTACTTCCTCCACCACTACAGGCACTACACAGCACCATAAGCAGCCCAACAAAGTAGAGTTGCTTCAACAGGAGACCGCTGTTATGTGGATTCATAATCTCAGTATGCTAACATGCAGTCTCTGCGCCTATGAGCCAATAAAATGGCATCGCCAAAAAGGTTAAAAATAAACGCCGATTTATTTTTAAATAACATGGAGTTATAACAATACCACACTAAACAAGATTAAGTTTTGGGGCACGCGAAATACTCATTTTAGGTGGTAATTTGGCAGATGCCCAAAGTGGCTGAAAGTAGCGCTGCATATGCTGCGCTAACTGTGGCACATCAAGGCCCATCATACGTGTTGTGTGATGTTGAACAATCTCAACATAATGAAGTGCGCGTCTGGAAAGACGTTGGGCTGGTGGGATTTGCTTCAACTCCAACTTCAACAGTGCCGCCGTCAGTTGAATCAAGCCATGAAGCAACGTACGCTCTAAATCTTCTTTGGGGAGTTTTAACCAAAGCGATTCCCACGCCTCATGCGCTTCATAGAAATATCCGGCGTGATAGAGATCAACACCATATCGAAATGCATTGTGCTCTGTGAGCTGCGGCAAATGACCTTCATCAGGGTGCAAATTTTTTCCAGGAAGATATCGGTATGAAGGAAATTGCAAATCGCCACAAAAACGTGGCGCATCTTTCCAAATTGGTTCACCTATGACACATGACATGCTATGGATTGCTCCCACACAACCCAAACACTGTAAATAGGAATTGAGACAACATGATAAAAATCAACAAATATGAACTCTATGAACATTCAGTCCAAGACCCAGATGTTGAAGCGCGCTTTATTAGGTCTCTCTATAAAAGAACATTTGGAAAACCTCCCCTTTACCTACGCGAAGACTTTTGCGGCACCTTTAAGCTCTGCTGTGAATGGGTCAAGATGGGCAAAGACAATAAAGCGGTTGGAGTTGATTTAGACAGAGAGCCAATTTCTTATGGTAAAAAGAACCATCTAGAACGCCTGCCCCCCCAGCAGCAATCCCGCATCAAGATTATCCGTGGCAATGTGTTACATACACATCGCCCCATCGTGGATGTCGTCGGTGCATTCAATTTTTCTTACTACATATTTAAAACACGCGCAGATCTCGTGGCCTATTTTAAATCGGCCTACAAATCAATTGGCAAGAAGGGTATGATCGTCGTGGATGCATTTGGTGGCACGGATGCCATGGACGCCAATGTTGAAAAACGTGTTGTCAAAGGTAAAGGCTATAAGTTCACCTATATTTGGGAGCAAAAAAATTACAATGTCATCCGCAATGAAGCTGAATTTAATATGCACTTCAAAATGTCAAACGGTCGCGTTATGCGGAATGCATTTCAGTATGATTGGCGAATGTGGACACTCCCCGAAATCCGAGAGGCAATGCGTGAGGCAGGATTCAAAAAAACTTCTGTTTATTGGGAGGGTGTCGACAAACACGGACGTGGTAACGGACATTTTCGTGCCCTTGAATATGATGATGCATGTGAGGTCTGGATCGCTTATATTGTAGGAATCAAATGAGCATCTTGGATAAAACAGATCTGACCGATGAAGAGCTCCTCAAGAAGCGTATCTGTGACTTGGGCATTTCTATTGCTGCACCTGAAATTGAACCCTGCATTCATGAACTTCATAAAGAGTTAGACGCCCACCAGCTCCTTTTCAAGCCAGAATGCTACCTTGCCGATGAATGGCTTTGCCCAGACCAAGAACCCGTCATTGGTATTCCCTTTTTCTTGGCTCACCCTCGACTTAAAAAATTGGAAATGAAGATGATGTACGATGTCGAAGGTGGCCATCGCGATCAATTTATGAAGTTGTTGCGCCATGAGGCGGGACACGCCATCAACTACGCATATGCTTTCTTCAGAAAGCCCAGCTGGAGAGACGTTTTTGGACGCTTTGGCAAGCCCTACCCCGACAGCTACACCCATCGCCCCTACAGTCGAAAATATGTCCGACATCTGCAGAATGGCTATGCGCAATATCACCCTGACGAAGATTTTGCCGAGACATTTGCCGTGTGGCTTACGCCTAATTCCAATTGGGAAGAGGAATATAAAGGCTGGCCAGCACTCAAAAAGCTGAAATTTGTGGACGATCTGATGAAGTCGGTTGCAAACTTGCCGGCACGCCATCCTAAGGGGAAAAAGTATTGGGAGGCACTCAAAATGAAGGCAACGCTTGAGCGTTTTTATGCACGAAAACGTAAAGCACTCGCCGAAGACTTACCGGGATACTATGAGCCCGATTTAAAACGGATGTTTTCATCAGACGAATCCACTTCCAAGAATGAAAGTGCTGTTCGTTTCTTACATCGCAGACGTAAAGATATTACAAGTGCGGTTGCGCGCTGGACTGGGCGACATAAGTACGCCATCAGCAAATTACTTGAACAGCTGATAGATACAGCCCGCCCTCTCAGCCTACATTTACGCAGTGATGAAGCGTCAGCGCAAATGGAAGTCACAGCATTTATGGTAGCCTGCATCATGAACTACCTCTACACCGGAAAATTTAAACCACTCGTTAAAGGAAAACACACCCCATGAAGCCACTCAACATCATGGTGCTTTTTGATACGGCCGGCACCCCTCCCGAAAATCAGGATTTTACTGAAGAACTCAAGACTGAGGAATGGGCAACTGAGGCCAACGTCATTAATGCACTAAAAAATTTGGGGCATACCGTTTCTATTGTGGGTGCTTACGACGATATTAATGTCATTATTCATGGGATCCGCAAATACAAGCCCGACCTAGTGTTTAACCTTATGGAGCACTTTAATGGCCGCAGCGAGTATGACCGTAACATCCCAGCACTTCTGGAACTAATGGGTGTTCGCTATACAGGTGCTAACCCCACAACATTCATGATGTGCGGCAACAAGAGTTTGGCGAAGCAACTACTTGTGCATCATCACGTGCGCACGCCCCACTTTTTTTTGGCCCGATACAAAAAGGCATTTTCGCGTCCCAAGCATCTTCAATTTCCACTCCTGGTAAAGCCGGTTCGCACAGATGCGTCATATGGTATTTCGCAGGCATCGTTTGTCGAAAACGACGAGGAAATGCAGACACGTATTCAATTTGTTCATGACACATTCAATCAGGGTGCTTTGGTTGAGGAGTATGCAACTGGACGCGAACTATATGTCAGCATTTTGGGCCAGAAAAAATTACTGGTCATGCCAGTCCGTGAATTATGTTTTGAAGAAGTCCCTGAAGGCGAACCTAAAATTGCGACGTATCGTGCCAAATGGGATGAGGATTACCGCAAGAAATGGGGTATTAAAAATCGCTTTGCCAATCCGATTGCGGCAGAGGCCATGGACAAAATTATCAAGACCTGCAAGCGCGCCTATCAAGTCCTTCAGATTCAAAGTTACGCCCGTATTGACCTACGCTTGACCCCTGAGAATGAGGTTATCATCCTAGAAGTCAATCCCAATCCCTTTTTGGCGGACGGTGAAGATTTTGCTGAATCGGCAAAGAAGTCTGGAATGAGCTACGAAGACCTCATCCAAAAAATTGCCAATATCGGTATGAATATGGAAGTATAACTGCTCTTAATAATCTTCGACTTCGATCAATTCTTCGTCTTCGCGCAAGCGATAAACCAAGGCTGTTTCAATGTGCTTGGGCTTGAACACTTTTTTCAATTCATCATAAACCAAGTCGACATCAAAATTTTTGCAGCTGTAGCAATCAAATGTAAAGAATGGTTGGAAGATACGGCGTTGAATACCACGCGGTTTCTTTTTGCCATCCTTCTGACCTTTGGGAAATGTATGGATACTGATATGGCTTGTGGCAATGATTGTGACACCAGTAATACCAATATCGGGATGATCTTCGGGGCGCACTTTATAAACAATTGGCAGACCCATTGCCTGCATCCCAATTTTATCAGGAAGTTTTTTGAGAAATGAATAAATGACGTCGTAAGACATCAACGCTTTTTTGTCGCAGCCAAATCCCGAACACATCAAGTGCGGCCAACCGCGGTAATCATCACTCATTGAACGACCTCCTGTTGTTACTTCTTGAGAAGCGCTTATTGAGGTTTTTCTTCATAGTTATCAACAAAATTCTTCATTAACTTGCATTTATTTTGCTACTGATGCACGCATGATGATTATCTCAGGTGGACAAACGGGCGTTGACCGCGCGGCACTGGATGTTGCGATTCAATTGAAAATCCCACATGGCGGCTTTGCTCCCAAGGGACGCAAGGCAGAAGACGGGATCATTGATCAGCGCTATCATCTGACCGAACTCCCCACCACCAGCTACGAGGACAGAACCAAGGCCAATGTCGATTGGGCAGATGCCACACTAATTCTTTACAAAGGTGTACTCGAAGGCGGCACACTCCTAACCTGGAACTATGCCAAGGCACGTCAAAAACCAATACTCCATATCGACCTCGACGCACATTCATTCGACACCATCGTACTGCAATGCCAAAAATGGCTTGAGACAACTCAGCCTAAACGCCTTAATATCGCCGGACCACGGGAGTCGAAATTCCCTGGAATTTATACAGATTCTTTGCAAATTCTCCTAAAAAGCTTAAAAAAACCCTTTCCTTTTTTATAGGCTATATATAGATAGCCGCGCATTGCCCTCCAGAGGCGTTTGTCATGGAGGGTTTTTTCTTTAAAATCAACCAGTTACACAACAGGAGTAAAGTATGAGCAGCGATAAAGTCCCCATGGAGAAAATCCGCAACATCGGTATCTCCGCCCACATTGACTCAGGCAAAACAACGCTCACCGAGCGTATTCTTTTCTATACCGGCAAAATTCACCGAATTGAAGAAGTCCGCGGCAAATCAGGCGTCGGTGCCAAAATGGACTCCATGGACCTGGAGCGTGAAAAGGGTATTACCATTCAGTCAGCCGCCACCTTCTGTATGTGGGGCGACTATAACATCAATATTATTGATACCCCTGGCCACGTGGACTTTACCATTGAAGTGGAACGCGCCCTTCGCGTGTTGGACGGCGCTGTTTTGGTCCTTTGCGCCGTTGCTGGTGTACAGAGTCAGTCCATTACTGTGGACCGCCAGATGACCCGCTACAACGTACCACGCATCGCCTTCATCAATAAAATGGATCGTTCCGGTGCCAACCCATACCGTGTGGCTGCGCAGCTCCGTGAGAAACTGGGCCACAATGCCCACATGATTGCCATGCCCATCGGCGCTGAAGATAAATTTGAAGGTGTGATTGATTTGATCAACATGAAGGCCAACTATTATGATGGCGACAATGGTGAAAACATTCGCCTCGAAGAGATCCCTGCTGACTTGTTGCCCAAGGCCCAGGAATTGCGTCACGAACTGGTTGGTGCAATGGCTGACTTTGACGACGATGTCGCGCACCTCTATCTTGATGATAAGGATGTTTCACCAGAAATGCTCATGCAGGCAGTTCGTAAAGCCACTTTGTCACTCAAATTCGTACCTGTCATGATGGGCTCTGCATACAAGAACAAAGGTGTGCAGCTTTTGTTGGACAACGTTTGCAGCATTTTGCCCAATCCATCTGAAGTTGAAAATATTGCGCTGGATCAAGATAATAACGAAGCCAAAGTCGCCATGGAATCTACCCCTGATAAACCCTTTGTGGCATTGGCATTCAAATTGGAAGATGGTCGCTTTGGCCAGCTGACATACATGCGTATCTATCAGGGTAAAGTCAACAAGGGTGATACCATCATCAACTCAGTGAACCAAAAGAAAGTCAAAGTACCTCGATTGGTACGCATGCACTCTGATGAAATGCATGACATTGAATCATCACGTGCCGGTGACATTGTGGCTATGTTCGGCGTGGATTGCGCATCGGGTGATACATTCACCGATGGTACCAACCGCCTGACCATGACTTCCATGCACGTTCCCAATGCCGTTATTTCATTGGCCGTGGCACCAAAAGATAAAACCGGTGCTGCCAACTTCTCCAAGGCCTTAAACCGATTCACCAAAGAAGATCCTACCCTGCGCGTGCATCGTGACGAAGAAAGTGCCCAGACCATTATTTCGGGCATGGGTGAGTTGCATTTGGAAATTTACATTGAACGCATCAAGCGTGAATATGGTTGTGAAGTGGTCGCGGGTCAGCCTCAGGTGGCGTATCGTGAAACCATCACCAACCATGTGGACTTTGTATACCAGCACAAGAAGCAAACAGGTGGTTCGGGTCAATATGCTAAAATCGGCGGTTACATGGAACCATTGCCTGTGGATGCAGTCGAAACATATGAGTTCGTAGATGACATTGTCGGTGGTTCTATTCCTCGTGAATACATCCCATCCTGTGACAAGGGATTCCAAGAACAATTAAAGACAGGTCAATTAATCGGCGCGCCAGTCGTCGGTGTACGCATGTGCGTTAACGATGGTGCGTCCCACGCGGTGGACTCCTCTGATATGGCGTTCCGCATCTGCGCCATGACCGCTGTTCGCGAAAACTATGACAAGGCAAAACCAGTTGTGCTGGAACCCATCATGAAATTAGAAGTCCAAGCACCAGAAGAATTCCAAGGAACAGTTGTGGGTCAGATCAACCAGCGCCGTGGTGTCATTGCCATGACACAGACAGAAGGCTCTTACTTCGTGGTTAACGCCGAAGTGCCATTGTCTGAAATGTTTGGTTATTCAACTGACCTACGCAGCGCCACCCAAGGTAAGGGTGAATTCACCATGGAATTTTTGAAATATGCAGCTGCACCCAGAAACGTGCAAGACGAATTGGTGAAGAAGTACCAAGAAAAACGCGCTGCCCAAAGTAAATAACACACTTATCCCCTCTCCCCTGGGGAGAGGGCACCAGGGAGAGAGGCATTTTGTGAATCCATCATCTGCATTTTTTATTGAAGAAAGTATCCGTCAGGGAATTGCTGAATTTAGTGATACGGGTGCCTTGGTAGTCAAGACCGGCAAACACACCGGCCGTGCGGCACAGGACAAGTTTATCGTGCGTGATGCCAATACAGAATCCAAAGTCAATTGGGGCAAAGTGAACCAGCCCATGGAAGCAGCCTCTTTTGCAGCCATGAAACAAAAGATGGAAGCGCATCTCGCCAAAACCAAACACTACACAATCGATGCCTCAGTGGGTGCCAGCAAAGAATATGCAATTCCAGTAAAAGTTAAAACAACCTTAGCTTGGCAGGGTCTATTTTCGCTCAACATGTTCCGCGATGCCAAAGATGCAGCCAACTCTGGACAAGCCCCGATCACGATTTTACACGCTCCTGAATTTGAAGCCATTCCTGATACCGATCACACCCGCACCAACACCTTTATCATGGTGGATTTCACCAACCGCGTGGTTTTGATTGGTGGCACTTACTATGCAGGTGAAGTGAAAAAGAGTGCATTTACCATGGCCAATTATTGCTATCCCGAAAAGAAGGTTATGCCCATGCACTGCTCCGCCAACGTGGGCAAGTCAGGGGATGTCAGCTTGTTCTTTGGATTATCCGGAACAGGCAAGACCACCCTTTCCGCTGATCCACAGCGTTTATTGATTGGTGATGATGAGCATGGCTGGGACAATGACGGCGTGTTCAACCTCGAAGGAGGTTGCTATGCTAAGTTAATCCGCCTATCTGCCACGCAAGAACCCGAAATTTTTGCGGCCAGTAATACGTTTGGTGCTATTCAGGAAAACGTGGTCATCAATCCCGACACACACGTTGTGGATTTTGATAGTGATGCGATTACAGAAAACACCCGCAGCTCGTACCCACTGTCGCACCTGCCACGCACGCAACCTGGTTCCAAGGGTGGTCATCCCAATCACATTATCTTTTTAACAGCTGATGCCTTTGGTGTGTTGCCCCCTGTTGCGCGCTTAACGCCAGCACAGGCAAGCTATCACTTTATTTCCGGATATACAGCCAAGGTGGCCGGCACTGAAATGGGCGTCAAAGAGCCCACCGCCGCATTTTCGACCTGCTTTGGTGCGCCATTTATGCCACTGCATCCAACGGTTTATGCCGAATTATTGGCTGAAAAGATTCGCAAACATCACTGTAGTGTCTGGTTGGTCAACACTGGCTGGATGGGTGGTGCTTACGGTGTCGGTAAACGCATTTCACTCAAAGCCACACGCGCAATTTTGGATGCCCTGCAATCGGGTGCCTTGGAAAAGGCAGAGTATCGCAAGGATCCAAATTTTGGCTTCGATGTCCCCACCAGTTGCCCCAATGTGGATAGCGAACTTCTCCATCCTTCCAAACTGTGGAAGAATGAAGCCGACTACAACACTCAGGCCAAGGCATTGGTTGCCAAATTCAATGAGAACTTCAAGAAATACGCCGACAAGGTAAGCCCCGAAATCGCTGCCGCCGGGCCAATCAGCTAAAAACTAACTAGGCCGTGTCGCCATTGACCACCCCACACCATAATGTCGCTTATGCGAATTTTCCTCATTAGCCGCCTGACTTCGCTGATGTGATCCCTTTGGGCGCCGGCCACAATGTGAAAAGTTGGAACGGCATGCTGTGCGAGGCAACAAGGTTCGGTAGGCGTTCCCCCAAGGCGCGTTTAGGAGCGTAGTCGTATGACGAAGGCAAAAAGGCCATTGGCTACCGGCGGTAGCAGCCGACGAAGGAAGGATCGCTACCGCCGCATAAGCGACATTATGGTATTGGCGACACGGGCTAGTCTATTTCTGAACACTTCGAGAATAACGAATAATACTGCGAAATAATTGATGAACAAACGTGGGATCCAGGCGATGGCGCTTGGACTGGGTACGGTAGTGTTTCAAAATGGCGCGCTCACGGGCGGGATCTTTCACAACAATACCCGCCTTGGCTTTCATGCGACCTACTGCGCGTGATAACTTACGCCGTTCTGCCAACAATTTGATAATTGCGGCATCCACACGGTCGATTTTCTTACGCATGTCTTTAAGCGTCTTTTGGGTCATTTCCCTCTCCAATGCTGCGATCCAGAGCAGTCAGTTGCTGCAAGAGCCCACGGCGAATCTCTTTGGCATATGGATTAAAGCGATGCATATCCAAAAACAATTGCCACGCATCGTTAACCACCATGGCGTTAATTGAAAGCAGTGATTGAAAATCGGGTGTTGATAGAAGCTGTTGCTGTAGATGCAGCGCCTCCAAACCTCGGCCAATAAAGTGTACCAAGCCCTGTGAACGCGCCATCTGTCGATCATGCTCTTCGGGGGTGCTATCGATCGTAATCAATCCCAACTGCGTAAACAGATCTGTAATTTTCTGCTTCTGCTCAGCGCTTGCATGGATGGGACACAAAACAATGCGATGCCCCCGAATCCCATTGGTGCGTTTTGCGGAATCAGGACCAAAAAGTGGATGGGTTGCAATAATCGCCTGCGCCGGTGAGAATGTGTTTTTCATCACAGACGCGGGGTGCACCTTGACCGAGCAACAATCCAACACGATGGCCTCTGGATTTAAGTCATTCTTGATGGATTCGCATACGGCTTCAAATGTAGAAATGGGAACTGTTAGAAAAAGAATGTCCGATTTGACAACCTGCTCAAGTGGCGTGAGGGCAAAACCCGACTCCTGGGAAAATCGTTGAGGATTGGGATCATAGACCACAACGTCACCAATGGGCTTTAATGATTCTGCCAACAGTTGTCCAAATCGTCCAAAGCCCACAATTCCAATCGTCATCACGCTCTCCTATTTCTTTTTTACCACAACAAATGCTGTTAAGTTCGGCTTGAGATCCTGAATACCTTCTTCCAACAAATCAAGCCCATATAATTCAGCTGCGCGCTTAGGTGCAATTACTGCACAATCTGCAGCCAACTTTCCAGATGCCAAGTCTGCAGCCGCTTTGGCCGTATCTTCCCATTCCATTCGCGAGACATTCGGCAGCTTTGTCTCTATAAAGGTGGGACATTGTGCCAACGCCTGAGGGTGCGACACAATTTTATGAATCTGTCGCATCGTCACGCCATTTTTAACCATCAAACATTGTTGTACATTCAACCAAAAGTCATCAACAGGTGTAAATGGATGGTTGCCCATTGCCTTCAATGCCATCTTGACCAGACCACCCTTTTGATTGGCAACAGGAAAAATTCCCAAATCAATTTTACCATCTTCAACCGCTGACAACACACGTTCCATATCCGTTAAAAAAATAATGCGTGCATTTAATCCTGCCGATTGAATGTATTGCATGGCTGCTGCTTCTGAGAATGAGGCCTCATCACCTGAAACGCCAATATCAATTCTGACACTCATTTTTGATCTCCACATTGCGCGCGATATCGCAGCAGGTGGTCCATCAACACCAGCGCTGCCATGGCGTCCACGATGGGAACTGCACGTGGAAGCACACAGGGATCATGACGACCAGACGCCTTAAGGCGCGTGGCCTTTCCCGTGGTCGTAACGGTATTTTGCGTTTTCATGATGGTTGAAACCGGCTTGAATGCGACTCTGAAATAAATATCTTCACCTGTGGAAATACCACCCAAGGTGCCACCGGCATGGTTACTTGTCGTTCTTGTTTTACCACGCACGTTTGCAAAGGGATCATTATGCTGGCTACCGTGCAACACCACGCCTTCAAATCCAGATCCAATTTCAAACCCTTTGGCTGCATTGATGCTCATCATGGCCTTGGCCAAGTCCGCAGGAAGTTTATCAAACACAGGCTCACCAAGCCCGGCTGGAGCATTGCGTATAACGGTTTTGATAACGCCGCCCACCGAGTCTCCTTCACGGCCAAGTTGCTCAATGAGCGCAATCATCTTCTTGGCGACGGCCTTGTCGGGGCATCGCACAATCGTGGATTCCACGGCCTTTGCCGTCACCTTGGCCATTGGCATATCAGTAATCAAATTTCCCACCTGCTCCACATAACTTACAATCTCAACCTTAAACTGTTCCTTTAAGTATTTTTGAGCAATGGCACCCGCCGCTACACGGGCGAGGGTTTCACGTGCACTGGCCCTCCCACTCCCCCTAAAGTCACGCAAGCCATACTTCTTCATATAGGTGAAATCCGCATGTGAAGGACGGTAGACTTTTTTAAGTTCTGCATAATCCTGGGGACGCATATCTTTGTTAAAGGCCAAGAGAAGAATTGGCGTTCCAGTCGTCTTGCCTTCAAACACCCCCGACAGAATTTGAATCGCATCGGCCTCATTGCGTGGTGTGGTAATTTTACTTTGACCCGGACGGCGACGATTCAATGCGACTTGAATCTCTTCGGCGGTAATGCACAGGCCAGGTGGGCATCCATCCACAATCACACCCACAGCACCACCATGGGATTCACCACAGGTGGTAATGCGAAAGAGCTGTCCAAATGAGTTTCCGGGCATCGTTAGGCTCCAATCAAAGTTTTATAGGCACGTCGCACGGTGCCATCAGGAACATAATGCGCAAATTGTTTGAGAGATTGATGCACTTTGCCCAAATCGCTCAATAAGACATAATGTACTTTCCCTTGCTTCTTTTTCTTGTCCAACTGGGTAGCCTTCAGCAGATGATCGATATTCAGCTGTTTCAAGACGCGCGGTGTAATATCCAACTCAGCCAAAACGTCTCGGATGATTTGGAACCCCTGTTCACTAAGCAATCCCAACATCTCGGCAATTTTGGCTTCAAGCAAAATACCCATAGCCACAGCCGCGCCATGCATGACCTTGTAATTCGAGAGATGTTCCACGGCATGCCCAATAGTGTGACCAAAGTTGAGCGTCATACGCTCGCCAGATTCTTTTTCATCGCGCTGCACAACAGCCGCTTTAATCGTAACAGCGCGCTGTATGATCGATGCCAAAATGCGCACATCACAGGCTAATGCTTTATCCAAATTGTGTACGGCGTATGAAAAGGACTTGGCATCATGGGTCATGAACATCTTGAGTGCTTCAACCAAGCCATTCACGATATGTGCACTGGGTAAGGTTTTAAGGGCCTTTGTATCTGCAAATACCGCCTTAGGTTGCCAAAATGCGCCGAGAAGATTTTTGCCGTAATCGGTATCAATTCCCGTCTTGCCACCCACGCTACTATCAACCATTGCCAAAAGACTGGTCGGGACTTGTATGTAGGGCAATCCGCGCATATACGTTGCTGCCACAAATCCTGCCAAATCCCCCACCACGCCGCCGCCCATTGCAATGATAATGGTATCGCGACCACAGTGCTCGGCGAACATACGCTTTTCGACGGATTGCATAACATCACGTGATTTTGATTTTTCACCAGCTGGGATTTCAATTGTGACTACTTTGAATTTCTTCTGACGGATGGACGACACCACTTTCTTGGCCAGAATACGCATGACGGTTTTGTCGCTGATGACAACAACCGTATGTTTGGGATAATGCCGCCTTAACCAGAGTGGTAGTTTGTTTAATACACCCGCACCAATCCATATGGGATATTGCGCGGATTTCTCAGCTGGGATTTTAACGGTAACACAGTGGCTCATCTACCCACCCGATCTGCCAGTTCTAGCAGCATATTTTCTGTGGCATCCCATCCCATACATGGATCTGTAATTGATAATCCACCCAAATCAATGGCTCCGGGATTATTGGGGTCCACTTTCTGATTTCCTTCTTTAATAAAACTCTCCACCATAAACCCTTTAACCAGAGGCGCCAAATCAGGACGTTCTTTAAGATTATCTAATACTGTGTGGATCACATTTGGTTGCAGGTGGTGATCTTTTTTGCCATTCATCAGGCAATTATCGTGACTGGCATCAATGACAACAGCCGGATTTAGCACTTTGTGCAACGCCATGTGCCGTTTTATTTCCTCCAGATGTGCATTGGAATAATTGGGCTGCCCATCACCACCACGTAACACAAGGTGGGCATGGCGATTGCCATTGGTCTGTACTTCACAGCCATCAAAAACCGCCACATGGGGATACTGTGCCGCCACAATGCTATTGACGCCTACCGCTAATGACCCATGTGTGGGATTTTTAAGCCCTACAGGACAATCAATGGCCGACGCAAAAATACGATGCTCTTGATCTTCTGCACTACGCGCCCCAATGGCCACCCAGCTTAGCAATTCCAAAAAGCCTTTGGCGTTGTGGGTAAAGAGCGCTTCATCCGCAATGGGCAATCCCATCTCAATCACATTCACCATTAATTTTCGAGTGTAACGCACACCTTCTTCAATATCGGGATAAGCGAATGGATCGGGTTGATTGACAGGACCCGTCCAACCGCGTGTGGTACGCGGTTTTTGGATATACACGCGCATCACTACTTTAATATGTTCTTTCACTTTTTGATTTAGCGCAACAAGGCGCTTGGCATACTCCAAAACCGCAGGATTGGGCCACGCCGAACATGGGCCCACAATCATCAGCATCCGTGGATCACGTCCTTCCAAGATCGCGCAGACTTCTTCGCGATCTTGGGCAATACGTTCATAACCAGCATCGGACAGTGGCATCTCGCGCAAAATATCTTCAACGGGTGGAAGTTTTTTAATAATGGTATAGTTCACTTCAGGTGCTCCATAATTTTTTGGACAGCGGTATCAATCAAATCATCGTTCATGATCGTCACCATCGCCAAATGTTCATATACAACTTTGCGATCTTGCCACAATGACTGGAATAACGCCCGCGACGGCTTAGCACCAGCAAATATCTGAGGCCATTTCTTCTCTGAAACACGTGCAAAAACAACTTCCTCTGGGGCGCTGATATGTACGACGTGGTGCCCTGAAATCATTTTTTGATTCTCAGTTGTCATGGGCGCCCCGCCGCCTAAATCAATGACGCCTTCGGGCGCATGTAAAATGGCTTCCAGCGCTTGCGTTTCCAACGCACGAAATACCGCTTCCCCTTGGCTGGCGACAATCTCACGGCAGCTCTGTTTTTTTCCTGTACGCTGATGATTCAAATCCTCAACCCAAGCATCCAATTCATAGAATGGAATGTCTTGTTTATCTGCTAGTGCACGACCAATGGCGGTCTTGCCCACATGTTTAAAACCCACCAATATAATATGCCGATCGCTCATGATTGCACCTTGAACGCCGCACCCAATCGCTGCATCTCCGTCACAAAATTGGGATAGGTCTTGGATACTGCTTCGGCATCGCTAATGCACGTTTCCCCAACGGCAGTGAGGCCAGCAATGGCCAGCGCCATCACAGTACGATGGTCCCCATAGCCATTAACAGATGCGCCATGTAGAGTGGATTGGTGAACGGTTAAACCATCTTCATGCGCCTCAATTCTTGCGCCCATTTTCTGCAAGCCTTCACACATAGACCGAATCCGATCGGTTTCTTTAATCCGCGCCTGACGCACATTGCGAATCACTGTTTTGCCTGAGGCCCGCGTGCCCACAACAGCCAATGTAGGCAATAAGTCCGGCACATCATTGGCATCAATCTCAATTCCTCGCAGTGCCGCACCACCGTGAATTTGGATGCCATCATTTGATGCAACAACATTGGCACCCATTTCCTTCAAAATGGCAATCAGACGCTTATCGCCTTGGGGATCCGACAAGTTCAATCCCCGAACCGTCACATTGCCATTCAAAATGGCTGCGGCAGCTATAGGATACGATGCTGAAGAGAAATCTCCAGGTATTGCCAATTGGAATGCCGTGTAGTGTTGCCTGCCGGGAATTTCAAATCGATCCACACCTGCATGGTGATGATGTGTAAACTGAACCCCCTGCTCACGTAGCCAGTGCAATGTCATTTCCATGTAGGGACGTTCGTGCAAATTGCTCACTGTAATTTCGCTGTCTTGGGGAGCACATGGCAGCGATAAAAGTAGCGCTGAAATATACTGCGACGTTGTACCATCCACCGAAGATTTGCCGCCCTTCAAGGGGCCTGCAATTTTGAGTGGCAGTGCTGCGTTCTTGCCTTCGTATGAAATCGTCATTCCCAATTCACGCAATGACGCCACGAGTGATTCAATGGGACGTGCACGCATCTGTTCACCACAGTCTAATCGTATGGGTTGCGTGGTATCTGAGCGCAGACCCAGCATGGGAAGAATAAAGCGTGTTGTAATGCCTGAATTGCGAGTGAATAATTCGGTAGCGTTTGATTTCAGTGGCAGGCCTTGGCCTTGAATCGTCAGTTGATTATTCTTTTGCTGCGTTTGAATTCCCAGTGCCTGACAAACCGACGTTGCCGCTTGAATATCATCTGAATCCAGCAGATTGGATAGCGTGGAAGCCCCTTTGGCCATCAGTGCCACCATCAGCGCACGGATGCTATGCGACTTGGAGCCGGGGGGCGTAATATCTCCCTCAAGAGATGGGCTATTTCGGACAAGGAGTTCCATGAGGGAATGGGGTATAACCCATTGATAAATAATTAAAAGAGCTTTTTAAGGGGAATACAGGCCTCACGACCGGGCCCAACCGAGACCAGTGTAATGGGAATCCCCAGGTAATCTTCGACAAATTTGAGATAATTACGGGCAGTTTGGGGCAGATCGTTGATGTCACGGACCAGAGAGACATCCTCTTCCCAGCCCGGCAGCTCTGTATAGATTGGCGTGCACGCATCAAGCTCCGTCGGGTCATTTGGAAAGTTGGCAATGGGCTTGCCGTCCTTTTGATAGCCCGTTGCCACCGACAGGGTTTTGAAGCCAGACAGCACATCCAGTTTGGTCATTACAAGTCCGGTGAGACCATTGACGCGGGCCGCATATTGCAAACCAAACAAATCCAGCCAACCACAGCGGCGTGGTCGTCCCGTGGTAGCACCAAACTCACCACCCTTCTTCTGCAACATTTCGCCAGTGCCATTATTCAGTTCTGTGGGAAATGGTCCACTCCCCACACGCGTGCAATAGGCTTTGGATATCCCCCAGACTTCATCAACCATTGTGGGTCCGACACCCGAACCACTACAGGCCCCTGAAGCCACAGTTGTTGATGATGTCACATAGGGATAGGTGCCATGATCCACATCAAGCGCCGTCCCTTGTGCACCTTCAAAGAGAACATGCTTCTTTTGTGCACATGCCCGCGCCAAGTCCGCGGATACATCGCGCACATAAGGGGCAAGAGACCTTCCCAGAATTGCGTATTCCCGAATGATTGCTTCAAGATCGAGCGGCTCACCGTCCAACATACGTTCAATATATTTATTTTTAATCGGCAAAATCTTTTCCAAACGCTTCCGCAGGCGCTTTTCATCAATGAGCTCTGCCATACGAATTCCCGTGCGCGCCACTTTGTCCTCGTAACATGGACCAATGCCGCGACCTGTCGTACCAATCTTGGCGTCACCCAATTGTGCTTCACGCAACTGATCAATCTGTCGGTGATATGGCATCACCACATGGGCATTCGGGCTAATTGAGAGCTTTTCTGGATCTTGGATCAAGTGACGCTTCTGCAGTTCTGTAATTTCATCCATGCAGGCCTTGGGATCAATCACCACGCCATTGCCAATAATGCAATGAACATTAGGATGCAGCACACCAGACGGTAACAAGTGAAGAACCGTCTTCTCACCATTAATCACCAGGGTGTGACCTGCGTTAGCGCCCCCTTGAAAGCGAACGACATAATCTGCATTGGGTGTGAAGAGGTCCACAATCTTCCCCTTCCCTTCATCACCCCACTGTGCTCCGACGATAATGGCTGTTGTCATATTAGAGAATATACCGGCTCAAGTCCTGGTCCTTTACAATGTCGTTTAGTTTGTTTCGAACATATGCCACATCAATATCAATCTTTTGACCGTTCTTTTCTGGTGCTGAGAATGCAATCTCTTCTAGGACCAATTCCAAAATGGTGTGTAGTCGACGTGCACCAATATTTTCCATACGTGAATTGACCATGGCTGCGGTTTTGCAAATTTCCTTTAATGCGCTGTCTGACCATTCCAAATCCAACTGCTCAGTTTTCATGAGAGCCACATACTGTTTGGCCAATGAATTTTTTGTCTGCGTTAGAATTTGATAAAAATCATCTTCTGTCAGTGCATCCAGCTCAACACGAATCGGGAAGCGTCCTTGCAACTCCGGAATCAAGTCAGATGGCTTGCTCATGTGAAAGGCACCTGCTGCAATAAAGAGAATGTGGTCGGTACGCACCATGCCATATTTGGTGGTTACTGTAGATCCCTCGATAATTGGCAAAATGTCGCGCTGCACACCTTCACGGGAGACATCGGGTCCACTACCCTGGGCGCCTCGTCCAGCGACCTTGTCAATTTCATCCAGAAAGACAATGCCATTTTGTTCGACCAATTGAATGGCCTGCTTGTTGACATCTTCAGGGTCTACAATTTTGCTGGCTTCTTCTTGCGTCAGCAAGCGCAGGGCCTCTGGCACCTTCACCTTGCGATCCTTTTTCCCCTGGTGAAACATGCCGCCCAACATATCTTTTAAGTTCTGACCAATTTCTTCAATACCAGCGCCACCCATTGGGGACATAACTTCAATCATCGGCATGGCTTTGGGTGCAGGTGCCGGCAGTTCAACTTCGCGCTCATCCAGCTGACCTTTACGCAGCATTTCCCGCATACGATCGCGCGATGCTGTATTGCCACCGTCTGGTACTGACTCAGAAGTATGTAGTGGGAGTAAAATATCCAAGAGGCGTTCCTCGGCTGCCTCTGCAGCACGCACTTGGACTTTTTCAGTCTCGGTTTCACGTACCATCTTGACCGCAAGATCCGTCAATTCGCGAATCATGGATTCCACATCTTTGCCCACATAACCTACTTCAGTGAATTTAGAGGCCTCGACTTTAATAAATGGGGCATGCGCAAGCTTGGCCAAACGGCGTGCAATTTCGGTTTTACCCACACCTGTTGGCCCGATCATAATAATGTTCTTTGGGGCAATTTCATCTCGTAAATCAGAAGGCACTTGCTGACGCCGCCAGCGATTGCGCAACGCAATGGCAACGGCACGTTTGGCTTTATTTTGACCAATAATATAACGATCCAATTCAGATACAATTTCACGTGGCGTAAAGTTAGTGGCATCCATACTACTTCAACTCCTCGATACTGATGTTTTGGTTGGTAAACACACAGACATCCCCTGCAATTTTCATGGCGGCTTCCACAATTTCGCGCGCCGTCATTTTGCTATGGCGATACAACGCTGTTGCAGCTGCGGATGCATATGGGCCACCCGAACCAATTGCAGCAACTCCCTCATCAGGTTCAATCACATCTCCATTACCTGAAATGATAAAGGTCTGCTGGGTATCCGCCACGATCATGAGTGCTTCTAGTTTTCGCAAAATTTTATCACTGCGCCAATCCTTGGCTAACTCGACTGCTGCACGCGCCACACTGTTTTGGTATTGAGCCAATTTGGCCTCAAATTTTTCAAACAAGGTGAACGCATCGGCAGCTGATCCTGCAAAGCCAGCCAAAACCTTGTCATTCCCCAGTTTGCGCACCTTGCGTGCGGTATGCTTCATGACAATATTGCCCAGACTGACCTGGCCATCGCCGCCAATGGCTACATCGCTGCCACGGCGCACACATAAAATCGTTGTTGAATGAATTTGTTCCATAGTGCGCATATACATAGTGCGCCTTCCCAAATTGTCCACCAAATTTACGCAATGCGTTCTTTACGCTTTAGGATGGGTTTTATCGTAGACTGCCATCAATTGGTCGATGGTAACATGTGTGTATCGTTGGGTGGTTGAAAGACTGGAATGGCCCAACAATTCTTGAATGCCACGCAGGTCTGCACCATGATTGAGCATGTGCGTTGCAAAGGTGTGGCGCAGCATATGCGGAGTCACACGCTTTTGAATTCCAGATCGCCTGAGTACCTTCTGAACCATGCGCTCGACACTGCGCACAGTAATCCGACCACCACTGCGATTGATAAACATGGGTTGCATTGGCGCAGCACTCAATAGCTTATTGCGCTCTAGAAGATAATCCTGGATGGCTTGCACTGCCGGGCGTCCCACAGGCACCAGACGCTCTTTGCGGCCTTTACCCAAGACACGCACCATTCCGGTATCCACATCCAATTCACCCATGTTGACGCCAACCAATTCACTCACACGTAATCCGGATGAATAAAAGAGCTCCAACATCGCCCGATCGCGGCGATCTTGAAAACCGGGTCCAGAAGGCAGCTTCAAAAACACTTCTGTTTCTTCTTCACTCAAAAATCGGGGAATACGTTTGGGCACTTTGGGAGTAGCAACTGACTTGGCTGGATTTTGAGCCATCTTCTTCTGACGAATCCAGAATTTAAAAAAGGTGCGCAGTGATGACAATTTGCGTGCGACAGATGCAGGCTGGTGGCCATGAAGCAGGTCCGCAATAAACGCGCGGATTACATTGCTATCGATATCACGCAGCCCATCAACACCAGATGCATAAATTTTGGGGTAGCTATGCTGAACAAAAATAAGAAACTGGGCAATATCGACATGGTAGTTCTTGCGGGTGTGAATAGAGGCATCACGCTCGCGGTCCAGATAATCTAGGAATGGACCGATCACCGCTTGCATGGCGCGGGTTCTACGCCGATCCGCCCTGTGATGCAACCGGAAAGTGGGTTAGGCGGTTTTTCCCTTCATACGGTAGATGACAATCAGGATTTCGGCCACTGCCTGGTACAGATCTTCAGGGATCTCGTCCCCGACCTCTAGTTCAATCAGGGACCAGGCCAGCGGGACATTTCTAACGATTGGCACATGGAATTCCTCAGCCACCTCTCGGATCATTTGGGCAAATAAGCGCTGCCCCTTGGCGGCAATTTGGGGGGCCATCATTCCATCTTCATCATATTTGATGGCAATGGCCAAGTGGGTTGGATTGGTAATCACCACGTCAGAGGCGCCCACCGACTGACGCACATCGCTCATGGCCAATTCCTGGTGCAAGTGTTTGCGTTGCGCTTTGATGTGCGGATCGCCTTCATCCTGCTTATACTCGCGCTTGACCTCTTCCTTGGACATCTTGAGTTGCTTGATATGCTGATGACGTTGCACAAAAAGATCGATCACTGCAATCACCACAAAGAAGGCCAATACACGCACTAGGAATTTGAGAATAATATTGGCTGTGATCGCCATAAAACTAGCCAGATCCAAATTCACTGTTTCCAAAACAAGATTCAAACTCCCTTTTACAACCAGATAGGCCAGCAGAAAAATCAGCGCCAGCTTGGCAATGTTTTTGACCAGTTCAATTAATGTGGTCACCTTCATCATGTTCTTGATATTTTCAACCATGTTCAGACGCTTCATCTGTGGCGTGAGTGGCTCTGCAGAAAAAACCGATCCCACTTGAAGATAACCCACTGCCAATGCCGCAGCGGTAACAATCGTCATGAATGGCCAACTGGCTTTGATGTATTGAAAGAAATTGATGCTGGCGTAATAAACCATGTCCTGCACAGACACATTGTGCTTGGCAGCGACAGTAAATGACTCCTGCATGGCCAACTTGAGTTGCTCGGCCATATAACCCGCCGTTACCCAAATCGCCGCCACTGCTGCAATTAAAATAACGACGGTATTCAGATCCTTACTTTTGGCGACCTGCCCCTTTTTACGGGCCTCACGCAGTCGCTTCGGCGTCGGTTCTTCGGTTTTTTCCTGGGAGGATCCCCCATCATCAGCCATGCCCTACCCCCAAATTTCCCCTATTATATAAGATTATCGGTTGTGGCGGTAGTGAATGTTGCTTATAACTATATAATATGTCTGAGAAACAGCCCTTACAAACGCCCGGCGGCCCCATTGGCCAATATTACCTCCTGGATAAAATTGCCCAGGGCGGCATGGCCGAAATCTATAAAGGCCTTGCCTACGATTTGCACGGCATTCGCCGCACTGTCGTAATTAAAAAGATTTTGCCTCACGTCGCGGCCCACCGCGAATTTATCGACATGCTGGTCACTGAAGCGAAACTCGCTGTTCAATTGAGTCATGGCAACATCGCCCAGGTTTATGACCTGGGTAAGGTCGGCGACGATTATTTCATGGTCATGGAATATGTAGATGGCAAGTCCGTCAGCCAAATCATGCGGCGTGCGGCTCAACTGGGTGAAACCATCCCCATTTCGATTGCCATCCATATTGCCGCAGAAGCCGCCGCCGGCCTCCACTACATGCACAGCCGCACCGACAACAATGGCGAACCACTCAATATCATCCACCGTGACGTCTCACCCCAAAATTTGATGATTACTGAGGGTGGCACCGTCAAGATCATCGACTTCGGAATTGCAAAGGCTGCCTCATCTATTGAAATTACAGATGTCGGTGTTGTGAAAGGAAAGTTTGCCTATATGTCGCCCGAGCAGGCTAGCGGAACGCCTCTCGATTCACGCAGTGATATTTTTTCGTTAGGAATTGTGCTCTTTGAAATGCTGACAGGTCGCCGACTCTTTAAAGCCAAAGACAATCAAGAAACATTGCGTAATGTACGCCGCGCCAATGTGCCGCGCCCATCTCTTTACCGAAGCGAAACTCCCGAAAATTTAGAAACTATTATCTTGAAAGCGTTATCTAAGCAACGCGAAGATCGTTATCAAACAGGCGGCGCACTCCGCGATGCATTGGTTCAATGTTTATACACCGTAGACCCAAGTTTCCAAAATGCTGATGTCGAGCGCTATCTGGATCATCTCTTCTCTGCAGAGACAACGGATTCATCCGAAGAGGAATCCCAGACACCTCTTTTGATCATCGACCGCACACAATCTGCAATTTTGGCGCCAGCTGAACAACCCGGTGCGCAGGAGCCACCTCCACCACAGACTGATGACGCCCTGCAATTTAACGATCATTCCGAATGGACACCAGTCATTACTGGTATTCACCTGAATAAGCGTCGGCAAAGGATCATGATTGCCGTCATCGCTAGTGTCTTTATTGTTGTATTAGCATTGGCATTTGGCATTTGGCGCAACTACAACAGTCGACATCAAATAATTGCAATCAAGGCACCAACCCAGCAATTGCCCGGTACAGGAACAGAGACCGTCACACTGCCTGAAACACCAATAATCAAACCACCACCCCCTCCACCTGCGGAGCCGTTTGGTGATGTGGTTATTGAGTCAACTCCATCGGGTGCAGAAATCTATATGGATGATAAATCTCTCAATGTTACAACACCCTATACGTTAAAGCATTTACCAGCAGAGTCGCATCATCGCATTGGCCTTCTGTTAAAGGGATACAAGTTTTGGGATGTGCCAGTCAGTATTCACGCTGGCGGTGTTGAACGCCTGAATGCATCTCTTGAAATGAACTATGCCAGCCTCGAGATCATTACCCATCCAGCAGGCGCATCGGTTATCATCAATGGTGAACACGTTGGTGAAACGCCATTTCATGAAGATAAAATTCCTTCGGGAAAAATTTTGGATATTGTGATTCAAAAGCCAGGCTATCTGCCATGGCAGACACGACTAAAGACAGAAGAGGGCCATCTCTCGGAGCTGCATCGCAATTTGGAGCACGACCCCAAGGCGCTGGAGCGACCTACTGTCATTGAGCCATCCACCCCTCCACCCACCGTATTGCCCCATGCCAACTAACACTTCTATTGATGCCGTCATTATTGGCGCTGGGGGTGCGGGAATGATGTGTGCCCAAACCGCAGCAAGGCGTGGACGCAGCGTTGTATTGATTGATCATGCCCACAGCTTTGGTGCCAAGATTCTTATTTCAGGTGGTGGACGATGTAATTTTACGAACACCGGTGCAGGCCCAAAGAATTATGTCTCTCACAACCCCCATTTTTGTAAATCGGCGCTCTCGCGATTTACACCAGAAGACTTCATTGCCATGGTCCAGAGGCACAAGATTCCGTACCATGAAAAAAAGTTAGGTCAGCTATTTTGTGATGGATCCGCTCAAGCCATCATTGACATGTTGGTAGCTGAATGCCGCGATGCAGGTGTCCATTTTGCATTGGGGACATGTGTAAACAGCATTCAAAAAGATGGTGATGTATTTCAGGTCGCAACATCTCGCGGCAATTGGACTTGTCAATCTCTCGTTATTGCCACTGGGGGTCTTTCCATTCCCAAGATTGGTGCCACAGGCTTTGGATATGAAATCGCGCAACAATTTGGCCACCGCATTATTCCAACGGCAGCGGCATTAGATGGTTTTGTACTACCCGCTGCCTTACTCAAAAGGACCAGCGCCCTGTCTGGCATTTCAATCGACTGCATTGTCACATGTCATGACACCTCATTTCGTGAAAATATTTTATTCACTCACAAAGGTATCAGTGGCCCCGCAGCACTTCAGGCCTCGCTCTATTGGAAGCCCAACACAACCATTGTCATCAACACCCTTCCAGATACTTCAGCCAAAGAATGGCTACTGAAGAAGAAAGCAAACGGAAGTGGTGCTGAAATTCACACGGTACTGAAGGAAAAATTCCCAGATCGATTCGCCGTCTTTTTTGCAGACACCTATGCATCGCAACTGCCACGCGTTGCCCAATGTGCCGATAAGGATCTGATTCAACTTGCAGAAAAACTACAGCATTGGGAAATCGTCCCATCCGGTACCGTGGGCTACAGCAAGGCAGAAGTCACCCGCGGTGGCGTGGACACAAATGAGCTATCATCCAAGACAATGGAATCGCGTTTGGTGCACGGCCTCTATTTTATTGGTGAAGTGATGGATGTCACGGGATGGTTGGGCGGATACAATTTTCAGTGGGCCTGGGCCAGTGGATTTGCAGCCGGAGAATCCGTTTAAAATCAGCTATTTAACCCAGTGACCAAAACGGCGCCACCGGATGCTCAACCAATGGCCATCACACGGCAGCATGGGTGATAGGAATTCACGAATCGATTCGATCGGACCTGTCATCGGCTTTTCTGGTAAGCCACAAGACAGCCATACAAACATTGCACGCCCCTTCACATTTTCCATGGGCATAAATCCCCAGTCACGGCTGTCAGAGCTGCGATCACGATTGTCACCCATCATCATCAAGGTGCCTTCGGGTACCACATACTCCTGATCTGGATAGGCACGGTACGGTTCATACTGTGTCAGGTGATGCACATCACCCAAGAGTTCATCCATGTAACTCAAATCCTGCCAATTATTTTCGCGGGGAACCCAAGACCAATTGGTATTATTTGCCACAGTTAAGCGTGAGTGATCCTCTGGATTAATTGATACATCAAGAGGCGTATGTTCGACTTTTTCACCATTCACAAAGAGATCTGTTCCTTGTGTGCGAATGCGATCACCTGGCAGACCCACCACACGCTTGATGTAGTCAACGCTCTCATCCAGTGGATACAGGAAAACAATCACTTCACCACGCTTGGGTTGTCTAAAATCTAAAAATCGAATTTTGGTAAATGGAATGCGGAGGCCATAGATAAATTTATTCACAAAAATATGATCACCAATCAAAATGCTGGGCACCATGGATGCAGATGGAATCTTAAATGCTTCTATTGCAAATGATCGAATAAGCATCGCAATCAAGACTGCGGATAAAATGGATTCAATGTACTCTCTTGTCTTGGATTTTTGCTTCAATTGGACTCCCCCCCTATTTGACGCGTAATACACTCAAAAACGCTTCCTGCGGAATTTCAACGCTACCCACTTGCTTCATGCGTTTTTTACCTTCTTTTTGCTTCTCTAGAAGTTTGCGCTTACGTGTAATATCACCACCATAACATTTTGCCGTCACGTTTTTGCGTAAGGCACTCACGGTTTCCCGGGCAACAATCTTGCCACCAATTGCTGCTTGGATTGCAATGATGAACTGCTGGCGCGGCAAAAGGCCCTTGAGTGACTCTGCAATCTCACGACCACGGCCATAGGCTTGATCACGGTGCACAATCACAGACAGAGCATCAACCGGATCGCCATTCACCAACATATCCATCTTGACCAAATCACCCGGGCGATAATCACTGACTTCGTAATCGATAGACGCATATCCCTTACTGCCGGATTTAAGTTTGTCATGGAAGTCAAAAATCAGCTCAGCCAATGGCATGTCATATTTAATCTGCACGCGCTCTTCACCAAAATATTCCATGTGAGTCTGTATGCCGCGCCGTTCCTGGCATAGCTTGATAATATTGCCCAAAAATTCTGTCGGCGTGTGAACCGATACCTTAGCATAAGGTTCCGTAATTTCTTCAATGCGCCCCACATCTGGAAATTCTGAAGGGTTTGAAATACTCATCACGGAACCATCGGTAAGCAAGATTTGATACACCACCGTCGGTGCAGTCGTGATCAAATCCAGATCATATTCGCGCTCCAATCGCTCCTGAATAATTTCCATATGAAGCGATCCCAAAAATCCGCAGCGGAACCCAAAACCCAAGGCCAAAGAGGTTTCAGGTTCAAAGCTAAACGAGGCATCATTTAATTGTAATTTGGCCAGTGCCGTACGCAAGTTTTCATATTGCGTGGCATCGATAGGAAACACACCTGCAAACACAATCTGCTGCGTCTTTTTAAATCCAGGCAATGGCACATCTGACGGCGCATCGGCGTCTGTAATCGTATCACCAATCTGCAAATCCTTAAGTTCTTTGACGCCAGCGACCACAACACCCACTTCACCCGCTGTCAATGTCTGCACATTTTCGGTGCGCGGCGTGGAGACATTCAATTTTAATAATTCATACTCACGACCTGTATGGATCAAGCGAATGCGCATGCCCACTTTCAGCGTCCCTTGCACCACACGCACCAAGCCCACAACCCCTTGATAGGGATCGAACCAGCTATCAAAGATCAAGGCCTGCAACGGCGCTTTGGCATCGCCCGTTGGTGGCGGCAATTTTGACACGATTGCTTCCAGGACTTGATCCACACCAATGCCTGTCTTGGCAGAAACAGGAATCGCATCATCTGGATCAAAACCAAAAGTATCATGCACCAAGAGCGCAACGCGCTCCACATCGGCATTAGGTAAGTCAATTTTATTAATGATTGGGATAATGGTGAGGTTGGCCTCAATCGCCGCCAATGCATTGGCAAGTGTTTGTGCCTGAATACCCTGTGTGGAATCCACCACCAACAGCGCTCCTTCGCAGGCAGCCAACGACCGTGAAACTTCGTAGTGGAAATCCACGTGACCCGGCGTATCAATCAAATTGAGTTGATACGTTTTGCCATCTTTGGCCTTGTAGTTAAGACGTACACTCTGCGCTTTGATGGTAATGCCACGCTCGCGCTCAATATCCATTTTATCCAGAAATTGCTCTTGCTCCTCACGCTTGGTGAGTGCACCGGTTAGACCCATAAGGCGATCTGCCAGCGTGGATTTGCCGTGGTCAATATGCGCAATGATGCAAAAGTTTCGAATGTTTTCGGGATTCACAATGACTACTCGTTTTGAACAGCGATGGCCTGGACCTGTTCCTTTTCCTTAAGCTGAGAGGCAAATACCTCTGCTGTTTCACGCGATGGGAAAGTTCCCAGTCGCACGCGATACCAACGCCCCTTTGAAGGAATATCAGCGGCCATCATATAAGCAGAATATCCTTTGTCACGCCAGCCTTGTACCCATTGATTCGCCTCGGTCATATCTTGAGAAGCAGCAACCTGCACTGAAAATGTACCGGCAGGACCAGTGGACTTGGCAGGAACTGTGGCAACCGTCTCATCTTCATCCGCACTGGGGCTTTCTGGAATGGGCTGTGGTTCTGGTAGTGCTTGGGCCTGTTGTTGCTGCTGCGGATACACCACTTGGGGTTGCTGTTGTTGTACCGGCGGCTGATTCATACTCGGCTCATAATCGTTCAAGCGTGGGTTCGTATTGGTTTGCACCGTCGTTGTGGGTACTGTGGGCTGCGGTACAGGTGCTGCCATTGGTGCAACCGCCTGTTGTTGTTGTTGTTGTTGTTGTTGTTGTTGGGAATAGACCGACACAACACCGGGTTGCTGCTGAAGTTCTTGGACTTGTTGATAAGCCGACGGATTTTGCAAAACGTTTGCCACCTGCCCTTGCAGTTTTTCGGCCTGCTGTTGCTGCAAAGCCTCACGCGCGGTGGCCAGCATTTCGCTGGCCTTTTCAGGGTCTGATGATGCGCTGCTAAATGTGGAAATAGGGGCACTTGTTACAGAGTTTTCAACTTGCCCTAAACGCAGATAGTCATTGCCATAGCGGGCGCCCAGGTAAAACATGAAGCCCAGCGTAAAGACTGCAAGAATCATAATTGTAAAAAATTGTGCAAAAGTGAATTTGCAAAAGTATTGAACCGGGGCTTCGTCTTCAGCCTCGAGTGTCGGCAGGTCTGAATCGTTCATTAATTCTGACATGAAATAGTCTCCAAAAGTGGCTGATTTATAACATATATTCTGGCATATACAACTAAAACTACGCATTAGTTGGCAACTTTTTTGGCCAATAACCGATACCAAGCCATATCAATTAGTATTCTAAAAAGAGATCAAAATGGTAACCAGACACAAAATTGGGCTTATTATTAACGGAGACATAGACTCCCGCAAGTGGCAACAGCACGCCCAAAACGCCGAACAAGCCGCCAAAGCCCTAAAACGGCAAGGCTATGAGGTGTATGCCGTTAATCCCAAACCCTTATCGACTCCTGTTGATCACTATACCCATTCCGACATGCCAGCCATTGAAGGCTTAATCGGCGAACTCAAGACACGCCTGACACCCAGCGACGAATTGGTAATCTATGCAACGGGACATGGTGATATTGAAGAACTAGACACGATCACCCCAAATCATGCCAACGCAGGTATCTGTATCGACAATAACTGTAGTGAAGAGCCGCTTAAGACATGGCTCGACACACTTCCCCACGGACAGCGCGTATTTATTATTGATGCGTGTCAGGGCGGCAATTGGCAGAGTGTCATGTTGAACGACCCCAATACACTTTTTATCTCTGCGGGATCTATGTTCCAAAATGTATGCTGTGAAGAGTTTGCACCGAGGTTCTGGACTGATGATTCAAAGAGCTGGCAAGAACGCTTTGCATCTGTGTTATCAAAACCCGTTGAATCTTCTTCACCTGTTATGATGCAAAGTCCTGGGTACGTTCCAGCAGTAAAGTCACAATTTCCAAAAACTGTCACTGAGGTTGATTCATATGAAGGCCTGCAAGCCCAATTGAGCCGCCTAACACCGGGACAGTATGCCATTATGACCTTCTCTGCTGAGTGGTGTGCGCCTTGCCAAGAATTTCGCCCGCAATTCGATGAACTTGCCAAAAACTCCAATGGGCAATATCTATTTTTGCGCACAGAAAGTGATGCGCTATCAGCACAGTTTTCAGTCCAATCAATTCCAACTGTAATGGCGTTTGATTACCGCGGACTCAGCTACACAGTTCGTGATCGGTACCACATTTTAGAGGAACTCTCCACTACACAACCCACTGAGAATGCATGGAAGAATATTGACCAGTTGAAGCGGGAATCAAAAGAAGCAGTTGCAGCTCGCATGCAAGAGCTTGTGACTATGGACCGTAATATTAGAAAAGCAATACTCGATGCAACACCTGTACATGAACTTATTTTGATACATTCACTACGTGTTATGATGTCATCCTCTGCTGTCGGATTAGCCTTTATATCATCAGTTGCAACTCAGCTCATTGTTAACAAACTTCTTCCAAGAGCTCTTCTTCGTATGCGTTTGCAAAGGCAATTTACTGCCTTCATTGAAGACCTCTGCGCCGAGAAACCTAACACGAGAGCACCTGATCTAGGTAAGGTTGGCTTTGTTGCCTCAGCCAACTTCCTTTTCACACTTGTATCAGCACAGCAGATATCTGCAGCCTTATACAGTCAATTAAACCCGAGTGGTTTATATTCGCCAATCGACCCAACAGATCGCTTCATTTTGGATCTTGCAGAATCTTCTTTGGGAATTTTACTTGGATATAAGTTTTTATCGCCATCACGGAGTGATATTTTAAGCGCTGCGTTCTTTCTTAATAAAGATAACGCCTCTATACTCGAATCCGCTCGCGAGGCTGCCAATAGGGATGTATTAGATAGAATTAGAAGTGGTCAATTAGAGTGCGATCCACAGATCATAGAGGAAATCGAACAGTCAGTAGCAATTTCCAATTCAAGGCCAACAGTTCAATTTAGTGGTTGGGATCAATCCGCCAAAGGATTTGTTGAAAGTGATGTCGTTGGAAATTCACTAATACTTCTTCCAGCTGGACTTGCGACAGGTGTTGCCGAATGGGGCACAGCCGCACTCAACGATGTGGGCACAGCGCTCTTTTCAAGTCGCATCATTCCACAATTGGCATTTTAATGAGACGGCTGAACAACTTGAACCTTGCCAAAGGGCTTTAGCTGCGGCGAAACGGTTTTAGGATCCCCCACCACCAAGATGCGCAGTTGATCGGGGTGTAAATAAGTTTTGGCCACGCGCTTCACATCGGCCACCGTGACTTTCATGATATTTTGGCGAAATTCCTGAATATAATTTCGTGGATAACCAAAGATTGCAAAGGTTGCCTGTTGTGTGGCCGCATCCAGTGGCTGGGCAAACTGAAACAGCGTGGCACTCATAATATTGCGCTTGGCGATGGTAATCGCCTCTTCGGTAATCCCCGCGCCATCGCGTGTGCTGGCAATAATGTCCTTCATTAATCCCACCACTTCACCCGTCTTTTCGGCACGAGTCATGGCAACTGCCATCACCAGGCCTGGGGCCTGCTTGGGCCCAAAGCTGATCGTGGACCACGCGCTATAGGCCAAGCCGCGTTCCACACGGATGCTTTGCACCAGTCGATTGGTAAATGGATTGCCACCCAAAACGCCATTCAGGATGAGTAATGCAAATTTATCGGGGTTATCGCGCGATGTGCCACTGTGACCCATGATAATCGCCGTTTGCGTGACCTTTTTATTCACAACCCGCACGCCAGGCGTGTTATCTCGTGCCAATGCAGGGAGTGTTTCTATTTTATATGGGGGTTGATCCATTGATAGCGCTTTTTGCGCCAGATCGTTGAGCTTGGCGCGTGTCAGATCGCCCGTCACCACCAACCACTTTTCACCATGCTGCACATGGTCTTGATAATAGGATTTCAAATCTGAAACCCCAATGTGCGAGATGCTCTTGCTTGTTGGAATGCGACCCCATGGGGTGTCACCATTGAGCCAGATCGAAAATTCGCGTTGCGCAATGGCGCCGGGATTTTCATTTTGCCGACGGATTCCATCCAATCGGCGCTTTTTGGCGCCATCGAAACGACTGTTATCAAAGCGCGGGGTGAGGAGTATTTCAAAGAAGTGACGAAACGCTGGATCTGCATAGCGACTTAGCGTGCCCAGTGAAATGCTTGCCGCCTCTTCGCTAATGCCATCCGAAAGACGCAGCGCCATCATGTCCAAATCTTCATCCAACTGCTGTGGTGGCGTGGCAACGGTACCACCCGTGCGCATGGTGCTCATGAGCAGACCCGCAACCCCCTCTTTACCCTTGGGCACAAAGAGATCGCTACTGCGCACCACAACTTTTGCTGAAATCAACGGCAAGGAATGGTCTTCAATGAAAATCACATGCCAACCATTTGGCAAATCCCAATATTGAAGCGCAGGCATTTTAAGATCAGGGATATGTCGATTTTCCAGCTGATGGATGTGTGCCGCGCCCTTGGGCGTCAATGCAAGTGCTGTGACGGCGTGGCTCAAAAGCAAAATAGTGATTAAAACCCGTTTCATTCTTACTCCGCGGTTACAACAGTTAGATTGGTGGGCACAAGGTAGGTCTGCGCCACTTTTTTAACATCACTGTTCCCAATTGCCTCGATATGAGACGCATGGGTCAACACATAGCGCCAATCCCCAGTAATTGCCTGATAATCGACAAGCAGTTCGGCCAAATCGTCGTTGGACTGCATTTCCCACAAAAAGTTAGAGGCCAGATTGTTGCGAGCAATCTTTAATTCTTTATCGGTAATCCCAGTATCGCGCAGCGCTTGGAGCTCCGCCATAATGCGCTCTTCCAACTCCTTGGTGCTGTGGCCCTTAATGGGATAGGCCTCTATATAATAGAGGTTATCCAAACGATTGCCGGGAATACCACTTGCACACGAGATATTTTGGGCAATCTTTTCATCGGTGACCAATTTCTTCTGAAGCCGTGATGTTGCACCCTGGCACAACGTGTAATCAATCACATCGAAGACATAGTCCGCATCACTGCCCACACGTGGTTTGTGAAAGGCCATCATGAGGAACGGTGCTGAATTGACATGTACGGTTGCACGACGCGTTTCGGTCTGCACAGGTTCTTTGGGAAAATTGTCCTTGGGGCTGCGCGTTCCGGGCATGGATGCAAAGTATTTGTTAATGTACGCCTTGGCTTGCGCGATGTTCACGTCCCCCACTAGCGCACCATACATGCGATCGGGGTGGTAGAACTTTTGATGAAACGCGGTTGCATCGCCCACACTGAGGCTGCCAATTTGTTCAGCGGTACCAATGGTCGTGTAGCGATAGGGGCTGGTTGAATAAGCGGTTAATAGCAGAGTTTCATAGGCCTTGCCTTGCGGACTATTTTCAACCCGCATGCGCCGCTCTTCTTGCACCACATTGCGCTCAGAATAAAACTCGCGCAGAATGGGATCGTTCACCATACCCGCATACAGATACAGCCACAGACCCAGCTGATTGGCAGGCATGACACTGTGATATTGGGTCAAATCCTTGCTGGTAAAGGCATTGATATCGCGCGCACCGCTCCGTGATAGCAGTGTGAAGAGATCATTGGAACGTTGGTATTGACTGGCCTGCTTCTGCAAGTCCTGCAGCTGCTTTAATGACTCGGGATTTGCTGTTTTAACCCAATCGTCCCCCACCACCTGGATCTTTTTGAGCAGTGGTGCTTCTTTATTATAGTCAGTGGTGCCGATTTCATGGGTTCCCTTGAATGCCATGTGCTCAAACATGTGCGCCAGACCGATATGGGGTGGCGTTTCTTCGATGCCACCGACCTTGACGGCAATAGCACCTGCGAAAATGTTTGGAGTTGGACGACGCACCAAAAGCCACGTCATGCCATTCGGGAGCCGATAGACTGTTACATTCTTGGCAATATCCCACTGTGCAGTGGCAGTCGTTGAAATACAAAATATTGAAACGCAGATGAGCACCTTGAGCATCGCCAGGGATTTGCTCATTAAATCAGTCCCTTCGCGCGTGCCCAATACCCAATGGACTTATACACCAAACGCGCAACCGCAAAGTCTGAGGCAGATTGTTCGGGATTGGGTGCCAGTTCCACAAAGTCCATGCCCACGACATTGCAACGCTCGCATAGCGCTTTGATGAAGTGCGTGGATTGCTGCCATGTGAGTCCACCGGGTTCCGGTGTGCCGGTTGCGGGAATGAGGCTGGGATCAATGCCATCGACATCGAATGTTAAGAATACGGGGCCTTTGATACCATCGAGTGCGCGGTCAATCCACTTCTCTTGGGCATCGAGTTCGTGTGCGAAGATGCGTTTGAGTTTCTTTTCGCGGATGAGCACGGCTTCTTCTTCACAGATTGCGCGAATGCCCACACCCACTGATGGAATACCCAAGTCATCCACACGCCGCATAATACACGCATGACTCCATGGTGTTTCGTGATAGCTCGTGCGCAGATCACCATGCGCATCGACTTGAACAACAGTGAGATCTGGATACGCACGATGTGCAGCCATGATGCAACCCGTGCTTAAGCTGTGCTCGCCACCTAATATAATAGGTAGTTTATTATCGGCGTAGAACTTGCCCACAGTTGCTGCGATTTGATTGATGGCCTCTTCACCCGTCTTGCCTGCGAAGGCAATGGGGTCCGCACTGAAGATGCCCGCCTTATAGGGCTCGGTCCAAAGCTCTTCGTCAAAGTATTCGACTTGACGTGATGCCTCGAGAATGGCTGCAGGGCCATTGGATGTACCCTGGCCATAGCTGGTGGTGTGCTCATAGGGACACGGCACAATCACCACATTCGCATTGTTGTAGAGAGAGAACTCTTTGGGGATGTCGTAATAGATGTTTGTCATGACAGCGCTGCTAGCATGCGGGTTATAACGGCGACAAGAAAAATCATTGGCTCTAAAACTACGAAGCCCGCCGGTTGATCACTCCGGCGGGCTCCCAGCTCAGTTACTTTCGAGAAACTATCTTTTCTTTTTCTTCGCAGCTTTTTTCTTAGCTACTTTCTTTTTCTTCTTTACTGCTTTCTTCTTTTTCTTTGCCATTGTCCCCTCCTTGGTTGGCATTGTGATGAAACATATTTCAACTGGAGCTAATTATACGAAAAGTGAAACTTCAGTGTCAACTTAAATGTGACTTGATTGCACATTTTTTGCACACATCTTTGCGTTTGATTACAAAAAGAAGCTATGTTACTCGCATCGCATGACACACACACACACATCAGTGACAATTTCGAAAACAAAAACACTCACGCATGATATTTTTTGGATTTGCTTCGGCGTGATTGCACTCATCGCAGGAAGTGAAATACGAATTCCACTTCCATGGACACCAGTGCCGATCACGTTGCAAACTTTTGTTGTTGTGTTCCTTGCATTACACTTGCCGCTGCGCCGCGCACTAAGCGCAGTTGCGGTTTATTTATTTTTAGGTGGTGTTGGTGTTCCAATTTTTTCAGGATGGACAAGTAGTTTGATGCGACCCACTGCAGGTTACTTGATTGGTTTCTTAGTTGCGACGATTGTGCTTGGAATATTGCGTGATCGACTACTCAAATTGAGTGCGTTGAAGGGCATTGCCCTCACTTATCTTATTAATGATTGCATTATCTGTGCCATCGGCATGGTATGGCTGCACTTTTGGACTGGGGTATCGACTACCCAGCTCATTTTTGCCGGATTTCTTCCCTTCATTCCCGGTGGAATTGTGAAAACATCCGCGGCATGGATGCTTGCTAAGCGACTCAACTGATTCCCTCCCCCAGCCCCTCCCATCAAGGGAGGGGAGAATATAGGAAGTTATCGTGTTAAATTCTTATAACGGATGCGGTGTGGGCGTGATGCATCGTCACCCAAACGCTTTTTGCGGTCGTCTTCGTATTCGGTGTAGTTGCCATCAAAGAATGTAACTTTGCTGTCGCCTTCGAACGCCATGATGTGTGTGGCGATGCGATCCAAGAACCAGCGATCATGGCTTACCACTACCGCGCAACCACCAAAGTTGCTAAGCGCTTCTTCGAGTGCACGAATCGTGTTCACATCTAAATCGTTGGTAGGTTCATCGAGTAGCAAGACGTTGCCGCCCGATTTTAAAAGTGTGGCCAGATGCACGCGGTTGCGTTCACCACCGGAGAGCACATCCACTTTCTTTTGCTGATCTTGGCCGGTGAATTGAAACCGCGCAACGTAGCCGCGCGAATTGACTTCGCGCGTGCCGAGCTTCACCGTTTCGCTGCCGCCTGAGATCACTTCCCAAATTGTTTTGCCGGCTTCTAATGTGGCGCGACTTTGATCGACATAACCCAGATGAACCGTCTCCCCCACTTTGAAGGAACCGTTGTCGGCCTTTTCCAATCCCATGATCATTTTGAAGAGTGTGGTCTTACCGGCGCCGTTCGGTCCGATGACACCCACGATGCCGCCCTTGGGCAACTTGAAGTTCACATCTTCGAAGAGCACCTTGTCACCATAGGCCTTGGTGACGCCATTGGCTTCGATGACCGTGTCGCCCAAACGCGGGCCCGACGGAATAAAGATTTCCAAATCGTCGGCCACGGCTTCGTGTTTCTGCGACAGCATTTCTTCATAGGCCGCGATGCGCGCCTTGCTCTTGGCATGACGGGCCTTGGGGCTCATGCGAATCCATTCCAACTCGCGTTGCAGCGTTTTTTGGCGCTTGTTTTCGGTGGACTGCTCTTGGGCCAGACGCTTTTCCTTCTGTTCGAGCCATGAAGAGTAGTTGCCCTTCCACGGAATGCCTTCGCCGCGGTCGAGTTCCAAAATCCAGCCGGCCACGTTGTCCAAGAAGTAGCGATCGTGGGTGACGGCGATGACGGTGCCTTCGTATTTGTGCAAATGTTGCTCTAACCACTCCACCGATTCGGCGTCTAAGTGGTTGGTGGGTTCGTCGAGCAGCAAGATGTCGGGCTTTTGCAAGAGCAAGCGGCAGAGCGCGACGCGGCGCTTTTCACCACCGGAGAGCACGCCCACTTTGGTGTCGCTGGGCGGGCAGCGCAGGGCATCCATGGCGTATTCGAGCTGGCTGTCTAATTCCCACGCGTTTTTCTGCTCGATTTTTTCCTGCACTTCGGCCTGGCGCGCAATCAACTTGTCCATGTCGTCGGCGGACATTTCTTCGGCAAACTTATTATTGATGCTTTCAAATTCTTTGAGGAGGTCGACGGTTTCCTGCACGCCTTCTTGCACGATTTCTTTGACGGTCTTTTCGGGATCGAGCTGCGGCTCTTGCGGCAGGTAACCGACCGAGTAGCCCTTGGAAAAGCTGATTTCGCCCAGGTAGTCTTTGTCTTCGCCCGCGATGATTTTGAGCAGCGAGGACTTACCAGAGCCGTTTAAACCCAGCACGCCGATCTTGGCGCCGTAGAAGAAGGACAGGTAAATATCCTTGAGGACCTGTTTTTTGGGGGGATGGACCTTGCCCACGCCCTTCATGCTAAAAATGATTTGATTGTCTGCCATATGCGCTCCCATCGTCTATCGTCACCCCGGGCTTGACCCGGGGTCCAGCACTTCTGGATGCCGGATCTCGTCCGGCATGACGAAGTAGTAAACAAGAAAGCCCCCTTGCGGGGGCCTTCTATTATTGTTGCGGGGAGAGGATTTGAACCTCTGACCTCCAGGTTATGAGCCTGGCGAGCTACCGGGCTGCTCCACCCCGCGATAGTGGGTGTGCGTATAGGTACTATATATAGATGCGTCAAGGGGAAATTGGGGTAAAAAATCCACACTGCTTTAACAACTGGCTGTCACGGATAAATATCAATACACGGTTGGAGTAAGTCCAAGCTAATTGGAATTTTAGCATTTCTGTTTTTAACAACCTTCCATTCAAATGTCTTGGGAATATCAATTTCCCCCCTAAAATACTGTCCACGCTCTAAGTCGGTCATTGCTTTTATAATTTCTGGATAATGCCTATTTCTTTCAGGAATTAAAACAGCACTCACATCATTACATTCAAAGAAACCGTCTTTTAGTATCTGTTGTGTAGGACAATATGCCCACTGATCAAAAATGCAGACTAAATAAGGGCAGCCTTCAAAGGAAGGAAAGTCGAAAGAAAAATCATCGAATTTTTTCTGGGCATTTTCTAGCAATTCATTCAGCTTCCGAATTGGATCATCGTCCGAAAAACAAATAGGGCCAGCTGTTTTACGAAAAACAGAAAGAGGAACTCCAGTCTCTTGAGAACCTGTACCTTTAGACCGCCCCGCTGAAATAACTGTCTTAACTTCAATAATTAACCTAGAGCCCTGTTTTGTACACAAAAAATCAGGACGCTTCCTCCCATTCTTCTTGTATACACTACTCTTATCTATGGGAGCGACTTTATAGCCTCGCTTTTCAAACTCCAGTTTAGCTTCATCCTCAGAACCATCACATATTAGTTTAGATTCTCCGGGATCTAATTCACGCATGTCGAAAACCCCTCAATCATGACAACTCCGAGAACTTTATACTTAATTCATCCATAAACATGTATTGCATCACCCAGATTTTACCAACCAAGATTATTTTACTATTGAGAGCTTTTCAACAATATCTCTCCCTATATCAGTGATAGAATAGGTATCAAAAGTTGATATATTCGTTGCAGGTCCTGCTGTAAGAACATTTTTGGTATGAATTATAAGATATCCATCCTCTACAAGCTCTATCGCATTAATTGGCGTTGCAGTTACAAGCTTATTCTCATAAGCAAGTTTCAACGTTTTATATGCCTCAGGCCCAAAATGATCCCTAAAGAGCTTCTTTTTTACTAATTTAATTCTTCTCAATCGTACGCCATCAGCTTTATGCTTTGTTAGATCTGCATGACAATTCTCACATATTTTTATTAAATTCCAATATTCAGATACTGATGGATCATGATTAATGTGATGATTGGTAAAATCATTGCCGGTCTTCTCAAAGGTACCACAAAGAGGACAAATATTTCCGATTTCCCGCTGAAGCATTGAATTAACATGATCTGAAATTGCACTTCTAGTCACCATAAAAGCCTCTCATTTAAAACCCCTTGGAACCAACCCCCATCCCCCACATACCTTGCATCACACAGTGCAATAACAGCTTAACATTATGAAATTAAATTTCTTCAAGCCACACCTTTACTCCGTCTGGAGTCTTTTTTCAGCATCTCTGCAAAATCCATTGAATGAGATTGCCACATGGCATCCGACACCGCCTTTTGCCAATTCGACTGATTGCTTCTTTCGTTAACAGGTTTACACCAGTCATTACTGGCGAGGATAAAATCAATCGCCATGCAATCCAGCTTATCCTTATTGCTAAGTGTATAGCGTCCCACATTTTTTAAGAGAATTTTTACAGCTAGTGGGTAAACAAATGCGCCTATCAAGAGATGTTCAAAAGGATGCCATCCCCATTGCCTTGCAGATAAGTCCGATCCATGAACGACGGAGCTCCTTAAATCATAAAGTTCCTGTATCCATTTACGGCCAAGTTGCCATTGTAAATCTCTGCCTTTATTTTCACCTTCTTCGAGTTTAATCCCTGGTCGCTCTTGCAACACACCAGAAACGATCTTTGTCTTATAGTCATCAAAACAAGAACGATATTTACAGGTTAAGGAGTACTTATCATCAGCATCAAAAAGAATTTCAAAGGCAGCCGCCAATAATACTGCCTCGGATTCAAATGACATGTGTGACTGGTCGGTATTGGCTAGCCGTACAAATGAGAGGGAATTTAATATTCGTCTGTAGAGGTTACTTTGAGATTTCGCAACGGAATCTAGTCCAGCTAAAAATATCTTATCAACCACCAGCCTCAGTGATTTACATTCAAGTGGTCTAGAGAATATTAAATCACCATGATTATAGCCGCCATCAAGCAGACTCCCGTACCTCCTCCTCTGTTGAACAGCCTTTCCCCTTGGTGGTATTGTAAGGTTCTGAAAAATTGGCTGAAAAGGAGATGAGTTGCAATAAGTGGCATGTTGACCACCGTAATCATTTGATGCAAATGCGGCCAGAAAGAATAGAGCTAAATTATGTTCAACCTTTCCCAAGTCGCCTTCGCTCTCATCAAGTTGCCAGATTGGGCTTTTGTCTTGAACTACTGCAAGTGTACATTGAGTTATCTGGTCCTGGTTGATGTCTCTGTATGATTTGAGAACCTCGTTTACCGAACATTTAAAATCGTCACCAAAGCCATGCTCTGGAAAAGGTAGGAAGCTGCACTCATTGACATGAAAAGCTTCGTCAAAGTGGATCCACGGCAAAAGGCAGATTGTATAATAAGGTACACTCATGCAGCTCTTTTAGTTGGTACTTATTAGTGGTCAAGTTGGACTTGACCCCTTCATTTCTCAGAACAAATTCAATTACACGTCATGCTATAGGCACCAGATTTAGAAATATAACCAGAACAATTTTTGGCCCGTTGAGGCTGCACTGCCCTCTGCTGATACTGTATTGACTGTATTGTTGAGTTTATTAATTGTTGTTGAAACTGCTGTGCCGCCAGCACATTTTGCTGCTGTATCATGGATGCCTGCATCAATATATGTTCTCTTTGTTGCTTCTGATTCAGAAAATTTGACTGCAAAATACAACCCTTACTATTTCCGTGTACGCAAGCAAGCCCTGCCAATTGTATGGCTTCTTCGTAGCGACCACTCTGATTATAAGCTAAAGCAACGATCATACAGTTTCTACTATTTCCTCCTTCACAACTACTTAACGCTCTTGCCAAGTATCTCTCTTGCTTCTGATCAGCGCTGTAACGATTTAGAGCTGTAACAACTTGACAACCTAAATCACTTCCCAAAGAACACGCCCTCTTTGAATACATTAGCTTCAAATCAGCATCAGATGACCTATAGACAATTTCCAAGCATGCATCCGGATCTCTTTCTTTACATTTATTTTTTATTTCAGAATTGGTGCTTTTTTCAAGTGGACATGTAATCAATGCAACGTCAAACCAGACTTCACTGGGCCTTCCTTCAAGCACGACATAGTTAGCACCCTTCTTGCCTGCATAATTTCTGACTGTATTGCTATTTCCTAGAATTCTTTTCCTTTCCATAATTTTACATGAAGGTGAGATGGTATTTGGCTGTGCAAAGCTAACATTACCACCACTAGTCGACAATGTTGCACAGCCTGACATTATTAGAAAAACGATAATGCCAAACAGGACATAACTGTCATTCCATGAATTGTTCATATTAGTTAGCTCCTTTATATAAAGCTCCTGTAATTCTGGGGACACAAAACTTAATTCATCCATGAAAGTTCTGGTGACACCATACTTAAATCATCAATAAATATGCATTGTGTCCCCAGATTTCACTCAATACCCACTACACGTACACGATGGACTTGCGGTGCCATCACAACACATAATGGTATCGCCGGAGCAGCCACAAACACCACCGTGATGAGAGCAACACCCGCTTCTTGCGACAAGGACTCGGTCTAAATCATCATTATGTTTTTTGGAGGACAACGGGCTTTCCGTTTTGGACTGAACAGGGACGGTTCTTTCTTTGGCCTCAGGCTTAGCCGGAGCAGCACTTGCCAGAGCACTGACAAACAGCATCATCAACACAACACCACATACACTTGCCTTCATAAGGCACTCCCGTTGTCTGCTTGGCATGGAAGCAACCCTATAATCCCCAAATTGTATGCTGGCAATGTAGAATTCTAAGGACATTGCAGCGGCAATTCAGACTGCACTGCCCAACTGCTCGCTGAAAGGGAAGCTGCTGCGATAGCTAAGTCGCCTTCTTCAAAAAGCAGGTCTTTAGAAAGATTTGTGCGCCATTCACGCGGCCCGAAATCAGCGCGGGGTCATCGGTCAAAGAGATGTTCTTAACGAGTGTGCCGCGTTTGGCCGTAAAATTAGCGCCCTTCACATCCAGATCCTTGATCAACGTAACAGAATCACCGTCTAACAACGCAACGCCATTGCTATCACGGGTATTGGACGACGCTGACGCGTCACTTGCATCATCCACATGCCCCGCCTGGGCCCATGCCAGCAAATCATCTTCCATGTAGAGCTGATCAAACAAATCCGTTGCCCAGTGTTCTGACGAAAGTCGCTTTAAAATGCGCCAAGCCAACACTTTGACTGCAGGGTTTTCTGACCAGATGCTGCCAGCCAGTGGGCGCCAATGGTTTGGGTCAAGGGCCTCTTGGTTTTCAATTTGCTGACGGCAGGTCGCACAAATCTGCACCGCATTTTCAAATGCCACTTGCCCCACTTTCGGGACTTCGTATGTCGACACATCTGTTTCAGCAGTGCAAAGTTCACAAGGGGTGTTACTCATATAGACTCCTTAAGTTTGAATGTTTATTTTCCACACTTCCACTCACTCTTCAAAATGGAGTAGCAAATCATATCCATGAACTGTCCATCTTTATAAGCACATGCGCGCATAATGCCTTCGCGCTTCATGCCTATTTTTTCAATAACACGGGAGCTCGCTAGATTTTCAGTATTGTAACTCCCCAAGGTTCTGGAATTTCAGCTTCATAATTCTTCAAAATATAATCTCTGACAAAAGCTTCTGAGTCCGTGATGGTCTGATGCACTTTCCAAGGTACATAGCGGGATACTTTTGGATTTGAAGCATATTCAAAGATGGCGGGAACATCTGCCAAGATAATTGGTCTCAGAATAAGGCGCTCAGTTTCAATGATTGGTGGTGTCCACATGTTTATATCACCATTTTATTTTTTTAATAACGTAATAGACAATAGCAATAATAGCCGCACATGCCCCCTGAGTAGCTCCCACAAAAAATGGTGTTACCAAAAAACCCAAAGATGTTGTTGAACTGATGTGCCCATGATTGGGCCGATAGAAGATAGCCACCAAATCCCAAGTCCAGTAAATTTCTGAGCAGATGACAATAAGTAGCCCACCTATTAAAATACGCCAATACCAATGCGGCCTTAAGAAACTAATGATAATAGAAACAGCAGCTACTGGGAGGTAAGAAGCGGCCCTCAGTGCAAAGAAAAACAGGCTGCTCTCCCAAAATTTATCAAAATCTTCAAAATTTTGGTGAATCGCCGAAGCCCAATCCATATGTCCCACAATTCTGGCAGCGATTGTACCTGTGACACTTGGATCTAAAATCGCAGCAAGCACAAGTGGAAGAAGAATTGCCAATATAATACGTCTATTTTTGCGAACAGGATTGGATGTCATACTCCCCTTCTTATTCCCCCAATTAGGGTATCAAGTTGGACTTTTCACTTTTAGCCCCTCACACCCTTACCGTGTATTCTCTTGGACTCACTTCAAAAAGTCCTCGTTGCCATCTTCAATTTTAAAGAAGACAACAATGGGCACGTCGTCTTTGTGGATCCCTTTTGTTTCTTCTTTTGTTGTGGCACTAATCAATGCCCGAGAATACGTCGTCATATCTTATTCCCATACCTTTATTTTATTAATCCAGCGCGGTTCTAACCTGGCTAATTATCTCAGGGAATGAGTACATAACAACATTGTAACGTTTGGACACAAGCAGCAGCACATCAAAACCAGACTTCAGATATCGATTATGCATTGATGACCCAAACAATGATTTCAGTTGACCCTGTGCCTCACTCTTACATTGCTGAATATCATTCAAAACAAAGCCTTCCGCCTCTTTTCCAGACAGCACTTTCATAATTTCATTTTTCGGAATTGATAATACAGGTTTACCAATTTTATTCTTCCAGGAGTGACCATACCAAAACAATACCTTCTTATTTGTAATCTCAACTGATCCAATCTGTTCTTCTATTGAGAGCTCTGTATATCCCAAATCCTTGGGAGTGCACCCTGGAAGTGCACGAAACAGGAGATCGAAGAAGCGAGTTTCATCAGGTCTCAGCTCAATACGTCCAATTGACCTGCCCATTGCGTCTTCAAAGTTCACAGCCTTTGCATGCGCTATGACTGAAAACCATACTACAAACGTGACTACCAACATGATTCGATAGATCATCTATGTCCCTTCAATTTTATTTTGCTTTTCACTTTTGTTCCTCTCCACACAACTGGAACAGACCGTGGATGTCTTGCTCATATGATGCACCACCACTTGGTGGACCTGCAGGATCAAAATAATAATATGGAATCATGAACGGCGTGCCATCTGTTGTTGCGAGGGAGATGTATGCCAACTTAGAATCAAGGTTAAATACCCAGTCCGTTATATCGTATCGCTTAAATCCATTGTATATCAACTTCTCCCCAGCCGGAATATTCATGGCAGGCGTATCAGCACCAGAAACATAGTTTCGAATAATATAGGATGTACTCTTATTGTATTTGCTCCAGCCGCCCCTTGGTGGAATAAACGCCGCATATTTAAGTGGTGGCATCTTCTCAAGACGCTTCATGGGATACAATTGCAACGGCTGCGTCACAATCACACACGTCCCATCAGGTTTTCCTTTGAGCAAAGAACGCATGTGATATGGCATTGGGCTATTACCAACCCCTACTGCACACGCTGCTGCAAAAAGGACGGCTAATAATATAAGTTGGTTTTTTCGCATCGTATCCCCCAATCTTCCCTTGCTCCCATACTATAATCTCCTCTATTCACCTTGACCATGCCAAATATTGAAATCAAGGCGCATCTGGCCAATCCAGAAAAAGCCCATGCCGCGGCCAAAGCGGCACACGGTGAATACGTTGGCCAAGATCATCAAATCGACACCTACTTTTGCACGCCGCATGGACGGCTTAAACTCCGCGAATCGTCATTAAGCGGCGCGCAACTCATTCCCTACATGCGCACCGACCAAAGCGGCCCCAAAAAAAGCACATACGCACTAATTCCAATTGCAGAGCCCAGCACGTGCAAACAACTTCTCACTGATATTCTGGGAGTTGAAGCAATTGTCGATAAGATGCGGGATATTTACTTGATCGGTAATGTCCGTGTTCACATTGACACAGTCGTTGGCCTTGGCAGCTTTTTGGAATTTGAAGCAGTTTACAAAAACCCAGCTGACGAAGCCGCTGAACATGCAAAAGTAGTTGCACTCATGGAAAAGTTTGGCGTTGAACAATCCCACCTTTTAACTGGCTCGTATCGGGAGATGGTAAATCAGCTATAACGCTTATCACTTTCTTATTTGCAGCAGCCTGAGAACACTTCCTCACCCATTGATAGGGTAATGTTATAGGGATAGGTAATATCACTCATACCATCGGTACATTTCTGCTTTTGCACCACCGCATCACCTGACATACCTTCTCCAACAAGAGAAAATTTGCGCACATTCCCAGGTTTCAAACCCTTTGCTTCCTTTTGAGCAGAGACGGTCAATTCTGCCTTGAGACCCTCTGCCATATTTTCATAAATGGCCGTTTTGGATTTGATCACCAGACTCCAGAATGGTTCGGTACCACTGCATTTCAAATCTGCAAATGCAGGAACTGCAAACAGTGTTATCAATACCACGCTCATTTTTTTCATATTATCCTATATCCCCCTTCCCACGCCCTATAATATCAGCTACATATAGCCGCAATGCAGAAATCACGTTTATTCATCATTCCAGTTTTACTGGGACTCATGTGCCAACCTGGATTGGTATTTGCAAAGTCCAACCCACCCCAACTAATTGAGAATCAAGTTGTTGAAGCAGCCTGTGGTGAATGCCAGTTTCATTTAAAAGGCAAAGGCTGCAACTTGGCAGTGCGCATTAACGGTAAAGCCTATTTCGTGGATGGCACTGGCATTGACGAGCACGGTGATGCGCATGCCTCAGATGGCTTCTGTACCACAATTCGAAAAGCCCGCGTCTCCGGGCAAATTGTAAATGGTCGATTTCAAGCGAGTTCTTTCGAGTTACTGCCATTCTCAGGTGCATCGTATTGACCGCTACTTCAATATTCGTTAGTTTACTATGATGCATATCGATATCGCCAAACTTTTAGACGACGCTTCTGTAAGGCACCCCAATAAGTTGGCATTGGCTGCTGGTGAACAGCAACTCACGTTCTGCGAACTACGCAACATGTCACAACGCCTGGCTGCTACTTTTATGAGTGCAGGACTAACAGGTGAACGTGTAGCGACACTTCTACCCAACAGCCCAGAACTCATCGTCTGTTACCTGGCCTGCTGGACAGCGGGAGTAACAATGGTCCCGTTTGAATATATTGATGCCCCACCAGAAATCTTAACCGGCATTCAGGATTGCAAACCCAAGTGGCTCATTGTGCATCCGGAGCGTCTTGACGAGGTTTCAAAAATGGATCTTTCCAAGACATCCATTCAGAAAACTGTTCATGATTTTTCAACACTACTTACTACACCACCACAAACTCTTCCACCTCCCTCACCCGATACGCTTGCCTTTATTCTTTACACATCGGGCTCCACAGCACTCCCCAAGGGCGTCACTCATTCGCACACATCTGCTTCAGGAATCATTGCAAGTGTCCTTTCTGCACTAAATAAAGTAGACAACAAAACGTCAATGGTCATTCACGACTCTGTCAGCCACATGGGGGGATGGATCGAGGCGTTCCCGCTCCTTTACTGCGGAGCCACAATTATTTTGGACAGAGATTTTGATGTCGCACATTATTATAAGCAGCTTCGTAAGTGGCGCCCGAGTGTCACAAGTGCACATGTTCATCAGCTTTGGGAGATTGTCCAGTTTCCACAAGCTCACCGTGAAGATTTTGCATCAATTAACACCGTTTTTTCGGGTGGTGACGAAATGCCCATTCCATTGCAGCGCGACTTTATGACGCTTACCGGACTCCCGATACAGACCGGTTGGGGCATGACCGAAGCCATCTGGCTCACCATTGCGCGCGAACCCAATTTGCAGCAACGTGGTTTTTTGGGGAAGCCCGTAGATAAGGTGCAACTCCGTATTGTGGACAAGGCTGGTTATGATCTTCCGAAAGGCGAGTCGGGCGAAATTTGGGTCAAGGGGCCCATGGTAACGCCTGGTTACTGGAATCGCCCTGAAATTAATCGTGCCATTCTTGTCGATGGTTGGCTGCACACCGGAGACACAGGCCTACAGGACAATAGTGGAAATTATTGGTTTACCGGTCGTGTAAAGCAGATCATCGAGCGTAGTAGCGAAAATATTACACCTGGTGAAATTGAGCAGGCACTGTGTCGCCACCCGGCAGTTGCAGAAGCAATTGCATTTGGCATTCCGGATCCCAAAGAAGGACAAGTCCCTATTGCATATATCTGCTTGAAGCCAGGCCAGGCTGTTTCTGAAGATGACCTAAAATCGTTTCTTGCAACCCAGATTGCAGACTTTAAAATTCCAGTTAAAGTTTTAACTATTGATTCGATGCCATTACTGCCATCTGGGAAAATTGATCGCAAGACACTTGCGCAAAATTATGACAGGACCGCTTCTAATTGATCTATCGCAAAATCAATTTCAGGTCTTTCAATCACAAGCGGTGGTGCCAAACGAATCACATGGGTGTGCGTTTCCTTGCAAAGAACGCCCTTTTCTTTCAACTGTTCACAAAAGCGGCGCGCGCCACCCGCTGATTCTTTAAGCTCCACACCAATAAACAAGCCGCGGCCACGGACTTCCTGAATGTGAGGACTTTTGAAGTCCTGTAATTTTTCCTTTAGGTAATTGCCCATCTCATGTGAGCGCTCGCAGAGCTTTTCATCCACAATGACACGCAAGGCTTCACGCGCCACCGCACACGCCAAAGGGTTGCCACCGAACGTGCTACCATGATCACCAGGCTTGAATACGCCCAGAACATCACGGTCAGACAGAACCGCAGATACTGGATACATACCGCCTGACAAGGCCTTGCCAATAATCACGACATCCGCACGGATAACGTCCCAATGATGGGCCAAAAGTTTCCCAGAGCGACCCAATCCACTTTGAATTTCATCGGCCATCAATAAAACATTTGATGATTTGCAAATGTCCGCTGCTTCTTTCAAATAGCCTTCGGGTGGAATGCGCACCCCACTCTCACCTTGAATGGGCTCCACCAAAAACGCAACGGTGTTGGGAGTGATAGCCGCCTTCAGCGCTGCGACATCCCCATACGGAATGACCTTGAATCCCGGCGTAAAAGGACCGAACCCGTCGCGATACTGGGCCTCGGTGCTCATGCCCACAATGGCAATTGTGCGACCGTGAAAATTGTCAGCACAGACAATGATCTCTGCTTGATCTTCAGGAACATTCTTAACCGTATAACCCCACTTGCGTGCAGCCTTCAGTGCTGTTTCCACGGCCTCTGCACCCGAGTTCATGGGCAGCATCATGTCGTAGCCCAACAATTCGCAAAGTTCCTTTTCCAGTAGTGGGAGTTGGGTATTGCGGAATGCACGTGATGTAAGCGCAACCTTCTGCGCTTGCTCGGTCATGGCAGCCACAATGCGCGGATGACAATGGCCCTGATTAACAGCAGAATATGCCGCCAGAAAATCCAGGTACTTATTGCCCTCGCAGTCATGAACCCACACGCCCTGCGCACGATCAATCACCACATCCAGGGGATGATAGTTGTGGGCACCAAATTCTTCCTCAAGCGTAATATAGTCCTTCGAATTCATATTTAAATTTCCATTTCCTCTGCTTCAGGCGCACGGGCAAGCATGGGATCATCTTCATCCTCTGCACCATGGGTTAATGCATTCAATTTCTTTAAGAAAATTAATACAAGTAATCCAAATACCGCACAGAAGATGAATAGTCCTGTAAAGGTCTGAAGTTCGCCTGCACCACTCACTGCATACTCGCCAATCATGCCAGCCAACTTGTTGCCAAAACCAGAGGCAGCAAAATAGATGCCCATCATGAGCGATGCATATTTAGCTGGTGCTAGTTTAGTGGTAAAAGACAATGCCACAGGTGATGAGCACAGCTCACCAACGGTATGAAGCAAGTAGGCACCCACCAACCAGATGACCGAGGCTTTACCCACACTGTCTGCCTGAAGCGCAGCACCCGACATGAGCAAGAAACCCGCACCCATGATAATGGTTCCAAGCGCCATCTTGAAAAGTGCCGATGATTCATGACCCTTTTTACGCCACTTGATCCAAAATGACGCAACGGCTGTTCCAAGTAGAATAATGAAAGCAGGATTCAGCATTTGGAAGACGCTGGCGGGCACTTCAACACCCAGAATAAAGCGATTGATTTTTTCTTTGGTGTACAGGTTCATCAAGCCACCCGCCTGCTCGAATGCACCCCAGAATACGATAACAATCAGGAAGGACAGCACCAGAACGACCAAACGGTCTTTTTCAATTTTGCTTAGCGGTGCCTTAGACTTTTCTGAATCAGTGGGATGGCGATGCAATGCCTCCCCAACACCCTTCAGATATTTTTGGCCCCAAACAAATACCAGCTGGCCAACCACCATCCCAATCCCTGCAAGTGCAAAACCATAATGCCAACCAATCACTTCGCCAACGTATCCAACAATCAGTGATGCCAACACCGCACCCAGGTTAATGCCTATATAAAAGATTGTAAAACCGGCATCACGGCGAATATCCCCTTCACGGTACAAGCCCCCCACCATTGTTGAAATATTGGGTTTCAATGCGCCAACGCCCAAAATGATTAATGCAATACCGGTATAAAATGCTGTCAAACCGTGGATAGCCAAGGTCCCATGCCCCAAACAAAGAAGTAGCCCACCAAGCATAACCGTCTTTTTCTGGCCCAAAAATCGATCGGCTAAAATACCACCTGGAATCGACATGACGTAGACCAACATGGTGTACCAGCCATAAAGCGCCAGTGCATCCACCTTTGACCAACCCAAGCCGCCGCCGGGGCCATCCATTGTTTGTGCTGTAATATAAAGGACCAAAATGGCACGCATGCCATAGTAACTAAAGCGCTCCCACATCTCTGTAAAAAAGAGAACGTAGAGCCCTTTGGGATGACCGAAGACTGTTTGTTCAGATGGTGATGCGCCCATGATACCCCCTGTTAGTTAATCAGAGGCACCCTATACCATCATATAAATTTGGCGCAATATCTACCTTGGTGGAAGTGGTTTGATTCATACGAAAATCATGAATCCATTTCACATTGGGTAATTCCGGTGACAGGTCTTGTAAGGTAACGGGTCGCTCTTTGCCATCGGGTTCTTTCATTGTGGTGGGGTTGCTGGCATGTGAGCGACCAACTCGCACAACAGTTGTATCCGCCCATTCCTTGCGACATAGTGCGTTGCCTTTGGGATCATTGTCAAAACAGGCAACCAGCTCTCCAAATTTTTTAATCTGCGGCACAACCGTTGCCTTGTAATCCACGTCATGCATTTCAAAACGATCCTTCATGAATAGCTGAACGTCTTTGCCATTGGGCATGGGGAAACCATTACGACGCAAGGATTCTAGCGTGCCCTCTTTCATTCCCCCTTTGGTTTCCGGCTTGTCTCCGGTCAATTGACGACCCGTCAAATAGACAACAGTGGCACCCGCTTGTTGAAGGGCATGTACATAACGTGCTGCCCCTGGATGCGCTGGATCAACCGCTGCCAAATTTGAAAAGAAGCGACCGAACCAATAAGACTTGAATGACTTGAGGAAGGTGGCATCTGCAATACCCAGACGAGATTGAATATCCACGATCAAATCATATGACTGATTTCTGGTATCAAATACTTGCAACGCCGCCATTTGACTTGGGCTCAAGACCGATGGGTTTTTCTCGATAAATTCATGTACAATTTGAAGCTGGCGATTTGCTGGTGAAAAAAGCGTGTCGTCTAAGTCAAAAAGCACAACTGGTGATTTGCCAGCACGTTTCAGGTCAACCACCTTCTGAATCAAGCCACTCAACAATGGTGTCTGCTCCGCTGGAATTGGATCGGTATCGCGGGCCTGTACCGCACCAAATTGATCGGTCACAAAGGTTACATAACGATTTACACCCGCCCATAGAGCATGATGAGTCCGAGTTTCAAGTGCATTGAAGCGGATCAAATTTTGCTGATATTGTTCATAGCGTGCGTGCAATGGGAGAGCTGTATCAACCGCTTCTGCTGCCATCACATAACCGACAACCGCCTGCGCTTTTTCGGTATATGTTGAGTTAGGGGCACAAACTTCAGCAGCATGATCGGACACTTCCTTAACTGCCGCAGAAAATACGTTCGGTGCAATCACAGACGCAGGAATTTGATGAACCTTCAAAAGAGTATTGGCATAATCAGCATAACGCTTGATGACTTGGGGAGTTAAACCAACGCGATCGCAGCTTGATTGTGTCATAATTATAAATCCTCCACTGTTGGCTCCCCCAGAGCTGACGCGGCTTTAATCAAAGCTTGGGTTGATTGTCAAATTAAGGTTTACTCAGCAGTAACCGTTACAGAATCCATCTTGTCGCCAACGGAAATTTTCTCAACAACATCCATTCCGGAAATAGTCTGTCCGAAAACAGTGTATTGACCGTCCAAAAACGGGACGGGTTCCAAAGTGATGTAAAACTGTGAGCCACTAGAACGGCGTTCTGGGTTTACCTGATCACCCGTACGTGCCCAGGCAAGTGCCCCCTTAGTATGTTTGAGGCCAATCTCAGCAGGAATTGTGTAGCCTGGGCCACCTGTACCTGTGCCCTGTGGATCGCCACCTTGAATCACAAATCCTGGCTCTACACGGTGAAAGGTCAAGCCGTTATAAAATCCGGCGTCAGCCAGTTGTTTAAAATTTGTTACCGAAAGCGGCGCATCTTTGGAATTCAGTGCAATCACAATGTCGCCCTTGGATGTCTTAATGACAGCCGTATATTTTTTTGATGGATCAACTGTGGATACTTTGGGTTCAGTAACTGTTTTTTGGGACATGATAATCTCCTCTGACGGTGTTACGTGTTTGGACTTACAAGCAACTACACCTGCTACAGCAACTGCCAATAGAATTGGCAACACATTTATGCTTTTCATATTCACTCCAATGTGGTTTTGGAAATTAAGATAAGCGAATCTAAACCAGAATGGAGGCCATATGAAAAGATCAAAATTAGCTGTCATAGTATTAATTCTGAGCACGAACTTACTTGCCTGTTCCAAAGGTAATGCCAATTTCAACAAAGACCAAATTGCCAAGGCATCCATGCTTCAAGTTCGCATACAAGGTGACAGCACTGCCGTCACAATCAATGTCATAGGCACCCCGGGTGGCTCATTTATTGCGAGCGATGTCAATCAAAGCGGCGTCACCAGCACCCTCCCCGAAACACCTTTGACTACTGATAACTCTTTAGCACTTTGGGAACCCCTCATGACTGGTGCGCCAAAAGACCTTCCCACCGGAGACACTGTCAAAATTTCAGGTCGTATTAAGGGAAAATCTGTATTTGAAATTCAAACGTCTGTAGACGGTGCCAAAAACAATGTGGCCATCAACAAAGTCGTTACGGCAGCTCTGGCACAAGCCAAATCCACGTACCCTGAGCTCACTGCAAAAGCAGCAGATGTATTCAAGTTGGGATTATAACCTTACGGCGTTAGAAGTCATAGTCGTAATGACTCCCCCCAGCTCAAGAAATTTTAATTTTAAGGTCGTTAAGAATTGTTAGCGCTTCGATTGGTGTCAGCGACTCAGGAGTCATTGCGCGCAACTGGTCAATGACATCCTGTTGCTCAGGTGATGCGTTAGACTGCTTAGCTGCCAGACGGGGTTGACCCACATTATTTAATTCACCCTTTTCCAAATTGGCCAAAATTTCCTTCGAGCGTGCAATCACCGCTTCCGGCAAGCCTGCAAGTTTGGCCACTTGAATACCATAGCTACGACTTGCTCCCCCGCTCACCAATTTGCGCAGAAAGATAATATCGTTATTCCACTCCTTAACGGCCATAGTGAAATTGGCAACACCCGACTTGGTCAGCGCCAGGTCAGTGAGTTCATGATAGTGCGTGGCAAAGAGACAGCGCGCCTTGAGCGTATCGTGAATATATTCGGCCACTGCCCATGCAATGGAAAGACCATCATATGTTGACGTGCCACGACCAATTTCATCGATAATAATTAAACTCCTGGCAGTTGCTCCTTCTAAAATGCGGGCCGTCTCTGTCATTTCGACCATGAATGTTGATTGCCCGCGTGCCAGATTATCGCTCGCACCAACGCGTGTAAAAATACGGTCCACAGCCCCAATGCGCGCCTTGGCTGCTGGCACAAAACTCCCCATGTGCGCCATCAGCGCAATGAGCGCCGTTTGCCGCATCACGGTCGATTTACCAGCCATGTTCGGACCCGTGATAATGGCCATAGGCTTTTGAGACGACAGGGTCACATCGTTTGGCACAAAGCGTTCACTTCGGTTGGCTTGTTCTACAACAGGATGACGACCATCTGTAATTTCGAGCGACTTGTCATCGCACATTTCAGGACACACGTACTGCTCTTCACGTGCTAAAAGTGCCAATCCCTGAATTGAATCCAGACGACCCAGTGCATCTGCGGTTGCTTGCAGATTCGCCACATGTGGCAAAATGCCCTGGCGCAATTCTAAAAAGAGTTCGTACTCAAGTGCAAAAATGCGCTCCTGCGCACCCAAGACTTTTTCTTCATACTGTTTCAGCTCGGGTGTAATGTAGCGCTCGGCATTGGTAAGCGTTTGTTTACGAATATAATCCTGAGGCACTTTGTCACGATGCGTGTGCGTGATTTCTAAAAAATAACCAAAGACCTTATTAAAACCCACTTTGAGCGACGTGATACCGGTTCGTTTACGCTCTTGTTCTTCAAGAGATGCAATAAACTGTTTTCCACCACTGCGAATATCACGCAACTCATCCAACTCTGCGTGAACCTGTGAACGAATCAACCCACCTTCTTTGACTGATGCGGGTGGTTCATCAACAATGGTGTCTACAATGGTACGTGTCAGTTCAGGAAATGCGTGGAGCCGCTTTAAGACAGAGGCCAACGCTGGGACTTTTTGCAAGCGTTGCTGAAGTGCAGGAATCTCGGTCAGTGATTGGGCCAGGGCCACCAGATCGCGGGCGTTGGCTATTCCTGTAGAAACACGCCCCACAATGCGTTCCAAATCAGAAACCGATTCTAATTGAGCACGCAACTGTAAGTGCGTTGTGGTGTCATTCACCAAGGCCGCAATCATGGACTGACGATTGCGAATACCCTCCACATTGCGCAGCGGGTGCAAAACCCAATGGCGCAATTTCCGCGCACCCATTGCAGTCACCGTACGATCCAAACAATTCAATAGAGTATACTGTGCGCCATCACTCTCACGTGCACGCACCAATTCCAAATGACGAATGGTAGATTCATCCAAGCGCACATAATATGCGGCATCGTAATGTTGAATTTTTGTAAAGTGCGACATGGGACTACGATTGGTGTAATGCAAATAGGCCCACAAAAGCTGCGCTGCAGCAGCTTCGCCATCACTTAATGTCGCTGCAGGTGGAAGCGCCAAACTTGATGCAGGGCCAGTAAAATATGTGCAGACCCAGCCAGAATCTTCAATACCTGTGGCAACGGAAGTTCCACGCAGCGCTTCATCGATCAACACCTCTTGGGGATCTTTACGGCCCAACTCTTGGCGCAGCTCATGGACATCTGATAACTCGGTCACCATTAATTCGCCAGTTGAGGCGTCCGCACACGCCAGACCAAACACCTTATCCCGTTGAACGACTGCAACAATATAGCGACTGGATTTGCCAATCGTATTTTCAGTCAGCACAACACCCGGTGTAATAATCTGGGTAATTTCACGATGGACAACACCCTTTGCGGTTTTGGGATCTTCCATCTGCTCGCAAATGGCGACTTTCTTCCCCTGAGAAAGCAGACGGTCTATGTATCCCTGCGCTGCATGGTAAGGCACCCCACAAAGCGGCACTGGATTGGCATTGTTTTTATTGCGGGCAGTCAGCGTTATTTCCAATAGGCGGGACGCTTCAAGCGCGTCTTCAAAAAACATTTCATAAAAGTCGCCCATGCGAAAAAACAGAATGGTGTTGGGATCTGTCAGTGTCGATCGAATTTGAACATATTGCTTTAGCGCTGGCGACAACTCAGCTGTGTTACTCATAGCCCATTTCCCCGACCTTTTTGGGATCCTTGGTCCAATTCTTTTCAACTCTTACAAAGAGTTCCAAAAAGACTTTTCGGTCTAACATTTTTTCAATGCGTTTCCGGGCTTCCTGTCCCAGAAGTTTAATCATGCTACCACGACTGCCAATGACCATGGCCTTCTGCGAATCCTTTTCCACAACAATGCTGGCCTTGATCACTGTAATTTCGGGTTTGTCCTTAAACTCTTCAATCAAAACCGCTGCAGAGTATGGCAATTCCTGGTGCATTTCTTCTAACATGACTTCACGAATCATCTCTGATGCCAAAAAGCGCTCTGAATGTTCAGTATAAATATCGTCAGGATACAATGGCGGGCTCTCGGGCAGTTCTTTGACCAGTGCATCCAGTAATGCGTCACAGCCATCGCCTGTCAGGGCAGAAATAGGAAGTGCCCCCTCAATGGAAATGGGCGCCTTGACAGCATCACATTTGTTAACAGCGATGACTACGGGCTTTCGTTTTTCTTTGGCATATGCCAGCAGATGCTGATCAATTTCTGACAATGGCGCATCAGGTGCCACTAACAAACAACACACATCCGCATTGGCAATGGAGTGCTTCACCTGGTCAATCATGTACATATTGAGTGCTTTAGTGGATTCATGAAATCCCGGTGTATCCACAAAGATAATTTGGGCATCAGAGCGATTCACAATGCCACGAATGGATTGGCGCGTGGTCTGCGCCTTTGGCGTAACTATCGCAAGATTTTCACCCACCCAGCGATTCAGTAGCGTTGATTTTCCTGCATTGGGCTCACCAATAATGGCGACAAATCCGGAGTGAAACATAGTGGTGTGCCTTTCAATTCTTAAGTTTCGTGAGGGCTTCTTTCGCTGCCTCTTGTTCTGCAGCCTTTTTACTCATACCTGTACCAACGCCATACAACTCCTCACCAATGTAGAGGTTAATCTCAAATACCTTTTGGTGATCAGGTCCCGTCTCTTTTACCAAGCGATATTTTGGAATCGCATGAAATCGACTTTGGGCTTCTTCTTGCAACTGTGTTTTAAAGTCTTTGATGTAGTCACCTGCAGACACGGCCTCTAGAACAGGCTTGTAATATCGCGTGACCATTGCAAACGCTTTTTCCCAACCGCGATCCAAATACATGGCACCCAAAATCGCCTCAAACGCATCTGCCAAAAGGGAGGGCTTATCGCGGCCACCTGTTTGATCCTCGCCTTTACCCAGGTAGAGAAATTGGCCCAGATCAAGACCGCGTGCAATCTCTGCCAACTGGGTTTCATTCACAATAGAGGCCCTTAATTTTGAAAGTTCACCCTCACTGTGATCTGAAAAGTGTTTCATCAGCAAATGACTAATGGAGAGTTCAAGAACTGCATCACCCAGAAATTCATACCGTTCATTATGATCTGTTGGCGCCAACCGATTTTCGTTTGCATAGGAACGGTGGGTTAATGCGCGTTTCAGGTGGAGGCGATCCGAAAATTTAAAACTCAGCTTCTTTTCCAACTCCTTCAGCTGAGTCTTGTCTTCTTTTGTGAGACCTTCATCTTTAGCGAACATTATCGATCCATCCCCCACCCAGGACTTCCTCGCCTTGATACACAACCACCGCTTGTCCCGGCGTTATGGCACGTTGTGCCTCATCAAATGTAATTTCAAAATCACCTGTCTCTGAGCGTTTCACAGTACAGGGTGCAGGTGTATGCGCATAACGAATTTTTGCCGTTGCCCGAAAAGTTTCTGGCATTGCCTGAATCCAGTTGGCACGTGATGCGGTTAGTTGGTTTTTATTCAAATGAGAATCATCACCAATCACAACAGTATTACTCTTGGGGTCAATTTCCGACACATAAACGCGTTCACCCATTGACAGATGTAATCCACGCCGCTGACCCACGGTGTACGCATGGATGCCACGATGACGGCCAATCTCTTCACCCTTTTGGTTCACAAATTTACCAGGGTCGCCCATCTTTTCGGGAAAGTAATCTTCGATAAACCCAGCATAATCATTATCGGGTACAAAGCAAATTTCTTGGCTCTCTGCCTTCTGCGCGTTCACCAGATTATATTTCGTTGCCATTTCGCGAACGACTGACTTGGTGAGATCACCGACTGGAAATAGTGAGCGTGCCAACTGTTCTTGAGTTAGTGAAAAGAGAAAGTAGCTTTGATCTTTTTTATCATCTTCGCCGCGATACAAGTGCATTGTGCCATCCGCATCACGTGTGAGTTTGGCATAGTGACCCGTTGCCACGTACGCCGCATTAAAGCGTGTACTGGCCTCTTCCCACATCCGTTGAAATTTAAAGGTGTCATTACACGGAATGCACGGAATGGGTGTGCGACCGTTGGCATACTCATTCACAAAATGATTAATAACAACGCCCTTAAACTCGGACTGCAAATCCAATTGCGTAAATGGAATCCCAATTTTTTCGCAAACCAAACGCGCGTCCATGACATCCACAGTAGAGCAGCAGGTTTTGCGGCGTTCACTGCGGTGGCAACTCCAGAGTGACAGCGAAATGCCCATAATGTCATAGCCTTGTTCTTTGAGTAGCGCAGCAACAACAGAGCTATCCACACCACCACTCATCGCCACGGCAATCTTGCCATTTTTAGGGTAATCAAAAATCATGACATCCTCTTTTCCAATTCCCCCAGGCGCTTCTTGAGTCCTTCAATCGCATCTGTAAATGGATCTGGGATTGTGCCCAAATCCATATCGTCTGCATTACCCGTCTTCACAATCTTTGCTGGCACACCAACTACGGTGCAATGTGGTGGCACATTGTGCATTACCAGTGACCCAGATCCGACTTTACAATGGTCTCCCACCGTAATCGGACCCAGTACAGATGCATGTGACCCAATCACCACATTATTGCCAATGTTTGGGTGGCGTTTGCCTTTTGCAATACTGGTCCCGCCCAAAGTAACACCCTGGTAAATTAAGACATCATCGCCAACAACTGTGGTTTCACCAATCACCACACCCATTCCATGATCAATCAAAACACGTTTGCCAATCACAGCACCGGGGTGAATTTCAATACCGGTTAAGAAACGGCCAACTGTAGACAACCAACGTGCCGCGAGCTTAAATCCATGGCTCCAAAGCCAATGCGACACACGATGGAGCACCACTGCGTGAATTCCAGAGTAACAGAGCACAACCTCAGCCGTACTCTGTGCCGCCGGATCCATCTTAAAGACAAAGGCCAATTTCTGCTGAATTTTTGAGAACATAGGGGCGCACCCTTAACATGGTACTCGAGCTGCAGTCAACAATGGCAAACCCCTTATTTTACAAGCAGTTAGGCAACATCAAATAGCATAACGTTCCAATTGGGACTTGATTAGAGCAGTTAATGGTACAGGGGATGCCTTAGTATAGTCATAATAAACCTGAACAGATTTACCTTCTGCCACAGTTTGGCCAGATGATTGAAGGCGAATGTTGTAGGCAATATCAAAACTGGAATTGCCAATGCGAGGGATTTGAATATCAACAAGCAGCGTTTCGTCCATTTCGACAGGCTTCTTAAAATCACAGGAAATATTCGCCAAAATGAAACTTTTGCCGCTCCGATTTTCGGGTTTTCGAAAATCCAATTCTGGAAACTGGTTGCAAAATTCAACCCGCGCTTGTTCCATGTAAGTAAAATAGACTGCATTATTGACGTGCCCCATGCAGTCCAAATCACCAAATCGCACTGGGATTACTGTTTCAAATTTCATCGCATTCTCCTTCGATTATGGTAATGGCGCCTTATGCCCGAACTACACGTTATCGTCTACCTGCTTCCGATTGTCTTTGTCGCCGGATTCATTGACTCAGTCGCTGGCGGCGGCGGGCTCATTACTGTTCCTGCTTATTTAATTGCAGGCTTTCCACCCGCCACACTTTTAGGAACCAACAAATGTGTTTCCACCATGGGAACCGTCGTCTCCGCAAGCAAATATATTCACAGTGGGCGCATCTTATGGCCAGTGGCCATTATTGGAATCCCCTGCTCGCTCATCGGATCTGTCTGGGGTGCCCACACCGTTGCACTCTTGGATGCATCCATTGTACGCAAAATCATTTTAGTTGCCCTACCACTTGCTGCAGCAATCACATTGATTCCCAAACCCCATGGCCATATCGAGACCGACATCGGGTGGCGTTCGCTTCGCTTATGGATTTTGATTCCAATTATTAGTTTTGGACTGGGATGGTACGATGGCTTTTTTGGTCCGGGCACAGGTAGCCTACTTATCATGCTGATGTATGGCATCGCAGGCATGTCACTGATTCACGCCGCTGCAGTGGGACGACTATTTAATTTAGTTTCTAATGCCAGTGCGCTCTTCACCTTCATGTGGCATGGGCAGGTTTGGTATAAAGCCGCACTGCCATTGGGAATTGCAGGAATCGCAGGTCACTGGTGTGGATCTCACTTGGCAATTAAGCGGGGTCACGGCATGGTTCGTGGAATGCTGGTGGTTACTTGTGGACTGCTATTTGCTTACTTGATTTGGCAACAATTTAAGATGCCGATTTCGCCAACCAATCAATAATTTCAGTCGTTGCAGTACCCGGGGTAAAGATTTGAGAAACACCCACTTTTTTGAGGGCAATAATATCTTCATCAGGAATAATACCACCACCAAACACCAAAATATCGGTGGCATTTTTCTCTTTAAGCAATTCCATGACCCGCTGAAACAAATGCATGTGCGCACCTGAGAGAATGGACAGTCCAATGGCCTGCACGTCTTCTTGCAAGGCCGCATTCACAATCATTTCCGGCGTTTGATGCAAGCCCGTGTAGATGACTTCAAATCCCGCATCACGCAGGGCACGCGCCACCACTTTCGCACCGCGGTCATGGCCATCAAGGCCGGGCTTACCGATCAATACACGAATTTTTTTGGTTTGTTTTTTCATTAGAACATCGCCGGGTCTGTATGCAGCCCAAATTCAGACTGCATGGTGGAAATCATCTCATTTTCCGTGCAATACGCACGTACACAATCAATCAAACGGGGCATCACATTCTCAGTTCCTGCGCATGCCTTCTTAAGCGCAGCCAAGGTTGCTTCTACTTTCTTTGGGTCGCGTTCTGATTTTACCTTAGCTACCTTTTTAGACTGCGACACTTGCAACGACTCATCAATACGCAACAACGGAATCGGTGGATTTTCATCCACCAGAAAATCATTCACACCCACGACAATTTTTTCATTCGATTCCAATTGCTTTTGATAAATGTAGCTGGCGTTGGCAATTTCACCCTGAGGGTAGCCTAAGTCAATCGCTGCTAGCATGCCCCCCATGTCATCAATCTTCTTGATGTAATCGTAGGCCTCGGCTTCCAATTCACAGGTCAACTTTTCAACAAAATACGAGCCACCTAGTGGGTCTACTGTATTTGTAACGCCGGTTTCCTCGGCAATAATCTGTTGCGTACGAAGCGCAATACGCGCGGTTTCTTCTGTGGGAAGTGCCAGAGTTTCATCCAGTGAATTGGTGTGTAGCGATTGGGTTCCACCCAAAACAGCAGCCATCGCCTGCAATGCCACACGCACCACATTGTTGTAGGGTTGTTGTGCAGTCAGTGTGCATCCTGCAGTTTGCGTATGGAAGCGACAAAGCCACGAGCGCGGATTTTTAGCATGGAAGCGTTCCTTCATAATGTGCGCCCACATGCGGCGTGCGGCGCGATACTTGGCTATTTCTTCAAAAAAGTCATTATGGGCATTGAAGAAATAGGACAGTCGCGGTGCAAAATCGTCTACATTCATGCCGCGATCCACACAGGCCTGCACATAGGCAATGCCATCCGCAATGGTAAATGCCAATTCTTGCGCTGCTGTCGAGCCTGCTTCACGAATATGATAACCTGAAATAGAGACGGTATTCCACTTGGGGACTTCTTTCGTGCAAAACTCAATCATATCGACAACCACGCGCATGCTCGGTTCCGGAGGAAAACACCAAGCGTGCTGTGCAATAAACTCTTTCAAACAATCATTTTGAATGGTGCCACCAATTTTGCTCCATGGAACGCCACGCTTTTCAGCCAACCCTAAGTACAAAGCCAGCAGTACGCATGCAGGGCCATTAATCGTCATGGATGTCGTCACTTGATCGAGTGGAATCCCATCAAACAAGACTTCCATGTCGGCGAGTGTATCAATTGCCACACCACACTTCCCCACCTCACCAAGACTGCGTTCTTGATCAGAGTCATAGCCCATGAGTGTTGGGAAGTCGAAGGCGACTGACAATCCGGTTTGTCCGTGATCCAACAAATATTTATAGCGGGCATTGGTCTCTTCAGCAGAACCAAACCCCGAAAAGAGGCGCATCGTCCACACTTTGCCGCGATACATGGTTTCATGAACGCCACGTGTATACGGGAAGTGCCCAGGCTGACCCAAATAGGTTTCAATGGACCAGTCCGATGGCAAACTATCCGCGGTATAAAGCGCTTCAATCGGATGATTTGAAACTGTTGTAAATTTTTGAGTCATTTAAGCTGTCAATTCCTTCAACACGTTACGCGCAATTACGATGCGTTGAATTTCACTGGTTCCTTCATAGATTTCAGTAATCTTTGCATCCCTGTAGTGACGCTCCTGTGGATATTCACAGCAATAGCCATAGCCACCCAGAATTTGCACCGCCTCTTTGGTCACAAAGGTTGCCGTTTCAGATGAGAAAAGCTTGGCCATCGCCGCTTCTTTGCTCATGGGAATATTATTCTGGCGCATCCAGGCTGCACGATGTGTGAGCAAACGAGATGCATCAATACGCATGGCCATATCGGCAATTTTTTGTTGAATGAGCTGGAAGTTACTAATCGGTTGATTAAATGCTTCACGAATCGTTGAATATTTAACAGATGATTCAAATGCCGCACGCGCGATACCAATTGCTTGTGTTGCAATGCCGATACGGCCTGCATCGAGTGTGTTCATCGCAATCGCAAAACCTTCACCTTCTTTGCCCAAAAGATTTTCAGCCGGCACTTCACAGTCAGTTAGCACAATTTCAGAAGTGCTTGATGCGCGAATCCCCATCTTGTGTTCCACTTTACCTACGCTAAATCCTTTAAAGCCTTTCTCAACAATAAACGCGCTAATGCCTTTGTGCTTCTTTTCTTTATCTGTCATGGCGAATACAATCATGGCATCGGCGTTGGGGCCGTTCGTGATAAAGTTTTTCGTGCCATTCAAAATATATTTATCACCCTTCTTGACTGCAGTTGTGCGTTGATTGGCTGCATCAGATCCGGTACCTGGTTCGGACAAGCAGTACGCACCCAACTGTTCACCCTTAGCAAATGGAACAACATATTTTTGCCTTTGCGCATCGGTACCAAATTTCACAATCGGAATGCAGTAGAGCGAATTATTGACTGACATAGTCACTGCCGTTGATGCGCAGGCCGCACTGATTTCTTCTAAAACGAGAACATAGGCCACTTGATCCATACCGCCGCCACCCAATTCGGGTGGCACCATAATGCCCATGAAGCCAATTTCCGCCATTTTCTTTATGGCTTCGATTGGAAAATGGGATTCCGCATCCCACTTCGCGGCAAAGGGTGCGACTTCCTTTTGTGCAAAATCGCGTGCCATCTGCTGAATCATTTTATGATCTTCTGACAATTGAAATTCCATATTACCCTCTCTTATTTAAAATTCGCTTTTCGCTTTTCTAAAAATGCAGTGAGACCTTCCACACGATCAGGATGATCAAACAATTCAGTAAACCCTTCACGCTCAACGGTCATGCCTTCGTGAATCGGCAGATCCATACCCTGTGAAATAGAACGTTTGGCCGCACGAATCGCAAACTGACTGTTATCGGCAATTTGTTTGGCCACCACTTCGGCTGCCATTTTGAGCCCCTCATGGGGAACCATTTGATTCACAATCCCCCATGCTACGGCTTCTTCTGCCTTGAGACGGCGGCCAGTAAAAATGAGTTCTTTTGCGCGTGCCGGGCCCACCAAGCGGGTGAGCCGCTGCGTACCACCGAACCCTGGGTACAACCCCAAACTGACTTCTGGCAATCCAAAGACCGACTTATTGGATGCAATGATCCAGTCACAAGCGAGTGCCAATTCACAGCCACCACCCAATGCAAATCCATTCACGACTGCAATGACTGGCATTGGGGCATCTGCAATCGCATCCATGCAATCCTGACCCAAGCGAATGAATTTGTCAGCATCTGCTGGACTCATCTTTTGCATGGCAGCGATATCCGCACCTGCTACAAAGGCTTTATCTCCAGCGCCCGTTAGCAAAACAACGCGTGTACTATCATCCGCTGCAAGCCGTTCAAATGTGGCCGTCAACTCTGAAAGCACATCCGCATTAAGTGCATTCAACGCCGGTTGGCGATCCACAATTACAGTGGCAATAGGTCCTTCTTTTTCAACTCTAATAAACTGCGTCATCGTGTCTCCTTAGTACTGGTAGAATCCTTTTCCGCTCTTGCGTCCCAACCATCCCTTTTGCACATAATCAAGAAGCAAGGGGCATGGTTTAAATTTGGGATCCACCAAGCCATCTTGCATGACATCTAAAATATTCACGACGGTATCCAAACCAATAAAGTCCGCCAATGTCAGTGGCCCCATTGGAAAATTGCAGGACAGCTTCATTGCGGTATCAATGTCTTGCACACTCGCCAAATTTTCCTGAACGGCATAAGCAGCTTCATTGATCATAGGCATTAAAATGCGGTTTACAATAAACCCGGCACGATCCTTGGAAACCACCATTGTCTTGCCCAACTTAGTTACCAGTCCCTTAATCGTTTCAAAGGTCGTATCATTAGTCGCATCTGCGACAATAACTTCCACACATGGCATAAGCGGCACGGGATTCATAAAGTGCATGCCAATGACTTTACCGGGGCGTTGAGTCGCCTCAGCCAACTTGGCAATTGAAATGGATGACGTATTACTGGCCAAAATAGCATCAGCCTTCAGAATTTGATCAAGCGACTTGAACAGTTGTGATTTTACTTTCAAGTCTTCAGTCACAGCTTCAATGACCACATCTGCTGCTGCAAAATCACTCATCTGTGCGGTTGTTCGAAGATGCGCCATAATATCAGCCACAGCATCAATTGGAATCTTTCCCTTGGCCGCAAATTTTTCAAGTGACGTACGAATGGATTGCACAGCCTTTTGTAAGCCCACTTCATTGGTGTCCAGTAGCAAGACGTCAAACCCTGATTGCGCAAACACCTGAGCAATTCCTGCTCCCATTTGCCCTGCACCCACAACTCCGATAACCTTTGGCATCATTACACAGCTCCCCTATCGTTCCACAATCATGGCAACAGCTTCACCACCACCAATACACAATGTGGCCAGCCCGCGCTTTACATTGCGGCGCTTCATTTCATAAATGAGCGTTGTTAATATACGCGCACCACTCGCCCCAATGGGATGGCCCATTGCAACCGCTCCACCATTCACATTCACTTTATCGAGCGACAATTTAAAATGATCGACAGCGGCCATCGCCACGCACGAAAACGCTTCGTTGATTTCAAATAAATCGATGTCTTCAATTGTAAGACCTGCTTTATCTAGTGCCTTCTGTATCGCCACAACCGGGGCTGTTGTAAACCACTCCGGTGCCTGACTGGCAGTGGCATGTGCAACAATAGTTGCAAGTGGTATCTTGCCATTCTTTTGTGCGTATTCTGCAGAGGTCACCACAAGTGCTGCAGCACCATCGTTGAGCGTTGACGCATTACCGGCGGTGACACTTCCTGCCTTATCAAACGCAGGACGCAGACTTGGCAACTTTGCCGTATTGCCACGCGAGGGCTCCTCGTCGGTATCGACAATAAGCGGATCACCCTTACGCTGTGGCACTGCCACTGGCGCAATTTCATCTTTGAAACGACCATCTTTAATTGACGACAACGCACGTTCGTACGACATGGTGGCATACTGATCTTGCGCTTCACGACTCATCTTGAATTCACGCACGCACATCTCAGCAGCCGCACCCATGTGAAAATTATTATAAGGATCCCACAAACCATCCAAAATCATGCTGTCGAGTAACTCGCCGTGACCCATGCGATAGCCAGTGCGGGCCTTTTGTAATAAGTATGGCGCACGACTCATGTTCTCCATACCGCCAGCGACAATTGCTGAGCAGTCACCACTGCGAATCATTTGATCAGCCAACATCACCGCTTTCAAACCTGAGCCACAGACTTTGTTAATTGTTAGCACGCCCGTTTCAACAGGTAAGCCAGCCTTCAAAGAGGCTTGGCGTGCAGGTGATTGACCAAGACCTGCCGGCAACACACAGCCCATAATGACTTCTTCAATCTGATTGGCAGGAATTCCCGCGCGTTCCACCGCCGCCTTGATGGCGGCCGCCCCCAAATCCGGTGTTGGAACCTCGGCAAAGGCGCCCTGGAAGGAGGCAATTGGTGTTCGTGCTGCACTTAAAATGACGGTATTTTTCATGGGGGCCCTTATCTATATATAAAGGGATTTTGTAAAGATTTTTGGAGTCTTCCCAAGATTTATATATATGTGTATAATCATTTGATTATGAAGCGTATTTTACTGACCATCTTCACTATTTTAACCGCCAGTGTTGCGTTTGCGCAGATGCCCTATGATCCCGTAACACGCGGCATGCCGCTCATTGGGTTTGCACAAACACCCAACATGGTGGAGGAAGGTAACGGCCCGTTTGATATTACCGTGGTTTTGAGCGCCCCTACCGATAAGGACGTACTGGTCAACTATACGATAACAGGCAACATGCCCAATCAAACCCAATATCAGCTCGGCCAGGGGACACTTTCAATCCCTAGCGGACAGACAGCTATCAATCTAACGGTTCCTGCCGTTGATGATAATGTGATTAGTGGAAATCAAATCGTCACAATTATATTATCCAATCCACAATACGCGGTGTTCGGATCATCTGTCTTCACATTTACCATTCGCGATGACGACGGACAGTCGAACGAGACCGTGCAACCCATGGTGCGATTTGCCGGACACAATGGAAATACGGTGCAACTGGTACTGAACATTGCTCAAAGCCAGGATGCGTCTGTGGACTATGATGTCACGGTTACTTCTGTTGGCAGCCAAGACATGCGCGACCTAGGGACCGGAACAGTTTCATTCCCTGCTGGATCCACATCAGCCACGGTACAAATGCCCGCGTATATTGATCCCAACGAAATTCCATTGCCGCAGACCTACACAACCTATCTCAGTAATCCGCAAAACCTGACAATTTACGAACCGTTGTTTAGCTTTACGCGGTCGCAGTAATCAGGTTATTCCCAGCATATGACAAAAAATCGATTGGGGGATGAAAAAAGCCCCTACCTTCTTCAACACAAAGACAATCCTGTGCATTGGTACGCTTGGGGAACTGATGCATTTACGGCCGCGCGCGCGCAAAACAAGCCCATCTTTCTTTCGATTGGTTATTCCACCTGTTACTGGTGCCATGTAATGGAAAAGGATTCATTCGAGCTGCAGGATGTCGCAGCCGCATTGAATGCAGACTTTATTAGCATCAAAGTCGACCGTGAAGAACACCCCGATGTCGATGCCCTGTATATGGATGCGGTTGTAGGAATGACAGGGCACGGTGGCTGGCCGATGTCAGTTTTTCTCACACCTGATTTGAAGCCATTTTATGGCGGCACTTTTTTCCGTCGCGAAGAATTTTTGCAACTTTTGGCCAACGTGACGAACGTTTGGAAAACCGCACCACAAAAAGTTATCGCATCTGGGGATCAAATTGTAGAGCAGCTTCAAAAGAACACGGTGGCGCTCTACCCAACCACGCTCAGTGCAGCGCTTGTTGAAAAGGCCGTTGCTGCCTGCAGGCAATCGTTTGATACGCAACACGCTGGCTTTGGCAGCGCGCCCAAGTTCCCTCCCGCGCAAGCCATCTTGATGCTCTTGCAACGCCATGCGCGCGATAAAAATCCGGATGCACTCAAGATGTCGACCGACACACTCAATCACATGGCCCGTGGCGGGATTCGCGATCAACTGGGTGGTGGGTTTCATCGCTATTCTGTTGATGCAGAGTGGCTCGCCCCCCATTTTGAAAAGATGCTTTATGATAATGCATTACTCACACTCGCGTATTGCAAAGCGCAGTCACTCACACAAAATGTGCAATGGGCAGAAGTCATTCGCAGCACCTGTAATTATGTGCTGCGTGAAATGACGGCACCTGAAGGCGGTTTTTTTGCTGCGCAAGATGCCGGTGACGTTGGCAAAGAAGGTGAATATTACACATGGACATGGGCAATGCTTGAGAAACTGCTCACCGTTGATGAGTTGAAGGCTGTTAACCAAACCTATGGTGCTGGTGTCATGGGCAATTTTGAGCATGGCCAAAATATTTTAAATCTTTCACTCTCTGTGGATTGGAACGACACGCACAGCCCACACATTGAATCCGCGCACCAGAAACTGATGCAGGCGAGACGCGACCGCAAGGCGCCCCATCAAGATACCAAGATCCTCACCGCTTGGAATGGGCTGATGATTGCGGCACTGGCCACAGCTGCCCAAACAGTTAATGAACCCCGCTATTTGGAAGCTGCAGAAAAGGCAGCGCACTTTGTGAAGGCACACTTAACTGCGGGCAGCAAATTATTGCGCCGGTATTGTAATAATGATGCGGCACTCAATGGTACCGCCGCTGACTATGCATTTATGATTTATGGTTTGATTGCACTGTATCGCGCCACCCAGAAATCCGACTGCCTGGATTGGGCTGTTGCACTGCAAACCCAATTGGACACTGAATTTTGGGACAGCAAAGACGATGGTTACTTTGCCAGCAGCGCACAAGAGTTAATTGTTCGCCAGAAGGAATTCCAGGATGGGGCATTGCCATCCGCTAATTCCATTTCTGCCCACAACTTGATTCAACTTGCGATGCTCACCGGGAAGATGGACTACCTGAATCGTGCTGAAAAATTATTAAACGCGCTTGCACCCATCATGGGTCAATACCCCATGGCGGCAACAACAGCGATTGCAGCACTCGACACTTGGCTCAATCGAAATGAGTTAATGACCTGCGATGGTGTTACATGCGTTCAATTGGGGGAACGCCCAAGAGCGTAAGACCGTGGTGCAGAACGCTGCGGACATTACCCACGAGTAGCATGGCAGCCTTTTGAAATTCGGGGCTCGCTCCCAAGATGCGGTGATTCTGATAGAAACTGCTAAATGCACTCGCCAAGTCTGTTAGATACGTACTGATAAATGAGGGTTCATTGGATTCCGCAGCATTGCGAATCACATTGGGGTAGTTGGCCAGCATGCGGGTGATTGCCCACGCCTCTTCTTGGTTGAGTGGTGTGACATCTGTTTTAGAATCTACCTTAACCCCCACCTTTTCCATTAATCGTCCAATACGTGCATAGGCATATTGCAGATACGGACCCGTTTCGCCTTCGAAGCTCAGCACTTTGTCCCAAGAAAATTCCACATCCTTCACCCGTCGCGTGCGCAAATCATTAAAAACGATCGCGCCAATACCCACTTTGCGCGCCACTTCATTCTCATCGACGTTCACATCCAACACCTTTGCCTCACGGATTTTTTCCAACGCGCGTTCTTGTGTTTCAGAAAGCAGGTCTTCCAGAAACACGAGTGTTCCCTTACGCGTCGAGATCCCTTGAATGCGGCCAAATGGAATGTGTTCCACAGTTGCTGCCCATGCGGGCTGCTCCTTTTCAAGCAACGCCTTCAATTGTTTGAAGTGCAGAATTTGTTCAGAGCCGACGACATAAAGAATTTTGTCGAAGTGATATTTCTTTTTACGGGCATCGATCGCTGCCAAGTCACGCGATAAATACAGTGTGGTGCCATCTTGCTTGCGCAACAGTGCGGGCGGCATGTCATCACCCAGTGGCACAACAATGGCCCCTTCACTTTCAATAGCAACACCACGCGTCACCAAGTCAGATACTGCGGCATCAGCTGCTTTGGGGTAATCGCTCTCCCCTTCGTAAACATCAAAGTGGATCCCCAGCTCGGCATACATCCGCTCAAACTCGCGAATGCTTTCCTCGCGGAATCGTGTCCATTGGCTAACTGCAGCTGCATCACCTGATTCCAACTTTTGAAACCAAGCACGACCCTTGTCTTCAAGTGTCGGATCCGTTTCCACTTCTTTATGAAAGCGTACATAGAGATTATACAAATGTTGAATGGGGTGTTTGGCAAGTTCAGCGTCATCCCCCCATCGCGAATAGGCTTCCATCAATTTGCCAAATTGCGTGCCCCAGTCACCCAGGTAGTTAATGCCTACAACCTTGTAACCCAGTGCACTATAAATACGCGTGAGAGACGCACCAATCACGGTGGTCCGCAGGTGCCCAACACCAAATGGTTTGGCAATATTGGGAGACGAGTATTCCACAATCACCGTTTTACCCTGCCCCAATTTACTGTGGCCGTATTGGCCCGCATTATCGGCAACGGTTTTTAAAATCTGCGCCATGAATGCCGTGCGATTTAAAAAGAAATTCACATAGGGGCCGGTTGCCGCAACGCGCTCAACCAGTTTGGTATCACATGAAATCGCTTTGGAAATATCCTCAGCAAGCTGCTTGGGATTCTTCTTTTCTGCTTTTGCTAATTGAAAGCATGGAAACGCAAAGTCACCCATTTTGGCATCAGGTGGCACTTCGACAAGCACCGTTAATTGTTCCAATGTCAAACTGGGACAGACTTTATGCAAAGCTTCAACAACGTGTTGTTTAAAATCAATCATTTTATTTATTGTGCTAAAAGCTGCGCGGACCACACACCCAACGCCGCCATGAGCAATCCTCCGAATACGCTAAGAATCACATAAACACTCGCATCCCACCAATCGCCCACGCGTACCAGCGTGAGTACTTCGAAACTAAATGTTGAAAAGGTGGTGAATGCACCCAAAAATCCAATTGTAATAACGTGCTTCAACTCAAGAGGAACTAGTAGTGTATCTAAGCTCCATTCCATTACAAAGCCCAGAACAAACGATCCAGCGGCATTAATCACGAGAGTCACATATTGAAAGCGCGAGCCGATCCAGGTGTGCAAGACACCTGTCACTCCATAACGACTGAGTGCTCCTGCAGCACCGGCAACTCCAATCCAGATCCACGTTGGCATTTTTCCCCTATACGCAACTTCAGGGTTGCAAGCCACACTATTTTGCGTAAAGTACGCGCCAGAAATGTGAAACCAAAGGGGGCATTATGGCTGAGCAACAAAGCGTTAGTCTGGGCGGGTCGATCAAAGGCGTATTTTGGGGATTTGTTCTCATTCCCTTGGCCTTATGGCTCTGTTACCATGGTGAAACCCGCAAAGAGATTTCGGCCTATGTTCAAAAGGCGGTAGCCGTCGTCCCCACTGCCGAACTCGCAGGCGAAAAGGACGTTCGCTTCTCAGGCACACCCGAAGCCGAAGTTGTTACCGATACCGCCTATGGCGTTGGCAACGCCTGGTACATCAATCGTCAGGTTGACGTGTATCGCCAAGTTGAAAAAACCCGCAAAGTCAAAAAGGATGGCAAGGACGTTGACGAAAAATATCTCGCCAACGATTGGGTTCGCGATCCCGATATGAGCAAAATTAGCAGTGTCTCTGAATTGAAATTTGGATCTCTAACAGTTCACATTCCAACGTCTGCACGCTGGATGGAAAACAAAGGTGACAACGTTTTAATGCCTGAAACCATTTTGGGCAAACCCAATGGTGGCGAACCTGCACTCGGTGACAAACGTGTCAAGGTCACTGGCATTAAGGCGGGCGCTCCACTCTTCGTGGCAGGTCATCACAGTAATGGTACGATCAGCGCAAACGAAGATGGCATGATGATTGTTTCAGCAATGTCTGAAGGTGAAACCATTCAATCACTCAAGTCGGGTGATCGCTTTATGTATTGGCTGATCAAGGTTGGCTCATTCTTGCTCTTATATATCGGTTTTATGTCGGTTCTGGGCCCACTCACTTGGGCATTGTCCTGGATTCCACTACTGGGCGAAATTGGCCGCGGCGCCATTGGCTTTGCCATGTTCGTGCTGTCTGCCATCCTTATTGCGGCCATTACCGTTTTGGTTCACTACTTCTGGTATGTGTTGGCGGGATTTGTCGTCTTGCTCGCGGGTATTGTGGCACTACTGGTATCCATCGGTAAGCGCAAACAACCGGCCTAATTTAAGACTAAGACGTGCGCCACTGGCGCATCCAGTTGGCAATGGGCAGCAGCTTTTGCAGTGCAATTCCGGTTGCAACGCCATTGTTGTCAAGCATCTCCACAACTGATTCAGTAGCAACGTTACCTTTGGCACCTGGTGCAAAGGGGCATCCCCCCAAACCACCTACGGCGCTATCAATCGTGGTAATACCTAAAGATTGTGCCACACGAATATTTTCCAACGCACGCCCATTGGTATCATGGAAATGTACGGCAATGCGATCCGCTGAAATTGTTTTGAGAAGGATTACAAGCAGACCGCGCACTTCATCGGGGGTTGCGTGACCAATCGTATCGCCAAGAGAGACTTCCCAACACCCCATCTTGATCAATTCAGCAGCGAGGGCGACAACTCTTTCAGGTTTGATGGCGCCTTCATAAGGGCAATGCCAGCAGGTGGATAGATAACCCCGGACATCAATTTGATGAGGCGCTGCCATTTTGATAACGTCTTGAATCTTGGCAAGGGAATCGCCAACCGACATGCGAATATTTTTTTGATTAAAGGTTTCAGAGGCCGCAGTAAACACTGCAACACTTGTCATGCCCGATTGAATTGCCGCGTCCATTCCTTTTGGATTCGGAACAAGCGCGGTATAGCGCACACCTGGTTTACGCGTAAGGCGCTTGACCACCTCGGCTGTGTCCGCCATCGTTGGCACCAAATCAGCGCGCACAAACGAGCCCACTTCCACATGCTGAACACCTGCATCGACAAGATCGTGAATCAATTTTACCTTGTCATCCGTGGACATTATTTTGGATTCATTTTGCAAACCATCGCGCGGCCCCACTTCGACAATCATTCAACCTCCGCAATTTTTTTGCCCATCTCCACCATATCGCCCACTTTATAATTCAGCTTGGTGACAGTCCCTGCCTCTGGCGCCTTGATCGCATTTTCCATCTTCATAGCTTCCATCACAAGAAGTGTGTCCCCTGCTTCAACGGAATCACCTTCTTCAACCAAGACCTTAACAACGCGACCTGGCATGGGTGCAATGAGAGAACCCGCAGGCTTTGCGCGACGACGCCCTGTACGTGGTGACGCGGTGGATGAAGAAGACTGTCCTGCTATTGAATCTGTTTGAGAACTGGTTGCAGGATGCCATGGGCTATAGGGATCATTACGCGGTGGTGATTCTTGCGTCCAATGACTGACAAAAGCATCCACAAAGTGCGTATCCACATTGCCATGGATAAAACCGGGTGATCGCAAAATATCGACCAGGAATGGGATGTTTGTTGTAACCCCTTCAATTGTATAATCCTGTAACGCAGTAATCATGCGAGTAATTGCCGCCCCACGTGTTTCCGCATGGGTCACCACTTTGGAGAGCATGGGATCAAAATCAATTGTTACGGCAGTGCCCGGTGTGAGCGCACTTTCCATGCGCACACCCATGCCAGATGGCTCCGACAGGCGCGCCACACGGCCTGTAACAGGCAAAAAGCCATTCTGCGGATCTTCGGCATAGATACGACATTCAATGGCATGCCCTTTGGGTTTCACATCACTTTGATTGAGCGACAGTTTTTCACCCGATGCAATTCGCAACTGCCACGCCACCAAGTCCACATCGTAGACCTCTTCGGTTACGGCATGTTCCACCTGCAGGCGTGTGTTCATTTCCAAGAAATAATAATTATGATGATGGTCCATCAAAAATTCCATGGTGCCCGCACTCACATAGCCCACATGCTTGGCCACCTTGACAGCTGCCTCTCCCATTTCCTTCCGAAGCGCATCACTCACCGCAGGACTCGGTGATTCTTCCACAATTTTTTGATGACGACGTTGCAGCGAACAATCGCGTTCACCCAGATGCACGGCATTGCCATGGGTATCGGCCAGAATTTGAATTTCGATATGACGTGGATGCTCCACCAGTTTTTCAATAAAGACGGTGCCATCGCCAAACGCAGCAAGTGCTTCGCGACTGGAGGCGGCCATCGCATCTTTCAGATCCGCCGCCGCCTTCACCACGCGCATGCCTTTACCACCACCACCTGCAGCGGCCTTCACCAGAACCGGATAGCCAATCTTGGCAATGGCTTCGGCAACGGTATCAAAGTCGTCCATACCCGTCATAATCCCCGGCACGGTCGGCACGCCCAGTGTTTGCATGAGCTGCTTGGCCGCTACTTTATTGCCCATCTGACGCATCACTTCGGCCGACGGGCCAACAAAAATAATCTTGGCCTTGGCACAGGCCTCCGCAAATTTTGGATTTTCAGAGAGAAAGCCATAGCCCGGATGAATGGCATCGCATTTTTTCGCTTTGGCAATTTGAATGATGCGATCAATATCCAGGTAGGCCGCAATGGGCTGAACATCGTTATAGACTTGAATAGGTGTCACCCCCAATGCACGACACGCGCGTGAGATGCGATTGGCAATTTCACCTCGATTAGCGATGAGAAGACGCTGGATCATAGCATCCAACTGGGTTTACGTTTTTCGAGGAATGCACTCATGCCTTCTTGGCCTTCGGGGGTGACACGAATATTGGCGATGGCATTAATAGTTTTGCTGACCATGGCGGGTGTGATTTTGGGGATTAACTCCTTCACCATTTGCTTGGCCGCAATGATGGCCTTGGGGCCACCCGTCATCAAGATACTCAAAATTTTGTCGAGCTCTGCTTGTAATTGATCACGCGGCACTACGGAATGCACCAAGTCCAAACCTGCAGCCTGGGCCGCGCGCAGTCGTTCACCCGTAATAAAATAACGACGGGATTGCGACGTACCAATCTTTTGAATCACGTATGGCGCAATAATCGAAGGAATGATGCCCAGCTTCACTTCGGACAATCCAAAAACACAGTCTTCCGATGCAATCACAATATCGGCAACAGCCACCAGTCCCACGCCCCCACCGATCGCTGCACCTTGCACCACCGCAATGAGCGGCTTCTTCAAATTGTAAAGTGTGGCCATCAGGTTTGAAATCAATGTGGCATCTTTTTTATTTTGGGCCTTACTTGCATGCAGCGAACTCTTCATCCATTGCAGATCGGCGCCTGCACAAAAGAAGTCCCCTTCACCGCGCAATACAATTGCACGCACACTGGGATCTTTATCCGCGGCTTTTGCCTCACGAATCACGCGCTGGATCATTTCTGGATTCAATGCGTTTCGAACTTCGGGTCGGTTGAGTGTAATTATTGCTATTGTCATGTTCAAAATTTCCCTGAAAAACCAACGGCAGGAGCAAGGTTACCAGAACTATTACTCACAGCGGTTGGATAGATAATTCTTGCACTGCCTTCCCGTAATGCATAACCAACAAGGGCACCAATCACTGGGCCCAGAACTATTAGTCCCAATCCACCAAGAGAAACAAAAATTGCCGTACCCGTAGGGTCGCCACTGGAACCTCTATTGCTACCCACTGTGGATATCAGTGCAATACCACCCCCGACACCCACTGCTGTACCAATCAAAAGCCCAGGCAATATCCTACTTTTGACAGACTCAATTGATTCAAGATCACTCAATGAATATGATCTTTTACCCTTTTCGTAGACCAATTCTTGATCAGTCTGGAGCTCCAAATTTTTACCCAAAGTACAAAACTTTTTATCAGTCTTGGGATAAACACAGTAGCGCGTCTTTGGTTCAAAACTCAAAGTATCTGCAAATGAAACCGACTGGACCACGAACATAGCGCATAGCAACATTGCGAATAACTTCATCTATCCTCTTACATTCTAAACACGCCGTACTTGGGATCCCCAAACGGTCGGTTAAGTGCGATTGAAATGCCCTGTGCCAAAACACGGCGTGTATCCACAGGATCAATAATGCCATCATCCCACAGACGTGCCGTGGAATAGTACGCACTACTTTCTGCTGCGTATTTATCGAGTATTGGTTTCTTGAACGCCTCTTCTTCAGATTTACTCATCGGCTTGGTTTCATTTTTGACGGTTGCCAAAACATTGGCCGCTTGCTCGCCGCCCATGACTGAAATGCACGCATTCGGCCACATCCAAAGTTGGCGCGGTTGATACGCGCGCCCGCACATGCCGTAATTGCCAGCACCATACGACCCACCAATCACCACTGTAAATTTGGGCACCACTGAATTGGACACCGCCATCACCATCTTGGCGCCGTCTTTCGCGATGCCGCCATTTTCATATTGCTTGCCCACCATGAAACCTGTGATGTTTTGTAAAAACACGAGTGGCACGCCGCGCTGATTGCACAACTCAATAAAATGCGCCGCCTTCAGTGAACTTTCAGAAAAGAGTACACCATTGTTGGCCACAATACCGACGGGATAACCCATGATGCGTGCAATGCCGCAGACAATAGTTGTACCATAAAGTGCTTTAAACTCATGAAAGCGGCTGCCATCCACCAAGCGGGCAATCACTTCATGCACGTCATATGGTTTTTTGAGATCACTATTAATGACACCGTAAATTTCAGATGGATCGTACAAAGGCGCTTCGGGTGGCAGAACATCGAGCGATTGCTTCACTGATTGCGGTACTGTTGAAACAATAGACCTCAGGATTTCTAACGCATGGGCGTCGTCCTCCGCATAATGATCGGCCACACCGGAGTTACGACAATGCACATCTGCGCCACCCAGGTCTTCGGCGGTAACCACTTCACCCGTCGCGGCCTTCACCAACGGCGGTCCACCCAAAAAGATGGTGCCTGTTCCTTTTACAATTATCGTTTCATCACTCATGGCCGGCACGTATGCACCACCCGCGGTGCAAGATCCCATGACCGCTGCAATCTGTGGAATGCCCTGCGCACTCATTTGCGCCTGGTTATAAAAGATGCGACCAAAGTGGTCTTTATCAGGAAATACTTCGGCCTGCAGCGGTAAGAATGCCCCACCGGAATCCACCAAATACACGCAGGGCAGTTTGTTTTCGAGTGCGACTTCTTGTGCGCGCAGATGTTTTTTAACGGTGAGTGGAAAATAAGTGCCGCCTTTAACCGTTGCGTCATTCGCAATAATCAAACACTCGCGGCCCGACACCGTTCCCACACCAGTCACAACGCCCGCACCAGGGGCCTCATTATTATAGCAATCCCATGCGGCCAGTTGAGAGAACTCCATGAACGGAGAACCGGCATCCAAAAGACCTGCCACACGCTCACGCGCTGTCATCTTGCCGCGGTCTTTGTGACGTTTCTGGGCAACTTCTCCGCCGCCCGCGCTCACCTTGGCCTTGGCAGCTGAAAATTCTTCCATGACCGCCGCAAAGTCTTTTTGGTTGGTTTTATAAAGCTCTGATTTTGTGTCGATATGAGAGTCGATGATATCCATGCCGAGCTTCTACGTCATGCGGAAAGCTCAGGCAAAGCATTTTTTGTGCTCGCAGATGAATCAAGCGGCACTACAAATCGGACAATAATAAGACTGGCAACACTGAATCCGATTGAAACATAGCCCACTACAGAATAACCCAGCAATTCCCCCGAGACGGCTTTATGCACGATCACACCAGATAAAATAGACGCAAGCGCTGCAGCAAGATGCTGCACACACGACACCATTCCCATAAAGCCACCACGGAATCTCGGCTGCACTGTTGCAGTGATCATGGCAATTGCAGGGACAAAACGGCCACTCACCGACACAAAGAAGAGCGTTGTTACAAGGAGTGCAACCGGAATGGCCACGCGAGGTAAGTGGGTCACTAGAAAAATGGGAATCACGGCAAAAAGGGCCGAAATCACAAATACCCTTGTACGCCCGAATTTATCAGCCAAGCGACCAATCACAGGTGACAGAATACTCGTCGTAATCCCACCAATCAGATAAATATAGGTCAGTTGGAATTCAGTAAACCCGACATTGTCCACCATATAAGGGCTGATAAAGGGCACCACCATGAATTGCGTCGCCATCAATGTACCCATCAGCAAAAGTGCCATAAACTGATTGCGATGCCTCGCAATACCACGAAGCAAGTCCCAGTAGTGGCCCGCCATGCGTTCACTTATGTGAGCAGCAACATTCGGCACAAACATATGACTTAAAGCAAGGATGACCAAACTCATTCCGGTAAGTAGCAAGAATGTGGCATGCCAGCCAAAGAGTGTGGCAATATAAAGCCCAAACGGCACCCCAAAAATGGTGGCCGCAGAAAATGAGGTCATCACAATTCCCATCGCTCCAGCGCGGCGTTCCAGCGGAACCAAGTCACCGACAATCGCAAAAATCTGGCCCGACAAGACACCACCAAATAAACCGGAGACCAAGCGTGCCACCATAAGTAACATATAGGTGGGTGCCAAGGCGCAACCCAGGGTACTTACCACAAATCCCACATAGGCCGTCATCAGCACATGTTTGCGGTCAAAGTGGTCCACAAAGGCAGCACTCGCAAAGTTGGAAACAGATGCACTCAAGGTATACGCTGACACCAGCATCGCAAATTGATGCGGTGTAATGTCAAAGAGCCGCATGAGTTGTGGCCCCAGAGGCATAATCACCATAAAATCCATGATGGATGTAAATTGAATGGCCGCCAGGATAAACAGGAGCACTTTTTCATTTTTCATGGCGCTCTACTATCATTAATCTTTTGACATGAGAATGGTGAAATTCTAGAAGCAGCGCATGCCACGTCTTCGCGGAACCATTTTGAACATCCCCAACATCATATCGATGGCGCGCATTGTTGCAGTCCCTGTTTTTGTCATTGTCATGATGGCTATTAATCTTAAACATCCTGAAAGCCCCACTGGTAAGTCAGCCGCACTCTGGGCATTTTGGATCTACGTAGGCGCCAGCATCTCTGACTTAATCGATGGCTACTATGCGCGGCGCTACAACATCACCAGTGACTTGGGCAAATTCTTGGATCCACTGGCGGACAAACTTCTCAATCTGGCTGCCCTCATTATGATGATTCCGCTTCACTGGATTCCGGCGTGGCTTGTTATGCTGCTCATCGCCCGTGAAGTCACCATCACCACACTGCGTGGTGCAGCAGCAAGCGAAGGCCAGGAAGTGATTGAAGCCAGCAAGTGGGGCAAATACAAAACGGCATTCGGGAACGTGGGAACCGCAGCCCTCGTCCTTCACTACCCCTATTTAAATGTGCAATGGAATTTAATCGGTTGGGTTTGTATGGTCATCTTTACCGCATTCTCAGTGGGATCAGGCGCCCACTACTGCTATCACTACTTCGCTTACCACGTGAAAAATAAGAAATAAAAAAGGCGCCTGCTATCGCAGACGCCTTGAGCGGGAGACGGGGATCGAACCCGCGACTTCAACCTTGGCAAGGTTGCGCTCTACCACTGAGCTACTCCCGCAATTTGGACTATTGCTCTTTTCAATGCTGCGCACGAACAGTGGCTTTGCCAGCTGTGAGTGTCGCAGGATTCTGGGGGAACGGGGGCATCGCCCCCGCTCTACACAGACCGGGCGCATAAATCAATTTTATATAGCCCTGTCAACTATTTATGGTAGATGCCGCGCATGACCGATTTTCTTGTGATTGGCTCTGGGATTGCAGGCCTTTATTATGCGCTGAGCGTCGCTGCCCACGGCAAGGTCACCATTATTACCAAGCGTGATCGCGGCGACAGCAACACCAAATATGCCCAGGGTGGCATTGCGGCCGTCATGGCAGGTAATGACTCCTTTGAATCCCATGTACAAGATACCCTCATCTCGGGCGATGGTCTCTGCCATGAAACGATTGTACGCAGCATCATCCAGGAAGGCCCCGAGCGTGTCCGTCAACTCATTGATTGGGGCGTACGCTTTTCCAAAGGGGAAACCAACTCTTTTGACTTGGGACGTGAAGGTGGCCACACGCATCGCCGCATCCTCCACGCCGGTGACGCCACAGGGAATGCCATTGAAACAGCCTTACTCACCGAACTCGAAAATCACCCTAACATTACCATTCTCGATCACCACGTGGCAGTTGACCTCATCACAGAGCGTCACACCCACAGCACAACTGATAGCCCTACCTGCTATGGTGCATATGTTCTGAACACCCGTAGCAACGAGGTACTCACAATCCCTGCCAAAGTAACACTCCTTGCAACCGGTGGCGCAGGTAAAGTCTATCTTTACACCACCAACCCAGATATCGCGAGCGGTGATGGCATGGCCATGGCATGGCGCGCGGGAGCTCAAGTGAGCAATCTAGAATTTGTACAGTTCCATCCGACCTGTCTGTACAATCCCCTCTCACAGGATGAGCACGGAAAAACATTTTTGATCTCTGAAGCAGTACGTGGCGAAGGTGGAATCTTGCGTCTCAAATCAGGTGAAGCATTCATGCACAACTATGACTCCCGTGGAGACTTGGCTACACGTGACATTACGGCGCGTGCCATTGACCAAGAACTCAAAAAGTCAGGTGAGGCCTGCGTCTATCTCGACATCACCCATAAGCCGCGAGATTTTCTGCAAAAGCGTTTCCCCACAATTTACAACACCTGTGCACAATTCGGCATCGACATCACAACCCAGCCTATTCCAGTCGTACCCGCAGCCCACTACTTCTGCGGTGGCGTTGTCACAGATCAAACAGGTGCTACATCTGTATGCAACTTGTTTGCTGCGGGCGAAGTTGCTTGCACTGGATTACATGGTGCCAACCGATTGGCCTCCAACTCATTGCTTGAGGCCGTTGTCATGGCGCATCGTGCCGCACAAAACAGCATCACCTACCTTAATAACAAAATACCATCACTGCCTGACTGGAATTCTGGGCCGGCAACCACCGCAGATGAACAGGTGGTGATCGCCCACAACTGGGATGAGATTCGTCGGCTCATGTGGAACTATGTAGGTATTGTACGCACGAACAAACGCCTGCAGCGTGCCGCAACTCGTATCCAGGCATTACGCGATGAGGTTCGTGAATTTTACTGGCAGACATGCGTCACCAGCGACCTAATTGAACTACGCAACCTGGCAACAGTTGCAAAGTTGGTGATTGATTGCGCAATTGCACGGAAGGAAAGCCGTGGTCTTCACTACACACTCGACCACCCTCATAAAAGTAACGAACAGGTTAAGGATACTGTGATAGCGGGGCGTGCTTCGAAACCTTCCAGACAATAGTGGACTTGCCGCTCGCACCCACCATACGCAGTGTAAACGGCAGTTTAAAATCTCCGGCAAATGTCACCAAATACGACTTAGACCAATGATAGGTATAAGGGATTAAGCGATTAAACAGCACATCCTTTTCCAACTGCTCAATAGCCACTGGTGTATATTCTGATTGGCCATCATCCAACTTCAACGACCAAAAGCTATTTTTATCCAAACTGAATGTGCTGGCATTTTTAGGGGCATACAAACTGACAATAAACTGTGTGCCTCGCACCTTACTTGCAGGTAAAATTCTAGAGTCAATTTCTGCAGGCTTTTCCATCACTTCTGTTTCATATTTCCACAAGGCATTGCGCATTGTTGGATTTAAAAATACCACATCCCACATCAACGCTGCTGAAAATGTATCCGCTGAATACAATTGTTGATCTCGAGAATTTTTCCGAAGAATGGAATAGTAGTGTGCACCGCATGCTTGCAATAGCAGAGAGACAAACAACATTACAGAAGCCAAACGAAATTGCCGACGCATATTATCCCCCTATTGGAGCAGAACTATCATGAACTTTGCGCAGATGAGGACGAACATCCCGAGCATCCTCTTTCAGTTGTTCTTCGAGCCATGTTTCAATATCCGCAAAAACACGATTGCGATCCACTTCATTGAGTATTTCATGGCGCATATCATCGTACCGAATAAATCGTTTTTTGGCGATAGGAACCCGTTGATAGAAGGCCTTTGTTCCCGCTGGATCACAAACCTCATCCTGCCCTGCATGCAAAAAGAGTGCTGGCAAATGGACACGCGACGCCAGGGCCATCATGATTTCCAGATTCTGCATTACAATCGCACCCAAACCAGCAGTTACAAAGCTGAATACCAGTGGATCATGATTATAGGCATCTGCAACTGCATCGTCATGTGTCAGCATCTTCGCATCAATTGCGTGTGACAATTTGACATGCTTCATCGAATTTTTGGCCCAGTTGGCCACCTTCTTTTTCCAGCCTGGAACGGGCAATTTTAATTGGATATTAGGCGAACTCAATATGACGCCACGCAACCCTTTAGCATAACGAACTACAAAGTTAAGGGCTACCTGGCCGCCAAAACTGTGACCAAGTAAAAAAAATGGCAAATTGGGAAAGCGATCCTTAGTGGCTTGGATAAAAAGTGATAGATCCTGTAGAAAATTTTGAAATTGCTCTGCATGTCCACGCTCACCGCCTGATCGGCCATGCCCACGTTGATCATACAATGCAACTGCGTATCCTCGTTCAACAAAGTAGCGTATGAACGGACCGTAGCGACCTGAATGATCCCCCATACCATGCACCAAAACCAAAACTGCCTTGGGCTTATCAGGTGACCACCACTGATAAAACAACTTCAGTCCATCAAGCGTTGTAAAATGAGAAATTTGCGCGTCCATGAATTAGTGTAATTCCTTATCTAATTCCTTTAGCAATTCTTTAGCGCGCTTGGATAGTTTTTTCTCAACCTGTACATGAATTTCAACTACGTGATCTCCCTGCCCCTTCTTTTGAAGATGGGGAAATCCCTTATGTGAAATATGAAGACGCGTTCCATGATGCGTTCCCGCAGGGATTTCAAGCGATGCCTCACCAAAGAGCGTCTTCACCTTTACATGATGGCCCAGTGCAGCCTGTGGATAGGTCACATTCAGTACATCGACAACATCGTCCCCTTCACGCTGAAGTGTCTTATGCGGCTTCACCGTAATGAAGACATATAAATCCCCATTGGGACCGCCATGCTCTCCCGCTTCACCTTCATGACGTAACACCAGCCGCATTCCATCGGCCACACCTGCGGGGATCTTCACGTGAAGCTTCCGCTGATTACGCACACGACCTTGTCCATGGCAGTTATGACAGGGCTTACTTGATTTACTCCCAGCACCGTGACAACGTGGACAAGTTGTTTGTATCATGAAGAACCCCTGCCGATGGGCGATTTGCCCCGCACCACCACAACCTGCGCAGGTCTCACGATGACTACCAGGAGCATCACCACTTCCATTACAGTCTTCGCATTGTGCCAATCGCGTCGCAACAATCTCTTTTTCAACACCGTGGGCAGATTCTTCAAATGAAATGCTAATATCTTCGCGCAAATCCGCACCACCACGGGGCCGGCGACCCCCACGTGTATGATGCCCCGCACCACGCATGCCAAAGAGCTCTTCGAAGATGTCACCAAAATGGGAAAAGACATCATCCACACCTTCAAAGCCGTGATACCCTGTGCCTTCCAGACCTGCATGGCCATAGGCATCATAAACACGCCGGCGATCCGGATCGCTTAAGACCTCATAGGCCTCAGAAGCTTCTTTGAAGCGCTCCTCGGCACTGTGGTCTCCCGGATTTTTATCGGGGTGAAATTGCATGGCCAGTTTGCGATAGGACTTCTTGATTTCAGTCGCATCAGCTGTGCGGGTTACAGATAAAACTTCGTAATAGTCACGTTTGATCATAGTTTTCGATGGGTTCGACCCGAGAAATAAAGTGTTTTAGCCAAAAGTCAATCTATCCAACCCAAAAATTTCGATTATTTTGGATTGGCCACCTTGACTTCGGTATAGGCCATCCCTATATGGCCTATGTATTCAACCATTTATCTATATTATATAGAAAATCCAAAGGAGACAGTTATGGGAAAGATTATTGGTATTGACCTCGGAACAACCAATTCAGTGGTTGCCGTCATGGAAGGTGGCGATCCCAAAATTATTCAAAACCAGGAAGGCACACGCACCACCCCTTCCGTTGTCGCTTATTTGAAAGACGGTGAAATTGTAGTGGGCCAGGTGGCAAAACGTCAGTCCATCGTCAACCCACACCGGACCGTTTATTCCATCAAGCGATTCATGGGTCGTCGTTTCAATGAAGTCCAGGATGAAATTAAACGTGTTCCTTATAAAGTCGTTGAAGGACCCAATGGTGGCGCCGATGTCGACATCGATGGCAAGCTCTTCACACCACCTGAAATCTCAGCCAAAATTTTGCAAAAGTTAAAAAAGGCCGCTGAAGACTATCTTGGCGAAACCGTCACTGAAGCAGTCATCACTGTTCCCGCCTATTTTAACGATGCCCAACGTCAAGCCACTAAAGATGCCGGTAAGATTGCCGGACTCGATGTAAAGCGCATTGTCAACGAACCAACCGCAGCTGCATTGGCCTATGGCTTGGATAAGAAGAAAGACGAAACAATCGCAGTATTCGACTTCGGTGGTGGTACATTCGATATTTCAATTCTAGAAGTTGGTGAGAACGTTGTTGAAGTGATTTCAACCAATGGGGATACCCACTTGGGCGGTGACAATATCGACGAACGTCTCATGGAGTATCTTGTTGCCGAATTCAAAAAGGACCAAGGCATCGATGTTAGTAAAGACCCAGCTGTCATGCAGCGCCTCAAAGAAGCTGCTGAAAAGGCCAAGATTGAGTTATCTTCCACCATGGAAACAGAAGTTAATCTCCCCTTCTTGACCGCAGATGCCAACGGTCCCAAACACATGACCATCAAGATCACGCGCGCCAAGTTTGAGTCACTGGTTGCTGACCTTTTGGATCGCACACTCGAGCCCTGCCGCAAAGCCTTGAAGGACGCTGGGAAAACCGCCAGCGACATTCAAGAAGTCGTCTTGGTCGGTGGATCTACACGCATTCCCAAGATTCAAGAAATGGTCAAGAGCTTCTTCGGGCGCGAACCACATAAGGGCGTGAACCCAGATGAAGTCGTGGCAGCCGGCGCTGCAGTTCAAGCGGGCGTGCTATCTGGTGACGTCAAAGACATGCTCTTGCTCGATGTGACCCCACTTTCTCTGGGTATTGAAACATTAGGTGGCGTCATGACAAAACTCATTGAGCGCAACACCACAATCCCAACACGCAAGAGTCAGGTGTTTTCAACAGCTGCAGATAGCCAAACCAGCGTTGAAGTTCATGTGCTCCAAGGTGAACGCGAAATGGCTGGCGACAACCGCACCCTTGCCAAGTTCATTTTGGATGGTATTCCCTCAGCACCACGTGGCGTACCTCAAGTAGAAGTTACATTTGATATTGATGCCAACGGCATTGTGCACGTGTCCGCCAAGGACAAAGCCTCTGGAAAGGAACAAAAAGTCCAGATTACAGCTTCTAGCGGTCTCTCCAAGGAAGATATTGATCGTGCTGTTAAAGAGGCTCAGTCACACGAGGCCGACGACAAGAAACGCCGTGAAGAAATTGATATTCGCAACCAAGCTGATGCTATTGTTTATAGTACAGAAAAAACACTCAATGAAAATCGCGAAAAAATCCCTGTGGGTGATATCAAGCCGATTGAGGATGCCTTGGCCGCTTGCAAGAAAGCGCTTGAAAGCAAGGATAATGCCCAAATCAAGTCCACAATGGAGGCTTTGACTCAGGCTTCCCATAAAATGGCTGAGGCTTTATATAAAGCGGGCCAAGACGCCTCACAAGCTGCAAACCCGTCAGAAGCCCACCAAACAAGCTCTACGAGCAATCCTGGTGAAGCTGGGGCATCAGAGGCCGGTAAGAAGAAGGATGACAATGTCATCGACGCCGAATTTGAGGAAATGAAGTGATTTTAGGCGGAGATTTTTCTTGACCAAAGCCAATTTTTTGAGCAAAAACGCCCCACTATGAAATGTCATTATAAAGATTTAGTACTCCAGACGGAGCAGAATAACCTTGCCCAACTTGACTCAAAATTGACCCAATTTTTGGGACAGCATGATTTCTTCTATATTGAGGACTTATGTGAAACCTTCCGTGGCATTGTTAAGGAAAGTGGGATCAAAGATGGGATGTTGAACGCCCAAGTGATGCACACAACAGCAGTCCTAAGTGTCAATGAACTTGATGAACCAATGCTGTTGGGTGACATCAATCGCCGGTTGTCAGACTTGGTGCCACACCTCAATGATTACCTGCATAATAGCAAACTACGTACCAAAAATCTGTGTGCAGATGACTACAAATGTGATCGCAATGCTGATGCACATCTCAAGTCCTTCTTGATTGGTGGACACACAGCAAGTCTCTTAGTCCGAAATGGCGAATTGGTTTTGGGCAAATGGCAGCGCGTCACGATGATTGATTTTGACGGACCACGCCAACGCAAAGTCACTGTGCAAGTAATTGGTGCTTGATTTGGTCTAAAGGAATAATCCATCTTTCAAGGGCTGCACCATCCGGTGCGGCCCTTTTTATTTCATCCAATGTGATGGCATTATCAATTTTAAAAACGCCTGACTGTAGCCTTCTAAGTTCAATCACGTGAGCACCACAGCCGATAACTTCACCCAAGTCATGCACCAAAGACCGTATAAATGTTCCCTTGCTACAACTCACTTCCAGTGTTGCATTTGTTTGATCACTTTCAATGATTCGCATTTGATACACAGTAATTAAGCGCGTCGGAATCGGATGCAACTCTTTTCCACTACGAGCCCACCAATAGAGCGGTTTCCCAGCAACCTTTACCGCAGAATATGCAGGTGGCGTCTGTGTTAATTCCCCAACAAACTTTGGTGCCTCTTGGGATAGACACTCAACAATATTGTCAGGTACAGGCCTCATTTTTGTGACAGTTCCCTCTGCATCATAGGTATCAGTGGACTCACCCCATTTAAGGGTTACCTGATAGGCCTTGTCAGCATTAATTACCTGGCCAGCAATCTTCGTAGCTGCATTGATGCAAAGAGGAAGTACTCCTGTTGCCAAGGGATCTAACGTGCCAGTATGCCCCACCTTCTTCAAACCATAGGCGCGCTTCACAATTGCAACAACATCATGTGACGTGTAGCCTTTCGGTTTATCGACAATAAGAATGCCGTCCATAAATGTCCTATGCAATCGCAGATTCAATGGCGGCCAAAATGAGAGAACGGACTTCGGGAAGTTGTTTTTCAATAGTACAACCTGCAGCATGCTTATGACCACCACCGCCAAACTGAGCTGCAAGATCTGCAACATTGATCGTCTTTTTGGATCGAAGGCTTATCTTGTATCGCTTTGATTCTTGTTCACGAATCAAGGCTGCAACTTCAACACCTGCAATCCCACGTGCATACGCAATAAATCCTTCTGCCATGTCAGATGTGGCACCAGCTTCTTCCAACATCTGCTTTGTCAGGACAAGGCTAGCGCATTGGCCATCAAAATGAAATTCCAGCGTCTCAAGCACCAAAGATAGCAGTCTCAATTGTGCAGGTGGCGCATTTTCAAGTGCCGACTGACTCACATCTGCAGGACTTGCACCTAAACGTACCAGCTCAGCTGCCAATTCGAGAACTTCTGCAGTTGTATTGGAGTATTTAAAAAAGCCCGTATCCATGACCAAGCCTGTATAAACAAGGGTGGCAATCTCTGTGGTCATTTGAACGGACAAAAGTTTTAGCAATTTATAAATAAGAGTACTCGTCGATGCAGCCTTGGGATCAATGCAGTTGCCCTCTTCTGGTGCAACATGACCAAGATGATGATCAATATACATGCATGTGACACCTGAGACCATTTTTTCAAATTCTTCCCCAATACGCTTGGGCTGTGAGCAATCCAACATGACGACAAGATCAATATCACTCAGTAATGGAAGCTTGTTTGTAAGTTCGTTAAGATGAGGCAGAAATTGTAAATTAAATGGTATCTTATCCTGGTTATACATTATGACTTGCTTGCCCAACTGCTTCAACCCAACACCAAATGCTAATGTAGAACCTATGGCATCACCGTCCGGGTTTGCATGGGACACAACAAGGATTCGTCTCGCGTCCCTAAGTCGTTGAATGGCGCTGTCGTATGAAGGTTTTAATGTCATGATTTATGATGAAGCCCAGCAATTAGAGCATCTATTCGCTCGCCATGTTCAATACTCTCATCAAAATAATACCGAAGAGATGGTAAATATTTGGTAGTCATTTCCTGTGCAAGTGCATGCCTAAATTGGCCTGTATGATCTTCGAGCGCCTGAGCACATTCCTTTCGGACAGCTTCACCACCAGAAACAAAGTAATAAATTTTAGCAATTTGTAGATCGCGTGTTACTTTAACCGCAGTAAATTGCAGCCCCTTTAAGCGAGGATCCTCAAGTTCTGTGTAAGATACTTCGGAAAGCACTCTTAGAATCAGGTCACCAACTCGTTCGCAGCGATCATAGGGAAGTTTTCTTTGGTTTTTCATGGTTAATCCAGTTTTGTGGCAGATTCTTCGATGACAAAGGATTCAACTACATCGCCCGGTTTCAAATCGTTATAACCCGCAATAGCAATGCCACACTCGAAACCTTCTTGGACTTCTTTGGCATCATCCTTGAAGCGCTTCAGTGAAGAAATATCACCAGTATAGATGACAACATTATCACGGAGCAGACGACCTTTGGAAGCACGCGTAATTTTGCCTGAAATCACCATGCAGCCGGCAATAGTACCCACTTTGGATACATTGAAGACCTGCCGCACTTCGGCACGGCCATTGACCTTCTCAGTTAACGTTGGGGCCAATAAACCTTCCATGGCACGTCGCACACTATCGACCATTTCATAAATAATATTGTACGTCTTAATTTCAACATGGTGCTGCTCTGCCAACTTCTGCGCTTTATTATCTGCAACCACATGAAAGCCAATAATAACCGCATTGGAAGCCATGGCGAGCATGACATCACTTTCGGTAATACCGCCTACACCTTTATGAAGAATGGAGACCTTCGCCTTTTCATTACTCAACTTGCTGAGTGATTCTTGAATTACCTCTGCAGAACCAAAGACGTCCGCTTTGACAATGATATTCAGGTTTTGGACCTCACCCTCCATCATTTGACGGTGCAAGTCTTCAAGTGTAACTCGGCTATTGGCTGCCAATTGGGCCGCACGCTGAACCGTTTGGCGGTTTTCACTAATCATACGCGCCACCTTATCATCAGTGGTCACATGTAAGGTGTCACCTGCTTCAGGTGTCCCATCCAAACCAACAACCTCAACTGGCATTGATGGACCCGCTTCTTTCACTTGTTGTCCGTGTGAATTAACCAGTGCACGAACCTTGCCACTATGGATACCGCAAACCACAAAGTCGCCCACATTAATGGTACCCGATTGTACTAACAGAGTTGCAACAGGACCACGCCCCTTATCCAAGCGTGCTTCAATAATAGTTCCTTCTGCAGGACCATTTGGATCCGCCTTCAACTCCAAAACTTCAGATTGCAACAATATCATTCCCAAAAGATCGTCGATGCCTTGTTTGCTTTTAGCAGATGTTGGCACACAAATCGCGTCACCACCCCACTCTTCAGTCACAACGCCATATTCAGATAACTCACGTTTAACACGATCTGCATTGGCATCGGGCTTATCAATTTTATTGATGGCCACAATAATTGGCACACCCGCAGCCTTGGCATGGTCAATGGCTTCTTTCGTCTGTGGCATCACACCGTCGTCAGCTGCAACAACCAGAATAACAATATCCGTAACTTTGGCACCACGAGCACGCATGGCCGTAAATGCTGCGTGACCGGGTGTATCGAGGAAGGTGATAACACCTTTACTGTGATGGACATCATACGCACCAATATGCTGGGTAATACCACCCGCTTCGCCCGAAACAACATCTGCTGCACGGATAGCATCCAGCAAAGAAGTTTTACCATGATCTACGTGGCCCATAACAGTAACCACTGGAGGACGCGCAATCGCACCTTCACCTGAAGCAGCAGCCTTCTTGGGCTTGGCCAAAAGCTGATCTTCCTGGACACCAGCTCTTTCAATTTCAAACCCATAATCGGTTGCCAAAAGCGTGGCTGTATCAAAGTCAATCGACTGATTGATCGTCACCATAATTCCAAGACCAATCAACTTCTTGATAAGCTCACCACCTTTAACACCCATCGCCTGAGACAGTTCGGAAACACTAATGGAATTTTCAACCTTGATCACGCGCTTTGCAGGGCTGAGTGTTGTCACTTTGGTCTTTTTAAATTCACGTCGGCTACTCTTACGTCGACGCACCAAGGATGGCTCAAAAATACGCTCAACACGATCTGGCACCACAGGAGCCGCTACTGCATCGTCAGAGATTTCACCACTTGCAACGATGGTCTCTGCAAATTGTTTAAGCCCACCCGCACGTTTAATATCCTCCATCACCCATTCATCACGACTCTTCTTTTTCTTAGGTGCCTTCCGTGCCAATGCTTCTTTTTCACGTGCCTCACGTGCTTCACGCTGAACTTGGGATTCAATGGAAGGACGCACTCCCTGAGTCGCAGCAACAGGTTTTGCAACTGTCTCTGTTGCTCTTGGTGCTTCAATGACGACTGCCTCCTCTTGCACTTCACGAGGTGCTTCAGCCTGAGCAGGTGGAGAATCCTTTTCTGCAATCATTTCTTCGGCTTTGACAGGCGCCTTTGCTGACGCCTCAGGCTCAACGGCCTTAGCACGACGTCGGATCAGCGTTGGCTTAAGTCGTTTCTCAACGACGTCCATTTTGGGCGAATCAGCTGAACCCTCAGTACTTGATGTCGGATGTGTAGGTGTTACCATGAGTTATCCTTTAGCTTCTTCTTTCGCGTCATCGTTCTTTACTTCAACAGTCTCTTCAATTTCTTCGCTCTTGGCTCCACCTGATGGTAATGCATCTCGTTCAGCCTGAGCTGCAGCTTTAGCAGCCTCTTGCTCTTTCATAATTTCGGCTAACACAGACTCTGACGAAAGGCCAGAAGCTTGTGCAGCCCCCGCCTTCTCCAGAATTTCCTTCAACGCATTATCACTCATTCCAGGGATACGCTTCAATCCCTCAAGACCCGCGGCCAAAATATCTTCCATCGTGCGGAAACTATGGCTGTGAAGAATAATCGCCGTACCATCATCAATGCCGAGCATCCGTGTGAGCGCTTCTTTGTGCCGCCCCGCCAACTCTTCAACACGTGTTTCACTGAGCACATCGATATTCCATCCGGTCAATTGAGCGGCAAGGCGCACGTTTTGTCCACGGCGACCAATCGCCAGTGATAACTGATCATCAGGCACAATCACTTCCATGCTGTGATCTTTATCGCGAATTACAACCTTTACCACCTCGGCTGGGGCAATTGCGTTACACACAAAGCGCGCATCGTCGTTATCCCAGGCAATGATATCAATTTTTTCATTACGCAGCTCTTGAACAACTGTTTGAACGCGAGATCCCTTCATACCCACGCAAGCTCCCACTGGATCCACATCCGAATCGCGCGAATAGACCGCGATTTTGCTACGTGCACCCACCTCACGGGCAACCGCTTTAATTTCAACAATGCCTTCACGCACTTCAGGAACTTCCATTTCAAATAGTGCACGCACAAGCTCTGGCGTGCGGCGTGACAAAATAATTTGTGGGCCACGACCTTCGCGATGAATTTGTAAAAAGTACCCTTGGACACGTTCACCTGGGCGATAACGCTCTGAAGGAACTTGTTCACTCTTTGGAACAGCGGCTTCGGTACGCCCCAAATCTACAATCATGTCGCCCTTTTCAAAACGGCGCACAATACCGGTGATCAACTCACCCACACGATCTTTAAATTCTTCGTAGATAAAATCACGTTCTGCATCACGCAACTTTTGGATAATGACTTGTTTGGCGGTTTGAGCAGCAATACGGCCATAGATACGCTTTTCAACCTTAACACCCAAGCTATCACCCATTTGCGCATCTGGATCTAATTCATGCGCTTCTTTCAACGTCATTTGAGTATTGGCATCTTCAATTGGGTCTGCAACCGTCTTAAATTGGAAGAGCTCAATTTCTCCATTGTCTTCATTGAAGTGGGCTTCCAATTCGCCCAAGTGACCCAGCTTCTTGCGAGCAGCTGTCAAAAAGGCAGATTCAATCGCTTCTACCAAACGATCCTTGGGGATGCTCTTTTCTTTGCTCACCTGTTCGAGCACGCGATTCATGTCAATAAACATACCTTCCATACAATTCTCCTTAGGATTTGTCCCAATCCTTCACAACACGGGCCTTGCCCAGTGCCGAAAATGGGATAGTGTAATCAACACCATCCACGGTCATAAAAATATTTTCTTCATCACAGCTCTTCAAAATACCACGATAGTTTTGGCGTCCTGCCAACGGCGCAACGGTTTTCAATTTCACAGTCTCTCCCAAGAACCGTTTAAAATCTTCAAAGTACCGCAATGGACGTTCAATGCCGGGCGACGAAATTTCCAAATCGTAGGCACTATCAATTGGATCTTCTACATCCAAGTGGGTGGATAAAACGATGGACATTTGCGCACAATCGTCCAATGTTACACCGCCTTCTTTATCAATGTAGAGCCGCAAGATCTGGCGCCCAGAGTCCCGGAGCAATTCCCGCTCAACCAAACGAAACCCTCTGCTCTCCAATACCGGCTTAACCGTCATTTCCACCTTTTGGAGTTGTGAATTTTTATCCATATTCGCACCACAAAAACAAAATGGGCCTTAAAGGCCCACTTTGTAGGTTACAAAGATTGGTCGCGCTTATAGTGGCAAATGCCGTACCGAATCAAGTCTTAATTCGAATAATTATCTTTGATTTTCAGGGATATTCAAGGCATAGCCGCCCCATGTCAAACGAGCAGATACAACTCGGAACAGTGCCCTACCTGAACGCTGCACCGCTCTTGGCAGGCCTTTCGCAGCCTTTGCGTCGCTCTCATCCAAGGCAATTGGCGCAGCAGCTTATCAGAGGCGACATTGAATTAGCCCTCCTATCCACCTCAGTTCTTTTTGAGCATCACAACCTCTACCTGGTGCCCGGCATGGCCATTGGATGCCGCGGCCCTGTACAATCAGTTAAACTATTCTTTAATAAAGATGCATTAACTATTGAAAATATAAATAGAATTATACTAAGTCCGAATTCCAATTCGGCCAATCAGTTAACACGCATTCTCTTTCCCAAGGCCGAATTTTTGGATGGTCAAAAAATAGAAAAACTAGAAATCCCAGACGCTGAGGTGGTTATTGGAGACGATGCCCTCGTACGACCCGACGCCTTTGGCTCAATTGATATTGGACAACTATGGTGGGAACGCACAGGGCTGCCATTTGTCTTTGCTGCTTGGATCAGCCGATCCCCCCATATTTCCAGATCGTTATGGGAGCAACTCCATCACGTCAAACAGTCCAATTTGAAGAATTTGAATACGTGCTTAGACCAAATGACAGAGCCTTACCCACTCGATCGCAATGCACAGATCCGCTATTTGCAAGACAATATCCACTATGATCTGGGTGATACCGAAATGAGGGGACTCGCTCGCTTTCGTGAGGAATGCATCACGCATAAGCTGATGCCAGCCGTCCAACCCATTCATCTCGCTACAATTATCTGATTATTTTTTAATGGACTTGGTATGGCCGTATTCGCGTAAAAAGCGGCCTGAACGTGCCTGCGTGCTTTGCGCAGTGGTACGAAGATCATCACTGATTTTATTGGTATCTGCACATTTCATACATAACCACTGTTTTACGACCAAACGGTTGTTGTGTTGGTAGTGCTCCACATCAGATGTAAACTTGCTGCACAACTCACATTGATTGCGCATGGATTGGGCATCTGCTTCAATTCCAGCACCCTTTTGAGGGGCCTTTTTGATCTTGCGCTCCACAACCTTGTTCTGGTCAGTGGACATGAACCCTGCTTTTTGAAGTGCCTGCTTTAATGAACTCATAATTATGCTCTACGGTTGTGGATATTTTCCAATAAGTTTTTGCTACGTGGTGAATAGACATTATTCGCACGGCCAATCTTATCCAAGCGTCTCTTCACCAAATAATCTGCGGCATCTCGTGTTGAAATCTTCTGGTCTTCAGAAATTTCAAACACACGCATCAGGTTATAATAAATACCACGTGTCATACGTTCAGCACGCTCGGGACTATAACCCTCTAGCTCTTGATAGACGTTGATCAAACCACCTGCGTTAATGACATAATCAGGTGCATATAAAATACCTCTTTTACCCAAAAGATCTGCATGGGAGTCATGTTCCAATTGGTTATTGGCTGCACCTGCCACAATTTGGCATTGAAGCTCATTGATTGTGCGATCATTAATCACAGCTCCCATTGCACACGGCGCCAAAATATCACAAGGCATCGTAATGATTTGGTTGGGCTCAGCAACTTCCAATTCTAAACGTTTTGCCAAACCTTCCACACGCTCTTTATCAATATCTGCAATGGTCACCTTGGCGCCAGATTTGACCAGCAGCTCTGCCAAATTGCTTCCAACAGAGCCTGCGCCTTGCACATTGATGCGGATTCCCGTTAAATCTTCGTGACCAAACTTCTTTTTCATACAAGCCAATATGCCTTGATAAACACCCAGCGCTGTAAATGGAGCGGGATTACCACTACCGCCGTGGTTGGATTCAATCCCCACGACATAATCGGTTTCCATGTACATATATTCGGCATCATTTACATCGATACCAACATCCTCGGCAGTTATATAACGACCACCAAGCGTATTAATGAAACGACCAAACATACGGAAGAAACTCTGAGATTTGTGCTTTTTAGGGTCACCAATAATGACCGCCTTACCCCCACCCAGGTTCAATCCGGCTGCTGCTGCTTTATAGGTCATGCCCCGTGAAAGGCGCAGCACATCCCGTAACGCATCTTCTTCAGTAGCATAGGGCCACATGCGCGTTCCGCCCAGTGCAGGGCCTAATGTCGTATTGTGAATAGCAACAATCGCTTTGAGGCCGGTACCCTTGTCTTGAAAAAATACAACTTGCTCGTGATCATATTCTTCCATTTTCGCTAATACAGAAACAGTCATGTAGTGCTCCTCTCAATTTGGAAAACAACGCGGCGCACATGCCACCAGAACTCTCATTTGTCAACTCTGGTCAAACGATCCGCTTTCATGCTACGGACGCCGGCATGCAACTTCGTGATTCTCAAAAAGCCATTGGAATTGATGGTGACCACATCACCTATGTCTGCGACCTCAATGACGCCCCTGTTGAAGCTGAGACTATTACACTTGCCGATACGGTATTACTTCCCGGCTTTGTAAATGCCCACTGCCACTTGGATTTGTCACATATGAAGGACCAATTTTCCTACAATGGATCGTTTTCAGGATGGATTCAGGAAGTGATGGCACAGCGATTGACACCCGATGCGGATGCCATGCGCTCAGCGGCACAGGCCCTCATCCAGTCCGGCGTTACATCGGTTAACGACCATGTCGGTGCCTGGTCGGACCTGTCATCGATTACAGATCTGCCACTACGCTATCGTTTCTTCGTTGAAGTGTCAGGCGTTACCCCAGAAACAGCAGCCACGCGGCTCCAGATGGCGCAAGACTTGGCCATTCAATTGCAGCGTGAGGGGAAAATGGCCACTGCCACACCGCACTCCTCCTATTCACTCCATGCCGCCACACGGGATTCAATGATCGGAAATGCAACGACCACACTTTCCATCCATTATGCGGAGAGTGCAGAAGAAAAAGACTACTTTGTAACGGGCGCCGGCAAGATGGCCGATTTTTTACACGACCTGGGGGCACCGCAAGGAAAGCCAACCGCGATGCCGTTTCCCAAGTCGTTTCTGGCCGTGCATTGCAACACTGTCACCGATGATGACATCCAGCGATTGAAAACGAGTGGCGCCACAGTGGTGCACTGCCCGCGCAGTCATCGCTACTTTAATCACCCCCCGTTTCCATTACAGAAGCTTCGGGATGCAGGCATTCCCATTCAAATTGGCACCGACAGCTTGGCAAGCTGCCCCAACATGGACTTTTTAGAAGAGCTGCGGGCCATGCGAGAGGAATTTCCGTTTTTGACAGCAACGGAAATCCTAAAAATGGCCAGTGGCAATTGTCAGGCGGGTGGCGCCGCTTTTGCCCCAGGACAATTTGCCGATATTGTTGGACTTCCCATGCAAGATGATATTTTACAGGGACCCGTTACATTCAGCATGATTGGAGGCAAACGTGTCATTTGATTCTTTAAGTGAGTTTGTGAAATTTTTGGAAGACCGCGACGAACTGATTCGTATCGATCAGCCCATTGACCGCAAACTGGAAGTCACCGAAATTGCCGATCGTGTGATGAAATCCCCAGGCGGCGGCAAAGCCCTACTCTTCACTAATATTAAAGATTCGCCTTATCCGTTATTGATCAACGCCCTTGGCACCATGCAACGTGTTGCCTGGGCATTGGGCGGCGATTCCATTTCAGAATTGCAACGCAAAGTAGATGAACTCGTCAAAACCGCACCACCGTCTGGACTATTTGAAAAAATTAAGATGCTGCCGAAGTTGGCCAAATTTGGCGCACTCATGCCCAAGTCCGTGAACAGCGGCGCCTGCCAAGATGTCGTCATGGACTCACCAAACCTTAGCAAAATCCCCATACTCACCTGTTGGCCACTGGATGCAGGGCCCTTCATTACATTTCCACTCGTTGTCACACGCGACCCCGATACCGGGCTGCGAAACGTGGGCATGTACCGCATGCAAGTCTACGACAAGCAAACAACCGGCATGCATTGGCAGGTGCACAAAACCGGCATGCGCCATTACCAACGCTACAAAGAACTCGGCAAGCGCATGCCCGTCTCAGTGATTATTGGTGGCGATCCATCGTATACCTGGTCGGCCTGCGCCCCGCTGCCCGACGGCATTGATGAGTTCATGATTGCTGGCATGCTGCGTGGCCGTGGCGTGGAAATGGTGAAATGTAAAACGAACGATTTGGAAGTCCCTGCAAACGCGGACTTTGTGATTGAAGGCTATGTCGACCCATCAGAACATCTGCGCCGCGAAGGTCCGTTTGGCGATCACACCGGATATTATTCGTTGGCCGATGACTATCCCGTTTTCCATGTCACAGCGATCACGCATCGCAAGAACCCCATTTACTTCACGACCATTGTTGGAAAGCCACCGATGGAAGATGGCGCCATGGGCAAAGCGATTGAACGCCTGTCCCTGCCACTCTTAAAAATGACATTCCCTGAAATTGTGGATGTGAATCTGCCGGTAGAAGCCTGCTTTCATAATCTCGCAATTGTCTCGATCAAAAAACAATACCCCGGTCATGCCCAAAAAATTATGCACAGCATTTGGGGCATGGGTCAGCTCATGTTTTCAAAATGCATCATCGTGGTCGATGGCGACGTCGATGTACAAAATCCCGCAGAAGTATTGTGGCGCGTTTCTAATAACATTGATGCCACACGTGACTTGGTCTTAACCCAAGGCCCGGTCGATGCATTGGACCACGCCAGCCCTCGCGCCAACCTGGGCGGCAAATGGGGCATTGATGCCACGCGCAAACTGCAGAGCGAAGGCCACCCCCGCGAATGGCCACCAGATATTGTGATGAGTGACGATGTGAAGAAAAAGATCGATGGAATTTGGAAGCAGTTGGGAATCCGCTAACTCAACCTAAGATGTGAAATCCATCATCTCTCTTAACGACATTGAAGGAATCCCATAAAGAATAGTACCAACTTACAGTGGCAGATAAATTCTGTACCTCCACATTTCCCTCAGGACATGCAAAATATGGATGATTGCGCTGATCACAGCCAACACTCATGAGATTGATATACTCCTTGAGCCTGCTCGTTGCACGCCCCTCAGTGTCATCCGTCACGCAGATGGTATCCGTAGCCAAATATGTACGCATTAAAAACGTATCTTGAATCAAAAGTGATTGGCAAGCGCGCACAGCCATAAATCCTCCAGTAGCATCGTTGACAATGCGCCTCATAGCGCATAGAAGCGCGGTCATGCAACTCATTGATGGGAAAAAAATTGCGCAAGAACGGCAAGATGCCGTGACCAAAGCGGTCCAAAAATTAGCCACACCACCCCACTTGGTCGTGGTGCTTGTTGGTGAAGACTCCGCATCTGTTGTATACACCCGCAACAAACATGCCACCTGCGAAAAAGTGGGCATGAAGAGCACGCTCCTTAAGTTGCCTGCCACCATTTCAGAAGACGATTTGCTCTCTAAAATTCACGACCTCAATCAGGAACGTGATGTGCATGGCATCTTAATTCAATTGCCGCTTCCCAAACATATTTCAGCCGATCGTATCATGGATGCGATTGATCCCCACAAAGATGTGGATGGCTTTCACCCCGAAAATGTAGGCCTCTTGCATTTGGGCCAGCCGCGATTTGTGCCATGCACTCCCAAAGGCGTCATGACATTACTCGATTCAATTGATTATGACTGTGCCGGCAAAAATGCCGTGGTTATTGGTCGTAGTAACATTGTTGGGAAACCCATGGCCGAACTACTTTTGCAACGCAATGCGACCGTTACCATTTGTCATAGCAAGACCAAAGACATCACGACGATCACTCGCACCGCAGATATTTTGGTTGCAGCTGCAGGTAAGCCCCACTTGGTTACTGCAGATTGGGTCAAGCCCGGTGCCTGCGTCATCGACGTCGGCATTCATCGCATGCCAGATGGCAAACTCACGGGTGATGTTGATTTTGATTCTGTTTCAAAAATTGCGGGATGGATTACACCTGTTCCGGGTGGCGTTGGCCCCATGACCATTGCCACACTTTTGGAAAACACACTTCAAGCTGCCGAAGGAGCTATTTAATGACACAAAAAACGCCATTATATGATGCCCACGTCAAACTTGGTGCCCGCATGGTACCCTTTGCGGGTTGGGACATGCCGGTGCAGTACGCCGGTGTTATGGCTGAGCACGATGCCGTACGCACGAATGCTGGCATCTTCGATGTCAGTCACATGGGCGAGTTTGAATTTTCAGGTCCCGATGCCCTCGCCTGTTTGCAATGGTTAACTCCAAATGATGTTGCGAAACTCGCTGTGGGCCACGGTCAATACTCCCTTCTCTGCAACGAAAAAGGTGGTGTGGTCGACGACATCATTATTTACCGATTGGAAGACACACGTTACCTGATGGTTGTAAACGCAGCCAACATTGAAAAAGATTGGAAATGGGTACAAACCCATCAAAAGGGAAACGCCAAAGTTACCAACCGTAGTGCTGAATTTGCATTGCTTGCAGTACAAGGGCCCAAGGCCATGGGCATCGTTCAAAAAATCGCATCCACTGATTTGAGCAACTTATCCCGATTTGCATGCACCTGGTCCAAATTAAATGGCGCCGGTGAATGTTTGATTGCGCGCACTGGATACACCGGTGAAGATGGATGTGAAATTTTTGTCGCACCAGATAAAGCCACTGGGCTGTGGAATGCACTACTCGATGCTGGCAAACCGGATGGATTGGTCCCCGCAGGACTTGGTGCACGTGACACCCTACGCGTTGAAATGAAATATCCCCTCTATGGCCACGAATTAACAGACAGCACAAACCCCATCGCCGCGGGGTTAAGCTGGGTCGTTAAGTTGGGTAAGCCCGATGACTTTATCGGTCGTGCGCCCATTCAAAAAGTCAAAGATGCCGGGCGTGAAATTGCACTTGTCGGTTTTGAAATGATCGACAAAGGCATTCCACGTGACGCCTACGCTATCGTTAGCAACAAAAAAATTATTGGTGCGGTCACAAGCGGCACCATGTCACCTACACTTAAAAGGGCCATAGGCATCGGTTACGTACCCGTTGCTTTTGCAGAGGTGGGAAGCAAATTTTCAATTGACATACGAGGCAGCGAACGCGTAGCTCACGTTGTTTCAACACCATTCATCAAAAAATAATTCGGAGGTTTGACATGAATTTCCCTGACGATTTAAAATACACCAAAGAACACGAGTGGGTACGCATGGATGCCAATATTGCAACCATCGGTATCACCGATTATGCGCAGCATTCATTGGGCGATATTGTTTACCTAGAACTTCCTGGCGAGGGAGAAGTATTTAGCAAGGGCGATACAGTCGGCGTTGTGGAATCCGTTAAAGCTGTATCTGACATCTATACCCCCATGAGCGGCGAAGTTTCAGACGTCAACGATCCACTAAAGGAAACGCCTGAAACATTAAACGAAGATTGTTATAATGAAGGCTGGCTCTATCGACTTCAGGTCAACGCCATTGAAGAATATGACGAGCTCATGGATCACACCGCCTACGCCGCTTTTGTCAAAGAAGAGCAACCCTAATTGTTTAACAACAGCGAGCACGGCGAGCGTGAGGGGGAGGCTCCACACGGCTTTGCCGGGTGGAGGGGGCGACGCTAGCCTCTCATGAAAGAAGAGCAACCTTAATGCGCTATATCCCACACACCTCCGACGACATCCGCGAAATGCTGGCTGACATTGGAACTGCACGTGTTGAGGATTTATTTTCGACCATTCCCGAAAAACTGCAGGTTAAAGAACCACTGAATCTTCCAAAAGCATTATCAGAACCAGAGCTAATGGCGGAACTCACACGGCTCGCTGCAAAGAATACCAATGCAACGACGACGGCTTCTTTCTTGGGTGCAGGTGCGTACAATCACTACTCCCCCACTTTGGTCAACACACTCATTCAGCGTAGCGAGCTACTTACACCGTACACGCCGTACCAAGCCGAAATCGCACAAGGTACATTGCAAATTATTTTTGAATTTCAAACCATGGTCGCAAATCTTTTAGGATTCGATCTGGCCAACGCATCAATGTACGATGGTTCGACTGCCATGGCCGAAGCAGCGCTGATGGCCATGCGCATCACAAAGCGCAAAGGCATTGTCGTTGCACATACGGCGCACCCCGAATATCGTGCAGTACTCGACAACATCATCACGCCACCGGGTGCCAAAATTCAGTTGGCCGCATTTGCGTCTACCGGCTTGATGGATCTGGATCAGCTAAAGTCACAAGTTAACAACACAACAGCAGCTGTCATTGTACAATCCCCCAACTTCTTTGGGGGCATTGAGTCCATTTCTAAGATTGCGGATATCGCACATGCTGTTGGCGCATTGTGCATTGTGGTGGTCACTGACCCCACGTCTCTAGGACTCTTAAAATCGCCAGGCGCTCAAGGTGCGGACATCGCTGTTGCTGAAGGCCAGTCCTTTGGACTGGGTCTGCAGTTTGGTGGGCCGAACTTGGGACTCTTCGCTACTAAAAATGAATTTTTACGCATGATGCCAGGCCGCCTAGTGGGTGAAACCACCGACGCCGAAGGCCGCCGCGGCTATGCGTTGGCATTTGCCACACGCGAGCAACACATCCGTCGTGAAAAAGCGACATCCAACATTTGTACCAATCAAGCGCTGTGTGCAACTGCAGCCACCATTTACATGGCCACCATTGGTAAGCAGGGCTTACAACAAGTGGCGACACTTTCACTTGAGCGCGCTGTGCAATTGCGTAAGCGATTGGGTAAAATAAAAAGCATTTCGTTCCCCTTCTCTGCACCCACTTATAATGAATTCGTCGTTCGCCTGCCCATTGCGGCAGCCGACGCCGTTCATAAATTAACGAGCAAAAATATTTTGGGTGGCGTTGCCCTTTCACGTTGGTACGCCAACCAACCCAACGACCTATTGGTTTGCACCACCGAACTGACACAGCCGGGGCATATTGATGACCTGGGACGCGCATTGGAGGAAATTCTGTGAGTCACAGCATGCCTGCAACGCCCGGTGGAACTGGGCTCATTTTAGAAGAAGCCACCCTCTTTGACCTTAGCCGTCCAGGACGCAAAGGTGCCTCTCTACCAGCGGTTTCAACATCGTTTAACGTCAGTAAACATTTACCGGCCGACCTTCTTAATACCGATGGCCCCAATTTGCCGGAATTATCTGAGCCCGAAGTCAACCGCCACTTTGTGCGACTTTCCACGTGGAACTATAATAAAGATGCAGGGTTCTTCCCTCTGGGTTCGTGCACAATGAAATACAACCCCAAGGTGAATGAATGGAGTGCGCGACTGCCAGGCTTCGCAGCGTCACACCCCTACCAACCACTGGAAACGGTTCAAGGAAACTTAGAGCTACTTTATAATTTGGAAAAGTTTTTGGGTGAAGTTGGCGGCATGGAATGCGTCACGCTCTGGCCCAATGCAGGCGCTCATGGTGAACTCACCGGTATTCAAATCATGCGCAGCTATCATTTGGCCAAAGGCAATGCGCGCAAATCCATTATCATCCCAGATAGCGCCCACGGCACAAACCCTGCCAGCACAGCGCTTTGCGGATACTCTGTTATCCAAGTCAAATCGAATGAAAAGGGACATTTAGACCCCGAAGCTGTTGCAAAGGTCATGACCGAAGATGTCGCTGGCATCATGGTCACCAATCCCAGCACATTGGGCTTGTTTGAAACCCACTTACCTGAAGTTGCTGAAATCGTTCATGCCAAGGGCGGCTTGGTCTATTGCGATGGTGCCAACTTAAACGCACTGATGGGTGTGGCAAAGTTAGGTCATTGTGGTGCTGACATCATGCATTACAATTTGCATAAAACATTTTCCACCCCACACGGTGGTGGCGGCCCCGGTGCAGGCCCTGTCGGTGTCAAAAAACATTTGGAACCCTTCTTGCCAGTGCCTCGCGTCGTCAAAGATGGTGATAACTATACAATCACTGAAGACTGCCCGCAGTCTGTCGGGCGCGTCCGCGCTTTTTTTGGCAACTTTGGTGTCCTGGTGCGCGCTTACACTTACATTCGTGAACTGGGCGCAGATGGACTTAAGCTCGCCACACAAATGGCTGTTTTAAACAGTAACTATATTTTAGCGAAATTGAAAGATGACTATCAGCCTGCACAAAAGGAACGCCCACTACACGAATGTATTTTGACAGACAAAAAGCAACAGGAATTTGGGGTCAAGACCTTGGATATTGCCAAGCGCTTGATGGATTATGGATTTCATCCCCCAACCGTTTATTTTCCGCTCATTGTGCCCGGCGCCATGATGATCGAGCCCACCGAAACGGAAAGCAAGGAAGCCTGCGATCAATTCATCACAGCGATGAAGGAAATTGCACGCGAATGCGAAGCCACACCGGAAAAGGTGAAAAGCGCACCCCACCGAACCTTCCGCCGTCGCCTCGACGAAGCCAAAGCCGTCAAAGAACCCAAGTTGATTTGGAAGAAGTAAGGTAATTACAAAGGCTGCTTAAGTGCTTCGTTTTTTTCCATCCAAGCTCCACTAATAGAAATTGCCTCCATAATGGCAATAAGAGCTAAAGCTGGCATGGGTGATTTCAAGTGAATACCCATCATAACGCCAAACCCAGCGCCTGCAGCAGAGTAATAATGATCATTAGCTCTTAATTCCGACTCTCCAGTGAGCAAATTGAGGTGGTCACGCGTTATAAAGTTTTCGCCCTTTCGGTTTAACTCGGTCTTATATGCCAGGAGAGTCCCAGTTGCATTCTGAAATTGGTCCCCAACATAGTATCCTGAACAGCCTGGAAAGAATGTCGAAAATGCCTTTGGTGCTATTTCTGTCAGCACTGTGTAGGCATCCCTGTACAACGATGAAATCTCGGGCGCCAGATCCTGATCACTTGCCCCAGCTTGCATTTTAGGTAAAATTTCCGCGTTGGCGCGTGCTCTGAAATAATCAATAGCGCTGTTTGCAAGGGCTGTTGCATTGTTCTGACATGACTTTTCTTGAAGTTGTGCATCAAATCGGCTCACCACCGTATTTTGGTCATCCGCGCATTCTTTATAGCAGTCACTGTATCCCCCGTATATAAGACCACATGCTTGGACACAATTTCTTACCGCTTCATTAATCGCCATAACTGCTCCTTATCTTGTTATGAGGGCTACACATCAAAACACATAGACCCTGTCAAGCAGCAAATCCTTGCAGGGTCTGCATTCCAGAGCAATTGGCAACCAATCAAAACAGAATAAAACTCCACGCCATGCGCACAGCACCGTCTTTAAGGAGTTTTGCGGGTGGGGTAGAAAATGGTGATGATGCACGTATTGTGCGCAATGCTTCCTCGTCATACGCCGGCATTCCGGATTTTTTGAGAATAAACAGCTCACTCAGTGCACCCTGCGGGCTCACAGCCACAGCAAGCACCACCCGTAACGGCAGTACCAATTGATACCCAGTAGCTACCGACATACGCACTGGCGGCTCGGGGTTCCAAGTTTGCCTAAAAATGCGTTTCAGCATCACAAAATATTCAACATCGGGATGGCGAAAGATATTGACGTAGGTGTGATCACCAAAGCGATAATCCGGCAAATAATCATCCGATAACGGCATGCTGCTTGCCCCGCTCATATCGTAGGTCATTGCTGAGCGACTGCTTCCCTTTCGCTGACTTCTCCGTGGAGAACCGCTCTGAGTTTCCATTTGACCTGGCGAGTGCATTGCAAAAAGACTGGGGTCTACCGCATACAGACTTCTCGAGTTAAATGGCAAACGAGGCTCACTAAACCGATTTCTGGGATTCAATCGGGACGCATGCTCACCACCAGACTGCTGCTGAGAACGAGACGGTGAACGTGTTGTAGTACGTTGCTGGACTTGCGGTTGGGGTCTCGTCGGACGCGCAACGGTCTCTTGCGTCACTGCATTATTTTCAACGCCAATCGCACGTGCTGTTTTTGGGATTTGCCGGTTCGCAGGTATATTGGTGTCCGCCAAATTCATCCCTTGCGCATCAAACACCTCAATTGGCTGCTGGTTCGCATTGGTTGGCATTGGAATATGAATATAAATCAGACCCAGCATCACAGCCAAATGCAGCAGCAGTGACAAGATCAGTGCAATGAGCAACGCGTGGCGTAACTTAAAATTCATGCTGGCGGCCCCCAAATCAAGTGCCACCACTCTCCTGATTTGAGTTTGATATCCAAGACGTATTGAATCCAAACAGGAATGACGTCACGCTGCCAATTTTGGGTCATCGGGATACCACCACGATCACTACCTTGGCAATCAGGACAAACTACGCCGCCTGATTCCGCCAAAATTCGCCACCCTGAATCCACTTCTTCCTGCTTTTCACAGTGCACACAATGAGAAACCATCGGTTGAAACCCCAACAAGCCCAACCAATCCCAACAGAATCGCTGCAAAACGGGCGCAGGGTCACCCTGAGGCAGATCATTTAAAAATTGAGTAAGACGCGCAAATTTTTCAGGACTTGCCTGATGCTCAGGCCAGGTGCGATCCACCAATTCAAGGGCATAGCTCATCGCTCCCAACAATGAATGCGGAATGTCCATCCCTAAAAAGCTGCGAACAATACGCATGTCCTGGAGCGTGCTGAGATGAGACGACTTTGCTGGCAAACAAAGGATTTCCACCTCAGACCCTAGTGGAAACCCGCTTGGAAAGCGCTTTTGCGACCGACGTGCCGAATTGGCAATTGCAGTCAGTCGCCCATGAGGCGTCGCAAAGCGTACCAAAATATCGGTTTCCCTGAGTGTCTTGGATGAAATAATGACCGCTTGCTGAGTCTGTGTCATAGATGTCGTGTGAGTTGAGGAACACAGGCAAATCGAGAAATTAGCCAGTAAAGCACCAACCCCCCGCCCACCAGATATCCTGCTGCTTTCCAAAGGTCTTTACGCAACATGGTTCCTCAATACCACAGCACCTAGAAATTGGGAATTTCGAAGTGAATCAATTGCTGGAATTGGCGATAACGGTTCGCAATGTCCGCCCAGTTAAGCTGCTGCATCCGTTCACAACCAAACGCTTCAACATTAAAGGAGGCCATTACACTTCCACAGATCATAGCCTGACGCAGACTCTTACTGTCCAAAGTACCAACACGCGCCAAATAGCCCAAGAAGCCACCTGCAAAGGAGTCCCCTGCCCCTGTCGGATCAATAACGCTTGATAGTGGCAACGCTGGCGCAGAGAATGTCTCTTGTACGCTTTCCTGACATGAAAAGAGGAGCGCACCATATTCACCACGTTTAATCACAACAACAGAAGGGCCCATATCCTGGATAATGGCCGCAGCCTTCACCAGGTTACGCTCCCGCGACAATAGCCGTGCCTCGGTTTCGTTAATTAACAGAATATCCACCGCTTCAATTGTCTTCAGCAACTCATCACGTTTGCCTTCAATCCAAAAATTCATGGTGTCGCAGGCAATCCATTTTGGCTTATCCATCTGCTGCAACACATTACGCTGAAGAACAGGATCAATATTCGCCAGAAACAAATAAGGTAACTTTTGAAAATCTTCAGTTAACTCGGGGCAAAATGTTGCAAACACATTCAGCTGAGTATCTAAGGTTTGGGCCTCATTAAGATCATTGCCATAGCGCCCCTTCCAATGAAATGTGCGGCCATCTTTATTGATCTGAACTTGAGACACATCGACATCACGCTCTTTCAGAAAATCCAGATCATTCATCGCAAAGTCATGTCCCACCACACCCACCATCTTTACCCCTTCAACAAAAAAGCTGGATGCCGCTGCAAAATGGGTCGCCGCACCACCCAAGACACGCTCACGCTTTCCAGTAGGCGTTTCCAAATCATCAAATGCAATCGATCCAACAACGACAATACTCATGGCTACTCCTTAATGTATTTATTAATTAACAACCCCAAGCGTTCTTTAGCAGATGCGGGTATAGCAGCAGGACTAGTCATAATGGCAAACTGCAGCGCCTTCTCACACTCACAACTGCGGCTACCCACTGTTGGGATTACCGCACGCAACACCTTTTGTGCATTTTCAACATTGGCCTTAACAGTTGCAACAACCTTACTCACATCCACCACTTCATCTTCCTTCCAACAATCGTAGTCGGTTGACAATGCAATGGTTGCAAAACAGATTTCCGCTTCGCGCGCCAACTTGGCTTCTTGCAAATTGGTCATCCCAATGACCGAGGCGTTCATGGCACGATAACTGTGTGATTCTGCGCGTGTTGAAAATGCAGGGCCTTCCATGCACACATAGGTTCCCCCAAAGTGACTGGTCACTCCTGCTGTTCTGCAGGCTTCATGTAATTTTTTGGCTAAGTTCGAACAAATGGGATCCGCAAAAGAAACATGCGCTACCACACCATCGGTAAAAAATGTGGAAGGACGATCCTTAGTGCGATCATAAAATTGATCAATTATCACAAAGTGGCCGGGATGAATTTCCTCCCGCAGGCTACCGACAGCAGACACAGAGATGATATGATCCACTCCCAACTGCTTCATGCCATAGATATTGGCACGGTAATTAATTTCGGTTGGACTGATTTTGTGACCACGACCGTGGCGAGACAGGAATACAACGCGACACTCTTCAAGCTCACCAATAATATAGGCATCTGACGGGTCACCAAATGGGGTCTTGAGCCGCTTTTCTTCAATGACTTTGAGGCCCGGCATTTCGTACAATCCGCTGCCACCAATGATTCCAATAGCTTGTTTTGTCATAGGAAATGGGCTTAACGCGAAGCTAGAATGACGTCCATGTTTTTTTGGCCTATAAGCCGTGCTGCTTGGCTTCTTCTAACAGGCGGTGCAAACCCAAGACAGAGCGCGCGGGTGATCGATCTCTTAAACTTGTTAATAGTGTACCACCGGCTCTTTTGGAGAAACCCATCTGCCGTAAAATTCGCTGTGCCTCGGGTTGATTGTGAGGTGATGAAATCAATGCAATCATCGCAGATAGCGATAAGTTATGGCGTCGCGCGAGAACCTGAACTGCATCAAAATATGCAGCGCCTCCGGGGTGTGATATATAATTTTTCAAAATATCAACATCATCATGAGGTGTACTAGAAATCTCAAGATCTGCTGGCCACAGCACTTCCGCATAGGTCACAAGACTCATCATGCGTTCACCCCAGTGCCTTAAATCACGTTCCCAGCCAGCATCAACATGCATATCAACAGGCGAACGGAGAATATGGAATAATGCCACAATCCCTTCTTGAATCGCATTATAATAAGCAGCCAAACTGTCAACAATGGCCTCTGCAACACCCTTTGAATAAGCAGCTGGCCCTAGTGTTGATCGAATATCACTCTCTCGTTCTATATAAAAGTTGAGCACATCAGTGGATGCAGAGATAATAGTGGCGAAATCACCGACAGCTCTTGATTGCGCATGAACTGTCTTTAATGATTCTAACTCATGATTCAAATTACGCAGCAAATGAAAGGCCACAGCTGCGAGGGGATCCCCTGCTAGGGTATAATAACGTGCAGCCTGTTCAATCGCACGAAGTGCAGCGGCATCGTGAAAACCTGCCATATGGATAGCGCCCATTCTCATAAATGCATCAGCGGCCGTGACAAAATCAAGGTAACCTGAAGCTGCATCAGCAATTGCACTGAGCGCACGCAGTGCCAAGTTTGGGAAATCGGCTGCTACTAATAGATCCACCGTTTTTGTAATAGTTGCTGTATTATTGGGCGCTCTTCCTCTCGCTCGAAGTCCTTCCAGCAACTGCACCGCCTCATGAGCACTGCCCTTCATACGACTTGGGTCGCCCAAAAGTTTGGCAAATTGCAAACGCGCCGCTGCATCGTCTAATGCCTCTTCGTATCTGGTAGGGCCAACAGCGACTTGAGTAGTTGGTGGTTTATGAGAGGCAAGCGCTCCCAAAAGTGCTCTTACACCTGGCGGTAAAAATAATGTCGAACCAATATTATCACGGGCCATAATTACAACTCCTCATGGGTGAGGTATGGTATGTATCGACACCATTTTCAAATAGTAACGCACTATTAAAATGACATTTCTGTGACATTTTTACGGGAACTCTCTTGTGCGAGTTGGCCACACGCCGCTAAAATCTCACGACCACGGCTCACGCGGATGTTAACTTGGATATGCTTGGCATGAACCCATTCTGAAAACTGCGAAATCACTTCGTCACTGGGCCGCTCCCAACTGTTGCCTGGAAAGGGGTTAAACGGAATCAAGTTAACCTTTGCTGGAATATGAGCGATCAATTTGGCCAAACCATCGGCATCACTCTTGCGATCATTCACACCGGCAATCAATAAATACTCAAACGTCACGCGATCCCGTGGATGCTTTTCAACATAGTAGCGACAGGCATCCATAATTTCCTGCATGGGGTAACGATTCGCCATTGGAATAAGTGTTTTACGAATCTCATCATTCACAGCGTGTAGTGACAGTGCCAATTTCACATGCATATTGGGTTCATCGGCCAATCGTTTAATAGCCGGTGCAATGCCAACCGTTGAAAGTGTAATTTTACGCTGCGTGATTTTGAGGCCATGGGGGCTGTACATGGTACGCAAGGCCTGAACCATATTGCTATAATTGGCAAGAGGCTCGCCCATACCCATCAACACAATGTTAGTGATCGGCCCAATCGTGTTATGAATACGACGGTTCACTTCAACAATTTGCCCCACGATTTCCCCATGCGTCAAATTGCGCATCAGCCCCATCGTGGCAGTGCGACAAAATGTACATCCCATCGCACACCCAGCCTGCGTTGAAATGCACAAGGTACGGCGCTTGGGATTCACGCCCCCACCCGCAACACCTAAACTGCGATCGTTAAGTGATTCAAAATCCGACGGAATTAATACGGATTCAATCTTTTGGCCGTCAGCAAGCGCCCATGCAAACTTGTGTGTCCCATCTGTAGCCAATTGTTCATCTGCCACTGTCATCCCCGGGATATCATAGGTCTCAGCTAGCAGTTCGCGAGTCGTCTTTGCCAAATTGGTCATTTCTTCAAAAGTGCTGACGTGCTTTTGGTAGAGCCACTCCTGAATCTGACGCGCAGAAAAGGACTTTAAGCCCATTTCGGCGACCGCTGAAGGCCATTTTTCAGGCGTAATGTCATATATAGACGGTTTGGTCATAACGGGCACCCACTACCCCAAAACCGTTTACTTTCAAATACTTATTTGGTAACCCTTCAACATGCGCTCGTACTATCAATTATACCGTTCTGGGGAGCTTTTACGCCGCGTTGAAGCCCTTGAAAACCGTCTCAATGGCTGCCGCGTCTGTCCCCGGCACTGTAACGTGCGCCGCGACCAAGATGACATGGGATTTTGCCGTACGGGACACCTGCCTGTGGTTTCCGCAGTGACCCCGCACTTTGGTGAAGAACCGGCACTCTCTGGCACGCGCGGCGCCGGCAACGTATTCTTTGGAAGCTGCAATTTGCGGTGTAGTTATTGCCAGAACTTTGAAATCAGTCAGGATAAATTCGTTCGCAGCAAAGATGAACTGACACACGAGTCACTTGCTGAAAAAATCATGTGGCTACAAAAGCAAGGATGCCACAGCATCAACTTTGTCTCTCCCTCTCATTTCGTTCCCCAAATGCTGCGTGCCATTTACATTGCCTGCGGCATGGGACTTGACCTGCCTATTGTGTATAACACCAGTAGCTATGATGACGTCGAGAGCCTCCGACTATTGGACGGCATTGTGGATATTTATCTACCGGATTTAAAGTATAGCGATAATCAATCCGGCATAGACTACTCTGCATGTGCCTCTTATGCCGATATCAGTCGCGCGGCGGTCAAAGAAATGTTTCGGCAAGTCGGCAATTTACAATTAGATGATGCGGGTATTGCGGCCCGTGGGATCATCATTCGCCACCTCGTTCTACCCAACGACTTGGCAGGCAGTGAAGATACTCTAAGATGGATTGCACATGAGCTGGGAACAGATGTTACGATTAGTGTCATGGCACAATACTACCCCACGAATAAGGCTGAGCAAGATCCACTACTTTCACGCACGGTGCGTGAACGTGAGTATAGTCGTGTTTTAGAATTGGTAGAAAACCTAGGCTTTACTAACGGATGGTGCCAAGAGTTTGAAGCTGAGCGCACCTATCGCCCCAACTTCAAGCGTACGATGCCGTTCGATCACACAGAGCTTGGGGTTTCAGATGGTGAATTGCCAAAGAAAATTGTCTGCGTGGGATAAGCCATATTCAACCCAGCCTTATCGAATGATTCTTTAATTTTAAAATTAATAACCTGCTGGCAGTCCATGTAGTCGTAATAGTTGTTGGAGAGCACAAAATAAATCGCTTCAAAATTTAAACTCGAAGCACCAAATTCCTTAAAGTGGCAGCGGTCAAACTGAACCTTCTTATCACTCATAATCGCATCTTTGATTAAGCTGTTAGCTGTCTTCAATCCATCTAGACTTGTTTGATATACCAGACCAATTGACAACATCACGCGACGCATTTCCATTTTCTTAAAATTCTGGATACGACTGCTTGTAAGTTCGCGGTTGGAAATCACAAGTTCCTCACCCTGCAAACTTTGAAGCCGTGTTGTCTTAAGGCCAATATTTTTAACGGTCCCAGTATCTGAACCGACGGTGATCAAATCACCTAATTCAAATGGTCTGTCAAAATAGATCGAAAAGGAACTAAAGATATCTCCCAGAATATTTTGAGTCGCTAACGCAACCGCCACACCACCAATCCCCAAGCTGGTAACAAGTGATGATACATTAAATCCCAAATTTGAAAGAATGAGGAGCAGCCCAATGCTCCACAGTGCAATGCGGGCAATGAACTGGATCCCCACGAATGTTCCACGTGCGGCTTGCTGATTGGTGGCATTACCACGCTTTGACAATGTATCCAAAAATGTCGCCAACAATGACTGCACACTGCGAATACATTGTAGCACAATCACAATCATTACAATGGCGCGCATTGCCTTGGTGATGGATGGACTCAAAACAACAAACTGTGCAGCAACAGCCAAAGAAATGGCAAAATAGAAAAACGCGGTAATAGACCGCATCCCCACAGTTACAAAACGTACAACTTGATATTGGCTATTTTGGGCCAACTTATTGAGACGTCTGACAATGTAACGTCTGAACAGATAGAACCCAAACCACATTCCCAACAAAACACCGAGAGCAACCCCGACATCTTCAATGCTATTTTTCCCGAATACGTACTGAAGTATATTTTCCATAGATTTTCTATACTCCATGAGTTCAATAATTCAACCCAATAAAAAGGCCACATCGACTGATGTGGCCTTAAATTTGACTATTTTGTGGAGCGAATCGGGATCGAACCGACGACCTCTTGCATGCCATGCAAGCGCTCTCCCAGCTGAGCTACCGCCCCAAAAGTGGTCGGCTGATTAGTTGAAAGCCTTTGTGCTGTCAACCATTGCCTACCATTGCACAAATAGACCCACTTCTGGACCCTGAATTGGGCTTGCACCCTTTACCTTAATGTATCGATAGCCAGCGCGCGCGCCAATCCATCTGAATTTACCTGCAATGCCAGCATCTACTTCTTGCAGTGGTAATTTGTCTCCCAAGAAGGTGACATAATAGCGTGTATCAAGCTGCACCCACCTACCAATATTGATATAAAATGGCAGCCCAAAATCAAAGCCCTGATGCACTTGTGTCCCCCAGATACGGCGGTAACCAAGCGCGACATCCAGCTGAAAAAATTCCGTGAGCAACGGAATTCGTAATAATCCATGTGTTGCAAAATCGTTTAAGCGATCACTGCCCTCATAAAAGCGTGTATAATCAGCATCCGCAGCAATCATCAGGTAGCCTGCTTCGCCCTTAACTCGAAAGGCATGCACGCCGTCGGGATCATAAAAATACATGCTATCCAGCCGAATATTGGGAAGTGCAAAGCTATAATTTTGGCGCAAATTATGATTCACTTCTTGAATCGTCGTTCCCTGCAAGTTGCCACGCTCACCTTGATCGGGATTCCCTGAAGATGCGGCATTTTGAGCAAAAAGCGCTCCAAAAAAAACATCAATAATTGTTGATGCGAGGGTATCATCATTATCGCTCGATGATGAGGATGAAGAATTTGAAGAGCTGTTATTATCCGCTGCATCTTCAAAATCTTTTAACTTGCCCGCATGAGCAGTCGAAACAAATATACAAAATAATAGAAGGGCCACGAGTCTACGCACGTATCCGATCCTTAAGTCTCGCTGCAATAAAATGCCAAACAACAACTGCTGCAAGTCGAGCGGTGATTGCCTGACCATCCACTTTGGGATTGATCTCCATAATTTCTAATTGCCGAATGGCATGATGGGCACCTAAAAGCTCCGCCAAATAAAGTGATTCCTCTGCGGAAAATCCAACAACAGCTGAAGCCGAAACACCTGGTGCTGCAGACGCTATAATACTATCCATGTCCCAACTCACACCCACAGATTTGGATTGAACCCAATGATTAACAAGGTCTGTTAAAACCTTTAAACGACCACCCTGTGATAAATCTCGCCATGACCATAAATGCATTCCTTGCTCACGAGCGAAGTGAACGTGGGCTGCGGTATTACTGTGGCTTTGATAGCCCACCATATAAATATCCTTGCCCAAAACTTGTCCCTCTTCGATAAGGCGACGAAACGTGGTTCCACTCCCTATTTGACCATCTGGCTCACGACCCCGCACATCCAAATGAGCATCTAGATTTACAATACATGATCGGGCATCAAAGTCGCGCAACCCCATAAGACTGCCATATGCCGTATCATGACCACCCCCCAACACAATGACTGTTGCTCCACGTCGATGCAATGCCGCAACAACCTGACGTAATGCCTCGTGGGTGGCTTCAATTGTACTCTCGGGTAAAACATCCCCTACATCAAGAAGCGAAGCTCCTTGAAGTTCTCCTTCTGCACCAATTGGAAGTCGATAAAAGCACTGACGAAAAATGGCAGGACCAAAACGCGCCCCAATGCGACCATGGTTGACTGCAACACCACGATCATCTGGGATACCCACAATTGTAATATCCCCTTCTTTAACTTGCTTGATATCTGAAACGACGGTAACCAGCTCCGCTAAGCGAGGGTCATCTCGGCGCTTCCATGGCAAATAATCTGCCAGCCTTACAGGTTGTAACCGTGGTGGCGCCATACCACTTCTCCCTCACACACAACCGTTCTCAAAAAGCTTGCACCATAGCGGTACAGGGGCACAATTTCATGATCAACCCCCAGAACCACAAGATCAGCCCGCTTTCCAAGCGCAATCGACCCAATATCATGCTCTGCTGCAATGGCATGTGCGGCATTAAGGGTCACACCCAAAAGTGCTTCTTCAGGTGTAAGGCCCATTTGCGTAATTGCAATTGTCGCGACAAGAAATAGATCCAGGCAAGGTGTTGTATCTGGGTTATAATTGCTGGCAATTGCAACGCGAACACCCGCATCAATCATTTTACGAGCTGGTGCATATCGTGTCGCTCCAGCAAAAAAGGTCGTGCCTGGCAAAATGACTGCCGTTGTTCCCGCTTTTGCCAATGCGGCAATCCCAGTATCTGAAATATATTCCAGATGATCTGCACTGACAGCGCCCACCTCTGCTGCCAGTTGAGCACCACCTCGATCACTAAATTGATCTGCGTGAACCTTTACCAACATTTTACTTTTTTGGGCAGCTGCAATCATCTTGCGTGCTTCATCACGACGAAACGCATGCTCATCTACACAAACATCAAAGAATTGGGCTAAGTGATCAGCTCTCACTGCAGGAATAATCTTTTTAATGATGTCATTAACACGTGATGCACGCGCCTTTGAAAGAACCCTCCCTACAAATAGCGTTGGAATAAAGCGCTCTACATGATTATCACCCAATGCCCGCACAACATTGAGCAGCTTAAGCTCAGATTCCTCAGCATAACCATAACCACTTTTAACTTCGATAGTCGTAACACCATGCCGTAAAACCTCATCCGCTCGCTCAGAAGCATGCTCAAACAACACATCAAAATGAGACTCTTGTGTTGCGCGCATGATCGGTAGGAAATCTGGTTTTCCAAAAGTATCCTTTTTGTACTGACCATGCACCAAATGGGTATGGCTATCGATCAAACCTGGCATGACAACTCCACCGTCAGCATCAATGCGCACCTCTCCAACTGTTCTGGGGAGTACAGGCTCTTTGCCGTCAGGTCCAAACCATGTGATCCGCCCGTGCATACACCGGATTGCAGCATTACGAATCACACCCAGACGACCCAATCGACCTCGTCCAGGCTGCATAGTGACCAATCGACCAATATTTTCAATAAGGAGTGATTCCGGATGATGCATTCGGCGTTTACGGAGCTTCGGTCCCCTCTTTCGCGGAAGCTTTTTAAACATGAAATTGAGCCCCCCTAGGCTCGCTCTTGATACTCACCTGTTTCAGTATTGACGACAATTTTGTCACCAGCCTGAATAAATGTTGGAACCTTCACTACAAGACCAGTTTCCAATGTGGCGCTCTTAAAGGAACCCGATGCAGTACCACGTTTAATGGTCGGCTCTGCATCCGCGACTGTTAATGTCACCGACATTGGCAAATCAACCCCGATTGGACTTCCTTCATACATTTCCAATTGAACCTTGCAGCCCGGCAACATAAAATTGACCAAGCTCCCAATATAGTCTTTCGGCAAAGCAATCTGCTCAAAATTTTCTGTGTTCATGAAGTGAAAGAAATCATCATCAGCATACAAATACTCAACTTCGTGCTGTTCAAATGTTACTTTCTCGAGCTTTTCGTCGGACCCAAATCGCTTTTCCATCTGAGTGCCATTTTTAATACTGCGGAGTTTGGTCTGAACCATACCACGCCAGTTACCAGGGGTAACATGGACAATGCTCATCGCGCGATAGAGTTGACCATCCAGCAGAATGATATTACCAACTTTGAGTTGAGTTGCTGTAATCATGAATAGACTCCTACTTTAAAATCCGTTGTTCTTTCAAGGATTTACCAGAAAAAGTCAAGTTTATTGAGGAGTAGAACCGCTACTTTGAAATTATTGGATCCATTCATCCATGGCTTCATTCGTCCAATAATCGCCAACCAAATGCGGACCTTCTGGCTCAGCATCTGCCACATCAGTTGGTGCATTATCAACGCCAACCAACATTGTCTTCTGAGCAGATATTGCAGAACCCCTTGCAACGAGATCCTGATTATAGAAGAATTTTAGATCAAAGCTGCCACTATTAATAATTCTGACAGAACCATCTGGAACGTCATTCACAAATGAAATCTTCATCGTCCCTTTGACACGTTTATATGATGGTCTGTTCGAACTACCGTCATTGTACTCGTAATCAGAGGTTACAAATTGTTTATCACCTTCTTGCTGAACTTTAAATGAAAGCGTTTGCTTTGTTCCATCTTCCAACTTCTTGGTAATTTTGACAGTTGCTGTATGAGCAGACTTCCGTGTCGCTTCAACAGTCACTGTTTCTGAGTCACTGGCCTTCGCCCAACCATAATTTGCGGTTACGGGATTTGTGGCAGCTTCCGTCGCAACGTTAATATCTTTGCTCACATCTGTCTTATTCTCAGGTGGATAATTTGTAAGATCACTCATCACAGAAGTTGCAGGACCACTATATCCCTCGTTGAATGCGCGACACCCTGATACAACAGTAATAAGCGCTAAGAAAATGAAACAGGAAAACAACTGTGTGCAGACGCGATTCATATCAACAACTCCTTCCAAAGTTAGATGTGATCTATTCACTATAGGTTTCGGCAGATTGATGAAAAAGTTGCGTCCTTTTTCAAAGATTTTCACTTTTTTTATTTAGAATATTCGGAAATCTTGGAATTCAAATATGAGATCATTACTGTTGAATTCCAGTCCTGAGCACCTATGAATTTGCGAATAATCCTTCCGTCCGGACTCACAATATATGTCTCAGGCAAAGCATACGTCCCAAACTGATCTGCAACAGCCCCTTTAGTGTCCATAAGTACTTTAAATTGTATAGTTTTTTTCCGGTTTAACGTTTGTATTGCCTTCCAACCGTTGTTGTCCCCGGTCGCATCCAAACTAATTCCTAAAATAGCAATGCCAGGGTTGTCATGATAGCGAGCTGCCATATCATTAAATTCTGGAAACTCCTGCATACAGGTCCCACACCAAGTTGCCCAGAAGTGGACGATTAAAAGTTTTCCCTGATAATCCGCGAGGCTCACTTGCTTTTGGGTTTCATCCTGAAGAGAAAACGATGGCGCAGCATCCCCCACCTTCAACCCCTCAGGATGCCAAGTCACAAAGCAATAGACCGCTACAGCAATTGCTGTAGCGGTCAGAAATGCTCGAACAGTTGAATTCATTAGGCAGTTTTGGCCTTAGCCGTCTTTTTAGCTGCAGGCTTCTTCGCCGCAGCTTTCGCACTCTTTGGTGCAGCTGACTTCGCTGTCTTGGAGGCTGCCTTCTTAGCCTTAGGTGCTGGTGCAGCAGTCACCGAACCAATTTCAGCAGATAGGTACTCGATAATCGCCATTGGCGCATTGTCACCATGTCGGTTACCCAAGCGCATAATGCGTGTATATCCACCATTGCGGGCCTTAAAGCGATCCGCCAAATTGGTGAATAGCTTTTGGATCGCATTATCATTCTGCACATAGCGCAATGCACGCCTACGTGCAGACAGTGAACCATCTTTACCAAGGCTTACCATCCAGTCGGCCCAACGGCGCAACTCTTTGGCTTTTGGTAATGTTGTTTCAATGCGATCATGCAAAATTAATGATGACAACATATTGCGGAACAAAGCCAAGCGATGGCTTGTGGTCCGACCTAATTTACGAGAATCTACTAAGTGACGCATAACTTACTCCACATCCTTTGGCCGATACTTTTCAGCATCGCCTGTGTTAAACCCATCTAATTTCATACCGAGGGACAAGCCCATCTCGGCAAGAATTTCCTTAATTTCATTCAATGACTTGCGACCAAAGTTTTTGGTACGCAACATTTCTGGCTCAGAGCGCTGGCACAACTCACCGATGAAGCGAATGTTTGCATTCTGTAAGCAATTCGCAGAACGGACAGACAATTCAAGTTCGTCCACGCGGCGATAAAGATTTTCGTTCAACGCTGGGCGATCCTGTTGAATTTCCAATTCCACTGGCTCATCAATTTCTTCAAAACTAATGAACACTTGGAGTTGTTCCTTCAAGATCTTGGCTGCAAAAGCAACAGCATCCTCTGGAGCAACTGATCCGTTGGTCCAGACTTCCAAAATCAAACGATCGTAGTCTGTCATTTGGCCAACGCGTGCGTTTGTTACATTGAAGTTCACCTTCAAAACAGGTGAATAAATGGAATCAATTGGAATCACGCCGATAACCGCATTCTCATCTTTGTTACGATCTGCCGGGACATAGCCCTTGCCCATACGGACAAACAGTTCCATGTCGAGCTTTGAATCAGGTGCCAAAGTCGCAATATGTAAATCTGGATTCAAAACTGTCACTGAAGATGGCACTTCAATATCTTTGGCTGTTAAAACTTTTTCACCAGTTGCTTTAATTTTCAATGTCTCACGATCACCAGTATGCAACTGAAGGCGCAATTCTTTGAGGTTCAAAATAATATCTGTAACATCCTCACGCACGCCCGGAATTGTTGAAAACTCATGTTGCACGCCATCGATCTTAACGGCAGCAACTGCAGCACCTTGGAGTGAAGACAGCAAGATGCGGCGCAGTGAGTTACCAAGCGTAATACCAAATCCACGCTCAAGAGGCTTCACTTCAAACTTACCATATGTTGGTGTCAGTGTTTCTCTTTCAATTTCGAGCCCACGGGGACGAATCAAACTCCGCCAATTACGATACATAGTGTGAACCTCCGGCAAAAAGTTAGTTTACTTGGAATACAATTCAACAATCAACTGTGGCTTGATGTGACCCATCACAAGCTGTTCACCAGCTGGATACGCCATCAACTGTGCTGAGTAATCATCTTTGTTGAGGCTCACCCATTCTGGCAAACCACGACGCTCAGCACCCGCCAATGCTTCATTGATACGGGCAATCTTACGACTCTTTTCAGCCACTGCAACCACATCACCCTGCTGCACGAGATAAGACGGAATATTCACGCGCTTACCATTCACAGTAAAATGACCTTGACGCACTAACTGACGGGCCTCTTCACGTGAACGACCAAATCCCATGCGGCACACCAAATTATCCAGGCGGCGTTCAAGCAAGAGAATCAGGTTATCACCTGTAATGCCCTTCATACGTTCAGCCATCGAGAAATACCGACGGAACTGACGTTCCAGAATTCCATAAATACGCTTCACCTTCTGCTTTTCGCGAAGTTGGGTACCGTATTCGGACTGTTTTTTACGAGCCTGACCATGCTGGCCAGGAGCATATTGCCGACGCTCAATGGCGCACTTATCGGAGAAGCAACGGTCACCCTTTAAAAAGAGCTTGATGCCTTCACGACGGCAGAGTCTGCAAACTGAATCACAATAACGAGCCACAATTCCTCCTTATACTCGACGACGTTTGGGGGGACGGCAACCATTGTGAGGAATGGCGGTAACGTCCCGAATGTAAGAAATTTTAATACCTGAATTCGCAATCGCACGAAGTGCTGATTCACGGCCCACTCCTGGACCCTTCACATGCACAACAACTGAACGCATGCCACATTCTCTGGCTTTGCGTGCGGCCTCTTCACCTGCAATCTGTGCTGCAAATGGGGTGCTCTTACGGCTTCCTTTAAATCCTTTAGAACCTGAACTTGACCAACAGAGTACATGCCCCTGTGGATCCGTGAAGGTAATAATGGTATTGTTAAATGTCGCCAATACATGTGCAAACCCAGTAGCAACATTCTTCTTTCCTTTTTTAACACGTACCTTCACAGGTGCAGCAGCTTCTGTAGCTTCAACTGGGGCAGCCTTCTTTTCTTTTTTGGTTTCTTTCACTTCTTCAGCCATATCTCAACTCCTGTTAGTAATAAGTATTACTTGCTGGTTGGCGCCTGTTTCTTGCCTGCAATTGCAACGCGTGGGCGACCTTTTGCAGTACGCGCATTTGTCTTCGAACGTTGACCACGGGCAGGCAAACGCTTGATATGACGCAAACCACGGTAAGTACCCGTATCCTTGAGCAACTTGATATTACCAGAAATTTCGCGACGCAAATCACCTTCCACTTTGTAAATGGATTCGATCATATCACGAATCTTGGCGATCTCGCCTTCGCTCAACTTCTCAGCACGCAAATCTTTGTCAATGCCGGCCTTGTCTAGAATTTCAATGGCATTGGTTGGGCCAATTCCATAAATGTAGCGAAGGGCAATACGAACCTTTTTCTTCGCGGGAATGTCTACACCTGCAATACGTGGCATATGCTTATCCTTGTTTCTGTTTGTGTTTTGGATTTGAACAAATCACCCGAACAACCCCATTGCGACGGATAACTTTGCACTTATCACAAATCTTTTTAACTGATGATCTTACTTTCATAGCATCCTCACTTCACGCGGAACGTAATACGCCCACGAGTTAAATCATAAGGCGACAACTCCACTTTGACACGATCGCCCGGTAAAATTTTAATAAAGTACATCCGCATCTTACCCGAAATATGGGCCAAGACCTGATGACCATTGTCGAGTTTCACTTGAAACATTGCGTTGGGCAAAGTTTCAAGTACCGTACCTTCCATTTCAATTGCATCTTCTTTAGCCATTCATTCCTCAAAAAATTCTTTAACAAATCAATGTAAACTCAAGATATCTGGACCATTTTCCGTGACTGCCACGGAGTGTTCAAAATGGGCGGAGGGCTTAGCATCTGCCGTCACAACTGTCCAGTCATCTGATAAAAGCTTAACCGCGCCCGTTCCCTCGTTCACCATGGGCTCAACCGCCAAAACCATACCCGCCTTGAGCCTTAAACCCGATCCGGCCACCCCATAATTGGGCACTTGGGGTTCCTCATGGAGACTGCGGCCAATACCATGACCGACATAATCCCTAACAATTCCAAAGCCTTCGGCCTCAACATGCTGCTGAATTGCCGCTCCAACATCCCCCAGGCGGTTCCCAGGAACCATCAGTGCAATCCCTTTTGCCAGGGCCTCCTGAGTAATGCTTAGAAGGCGCTCTGTACGAGGTGGAATCTGACCAATGGCAAAGGTCATTGCGTGGTCACCATAAAAACCATCCAAAATCACACCGCAATCCACGCTAACAATGTCACCTTCAACCAAGGGACGCTTATTGGGGATTCCATGAACCACTTCCTCATTAATGGAAGTGCAGAGTGTCGCAGGAAAGCCACGATATCCCAAAAAAGCCGGCTTACCACCGCGCTCCTTAATAATTTCAAAGGCGACACGATCCAAATCTTGAGTTGTCACTCCAGGTACAATCTGTGTTGCTAAGGTTTTCATTACCTCAACAACCACTTGATTCGCCCGACGCATTTTTTCAATTTCGGCCTTGGATTTGAGTATGATCATCTCAACTCGTTTTTCCGATTGCGGACAGCAAACGCTGTTCAATCTCCTCCACCGACCCAACACCATTTATTGTCTTCAAAATTCCTTGTTGCTTATAATATTCTGCCAACGGCAATGTTTCCTTCCGATACACTTCCAAGCGCTTACGAGCTGTTTCAATTGTGTCATCAGGTCTCTGATATAGCGGACCATTACAACTGTCACACTGCCCTGCTGCCTTGGATGGTCGAAACTCCACATGATAACTGGCACCACATTTTTTACAGAGCCAGCGACCTGAAAGCCGCTTCAACAAATCTGAATCGGGAACCACAATTTCACAGACCACATCCAAACGACTATCTACAGACTTTAGCATTTGGTCCAACGCAGTTGCCTGAGGCACCGTGCGAGGAAAACCATCTAAAATATAACCATTCACACAATCTGGCTGGGTGATTCGATCCCGCATGAGGCCAATCATGACATCATCCGGGACCAACACCCCGCGCTCCATATAATCTTTAGCCTTTAAACCCAACTCTGTTCCTGCAGCCAAGGCCTGTCTCAACATATCACCCGTCGAAAGTTGAGGAATACCAAACTGGCGGCGCAACACCTCGGACTGAGTGCCCTTTCCTGAACCAGGTGCACCTAAAAGCAACAACCGTAGTGCCACCATTATCCAGCCCGCCCCTTAAAGCGACCACCACTGGAACCAGACATAAAACCATCGTAATTGCGCGACAGTAGGTGTGTTTCAATCTGTGCAATCGTATCCATCGCCACACCCACCACAATCAATAGGGATGTTCCGCCAAATGTTACCGCCAAAAGACCTGGAATCTGAAACTGATTACTTAGAATCGATGGAAGCAAACATACAAATGACAAGTAAGCAGCACCACCTACAGTAATTCGCGTCAGAACTCGGTCAATATAATCAGACGTTGCCTTTCCGGGGCGCAGCCCAGGAACATAGCCACCATATTTACGAAGGTTATCGGCAACGTCCACAGGATTAAAAGTCACAGCTGTATAAAAAAATGTGAAAAAAACAATCAATGCAACATACAATGTATCATGCATCCAACCTTGTCCTAATTCTTGCGCAAACGCCTTCAGTGTTTCATTTGGCATAAACTGAACAATCGTTGCAGGAAACATAATGAGGGATGATGCAAAAATAGGTGGAATCACACCCGACATATTCAGCTTGAGCGGCAAATGGGTTGCCTGCCCACCATACATTTTACGTCCCACAACCCGCTTGGCGTACTGAACAGGTATACGACGTTGTGCACGTTCAAAATACACAATGAATGTAATGATTGCTGCAATGAAGGCAAGAATAAGCAAAAACCCAAAGAGGCCATACTGGCTCCTGTTACTCCATGCTGCCACAATACCAGGCGGAATACGCGTTACGATACCGGCAAAGATAATCAGTGAAATACCATTACCAATGCCACGTTCTGTAATTTGCTCACCTAGCCACATCAGGAAGCAAGTTCCTGCTGTCAATGTCACCATAGTGGATACACAAAACGCCACAATACTCATACCTGGCAACATAATACCTTGTTGAACCAATCCATAGCTAATACCAAACGACTGCACAAGGCTCAGCACAACAGTGCTATATCGAGTATACTGAGTGATCTTCTTGCGACCACTATCCCCCTCTTTTTGCATTTCTGCAATTGCAGGCACTGCAACTGCCAAAAGCTGAAAGATAATAGATGCCGAGATATAGGGCATAATACCTAACGCAAAGACAGAGAAGCGCTCTAATGCACCACCTGAAAAGAGATTAAAAATGTCAAAGACCGTTCCAGGCTTTAGCAATTTCGCCAATGCACTGGTATTCACACCTGGGGTTGGTACATAAATACCGATTCGATATAACCCCAACATCGCAACCGTAAACAATATCCGGCGTCGAAGTTCTGGAATCTTGGCTAAATTTCCGACTGTTGCCACGTATCAAATCCCCCGGTTGATTTAAGCTGTTGCGACTTCTTCAACAATCCTACCACCAGCTGCAATAATCTTCTCGCGCGCGCTGGTTGAAACCTTGTCAACATTCACCACATAGGCGCGATCTACCGCACCGCGTCCCAGAATTTTAACTGCAGCATCTACAGACTTGATCATACCTGCATCCACCAATGACTGAGCATTGACTTCTGCATTTGCTGGCAGGCGATTCAATTGATCCAAATTGATAATAGAAAATTCCTTGCGGAAAATATTGGTAAAGCCACGCTTTGGCATCTTGCGATACAGTGGCATTTGACCACCTTCAAAGCCACGACGATGGTAACCACCAGAGCGGGCCTTTTGACCCTTATGTCCCTTTGTGGATGTACCACCATGACCGCTGGCATCACCGCGTCCTAAACGCTTTGCTGGTTTTCTTGCCCCTTTATTGGGCTGTATTTCATTCAGTTTCATAACCAATCCTCATTAAGCTGAAATTTGCGCAGTTGCAACCTGGCGACCACGCAAACGTGCATTCTGCTCTGGCGACTGTAGGCGCAAGAGGCCATTCAATGTCGCCTTTACCACATTATGTGGGTTGTTTGTTCCAATACACTTAGTCAAAATATTGTGAATCCCAGCAGCTTCAACAACAGCACGCACAGGACCACCTGCAATTACGCCGGTACCAGGAGCAGCAGGTTTCAACATGACACGAGCAGCTCCGTACATTCCAAGAATTTCATGAGGAATTGTGTCATTAATAACACTTACCGAGACCATTCCCTTCTTTGCAGCTTCAACAGCTTTACGAATCGCTTCGGGAACTTCGTTCGCCTTACCAAGACCGAAACCAACGCGGCTGGCACCATCACCAACAACGGCTAGCACGGAGAAACTAAAGCGACGTCCACCCTTAACCACTTTAGCAACACGGTTAATTTGAACAATACGTTCGATAAACTCTTTGTCTGTGCGCTCCATTAAAACTTCAACCCTTTCTCACGAGCGCCGTCGGCAACTGCCTTGATCTGCCCATGATATAGAAAACCGTTACGATCAAATACGACTGCTTCTACCTTTTTAGCCTTAGCACGCTCGGCAATCAAACCACCAATGTGTTTTGCGCGCTCAACTCCCTTCAAGCTATCGGGAATTTCCTTATCCAATGTGGATGCGGCAACAATAGTACTGCCCTGATGATCATCAATGATTTGGGCATATACATGCTTGTTGCTACGGAACACCGAGAGACGCGGACGCACCTCAGTACCCTGCATCTTCAGTCGGATGCTGTATTTACGACGTAATCGGTTATTTCGCACTGTCGAACTCATATCATCCTCACTTAATTATTTGCCACCAGATGCACCCGCAGCGGCCTTACCGACCTTGCGACGCACCACTTCATTACTGTAACGGACTCCCTTACCCTTGTAAGGTTCCGGTAATCGCAGCTTGCGAAGTACAGCTGCTGTTTCACCCACGTGCTCACGGTTTGACCCGGAAACAACCAAATGGGTTTGTTTATCAACTTTAATGGTTACGCCCTCTGGGAATGGGAAAATCACCGGATGTGAAAAACCCAATGCCAAATGTAATTCTTTGCCTTTAACTTCAGCACGGAAACCAACGCCAATAATATCCAATTCCTTTGTAAACCCCTTTGTTACACCTTGCACCATATTATCAACAATCGTACGGAACATGCCATGCATGCTGCGACTGGACAAAGAATCATCATCGCGCTTAACAAGAATGGCTTTTGCTTCCTGCACAACACTCACACCCTTTGGAATGGCATATTTCAACATTCCTAATGGGCCCTGAACGTTAACCACACCATCTGCAATCTTGACGGTTACTTTCTCAGGAACTTCAATGGGTTTCTTTCCAATACGTGACATAGTATCAACCTCGTTTAATAACTGCCGTTACCAGACTTTGCAAATCGCCTCACCACCCAAGTGCTTCTGGCGAGCTTGCGTGTCCGTCATAACCCCTTTGGATGTGGACAAAATCGTCACACCCAACCCACCACGCACAACCCGAAGGTCCTCGTGGCCCAAATAGACACGGCGTCCCGGGGTGCTAATACGCGCCAAGCCAGACATGACACGTGTCCGACGGCCTACGTACTTAAGGCCTGCAACTAACGACTTCTGGGTTCCCTCGCCCGCAACTTGCACATCAGAGAGAAAACCTTCGTCCACCAAAACCTTCAGGATATTTTCCTTAATCTTGGAAAATGGGATCTGAACAGTATCGTGGCCCGCTTGGTTAGCGTTCCGAACTCGTGTCAACATATCTGCAATTGAATCTGTCATCATAACTACAATCTCCTTACCAACTTGATTTGGTTACACCTGGCAACTCACCTGCCAAGGCCGCTTTACGGAAACAAATACGGCACATATTAAACTTGCGGATAAAGCCACGTGGCCGACCGCAGCACAAACACCGATGATATTCGCGCACTTTAAATTTGGCTTTGCGCTGTGCCTTCACAACGAGCGATGTCTTCGCCATAACTTCTCCTTATATTCAGCTTTGTGCATTTCCTCTGAACGGCATACCAATATGTTTGAGAAGAGCTTTAGCCTCTTCATCTGTCTTGGCTGACGTCACAAATGTAATATTCATTCCCTTGGCCTTTTGCACCTTATCGACATTGGCCTCTGGGAAAACTGCAAACTCAGTTAATCCAAATGTATAGTTACCATTCCCATCAAAACCCTTGGCACTCACACCCTTAAAGTCACGCACACGTGGTAACGCAATATCAATTAAGCGCGTTAAAAACTCATACATGCGCTGACCACGCAATGTCACACAGCAACCAATCGCTTGACCTTGACGCAACTTAAAGTTGGCAATTGATTTACGGGCCTTTGTAATAACTGACTTTTGGCCTGTAATCATGCTCAACTCTTCTGCAACAGCAGTCAGAATTTTAGAGTCCTGAAGTGCTTCTTTAATAGAAGTGTTGACGACAATCTTCAAAAGTTTTGGGACCTGAAAACTATTGGTGTACCCAAACTCTTTCTTTAAAGTTGGCACAACTTCCTTCTGATATTTTTGATTTACAATGCTCGTTTCCATATCTCACTCACTTAGCTGGTTTGGATTCTTGAACCCGCACCACGTTAGACCAATGAATTCCAGATTCCTTTTCGACAATGCCACCTTGGCGATTTTGCGCTGAAGGCTTCATATGACGTTTGATCATATTGAGTTTCTCAATGAAGATCACGCCATCACCTGCGTCAACACGAATGACCTTACCACTTTTTCCCTTTTCTTTTCCGGTTAACACTTTAACGGTGTCACCCTTTTTTACATGTGCCTTACTCATAAGTTTCTCCAACGCTTACAGCACTTCAGGTGCCAGCGAGATGATTTTCATATAGTTGCGGGCGCGTAATTCACGTGCAACTGGGCCAAATATGCGTGTTCCCAAAGATTCGCCAGCGTCGTTAACCAAAACAACCGCATTATCGTCAAAGCGAATATAGGATCCGTCTGAACGACGAACTGCCTTTTTGGTTCGTACAATTACGGCCTTTTTAACGTCGCCCTTCTTAACTTTTCCACCAGGACTTGCATCCTTGACACTCACCACGATTATATCACCAATGCTGGCATAGCGGCGGCGTGAAGCACCCAAGACTTTAATGCACATCACCTTGCGTGCTCCGGAGTTGTCAGCGACTTCTAAAACTGTCTCTTGTTGAATCATAAAATTCCTCTTTTACGTTTAGGCCACTGCCTCTGCAACAGGAGCATTACGTGTAATCAATGTCTGAAACACCCAGCGCTTCGTGCGACTCATGGGACGGCTTTCCATGATGGAAATAAAATCACCTGCTTGGCACTGGTTCTTCTCATCATGCACGTGATAACGGCAATGACGGCGAATATATTTGCCAAACTTGGGGTGTTTTGTCGTGCGCTCAACTTCAACGATAATTGTCTTATCGCCTGAGCGCCGCAGCACCATCCCTGTCTTTGTTCTTTTTAATGTACGTTCTGTCATAGCAATTGTCCCCTTACTTACCCAGTGACCGTTCGCGTAACACGGTTTTGGCGCGTGCCAAATCACGGCGTAGCGTACGCAGGTTTGCAGTTTTCTCTAATTGACCAGTCACCTTCTTAACCCGTAGAATGAACAACTCATCTTGCAGGTCATTGATCATTTTTTCTAAATCGGCCTCATTTTTGGCCCGAACATCAGCTGGCTTCACGGTAATCCTCCCGCGATATAAGTTTCGTCTTCAATGGTAGCTTATGAGAAGCTCTCTCAAATGCTTCCTTGGCTGTAGCAATATCAACACCTTCTAATTCATAAAGCACCCGACCACGTTGGATTGGAGCAACCCATGCCTCCACAGATCCTTTACCTTTACCCATGCGGACTTCGAGGGGCTTTTTGGTAATCGGCTTATCTGGGAAAATGCGAATCCACATTTTTCCACCCTTTTTAAGGTGTCGGCTGATCGCAATACGTGCGGCTTCAATCTGTCGCGCCGTAATAAATCCGGTGCTTACCGCTTGTAAGCCAAAATCCCCGAAGGCCAAATTACAGCCACGATGGGCCACGCCGTATAAGCGGCCCTTTTGTGACTTGCGAAATTTCGTACGTGATGGCTGCAACATAAGTCATTCTCCTCAGATCTGAACTTCACCCTTATACACCCAAGTTTTAACACCAATTTTGCCATAGGTAGTATTGGCCTCGGCAAATCCGTAATCAATGTCAGCACGCAATGTGTGAAGCGGCACGCGCCCCTCACGATACCACTCACAGCGGGCAATTTCGGAACCAGCCAGTCGACCAGCACACATTACTTTAATACCGTCAGCACCCAACTTCAGCGCAGACTGTACAGCCTTTTTCATGGCACGGCGGAATGCAATGCGACGCTCCAATTGTTGCGCAACACTTTCAGCAACCAACTGCGCGTCTGTCTCGGCCTTGCGCACTTCTTGGATATTAATCACAACGTCATGTTTACATTTACCCTGTAATTCCAAACGTAAGGCATCAATTCCAGCGCCCTTCTTACCAATTACCAATCCCGGACGCGCAGTGTGAATTGTTACAACAATATTTTCAGCCTTACGCTCAATGTCAATACGTGCCACACCAGTTGAGTAGAGCTTTTCCTTCAAAAATTTACGAATGAAGCGATCTTCATGCACTCGGTCTGCGTATTCCCGTCCACCTGCATACCAGCGTGAGCTCCATGTTTTACTGATGCCAAGTCTAAATCCGATTGGATGCGTTTTCTGTCCCATTTTACTTTTCTCCCAATTCAATCATAATGTGACTCATCTTCTTCTGTACAGGGTGCGCCATACCACGTGATCGCGGACGATGGCGCTTCATCATGGGACCTTGATCCACACGAGCAGTCATAACCACCAAGTTATCAACATCTACGCCACCTTTGACATCCGCATTTGCAACTGCTGATTTGATCGCCTTAAGTACTGGCAAAGCTGCACGACGCTCACAAAACTGCAGTAGATCAATCGCATCTTGAACGCGTTTGCCGCGTACTAAGTTAACCACAGGCTGAACTTTCTGCTGCGTTATCCGAATAAATGTTGATTTCGCCTTACTCACTGACTTAGCCATAATAACCTCTATTATTTAGCAGCTGGACCCGCTGCTGCCTTACGATCACCAGAGTGACCTTTAAATGTTCTTGTTGGAGCAAACTCACCCAATTTATGACCAACCATATTTTCGGTCACGAATACTGGTACAAACTTGCGACCATTATGCACCGCAAATGTAAGGCTAACCATATCTGGTACAATCATTGAACGACGAGACCATGTTTTGATAACCTTTTTGTTACGGGAAGCCTGAGCTTCTTCCACCTTTTTAATAAGATGATCGTCAACAAACGGTCCCTTTTTGAGTGAACGCGCCATTGTTATTTTCTCCTGTCTTTCACAATAAATCTCTGAGTTCTCTTATTTCCACGAGTTTTATAGCCCTTAGATGGCAAACCACGAACGTTGGTTGGGTGATTACCACCTTTACTACGGCCTTCACCACCACCATGTGGATGGTCAACAGGGTTCATGGCCATACCACGGACATGGGGGCGTTTGCCAAGATAACGAGTCCGGCCAGCTTTACCCAAAGTCACATTTTCATGATCCAAATTGCCAACCTGTCCAATCGTTGCACGGCAACGGGCGTGAATTAGTCTCACCTCGCCTGACGGCAGTTTCACTTGGGCATAATCACCCTCTTTACCCATAATCTGGGCTGCCATACCGGCTGAACGAACGAGAACACCGCCCTTGCCAATCTTAAGTTCTAAGTTATGAATATTCGTACCAACTGGAATTTGCTTCAATGTCAGTACGTTGCCTGGCAAAATATCTGCATCATCGGATGCAATAACACTATCACCAATCTTAAGACCAAGTGGTGCAAGAATATATGACTTCACACCATCTACGTATTGAAGCAATGCAATATTAGCACTACGGTTTGGGTCATACTCAATTGCTACAACCTTAGCGTTAATATCTGTCTTGCTTCGTTTAAAATCAACAATTCGATATAACCGCTTAGCACCACCACCACGATGATCCGCTGTAATACGACCTTGGTTATTACGACCACCGCTGCGCTTAATTGATTCCAACAAGGCCTTTTCTGGCGCCTTCTTGGTTAAGTCAGAGGTATCAGTTGTCGTAATATACCGACGTGATGCAGTGTAGGGCTGATAATTTTTCTGTGCCATAAGTTTATACCCCTTCGAACAGTTCGATGGCTTCACCCTTGCGCAAAGTCACAACTGCCTTCTTCCAATCAGATGTCATCGTCTGATGATTACCAACACGCTTTCTACGACCATGCATACTCACAGTATGAACGTCTTTTACTTTAACTTTAAATAGCTGCTCAACCGCACGACGCACATCAATTTTGGTTGCAAGCTTTGCAACTTCGAACACGTACTGACCAAACTCTTTGCCGCGGACTGCTTTTTCAGTAATCAGCGGACGCTTAATAACATCATGGATTCTCATGAGAGCACCTCTGATAATTGCTGTAGCGCCTTCTCAGTCACAACCAAACGATTGTAACGAAGTATGTCATAAACGGTGATACCAGCGACTGGCACTGTCTTAATATTTTTAACATTACGAAGCGACTTGATAACCGCATCATCACCATCTTTTGCATCAGTAACGATGAGCGCATTTGTCGCACCGAGTTTTTCAAGGAACTTCACTGCATCTTTCGTTTTTGGTTTCTTCATTTCCCAGCTGTCCAAAACAATCAACTCACCATCTTTACGCTTCATTGTGAGAGCGGAACTCAAAGCGGCATGACGCATTTGTTTTGGCATTGCGTATTCAAAGTCACGTTGATGGGGACCAAAAGCAACACCACCACCTACATAGAGCGGACTACGCGTAGAACCAGCACGGGCATTACCAGTACCTTTTTGACGATAAGGCTTCTTACCACCACCACTCACCTCGCCTTTTCGCTTGGTATCGACTGTGCCCTGACGCTGATTGGTCAAGTAGCGTTGAACCGCTTCAAACACCAATCCCTTGCGAGCAAGCGTATCGAAACAATCATCAGCCAGCTCGATATCCTTCACCTTTTCATTCTTTAAGTTGCAAACTGTATGCTTCACCATAAAATCCTCACTTGCTCACAAAGAGCAACGCATTCTTTCCGCCAGGAACCGCTCCCTTAACAAAAAGGAGGTTCTTGCTGGCATCAACTGCAATAACTTCTAATTTTTTAATGGTACGAACCACATCACCCATATGGCCTGGCATACCCGTATTTTTCAAAACACGTCCCGGCCACGTACGCATACCAATGGAACCAGTACTACGATGAAAGTGAGATCCGTGCGCAGCGGGCCCACCGGCCTTACCGCAACGCTTAATCACACCTTGAGTACCACGTCCTTTGACACGACCCTGGACATGGACTTTGTCACCCTTTGCAAACTGTTCAACAGTTAGCATTTGGCCAAGCTCAACACCCTCGAGCGTCGCAGGCTTAAACTCACGAAGATGCTTATATAGCGGTGCCTTTGCTTTTGCACAATGTGCCGCACGTGCCTTTGTAATGCGCTTTGCCTTGGTCTCACCAAAACCGATTTGAATCGCTTCATATCCATCAGTCTCTTTGGTCTTCAGTTGAACCACCGCACAGGGGCCAGCCAACAATACCGTCACAGGAATTGCTGTTCCGTCCTCTTTATAATGCTGTGTCATTCCTTGTTTTTTTGCCAAAAGTGCCATAAATTTACTCCCTCAAAATCCCGTCATCACACCATTTTAATTTCAACTTCAACACCTGCAGCCAAGTCCAACTTCATAAGCGCATCAATCGTCTGCTGAGTCGGTTCCAAGATATCGATCAAACGCTTGTGGGTGCGAATTTCAAATTGTTCGCGCGATTTTTTGTCCACATGCGGTGAACGCAACACACAGTATTTTTCGATATGTGTTGGCATTGGGATCGGACCTGCAATCATTGCGCCCGTTCGCTTTGCTGTATCTACAATCTCGACAGCAGACTGATCCAAGAGCTTATAGTCAAAGCCCTTTAAGCGGATGCGAATCTTCTGCGTCTTATCGTAATTTTGTTGAGTACTTGCCATAAACGTATCCTTCTCTTCGTTATTCCAAAATGTTGGTTACAACACCTGCACCGACTGTACGGCCACCTTCACGAATTGCGAAGCGTAATTCCTTCTCCATCGCGATTGGTGTAATCAACTCAACGCTCATCTTCACGTTGTCACCGGGCATTACCATCTCAATACCTTCTGGCAATGTGCACACACCTGTCACGTCCGTTGTGCGGAAGTAAAACTGTGGGCGGTATCCCTTGAAGAACGGTGTATGACGACCACCTTCTTCCTTCGACAACACGTACACTTCACATTCAAACTTCTTGTGCGGTGTAATGCTGCCTGGCTTACACAACACCTGGCCGCGCTCCACTTCTTCACGCTTCGTTCCACGGAGCAACACACCAACGTTGTCACCAGCTTCACCGGAATCCAACAACTTGCGGAACATTTCAACACCAGTCACTACTGTCTTCTGTGTTGGCGTAATTCCAACGATTTCAATTTCGTCTCCAACCTTCACGATACCGCGATCAATACGACCTGTAACCACTGTACCACGGCCGGAAATGCTGAATACGTCTTCAACTGGCATCAAGAATGGCTTGTCCTTTGGACGCTCTGGAGTTGGGATGTACGCATCCAGTGCTTCCACCAACTTCACAATCGCTGGTGCACCGATATCGCTTGTGTCGCCTTCCAAAGCCTTCAACGCTGAACCACGAACGATTGGTGTCTTGTCCCCTGGGAACTTGTACTTGCTCAACAATTCACGAACTTCCAATTCCACCAAGTCCAACAATTCAGGATCATCAACCATGTCACACTTGTTCATGAATACCACGATGTATGGAACGCCTACCTGACGGGCGAGCAAGATGTGCTCACGGGTCTGCGGCATTGGACCATCGGCTGCGGATACTACCAAGATTGCGCCGTCCATCTGTGCTGCACCGGTAATCATATTCTTCACATAGTCCGCGTGACCTGGACAGTCCACGTGGGCATAGTGACGATTGTCAGATTCATATTCAACGTGTGCTGTTGAAATCGTAATCCCACGCGCCTTTTCTTCTGGCGCTTTGTCGATTTGGTCATAGGCTTGGAACTGTGCCTTACCTTGATCGGCCAACACCTTGGTCAATGCAGCGGTCAACGTTGTTTTACCATGGTCAATGTGACCAATCGTTCCAACGTTTACGTGTGGTTTTGATCGATTAAATTTCTCTTTTGACATCGTTATCTCCTTTTTAATTCCTTCAAATTAATAATAGGTGCCATGCACCCGTGCAATAATCTCATTTGCGACAGTCTTAGGAGCTGCATCGTAGTGTGCAAACTGCATCGTATACGAGGCGCGCCCTTGAGACGCCGACCGAAGATCTGTGGAATATCCAAACATGCTGGCCAACGGCACTTGGGCATCAATTACTTGCGCACCCTTTCGTGTGTCGGTACGCATGATGCGCCCACGGCGTGAGGTGAGGTCTCCAGTTACTGAACCTACAAACTCATCAGGCACAACCACTTCCACATCCATCATCGGTTCCAGCAGAACCGGTCCTGCTTGTTTCATGGCATCTTTAAATGCCATCGAGGCAGCGATTTTATAGGCAATTTCAGATGAGTCTACATCGTGGTATGACCCATCCAACAACGTCACCTTTACATCGACCACTGGATAACCAGCGAGTACGCCGTTATCAGCCGCTTCCTCAATCCCCTTTTTCACTGCAGGGATAAACTCTTGGGGAATCACGCCACCCTTGGTGGCATCCACGAATTCGATTCCTTTTCCACGTTCTTGAGGTTCCAAGTTAATAACAACATGCCCGTACAATCCTTTTCCACCGACCTGCTTAATATACTTATTCTCAACCTTAGCATTACCCTCAACCGTTTCACGATACGCAACCTGAGGCTTACCGACATTGGCTTCAACACCAAATTCGCGCTTCATACGATCAACAATGATTTCTAAATGCAACTCGCCCATTCCTGAGATCAATGCCTGCCCTGTTTCTGAATCGGTATGCATTCGGAAGGAAGGATCCTCGAGTGCTAATTTTTGTAACGCTTGTGTCAACTTGTCTTGATCGGCATTTGTCTTTGGCTCAATCGCTATTGACATGACCGGTTCAGGAAACTCCATCGACTCAAGTAACACCGACTGACCTTCATTACACAAGGTATCCCCGGTAACAGCAAACTTAAGTCCAACGGCCACTACAATATCACCTGCAACCGCTGACCGAATCTCCTCACGCTTATTGGCATGCATGCGCAACAAACGAGACGCACGCTCTTTCTTCTTCTTGGAAGCATTAAATACATGCTTCCCAGCCTCAATCTGCCCTGAGTAAATTCGCAGGTACGCCAGTTGGCCTACAAACGGATCAGACATAATCTTAAAAACTAGCGCAGCAAGTGGGCCCTCCGGATCCGGATGACGCTCAATCAACTTTTCGGGATCACTAACATCATGACCCACAATATTCGGTATATCGAGCGGCGATGGCAACAGCTCAACCACCGCATCTAATAATTGCTGCACACCCTTGTTTTTAAAAGCTGCACCACAAAATACAGGAGTAATCTTGCGCTCTATCGTGGCCTTACGCGCTGCTCTTAATAGAACGTCCCGCGCGATTGATTTACCCTCTAGATACTGATGCAGGAGTTCATCATCGGTTTCAGCCACAGCCTCTACCAATTCGTCGTGGTAGCGCTTTGCAATTTCTTGCAATTCTGCTGGTATTTGATTTTCAATGATCGTTGCCCCAAGGCTTTGTTCGTCAAACGTCAGGGCTTTCAATTCCAAAAGATCAACAATTCCTTTAAACTCATCTTCAGAACCAATCGGAATCACAAAGGGAATTGCCCGAGTGTGAAGCCGATCTTTCATCATTTCTACTACTCTAAAAAAATCTGCCCCGACGCGATCCATCTTGTTCACAAACGCAATTCGGGGAACACCGTACTTATCTGCCTGTCTCCAGACAGTTTCGGACTGGGGTTCGACGCCAGCAACTGCACAAAATACGCCGACCGCTCCGTCCAACACCCGTAAACTTCTTTCGACTTCAATCGTGAAGTCAACGTGCCCAGGTGTATCGATAATATTGATGCGATGGTCTTTCCAGGAACAGGTCGTGGCCGCCGATGTAATCGTAATACCACGTTCTTGCTCTTGCGCCATCCAGTCCATGGTGGCTTCGCCCTCATGAACCTCGCCCAACTTGTGAATTCGCCCGGTGTAAAACAAAATGCGTTCTGTCACCGTCGTCTTGCCCGCATCGATATGGGCAATAATGCCAATGTTACGTGTTGCTTTTAGAACTTTACTATCGTCTTCCGTCATAGCCTACCAGCGGAAGTGGGCAAAAGCCTTGTTTGCTTCGGCCATGCGATGAACATCTTCCTTCTTCTTAATCGCAGCGCCTTTGCTATCCATTGCATCTAAAATTTCAGCAGCCAAACGCTCTTGCATGGTTTTTTCACCACGATCGCGAGCCGCGTTAATCATCCAACGCATTCCCAATGCCACACGGCGATCTGGACGAACTTCCATTGGCACTTGGTAGTTAGCACCACCCACGCGACGTGAGCGAACTTCGATAACAGGTTTCACGTTTTCCAGAGCCTGCTTGAAGAGTTTAACGGGGTCATCCTTCTTTTGAAGGCTGATACGATCAAATGCTTGGTACACAACCTTTTCAGCAACAGCCTTCTTACCATCATACATGATAACGTTAATAAAGCGGCTGACCACCTTGTCACGGTACTTAGGGTCTGTAGCAATATCGCGTTTTAATGATGCTCGTTTTTTACGTGGCATAATTTAATCCTTATTATTTGGGTTTCTTGGCGCCGTATTTGGAGCGACTTTGGCGACGCTTATCAACACCCACTGAGTCAAGCGCACCACGCACTGTGTGGTAACGCACACCTGGCAAATCCTTCACACGACCACCGCGGATCAAAACCACTGAGTGCTCTTGCAAATTATGACCTTCACCTGGGATGTATGATGTTACTTCAATTCCATTGGTCAAACGCACACGGCATACCTTACGAAGCGCAGAGTTTGGCTTCTTAGGTGTGGTGGTATAAACACGGGTACACACACCGCGCTTTTGAGGACAATTCTTAAGCGCAGGAGCTGTCCCCTTCCAAACCACTTTTTTACGTCCGTCGCGGACTAGCTGATTCATTGTTGGCATAGTGCAATCCTCTCAAGGTCCTTCAAATACGAAAATCCCCTAATCCTTCTCTGCCATTTCAAACGTCGCGCTACCGTCTCGCATCGTCGCCATGGTGTTGGGGCGTGGAATCAAAATAAATTTTCTTTTATTTTCAGGGAGTTAGAGCTGACGCTCCACCGTCCACTGAAAAGGTTCCGCCATCTAACAGCGCCCTATTCTTAAGTCAAGCGGATTTCTTATGGAATCCGGGCTTTTTTCCAAGCCACTTGGCTAGGGCCTTAAGATAGAAAAACCCCACTGACATCTCTATCAGCGGGGTTTTTGGTAATTAGTTAAGCAAAATCACGACTTTCGAGCATTTGCTCATTATGGACCTGTTGGGAATCGGTTTCAGAGTCTTCGATCTCCAACTGGACGCCACGGTACTTGGCAAGCCCTGTACCCGCCGGGATCAAGCGACCCATAATGACGTTTTCCTTCAAACCGCGCAAATAATCCACACGACCCATAGAGGCTGCCTCGGTCAAAACCTTGGTGGTCTCCTGGAAGGAAGCTGCTGACATGAAGCTTTCTGTTGTCAGCGACGCCTTGGTGATACCCAAGAGGAGCGGTTCGGCTGTTGCAGGCTTGCCACCCTTCTTGCGGGTCTTTTCATTGGTTTCATCAAAGACATTCTTCTCAACATGTTCGTCCGTCAAAAAGAGTGTATCACCTGGATCTGTAATACGTACACGGCGCAACATTTGGCGCACGATGACTTCAATATGTTTATCGTTCAATTTAACACCCTGCAAACGATAAACTTCTTGGACTTCGTCGACCAAGTATTTGGCCAACACCTTCACACCCAAAACATTCAAAATATCATGGGGATTGCTGGATCCATCCATCAATGCTTCACCCGCAATCACTTCATCACCTTCATGCACAATGATATGTTTGCCTTTGGCGATCAAATATTCGCATGGCTCACCAAGCTCTGGGGTCACAACAACTTTACGTTTACCTTTGGTGTCCTTACCAAAGCTGACCACACCATCTACTTCTGAAATCACTGCAAATTCTTTTGGCTTACGCGCCTCAAAGAGTTCTGCAACGCGTGGCAAACCACCGGTAATATCTTTTGTCTTGGTAGTTTCACGCGGAATTTTAACGAGCACATCACCAGCTGTCACCATATCACCTTCAGAGACAATGATGTTGGCGCCGACTGGCAAGTGATAGTTGGCCTCAGCGTTTGACTTGGGCAAATGAATCGTCTTGCCCTCTTGATCTTTAATGGTGATGCGCGGCTTCGCATTTGGATCCTTGGAAGCACTCACCACTTTATGAGACAGACCTGTCACTTCGTCGACCTGCTCAGTTACTGTAAGACCTTCCACTAAATCAGAGAATTTAACAATACCAGGAACTTCAGTAATGATTGGCACTGTGTATGGGTCCCAATCTGCTACAAGAGCGCCTGCTTTTACTTCATCACCATCGTTATAATAAATAATGGCGCCGTAATTTAGTTTGTAACGTTCACGCTCACGACCGTTATCATCGATGATTCCAACTTCACCGTTACGATTCATAACCGTCAACTTGCCTTGCTTATTGTAAACGGTGTTCACATTATAAAATTTCACCTTACCATCATGACGAGCTTCCAATGTGGATTGCTCCACACGACGAGACGCCGCACCACCGATGTGGAAGGTACGCATGGTCAGCTGTGTTCCAGGCTCACCAATGGACTGCGCAGCAATAACACCAACCGCTTCACCATTATTAACCATGTGACCACGCGCCAAGTCACGACCATAACATTTGGCACAAACACCGTATGATGTTTGACATGTCAACACAGAGCGGATCTGCACTTCTTCGATGCCGGCTTCTTCAATTTTGGCAACAAGCTCTTCATTCAGCTCGATACCCGCCTTTACCAGAACTTCGCCGGTTAATGGATCCAGAACATCATGCAATGTCACACGACCCAAGATACGATCACCCAAGGCTTCAATCACTTCTCCACCTTCATACAACGGAGTCATTGTAATACCGTCAAGCGTACCACAGTCAAAATCAGTGATCGTACAGTCTTGAGCAACGTCAACCAAGCGACGGGTCAAGTAACCTGAGTTTGCTGTCTTAAGTGCGGTATCTGCCAAACCTTTACGTGCACCGTGGGTTGAAATGAAGTATTGCAACACGTTCAAACCTTCACGGAAGTTAGCCGTAATCGGTGTTTCAATAATTTCGCCGGATGGCTTGGCCATCAAACCGCGCATTCCACCCAACTGACGCATCTGTTGCACAGAACCACGGGCACCAGAGTCAGCCATAATGTAGATTGAGTTAAAGCTCATCTGTTCTTTGGTCTTACCATCTGGGAGTGTTACTTTTTCAACAGTAATACGCTTCATCATTTCATTTGAAATGGCTTCAGCAGTTTCAGCCCAAATATCAACGACCTTATTGTATTTTTCGCCAGCTGTAATGAGCCCTTCACCATACTGGTTATGGACTTCCTTCACTTCTGCTTCTGCTTCTGCAATGAGTTTCTTCTTTTCACCGGGAATTTCCATGTCATCGATACAGATGGAAATACCGCCCTTGGTAGAGTTGGTGAAACCAAGTGTACGCAGGCGGTCTGCCAAAATAACTGTCTCTTTATCGCCATAGATACGGTAACACTGGTCAATCAACGCTGAGATGGATTTCTTATCCATCACACGATTGACCATATCAAAGTCGATTTTCTCAGGGACAATTTCACTTAACAGAATACGACCCACTGTGGATTCCACGCGCTTGCCATTGTGGCGAATCTTGATACGGGCATGCAAATCAACTTCACCAGCATCATACGCAACTTGCAATTCCACGACGTTACTGAAGAGACGACCTTCTCCCTTTGCGCCAGCCTTTTCACGAGTCATGTAATAAAGACCCAAAACCATGTCCTGTGAAGGACCAATGATTGGCTTACCAGACGCAGGGGACAAAATATTATTGGTGGACATCATGAGCACGCGCGCTTCCACTTGTGCTTCCATGGAAAGTGGTACGTGGACAGCCATCTGGTCACCGTCGAAGTCGGCGTTAAACGCAGCGCAAACCAAGGGGTGCAACTGAATGGCCTTACCTTCAATGAGTACTGGCTCAAATGCCTGCACACCCAAACGGTGAAGTGTTGGTGCGCGATTCAACATCACTGGATGTTCTTTAATACAGGTTTCAAGTGCATCCCACACTTCTGGCGTTTCACGTTCCACCAAGCGTTTGGCACTCTTGATCGTGGATGCCAATCCCTGCAATTCTAGCTTATGATAAATAAATGGCTTAAAGAGTTCGAGCGCCATCTTCTTGGGCAAACCACATTGATGTAATTTGAGTTCTGGTCCAACTACGATCACGGAACGGCCAGAGTAGTCAACACGCTTACCAAGCAAGTTCTGACGGAAGCGACCTTGCTTACCTTTGAGCATATCCGACAAAGAACGCAGTGGACGACGGTTTGCGCCAGTAAATGGCTTGCCGCGACGACCGTTATCAAAGAGCGCATCAACTGCTTCTTGCAGCATGCGCTTTTCGTTACGAATAATAATGTCAGGCGCATTGAGTTCCATCAAACGCTTCAAACGATTATTACGGTTGATCACACGACGATAGAGATCATTCAAGTCTGATGTCGCAAAGCGGCCACCTTCCAATGGCACCAACGGACGCAAATCGGGTGGCAACACAGGAATAATATCCAGCATCATCCAATCGGGATGATTACCTGCTTCACGGAAGTTTTCGACAAGCTTCAGACGCTTGGCAACTTTCTTACGAACCGCTTCAGATTTGGTCTTACCCATATCCTTGCGCAACTTCTTGCCCAATTCATCTAAGTCGATCTTCTTGAGCATTTCGCGAACCACTTCACCACCAATACCCACTTGGAAGACGGAACCATATTTATCCAGAGCCTTCTGATAGCGATCTTCTGTTAAAATTTCGCCTTCTTCCAAATCAGTGTTACCTGGATCAGTAACAATGTAGGCTTCGCAATACAGAACCTTTTCGAGATCCTTGAGGGAGATGTCCAACATTGTACCAATTCGGGATGGCAAGCTCTTCAAAAACCAGATGTGCGCCACAGGGCACGCCAATTGAATGTGACCCATGCGCTCACGACGTACCTTGGATTGAATGACTTCAACGCCGCACTTTTCACAAACAATGCCGCGATGCTTCATGCGCTTATACTTACCGCAGATACATTCGTAATCCTTAACCGGGCCAAAGATCTTAGCGCAGAATAAGCCATCACGCTCTGGTTTGAAGGTACGATAGTTGATTGTCTCAGGCTTCTTGACCTCGCCATGCGACCATTCCCTCACCTTTTCAGGGGGGGCCAACTTGATCGTAATTCCCTGAAAGCTTGAGGGATCTTTTGGTTTTTCGAAGAAGCTAAAAATGTCGGACACGGTTTGTCTCCTTTGTTTTTACACAATAATAACGGTAATTACTGCACCACCGAATCGCCCTTAGGCTCGATCAACTGTGTATCAAGACACAGCGCTTGTAGTTCCTTGATCAACACATTGAATGACTCTGGGAATCCGGATTCGAGCACCTTCTCACCCTTGACGATTGCTTCGTACATACGCGTACGACCAATGACGTCATCGGACTTCACAGTCAGGAACTCCTGCAGTGCATAGGCAGCACCGTAAGCTTCGAGTGCCCAGACTTCCATTTCTCCCAATCTCTGACCACCGAACTGCGCCTTACCACCCAACGGCTGCTGAGTAACAAGTGAGTATGGGCCAATCGAACGGGCATGGATCTTATCATCGACCAAGTGATGCAGCTTGAGCATGTACATGATACCCACCGTAACCGCCTGAGCAAATGGCTCACCAGTACGACCATCAAACAAGATACTTTGTGCATGCTTAGGCTGACCCGCTTGCGCCAAGACATCTTTGATTTCAGATTCTTTGGCACCATCAAATACACCCGATGTCACGGGCAAGCCACGACGCAGCTTTGTCGCTAACTGTTTAACATCGCTCTCACTCGCTTGGGCCAACCACTCATCCATCTCTTTGGATCCATATGCTTCCTTGATGGCCTTCACGAGTGCATCTTTATTATAATTGGTTTCAAGCATCTGGTTGATTTGCTCACCTAAGCGGCGTGCACCCCAACCCAAATGAACTTCAAGAATCTGTCCCACGTTCATACGTGATGGCACACCAAGAGGATTGAGCACCATATCAACAGGGCGTCCATCCACCATGTATGGCATGTCCTCTTCTGGCAAGATGCGAGAAACCACACCCTTGTTACCGTGACGACCTGCCATTTTATCACCCACCTGAAGCTTACGCTTAATGGCGATATAGACTTTGACCATCTTGATCACACCTGGGGGCAATTCATCGCCCTTCTTCAACTTAGTGACCTTTTGGTCGTACATCATCTTAACCAAGTCTTCTTGTTCTTCCAGAGCTTCAAAGAGTGCAGCTAATTGCTCTTCAATATCTTCACCGCCAGCCACTGAGATTTCCTTCCACTTTTTGAATGGAATTTGATCCAATGTGCCGTCAGTAATATTTTTACCTTTGGCCAACAGTACGCGTTCTTCTTCATCATCCACAACCTTAGAAGAAGAGGTCTTACCCACAAGCAATGCCTTAATCTTCTTGCCCATGGATTCACGGATACCGTTAATTTCGGCCTCTAATGAACGACGAAGTTTCAATGTTTCTTCATCTTGAATTTCCTTACTACGATCATCAAGATCAATACCTTCACGTGAGAACACTTGCGCCGCAATCACGATACCCGAAACACCTGGGCGAACGCGGAGTGATGTATCTTTCACATCACCTGCTTTTTCACCGAAGATGGCGCGTAGCAATTTTTCTTCTGGGGAGAGTTGCGTCTCACCCTTTGGCGTTACTTTACCAACAAGAATATCGCCTGGATTTACTTCGGCACCAATACGAACGATACCAGATTCATCCAAGTTCATGAGAGCTTCTTCACCCACGTTTGGAATATCACGTGTGATTTCTTCTTTGCCCAACTTGGTGTCACGAGAGACACATTCAAACTCTTCAATATGAATGGAGGTGAACACATCTTCCTTCACCAAACGCTCACTCATCAAGATCGAGTCTTCGAAGTTGTAACCACCCCATGGCATAAACGCTACGGTAACGTTCTGACCAAGGGCCAATTCACCCATGTCCGTTGCAGGACCATCAGCAATCACATCACCCTTCTTAACACGGTCACCTTTGAGAACAATGGGACGCTGGTTCAAGCAGGTATTTTGATTGGAACGTTGGTATTTTGTAAGTGTGTACAGATCGACATCTGAACCACCCTTTTTGCGATCGGGCTTATCTGCACGAATCACAATACGAGATGCATCAACATCTGTTACCAAACCATCGCGCTTGGCAACCATAGTGACACCTGAATCGCGGGCCACAATGTTTTCAACACCGGTACCCACCAATGCCGCATCGGCGCGAAGAAGAGGAACAGCCTGACGTTGCATGTTGGAACCCATGAGTGCGCGGTTCGCGTCATCGTGCTCCAAGAATGGAATCAAAGAAGCAGCAATGGACACCAACTGCTTTGGTGACACGTCCATCAAATCCACCTCATCACGATTCACCATGACATACTCACCCACCTGACGGCAGGAGATGATGTCATTAACAAACTTGTTATTTGCATCCAACGCTGCGTTGGCCTGTGCAATAATGTGTTTTTCTTCTTCCAATGCGGAACAGAAAACCACTTCATCGGTCACTTTGCCATTCACCACTTTGCGATATGGCGTTTCAATAAAGCCATATTCATTAACACGCGCAAATGATGCGAGCGATGCGATCAATCCAATGTTTGGACCTTCTGGTGTTTCAATTGGACAGATACGACCATAGTGAGTGGCATGAACGTCGCGAACTTCAAAGCCTGCGCGATCACGTGCCAAACCGCCCGGCCCAAGGGCCGACAAGCGACGTTTGTGCGTAATTTCGGACAACGGATTGGTTTGGTCCATAAACTGTGACAACTGAGATGAACCAAAGAATTCTTTAATAACTGCCATCACTGGTTTTGCGTTGATTAAGTCGTGTGGCATGAGTGTTTCAACTTCTTGCAAGCTCATGCGTTCACGAATGGCGCGTTTCATACGAACCAAACCAACACGGTATTGATTTTCAAGAAGCTCACCTACGGCACGAATACGACGATTACCTAAGTGGTCGATATCATCAACATCACCAATACCATCCTTCAATTCGAGGAGATATTTAACCACTGCCATAATGTCTTCTTTGCGAAGTGTTCCCACCTCAAGCGGCACATCAAAACCAAATTTATGATTGATCTTGAGACGACCCACTTTAGAGAGATCATAACGTTCTGGATTGAAGAACAAATTATCAAACAATGCACGTGACGCCTCTGGTGTTGCAGGGTCACCCGGACGAAGTCTCTTGTAAACTTCCAAGATTGCTTCTTCTTCATTATTCACTTTGTCTACCAACAGAGTATTACGTAGTGAGGAATTGACGTTCAAGTCGTCAATATAGAGCAGTGGGAGCTTCTTAACCTTACGCTCCATCAACAAGTCCCACTTTTCTTGGGTCAACACATCGTTCACAGCCAAAAGCACTTCACCAGTGGCAGTGTCTACGATATCATGTGCAGCAACACGTCCCAAAATCTCTTCCAACTCGACTGGCAATTCGCTAACTTTGGCCTTCTGCAGTTTTTCAATTGCAGCACGTCCAAACTTGCGACCCTTTTTCACAATAACTTCATCATTATTGTCCTTAACATCGCGCACTGCCTTTTGATACAGAAGCACTTCTGGGACAACATCCTTGAATATTTTCTTACCATCAACTGTAATGGTCTCAGTCTTGTAGAAGAAATTTAACAACTCTTCGACCGAGTAACCCAAAGCTTTGAGCAAAATAGTGGCTGGCAATTTGCGGCGACGATCAATGCGCACATGCAGCAGATCTTTTGAATCAAATTCAAAATCCAACCATGATCCACGGTATGGGATCACACGGGCAGAAAAGATCAACTTACCAGATGAGTGTGTTTTACCCTTATCATGTGAGAAAAACACACCAGGAGAACGGTGCAATTGGCTAACTACAACGCGCTCGGTACCGTTGATAATAAAGGTACCATGTTCCGTCATGAGCGGAATTTCGCCGAAATAAACTTCTTGTTCCTTCACGTCACGAATGGCTTGCGCACCAGTTTCTTCATTGCGATCCCAAACTACCAAACGAACCACCAGCTTCATTGGACCAGCATAAGTCATACCACGGCTGCGACACTCCACTTCATCATACTTAGGCGCTTCCATGCTATAGCTTACAAATTCGAGCGATGCGGTTTGATTAAAATCCCGAATTGGAAACACACTGCGAAACACACCCAAAAGACCAGTGTTTGTGCGCTGATCCTGCGGCACATCCGACTGGAGAAACTGCTCAAACGAGTTCTTTTGGACTTCGATCAGATTGGGGATGTCCACAACCTTTGGGATCTTCGAAAAATCACGACGAAAACGTTTCAATGCGGCTCCGGCCATAAGGACTCCTTAAAAAAGTGACAAGACGACACCTTCCCCCTCCCCTTGAAGAGGGGGAAGGACCGTCTTGGGATCAGCTTAAATTATAAACAAAATACCAATTACTTTACTTCAACCTTGGCACCAGCATCTTCCAAGGTCTTCTTGATCTTGGCACAATCTTCCTTGTTCACGCCTTCTTTGACGTTCTTAGGAGCGGCTTCAACCATGTCTTTGGCTTCTTTCAAACCCAGACCAGTGATTTCGCGAACAGCCTTAATGACGTTGATCTTGTTGGCACCAGCATCCTTGAGGATGACTGTGAATTCGGTCTGTTCTTCAGCAGCACCAGCGGCAGCACCACCAGCAGCAGCAACAGCAACTGGAGCAGCAGCAGAAACACCAAAGGTGTCTTCAAGTGTTTTGACCAGTTCAGAGACTTGCAACAGGGTCATTCCCTTCAAAGCCTCGACGATTTGTTCTTGTGATACGGACATACGTTCCTCCTTGCGCTCCCCAAACCCAGTGTTGATTGCGACCTCGCCTCAACCCAGCAGTGGGCGTCCCACATTCTGCGGGACGTTTAAGAGATATACATAATAATTATAGTTAAGCGTTCTCCTTGGAATCACGAACAGCGGCCAATACAGTAACCAAGCTACGCGGCACAGCGGCCAATACATTGACCAAATTGCTGGCTGGCGCATTCAAGCTGCCCAACATCTTTGCGAGCAAAACTTCGCGAGATGGCAACTTGGCCAAGGCCATAATGGCCTTCAAATCAAGTACAATACCGTCCATGTATCCGGCACGGAGCTGTAGTTTTTCGTGATCCTTTGCAAAATCAACCAAGATTTTGGCTGGCACTACGGCATCTGCATCTGAAGATGCAATGGCTGTTGGGCCCTTGAGGTAGTCATCCATACCCTCAACGTTCAAATCTTTGAATGCCAATTTTGCCAAACGGTTCTTCACAACCTTCATGGTGGATTGCTGGGCACTCAACTTCTGACGAAGCTCAGTTATCTCAGCAACACTCAACCCACGATAATCTGCGAAGATCATGGACTTGGATTTTTCAAAACGCTGTTTTAATTGTGATACTTCATTTGCTTTTTCTGTGCGATTCATAATGACGGCTCCTTAAATTAAATCAGATTGAGTTGTGTGAGGTCCAACCGCACCGATGGGCTCATCGTAGCTGAAATAGCCACGCCCTTCACATACACACCCTTCGATGTTGCTGGCTTAGCCTTGACCAAAGCATCCAGTAATGTCTTCAAGTTGTCAGCCAACTTGTCGCCACCGAACGAACGCTTGCCAATTGCCACATGGACAATTCCGGCTTTGTCGAGTTTAAACTCAATCTTGCCACCCTTCACTTCTTTAACAGCCTTTGACACATCCATTGTTACGGTTCCCAATTTTGGGTTGGGCATCATGCCACGCGGTCCCAAAACTTTGGCTACTTTTGAAACAACAGCCATCATATCTGGAGTTGCGATCGTTTTATCAAAGTTAATATTGCCAGCCAGAATAGCTTCAACCAAATCATCGGCACCTACGACATCTGCACCTGCTGCCTTGGCTTCTTCAGCTTTTGGGCCTTTCGCAAAAACAGCGACACGTACTGATTTACCGGTACCGTGTGGCAACCCAATAGCACCGCGCACGTTTTGGTCACCTTGCTTAGGATCCACACCCAAACGCACTGCTGCGTCCACTGTCTCATCGAATTTGCGTGCTTCAAACTTACTCAGCACTTCGAATGCTTCAGCAACCGAATACTTCTTATTTGTATCCACATGCTCTGTACTTTTCTTATACTTCTTACTCATGCTGCCTCCTTAAGTGGTACAATCGGCTTACAGCCTCCCACTATAATTGATACGTATTTTAACCTTCGACAGTAATACCCATGCTGCGGGCAGTACCTTCCACCTGAAGCATTGCAGATTCAATGGTGGAGCAATTCAAATCGGGCATTTTAATCTTGGCAATTTCTTCCACTTGTTTCTTAGTCACCTTACCCACTTTATCTTTATTGGGAACGCCGCTTCCCTTGGCCAACTTGGCTGCCTTCAAAAGCAACACTGATGCCGGGGGCGTCTTCAAAATAAAGGTGAATGAGCGATCCTGATATACAGTGATAATCGCCGGAATAATCATGCCTGCCTGCTGCTGAGTCTTAGCATTAAACTGCTTGCAGAATTCCATGATATTAACACCATGCTGACCAAGCGCAGGACCCACTGGCGGTGCTGGGTTTGCCTGACCTGCTGGGCACTGAAGTTTAATTTGTGCAACGGCTTTCTTTGCCATAAATCCCTCTCTTGTTAACCTTTTTCAACCTGCATGAAATCCAATTCAATTGGAGTCGAACGACCAAAAATACTGACCATCACCCGTAAGCGACCACGCTCCGGATTCACATCATCCACAATACCATTAAAGTTAGAGAACGGCCCACTAGTCACACGCACGTTCTCACCCTTTTCGAACAAAATCTTTGGCTTCGGCTTGAGTGTACCTTCCTCAATCTGCTGCGTAATACGACGCACCTCTGCTTCAGGCACAATCGGTGGGTTTGAAGAACTACCTACAAACCCTGTAATCTTTGGCGTATCTTTTACAATCAAATACGTATGATCGTTCAGCTCCATGTTTACAAAAATATAGCCTGGAAAAAATTGACGTGTAGATGTCTTTTTAACACCCTTCTTCATTTCTACAACGCCTTCGCTAGGTACCAAAATTTCGCCGAACATCTCTCCAGCCTTAGCGGACTTAACACGCTCTTCCAAAGCTTGCTTAGCCTTCATTTCAAAGCCAGAATAAGTATGAACCACGTACCAATGCTTCGCCATGTGATTACCCTTTACTGTTTAGAACAAAATCAATCCCACTAGCTTCTGCCAGAGGGTGTCAAAACCGACAAGAATCAGGGATACAATGCCCACCAACACTGCAATCACACCCGCTGATACCACCGTTTCCTTCCGAGGTGGCCACGTTACCTTGGACAATTCCTGAGCCACTTCGTTCATAAACTCGTTCAAACGCTTACTACGTAAAAATCCAATATAAAGAACAGCTGCTAAACTCAATGCGATCCAATCAGTCGGTGCAATGATTGCGTCTGGGGAGCTCTTTAAATGCGCAATGTCCCAAACAAACTCTGTTACATGACGCAGCACCATCCACGCTAAAATGCTGACCACAAGATAACTAATATTTATCCAACGCTGATAGCTCACCATATAATAGTCACTTCCTTGCAGGGGAGACAGGGATCGAACCTGCGACCCTCGGTTTTGGAGACCGATGCTCTACCAGCTGAGCTACTCCCCTATACATCCGGCTCCAAAAACTCCCAACCTGCGTCGTTTCGCTCTTCGCCGCTCCCTGCAACGTACCTTAAGTACGTCTCAGTCGCGCCTTATCGCGCGCCTTGCAGCTTGGGCTTTTTGAGAGCCTTGTTAACTGCAAATTACTTCGTTTCTTTGTGGCTTGTATGCTTACGGCAGAAACGACAGAACTTGGACATTTCAAGCTTGTCCGGTGTTCGTGTACGGTTCTTCGTCGTTGTATAGTTACGACGCTTGCATTCAGCACATGCCATTTGAATGATAATTCTCATAACATCCTCTTCTCTTCGTTATTCCAAAATGTTGGTTACAACACCTGCACCGACTGTACGGCCACCTTCACGAATTGCGAAGCGTAATTCCTTCTCCATCGCGATTGGTGTAATCAACTCAACGCTCATCTTCACGTTGTCACCGGGCATTACCATCTCAATACCTTCTGGCAATGTGCACACACCTGTCACGTCCGTTGTGCGGAAGTAAAACTGTGGGCGGTATCCCTTGAAGAACGGTGTATGACGACCACCTTCTTCCTTCGACAACACGTACACTTCACATTCAAACTTCTTGTGCGGTGTAATGCTGCCTGGCTTACACAACACCTGGCCGCGCTCCACTTCTTCACGCTTCGTTCCACGGAGCAACACACCAACGTTGTCACCAGCTTCACCGGAATCCAACAACTTGCGGAACATTTCAACACCAGTCACTACTGTCTTCTGTGTTGGCGTAATTCCAACGATTTCAATTTCGTCTCCAACCTTCACGATACCGCGATCAATACGACCTGTAACCACTGTACCACGGCCGGAAATGCTGAATACGTCTTCAACTGGCATCAAGAATGGCTTGTCCTTTGGACGCTCTGGAGTTGGGATGTACGCATCCAGTGCTTCCACCAACTTCACAATCGCTGGTGCACCGATATCGCTTGTGTCGCCTTCCAAAGCCTTCAACGCTGAACCACGAACGATTGGTGTCTTGTCCCCTGGGAACTTGTACTTGCTCAACAATTCACGAACTTCCAATTCCACCAAGTCCAACAATTCAGGATCATCAACCATGTCACACTTGTTCATGAATACCACGATGTATGGAACGCCTACCTGACGGGCGAGCAAGATGTGCTCACGGGTCTGCGGCATTGGACCATCGGCTGCGGATACTACCAAGATTGCGCCGTCCATCTGTGCTGCACCGGTAATCATATTCTTCACATAGTCCGCGTGACCTGGACAGTCCACGTGGGCATAGTGACGATTGTCAGATTCATATTCAACGTGTGCTGTTGAAATCGTAATCCCACGCGCCTTTTCTTCTGGCGCTTTGTCGATTTGGTCATAGGCTTGGAACTGTGCCTTACCTTGATCGGCCAACACCTTGGTCAATGCAGCGGTCAACGTTGTTTTACCATGGTCAATGTGACCAATTGTACCAACGTTTACGTGTGGTTTTGATCGATTAAATTTTTCCTTACTCATATCATTCCCCTCCCGGGCTGTTTTAGAATTTACTATTTTCGCCTAAACAAAAATCACTCTGAGCCCACGACCAGAATCGAACTGGTGACCTTTTCCTTACCATGGAAATGCTCTACCGACTGAGCTACGTGGGCGTCACGCTCTGAGCGGGAGACGGGATTCGAACCCGCGACATCTTGCTTGGAAGGCAAGAACTCTACCACTGAGTTACTCCCGCACTCGTAAAATACGAATGTGGAGAGAGAAGGATTCGAACCTTCGAAGGCGTACGCCGGCAGATTTACAGTCTGCTCCCTTTGGCCACTTGGGTATCTCTCCCCCTAAAATTCCGCTGAGCCAACTATCGGATTCGAACCGATGACCTACTGATTACAAATCAGTTGCTCTACCAACTGAGCTAAGTTGGCGAAAAAATTTCAGAGAACAGAAATCAAAAAATAAAATTAAGACAGACACCCCCACGTCCCATGAAAAGCAGTTCTGGAGGGTTCCCGTCTCAAGCATTTAAAATGTATTGGTTTTTGGACCACGCGCCCGGCACTACAATCCCCACCCCAAGCCAATTTCCAAAAAGTTGCGGACATTTAGGCAACGACCACTATATTGTCAAGCATATTTGATACTGGATTTCCTACTTTTTGAGAATTCTCTGACGATGGAATTCGGACATCATGATGGCTCCGGCCACCGACACGTTGAACGAGCCAATCACCCCTGTCATCGGGATTTTGAGACATAAGTCACAGGTCTCTTTGACCAGCGGACGCATGCCCTTGCCTTCAGACCCCATGACAAGCGCCACAGCACCCTTTGCATCAAAATCATACAAGGACTGCTCGGTATCCCCATCGGCACCGACCACCCAAATATTCTTTTCTTTCAACACTTTAATCAATTGAACCAGATTCGTTACTTGAACAATTTGGAGGTACTCGGCGGCGCCTGCGGATGCCCGTGCAGCAGCGGGCCCAATGCCGGCAGAATTGTCTTTGGGAATGAAGACCGCGTCCACCCCACAAAGGTGAGCAGACCGCAAAAGAGAGCCCAGGTTTTGGGGATCGGTCACTTGATCTAAAATGAGGAAAAATGGATTCTTTTGGGGTTGGGCAAAAATTTCGTCTTCGGAAGTATATTTGTAAGATTCAACTTTGGCTGCCACTCCCTGATTTTTTTCGATACGACTCATCTTATAGAGCGCATCTCCGCTTACCTTTTGACACGGAATTTTTTGGCGGCGCGCTTCGTCTTCAATCTGCCCTGCCATTTTTTCTGCTTTTCCACTCGAAATATAAACTTCGAACACACGGCGCTTGCCCGCACGAATCGCTTCTAATACCGCATGTGTTCCACAGATTACTTCAGTCGCAGCCATGTCGGGCGAATACAGAAAGACTTTAGAGGCTGCAATAGAGAAGTCGTATTATCAATAAATCCCAATTGCTACGATTTATCTACTTGGATATATACAGCGACAACTAACCGAAGGGGGGGATATGACTACAAAAAGAGCCGTCATTACAGTCGCTGTTGCAATGGCATTACTCATTACCAATGCTGCACTTGCGGCGGACACCACCTACGGTCCAAAAGGCAAGCGTTTCGGTGTTGGTATCTATGCCGGTGAACCCACCGGCTTTACATTAAAGGGTTATATCTTTGAACATGCATCAATTGATGCCGTGGCTGCATGGTCATTTGTTGATGGCGGGTTCACCTTTATGGGCGACTTCCTCTATGACTTTGTCCATATTCCTGTTCAAACTGACAAAATAACTCTGCCATTTTATGCAGGTGCCGGTGGTCGATTCGCCATTGCCCATCGTGGGAAAAATGACGGTCGCAATGTTGGCGGTGTTCGCATTCCGGTGGGTATTGCCGTACACTTTACAACACATCCCATCGAAATCTTTTTTGAAGCCGGCCCAGGCATTGACATTGCACCCTCTACATCGTTCGATATGACTGGTGGTGTGGGTGCTCGGTTTTATTTCTAGTGTAGAAAGAAGAAAGGGTAGCTACCGCACCGTAGCTACCCGAAATTAGGTAGGAACTCCCCAGGCAGCACACTACGCGTTGTAGTGTGTGATTGTTGATTGCTTCTGATGTGCGAGGTCTTTTTCAAAACTTTCCAAAGTCTGTGGATTTGTAGCGGCTAATTTTTCGCGCGCCTCTTGATATTTGCTGTGACAGTCTTCCATGAACTGCACCAATTCATCTTTACGCTCTGCATCCATGGAATCTTCGTATTCAATACGGGCATACTCATGATTGATCGAGGACGTCGCCATGGTCATTTGCAACTCAAGCAAGGCGTCTTTTCCCTTGGCTGGAAGATTCTCATTGTTCTCCAGTTCCAAGCTGAATTCCTGTGTTTCAACTGTTTGAATGTCCCGTTTCATATCTCCCCCTTTAGGAGTTAGTGTTGCCGTACGCCCCTACCTAAGTGCGAAGGACGTGCCAAAAGGGAAACGTTTGTAAATAATTGATTTTATTATGTTTTTCGTATTGATAAACTTGGAAAACTGTCCAAATTATGGTGTCTGGACTGTCCATATGTGGACAATGGTCCCCAATTTCTTCTCAAAATACAAAGTTATAAACTAGGAATTCTAGGACATTTCTTTGAGGATTTGACGGGCAATTGAGAGTGGGTCTTTGGCTGCACTAATCGGGCGACCCACCACTATATAGTCCGCACCCGCATTAACAGCCTCTCGTGGGCTAGAAATACGTCGTTGATCATCTTGTAACTCATGAGACAGGCGAATGCCGGGGGTCACAATTAAAAAATCAGGCCCACAGGCTTGCCTAATTTGGCGAATTTCCAATGGCGATGCCAGCACACCATCCATCCCAGCATCTTTTGCCATTCGCGCCAAGCGCAACACCTGCTCACGCAATTCAAACTGAAGACCAATGTCTGAGAGAGATTGCAAACTCGTCAATACGGTTACCCCGATCATCAGCGGATTGGGCTTACCCGCCCTTTTGGCTGCTTCTCTTGCTGCCTGAATAGACTCGCTCATCATATATTGCCCACCAGCAGCATGCACATTGATCATGCGTGCACCCATTGTTGTGGCAGTGGCAACCGCACGTGACACACTACTGGGGATGTCATGATACTTCAGGTCAAAGAATGGATGACAGTCATGCTTGAGTACCAGATCAACAACCTTGGGACCAAATGCGGTAAATAAAGGTAAACCAATTTTAAAATTTTTAACTTCGGATTTAAGCGTTTCGATCAAGTCCGCAATTTGTGGCAGCGATTCACCATCAAGGGTTACAATAAGGCGCTTACGCGCTTGTGGGCTGATGCGTTTTTCAGTCATCGTAGCCTCTTATTTAGTGTCTTAGAGCCTCTTTCACAGTTGCAATACAATCTGTCAGAGACTTCTCTTGCTTAACACCTGCGGCACGCTCCGTCCACTCCAAATGGTTTGTGGATGCCGTCTTTTTGCCTACCACCATCTGATACGGAATGCCTATTAGATCCGCGTCGTTGAATTTAACACCCGGCCGTGCATCACGATCATCGTATAATACCTCAATACCTTCACGCTGAAGCACTTCATAAATTTCATCTCCCATCTGACGCTTTTCATCACTTGCTAAAATTAAATGCACATGGGCGGGTGCAATGGGGAGTGGCCAGAGCATTCCCTTGGCATCATGGTTCTGCTCAACAGCAGCTGCCATTGTGCGACCAATGCCTAGACCATAGGTACCCATTGTAATGACATGTTCCTTACTGTTAGCATCAAGGAATGTCGCCTTCATGGGTTCCGAGTAGCGAGTACCCAACTTAAAGATGTGACCAACTTCAATACCACGCACAATTTTAAGCGCACCCTTTTGACAACGAACACATCTATCACCTGCCTTCACCATACGTAGGTCAGCAAATTGGGTTACTTTAAAGTCGCGGCCTTCAGATAATCCCAAAAAGTGTTGATCTGTTTCATTGGCACCACTTGCAGCTCCAGAAACTCCTTTTAGTGCATCATCTGCCACAACAGTAATTGCACCAATACCATCAACCGATTTTGGCAGTCCAACCGGTCCCGCAAAGCCAACTTCTGCATTGGTTACAAGACGCACTGTATTTGCATCTGCAAGCGTCACAAATTCTGCATCCACTGCATTCTTGAGTTTGATTTCATTCACTTCAGCATCACCACGTACAAGAGCAACCACCACACCACCATCACGCAGATACAAAAGCGTTTTGATCATTTGATGCTTGGGTACCTTCAGAAATGATGCAACCTCTTCCACCGATTTTAATTTGGGGGTATGTACTTTTTGCAAATCACTGGTATTGGCAGATTCATATTCAGGTGTGCACGATTCAGCGCGCTCCACATTCGCGGCATAATCACACGCATCGCACCCGGCAATCGCATCTTCACCGGTATCAGCCAACACCACAACTTCATGAGAGCTTTTACCACCAATTGCACCCGTATCCGCTTCAACAACACGTGATGCCAAACCACAGCGCTTGAAAATGCGTTGGTAGGCATCCCGAATGACCAAGTAGTGTTGATCTAAATCTTCAGCCGATGCATGAAAGGAATAGCCATCTTCCATAATAAATTCGCGCCCGCGCATGAGTCCAAAGCGTGGACGAATTTCATCACGAAATTTGGTGTGAATTTGATAAAGGTGCTTGGGCAAATCACGATACGAACGTACAAATTTTCGAACAATATCAGTAATTACTTCTTCATGGGTGGGCCCAACACAAAAATCACGCTCATTACGGTCTTTCAATCGTAGCAATTCTTTTCCGTATTTTCCCCAACGACCTGATTCCTCCCATAACTCACCTGGGATCACAATTGGCAGCAACACTTCTGCGCAACCTACGCGATTCAGTTCATCGCGCACAATAGCTTCTACTTTTCGAATCACCCGAAGCCCTAGTGGCAAATAATCATAAATACCTCGTGCCACTTGCATGATAAAACCGCCACGAACGAGTAGTTTATGACTGACAATTTCGGCTTCGGCCGGCGCCTCACGCAATGTTGGAATTAAAGTTTGGGAAAAGCGCACAAAGCCTCCTGATAAAATGAGGCTGCGTTCTACGTGTGCCCATAATAGATGTCAATATCTGCAGTGTGTCGGGTTAGCGAATCAACGTACAACCGCCAGTTTTACCAGAAGATGGTGCAGCAGCGGCAGCATATTCCTTTACTTTGGCAACAGGTGCGTTGGTATAAAGTGGAGAAATAATAGCATTATTGACCGTTGTAGGATCCATAACAATCGTCTGACCACCCTTGTCACATGATACAACTTTAACGCTACCGCCGCTGGTTGTAGCAATACAATTGGGAATATTTGGATCACAGATGCCCGCAGGAGCATCCTTAATCGGTGGCATATTCAGTAAGGGAGATGCTACACCGTTTTCAGGATCAAACATTCCAATCCCCGACCCAGCAGACAGAAACTGGGGCAATGATGAAAATTGAACGGTATATGTTTTACCTGGTATAATGCCTCTTAGATAGTAATGGCCAGTTTGAGTCGGAACGGGAAAATCAGCGCCCGTCATTGTGCTCACTGCATTGGTGCCAAAATCGTTGTCAGTACTATGGGCTTCAACTTCCAATCCCTGAATACCCTTTCCTTCCGAATCCACAATCTTACCCGTAATCATGCAAAATTCTTTTGAGAAATTATCATTGGGATAAATTGACGAGATAGCTACGACATCATCCATATGCAGCGTGGACTCTTCTGCATTGCAAATAGGATACATGGTGGGAATGGATGTTCCCATTCCTTCTTTAAATTTCGGATTCGCCCCCTCTTCATGTATTGTTGCAAAACCATCATTCAAACCGGAATGATCAAGACCAAACAAGTGTCCAATTTCGTGAACCACAGATGCATTAAACTCGGCTTGTCCCTGCTTTGTGAGCATAGGCCCGTTCAAAATGACCATACTATGTAAAATCTGCGGAGAATATGGATCCAAGATCAGCGGCATTGTGTACGCCATGATCGATGTAGGATCACAGGCACCACGCGTTGCACACCAATCCGCAACGATACTACCATCCTTATCAAACACAACAACTGATGGGATTTTCAGTGCAGCCCCACAGTATGAGGAGTCACCCGTTGTAAAATACAAGTCCACGTCATCGCAGAAGAAGGTGGTAATATAATTATCCTTTGTCACCTTATCAGACAGCTGCCCAACCTTCACAGGCTGCAGAGTCGCTGTTTTTACCTTGCCAATACCCGCCTTTAGAATTCCGGCATTCGTCCAGGTTGCAAACGCATCCTCAACCATCTGCATGGCCTGATGATTTGTTACGCTTTCGGTCAAATCATTATTCGTATATGTCCATTTCACGATGCCCGCATTCCAATGATATGGTGTACCCGTGGATGACGCAATCCATGGCTGGCCTGCTGTGACAGTTGTTGAAAACATACTAATGGCTATCAACATCATGAGGCGCTTCACTGCGGTCCTCCCATCTTGCGAACCGCCTGAACAAATTCTTTGAGCTGGAGAGAATGGGATGGCGCACCACCGATGGTTTTACCAAGCGACACACCTTGACTACCACCCTCTGGAAATAACCACCGGCCTCCCAATGTATCTTGGGCTACAATGCTTTCACCATTGGATTCAGTGACATGAAACACACCTTGGCCACCACCAACTGGGAAGCGGAATCCATTGACGTTCGGTGCCGTTAAAAACAGCATATACCGCTGACCAACTTCGTATGTGGGGATTGTAGCAAGTCGATTCCCGCCACGATTGATCGGAATGGGTGTCCCCCGCCACTGATGTAATGCGAATGTGCTATTGGCCTGAAGGTCGCCTTTGATGGCTGTCTCGATATTAAAGGTATAATCTGTGGTAACAGGTGGTCCCGCTTTGTCAGAACGTGCAAGGCAAGTACCCACAAAAATGACGTTGGCCTTCTGAGTGAGGCCCTGAGCTGTTTCGGGGATAATCGAAGTTGTAAAGCCAATACTCCCACTCAACATCAGTACTGCCACAACCGCCCAACTTAAGACCCGCATGCGCCCCTCGTCTTCCGTTGAATTGCCCCCTTGACCAAATGATTATACACTTTTTATGCCAAATCCCAATGGATTTTATTTGACCCTACCGACGCAAATCCGTTAGAGTGATTGGGTTAAGAACCTTAAATTTCAGGGGATTTTTTAAAATGCGCAAATTAGTCTGGGTCGTCCTGCTGGGTCTTATTTCCCCATTTTTACTACTTGCCGGTGATAGCACCTACCATCTCTCAAAGCCACGGTTGTTGCCAGATACGCTGGCGCTGATTCAGGAGAATTATGTGGATCCAGGGCGTGCCAAGCCAATTGCCATGCTCAAAGGTGCTATGAACAAGATCCAGGAATTTGTTCCCGAAATTTTGGCCACATGCAGCGACTCGGATTGCGACGTCACTGTCGGCATGGCCAGCAAGCATTTCTCAGTTGGTGGTGTTAAGAATCTCAGTGACATGGGCAATGTGCTTCAACAGATTTTTTCGTTCATTGAATTGCATTATCACGGAAAAACTAAGTCCAATGAAATTGAGTATGCTGCAATTGAAGGCATGCTGGATGTTTTAGATCCCCACTCCAATTTGCTCACTCCCAAAATTTACAACGAATTCAAAATTGGCACCAAAGGCAACTTTGGTGGATTGGGAATTGTCATCGGTACACGCGATGGTGAACTCACCGTTATTTCACCACTTGAAGGTACACCCGCATTTAGAGCCGGCATTAAGGCCAAAGACCACATTACACAGATTGGTGACGATTCGACTATCAACATGACACTGACAGAGGCGGTCGAGCGGCTGCGCGGCCCTGTAGGTACCCCAGTAACCATCACTGTTGAGCGCCCCAGTAAAAACACAACATTCACCGTCACGATCCGACGCGCTGTCATCAAAATTGAAAGCGTCCAGTCAGAACTTGTGAAGACAGATAATAAGAATTTTGGTTACATCAAGATTAAAAGTTTCCAGGAAAATACCGACCGCGACATGGTTCATGCGCTTGAAGCCATGCAAAAAAAGGCCGGGCACCCGCTTAATGGCCTTATCATGGATCTGCGCAACAATCCTGGTGGATTACTCAACCAAGCTATCTCCATTGCCGACTATTTTCTAAAGACTGGCGCCATTGTCAGCACCGTTGGTTTGGACAACCAGGAAATGCAACGCGACATGTCCCACAACACGGGAACAGAACCAACCTACCCAATAGTTGTATTAATTAACGAAGGCTCTGCCTCTGCATCCGAAATTGTCGCGGGTAGTTTGCAAGCAAATCACCGCGCTGAAGTTATTGGGACACAGTCATTTGGAAAGGGAAGCGTGCAGCAGGTGTTTAACTTGCTGGATAGCAGCGCACTCAAGTTAACTGTTGCGGAGTATTTAAATGCCGCAAAATATTCTATTCAATCTGTGGGCATCACGCCCGAAATTACTTTAATCCCAATGACCGTAGACAAAAAATCTATGGACCTTCTTGAAAACGAGTATTCCGGTGAAAAGGATTTAGAAAGTGTTTTGGATCGGCCTATTCCAAGTCATCAAACAAGCACGATCAAAGTACACTATTTTAATCCAACCAATCCTGACAGTCAGGATGATGACGCAGCCAACACACGTGAATTTTCCAACGCACTCAACTTATCAGATGACTTTGCTGTTGGCTTGGCTGAAAAATTATTGGCAGAAATGTCAGGACCCAATTCGGAAGATGTCAGCCTTAAAGAGGCACCACTTCTCAAACAGGTAGAGGGCGAAGAGATGACCAAGCTTGCCAAAGCAATGGAGCAAGTTGGTCTTGATTGGAGCACCGGACCCAATAACGGAAAGCCCAAAATTCAACTGAGTAGCGAGTTACAATATAAAGGAAAAACCGTCAGCACCCTAGAGGCCGGCGAAGAAGGCAACATCATCATCCATGCACATAATATAGGAACAGGAACAGCCTATCGTCTCATCGCAAGCACGCGTCTTGATGAACCTCTTTTCCCCAACAAAGAATTTGTCTTTGGAAAACTACTGCCAAATGCCACGCGCAGTTGGTCTGTTCCTATCAAGATCGCAAAACAGGCACCTTCACTCACGCTACCCATAAAACTCTACTTTAGTGACACCAACAATTCATCATTACCACCAGCACACATTTTGGTTTCAATTACTGAGCAACCGCGTCCCAAATTCGCGTTCCGATACACACTTGAAACCCCTACAGACACACGCATTACTGATGCCGAGCGTCTTCCAAGGGGGAAATTTATTCCACTTGTTGTAACTGTTAAAAATATTGGCGTGGGAACCAGTGAAGATACACTTGTATCCATTCGCAATGTTGAAGAAACAACAACTCCGGCTTTCCTTAAAGTTGGCCGCGTTAAACTTGGGAAAATTGCGCCCAATAAAACGGCTACGGCGACACTTCGCTTTCGCATCGACCCAACATACACAGCCTCAACGCTTAAACTGGACTTGAGTATTGCTGATGCCAATACGATGGAAGGTGTCACCCAGTCATTAACTTTCATCATGGGATCTGGTGCAATCGAACCAGCAACAGGCCCTTGGTATCAAGCACCGCTGATTGTACTCACGTCACCCAAACTGCCCATCATTACCACTGCAGCATCGCAAGCAATTCAGGCCATGGTAACAGATGATCGTAGCATTAAAGATTGCATCATTTATACGGGCGACCAAAAGGTTGCATATGAACCCAACCCAAGCCTATCAGCCAAATTTGGATGCACAGCAAACGTAACACTTAAACCGGGTACCAATTTTATCACCATATCTGCACGTGATGAAACAGACCTTCTGGGTCGCAACACCTTCACCATTCTGCGCAACGTTGACAAGGTCAAGAGTTGGCGCAGCTGGCTGGAGTAGCCATGCAGGCCACTGAGGGATCCCAATCCTGGAAAATTCCTGACAGATCTGTTGTGATGTCACTGGGGAACTTTGATGGCGTGCACCGCGGCCATCAAGTTGTATTTCGTGAACTAACAAATCGGGCAAAGGCAAGTAATGCATGCTCATTGGTTTACACCTTCGAACCTCACCCTGTTAAAATCTTATCACCTGAAAGTCCCTTTTTACTAATCCAAACACGTGAACAAAAGATTGCGTCTATTACGCAATGCGGAGTTGATCACATTATCCTAGAACCGTTCACTGCAGAATTTGCTCACATGGGTGCAGAGGATTTTTTTAACGAAGTGATTGTAAAGCGCATCACCCCCAAAGAAATTGTTGTGGGATATGATTTTACATTTGGCAGCCACCGTAGTGGCACTGTTCAGCTATTGCAACAGTTAGGTCAAAAGGCAGGCATACCCGTTACCATTGTGAATGCACAATTTGATCACGAAACTTTACTGAGTTCGAGTGTGATTCGTCAGCGCATTGTTGCGGGCGACATTGATGGTGCAAACGTCCTCTTGGGTCGACCCTATGAATTAACAGGGACTATCGTCAAAGGTCGCGGTCTGGGAAAGCAGATTGGATTTGCAACGGCCAACTTGTCATCACTGAATGAGTGCATCCCAGCCCCAGGAATCTATGTAACTCGTTTTACCTATGATAATACAAGTGAACCTTCTGTCACTTACATCGGACGAAATCCAACGTTAGGCGCCACTGAACTGGCCATAGAAACACATGTGCTCTCTGCAGTACCGGAGCTTTTTGGGAAGCATGCATCTGTTTATTTTTTGAGTCGTATCCGTGGTGAACAAAAATTTTCGGGACGTGAAGAGTTAACTGCTGCAATCGCTCATGATTGCCAAGAAGCGATCAATTACCATGCAACACACAAATGATACACCTCGCTGCTTTGCAGTAATTGGTGACCCCATTCATCAATCACTATCACCGCGCATCCACACCGCCTCTTATCGCGCGCAAAAAATACATGCCACCTACCTTCCTATTTTGGTTGCACCTCAAGATGTGAAGCGTGTTTTGACGAGTATGCTACTTATGGATGTAGATGGATGTAACGTTACCACGCCCCATAAACAGACTATTCTCCCCTATTTGGATCGTTTGGATCCACCAGCAAAAATTGCAGGTAGCGTGAATACCATTTACCGTCGAGGTAAACAGTGGATTGGCACCAACACCGATGGTGCGGGATTTTTACAAGCATGCAAGGAACGAAAGATCTCTTTACGCCATAAGACTGTTACACTCCTGGGTGCAGGCGGAGCAGCGTCGGCTATCGCTGCATCACTAATGAGCGCCGGGGTAAAACACATTATTATTTTAAATCGGACGATTGAACGTTCTAAAAAGTTGGTGGCACGATTAAAAAAACTAAATCATCGCATTGATGTATCAACAGCAGTCCTTTCCAAACAGAACTGTCAGCATTACTTTTCAGGTACCGATATTTTGATCAACGCCACAAGCCAAGGCATGAAGTCCTCCTCTAAACTCGGCCTCCCCTTGCACAGTCTCCCCTCAGACGCCGCCATTTGTGACTGCCAGTATTCGCCCAAAACTGAAACAGCGCTCATCAGATGGGCCAAACGCAAGCACCATAGCTACATGGATGGGCGCGATCTACTGCTGCATCAAGCCGCCGCCAGCTACCAGATATGGATTGGGCATAAACCCGATCTAAAGGCCATGAAGCGCGCTTTGAGCGGTGCAAAAGATACCCCTTTTCGGTAAGGAATACCCCCCTCTCATCAATTTGGAAATGCAGGCAGCTTTTTAAGCTTATAATTAAATCATTATTTTACAAATACTTATGCGACATCCATCTACGTAAATCTTTGGCATAGATATTGGATACTTCTTTGGCAGGAGGCAAACAGTATATGGGTAAACATCTGAGTCAAAATTTCTATGTGGTCGTTGCGGATGATGATCCTCTCTATCGCCGCCTGTGGGAGAAAATTCTCTCGCAGCTACCCAATTGCCAATACAAAATCTGTGCTAATGCAGATGAAGCTGAGGAAGCCCTCAACAAGGAAATGACAACACTCTTAGTCTGCGATGTAGTTATGCCTGGCAAGAATGGATTTGATTTAGCCAACGAGTCTTGCAAAAAGTATCCGTGGCTACAGGTAGTGCTCACGACTGGATACGAAGCAAAACTATCTCATTTTAATTTGAATGATCCAAAATTTCACATTCTGTACAAGCCCTACCGTAGCACCGAGGATATTGTGAAGTGGTTAAATCATTTACTTGCACAAGAAGATCCCACGTTGGATGCTGCAGAAGATTCATTTAGCGAGAATGATGACTTCCCCGCCGTGATGGAATGGAAGCTTTAAGTAACTGGTGTAAGCTGCGCGTACTGCACCATTAACGTCTTCACGACATGGGGACCGAAATAGACGGTCAATTTGGTCCTGTCTTCTTTACCTTCAATGCGACGAATAACACCTTCTCCAAATTGGGGATGCTTTACTTTCATACCAATTTTCCATGTCGCATCCGAATCGTCCTGTGAAAACCCTAAATCGGAAGCAGCACGACTGCTACCCACATGCGGTGTTGGGCTAAAGGATTGATCAAAATCATCATCACCCGCCCAATGGGGTTTGTTCGCATGGCGAGATGCAGCACCACCGCGACCATAGGCCCCACCACCAAATGTCGGTTGTGCTTGGACTGGAACTTTTTTCCATTCCACCAACTCCTTCGGGATGTCCTTTAAAAAACGTGATGGAATATTGTATTGCTCATTGCCATACACACGGCGGCGAAACGCATTCAACATGTGCAGCTTTTTCTGGGTGCGTGTGATGCCCACGTAACACAGGCGGCGTTCTTCTTCTAATTCATCAGGGCTATCAATTGAACTGCCGTGGGGTAGTAACCCTTCTTCCATGCCCACCATATAGACCACCGGAAATTCCAACCCTTTGGCCAAGTGTAACGTCATGAGTGGCAGCACGCCTTGACCATTATCCAAGCTATCAATATCGCTGGTAAGTGCCGCTTGGTCTAAGAAGCCGCCAAGTGTTGGTGTTTGGTCATTCATATGTGATTGCTTTGCATAATCTGCCAATGCGCCAGAAAGTTCTTCTACGTTGGCCATGCGATCACGGGACTCTTGTGGTGGCAAGGCGCGTAAATAGGTTTCATAGCCGCAGGCGGAAATCACATAGGACACAATTTCAGACATCTGCAGCACTGAAATCTGGGATTGCAGATGCGCAATGAAGCTCGCAAACTCTGCCAATCGTTTGCGGGCAGCACCGGTTACACCAGCGTCATCGGGTAATTGGGTCACCGCTTCAAAAAGACTGAGTCCCCGCTCCATGGATGCCGATTGGAGCTTTGCCATGGTTGTCTTGCCAATGCCGCGCGATGGCGCTTGCACGGCACGCGCAAAGCTCACGTTATCGTGTGGATTCACACACAGCCGTAGATACGCGAGTACGTCTTTGACTTCCATGCGTTCATAAAACTTGGTGCCGCCATAAATGACATAGGGAACACCCGCACGCCGCAAGGCTTCTTCTAAAACGCGGGACTGCGCATTGGTGCGATAGAACACTGCTTGATCCGAGTATGGCACCCCTTCAAGTGCATGCTCGCGTACCAAACGCACAACGGCACCGGCTTCATCTAAGTCATTACCCACAGAATGAACCGTAATGGGCGCACCACCTGTAATTTCCGTCCAAAGCTTTTTGGATTTTCGACCACGGTTATGCTGAATCACTGCGTTGGCAGCATCCAGAATCACTGTTGTTGAACGATAATTCTGTTCCAAGCGCACCACTTGTGTATCGGAGTAATCACTTTCAAAGGAGAGAATGTTTTGAATATCTGCACCGCGCCATCTGTAAATACACTGGTCATCGTCACCCACGACGCAAAGGTTGCGATGCGCCTTGGAAAGAATCGTCGCCAATCGATACTGCGCATGATTGGTATCTTGATACTCGTCCACCATAATGAATTGAAATTGATTTTGATAAAGTGCTGCAACTTCTGGCTTTGATTCCAAAATTTGGACCATACGGAAAATCAAATCACCAAAATCAAATGCGCGCGCTTCTTTGAGCCGCTTTTCATATAACTCGTAAACCTCTGCCAACTTGGGCATAAAGACGCCCTTACCATCAGCAATATCCTGATGGGTTAAGCATTGATCTTTGGCACGACTGATGGCCTGAACAAATCCCATGGGTGGAAATCGTTTTTCATCCAGGTTCATGGCCTTGCAAATTTCTTTCATTGTGGAGAGCTGATCAGACGCATCAAACACAACAAAGTCTTGTGGGTAGCCCATTGCACCAGCATGCACGCGTAACATTCGCAAACACGCAGAGTGGAAAGTGGTCACCCACATGTCGCGCGCGACTGGCCCCACCAAATGCGTTAATCGTTCGCGCATTTCGCGTGCGGCTTTATTGGTAAAGGTCACTGCAAAAATTGCATTGGGCGGCACATTGTGATTTTGTACCAAGTTGGCCATGCGATGTGTCAGCACACGCGTTTTACCACTACCCGCGCCCGCTAAAATTAAAAGTGGGCCATTCACATGTTCAACTGCGCGTTGTTGTTCTGGATTTAACAAGAAGACCTCTTATTTATTCGACAGTTACACTCTTTGCAAGATTGCGAGGCTGATCAATATCGGTCCCCATTTGGTCGGCAATGTCATAGGCAAAAAGCTGGAGTGGCACCACATATAAAATGGGTGTTAAATAGCTGCTCGCCTTTGGCATTGGGATATGCGCGGTACCCATCCCTTTTGGAAAGCAGTTCTTTTCACCAATCATCAATACAGATGCCCCACGTGCGGCGACTTCTTGAATATTGCTAATCATCTTTTCCAGTAAATCACCTTGTGGCAGCAATGCAATCACCGGCACATCTTGGTCAACCAACGCAATGGGGCCATGTTTCAATTCACCAGCAGCAAAACCTTCCGCATGAATGTAAGCAATCTCCTTAAGCTTTAGTGCCCCTTCCAGAACAACAGGGTAATGAGTACCGCGGCCAATGAACAACACAGGTGACGCGTTCATAAATTGCTTTGCCAAGGCACGAACTTCATTATGGCTCTCAAGAGAAGTTTGGACAAGACCGGGGAGACGCTTAAGTGCCTTTACCTCTTGCTCAAGCGCAGCGGTCTTAATTTTCTTCAGTTTACGTGATAACCATAAAGTTAAAAGCCATAATACAGTTAACTGTGTCGTAAATGCCTTGGTTGATGCCACCCCAATTTCGGGTCCCGCACGTGTGTATAATGTAGCATGCGCTAAGCGTGTCACTGAACTTCCCTGCACATTACAAACAGCAATCAGTTTGGCACCTCTGCGCTTGGCTAGCTGTGCCGCAGCTAATGTATCAGCAGTTTCACCAGATTGTGAAATGGCTACACACAATGTCTTTTTGCCAATCACCGGATTTCGATATCGAAATTCAGATGCCAAATCCACCGAGACGGGTATACCACATAGGGATTCAATCCAATAACGGGCAACACCCGCTGCGTGCCAGGAAGTGCCACAGGCAACAAATTGAATATGATCAACATCAAATTTCTTTGAGCCAAAGAGCTCCGCAAGCTCTGGAAGCACAACACCATGCTTAGCACTGATACGACCCGCAAGAGTATCCCCAATCACTTTAGGTTGCTCAAAAATTTCTTTGAGCATGAAATGCTTGTAGCCACCCTTTTCGGCCATAACGGGGTCCCAATCAATCTGCGCTACCTTACGTTTGACAGGCTTCCCCTTCGCATCAAAAATTTCAAACTTCTTAGCAGAAATAACGCCGCGGTCACCGTCTTCCAAAAAAACCATCTTACGTGTGTACGCCAAAATTGCAGGAACATCTGATGCAAGAATATTTTCCTTCTCACCAAGACCTAAAACGAGTGGGCTCCCCTGCCGTGCAAAATATAGTCTGTCTGGATCTTCCGCATCCATAACGACAATCGCATACGACCCTTCAACAAGCGCTAAAGCCTTTTGAATTGCAGGCTGCATTTGCTTTGTCTTTTTAAGCTGCTCTGCAACAAGGTGACATAAAATTTCAGTATCTGTTTCTGATGTAAAACTGTGACCCAATTTTTCCAACTTACGACGCAGGTCTAAATAATTTTCAATAATGCCGTTATGAACAAGAACGACACGACCTTCTTGGTGGGGATGTGCGTTAACTTCAGTTGGACGACCATGTGTTGCCCAACGTGTGTGACCAATTCCGACGGTTCCGTGTAATTCACGACGATCAATTTTTTGAATGAGATTTGCAAGTTTACCAACAGACCGATGTGTGATGACCTGATCATCTTGAATAACAGCAACACCTGCTGAATCGTATCCCCGATATTCCAAATGCTGCAAACCATCGAGCAACACTGAAATTGCACTTCGGTCACCAATATAACCTACAATACCACACATTACTTTTTCCTCTTCTTCCAATTTTTAATATTAACCTGACGACCACGTGCAATTGCCAATGAGTTGGATGGCACATTTTGGGTTACAACAGACCCTGCTGCAATTGTTGCTCCATCTTTAATAGTAACGGGTGCAACAAAAGCGACATCACTACCTACAAATACATTTTTCCCTATCTTGGTGCGATGCTTTTCTTTCCCATCATAATTGCATGTAATTGTTCCACACCCAATATTACTATCTGCGCCCACATCAGCATCGCCGATATAGGTCAGATGATTAACTTTAGATCCCTTACCCAATTTGCTTTTTTTGATTTCCACAAAATTACCGATGCGCACATTTTCGGCCAGCTGTGCACCAGGACGCAGGCGACCAAACGGACCAATTACAGAACCGTCCCCTACGACAGAGTCTTGTATAACAGAGTACGCATGGATAAACACATTCGCACCAATACGGGTATCGCCCATCAAACAAACACCTGGGCCAATATGACTGTCGGGCGAAATTTTCACCATGTCATCAATATATACATTTTCAGGATCCACAATATCCACGCCCGCTCCCATGTGACGTATGGCAATTTGGAGTCGCTTTGTCCGATTAATTTTTGCAGCTTCTACGCGCGTATTCATTCCCTGCAGTTCATCAGCACAGGCAGCTTGCACAACTGCAAAACGGTGACCTTGGTCATTAGCCATAGCCACTATATCAGGAAGGTAATATTCGTTCTGAGCGTTATGACAGCCTAGTTTTGCAATGGCAGACCGCAACCACGCCACATCTACACAATAAATGCCAGCGTTGACTTCATTGATTTCGAGTTCATCCTCAGTACAGTCCTTGGCTTCAACAATTCTTAATGCATACTCGCCAGCACTACTAATGACGCGCCCATATGCACCACCACATGACAACTTCATGGACAGCACAGAGCCCACAGCCGCGCTATCATGTACCTTCTCACATAATTGCATCATGGTGTTGGTTGATAAAAGTGGTACATCACCAGATAAAATCAGCACCTTCCCTGATTTGGGAAGCTTACTTAGACCAACACGAACCGCATCACCTGAACCTGCTGGCTTAGATTGTACTGCAAAGCGACAATGATAATCCGCACAGGCCTCTTTAAAAATAGATTGATGGGTTGGCGAAACCACTAAAATGGTTTCCTTTGGGCGTAATTTTTGTGTGGCATCCAAAAGATAGTGTAGGGCCGGCCGCCCACAGATGGGATAAAGCACCTTGCTGGATTTGGTTTTAAACCGACTGCTCTTACCGCCGGCCAAAATCATTGTATATAATGCAGACATTTGCCCCCCAGTGGGCCATCCGATTACACTGCCATCTGGACGAGGGTCAAGGCAATTGGCGGCATTTTATGATATTTTTGGCCTTGCTGTGACTGTGGCCCCATGCTAGGCCGCGGTCAGTTGATTTACAAAACCACCTGTAGAAAGGACATCATATGGCCAGCTTAAATCGTGTAATGCTCATTGGAAACTTGGGAGCCGATCCCGAAGTGCGTTACACCCCGGGTGGCCAGCCAGTGGCAACATTCAACATTGCCACAACCGAACGTTGGACAGACAAAGGTGGCCAAAAGCAGGAAAAGACAGAATGGCACCGCATTGTGGTCTGGGGTAAACAAGCTGAAAATTGCAAAGAATACTTAAGTAAGGGTCGCCCCGTCTTTATTGAAGGACGTCTTCAAACTCGCGAATGGAACGACAAAGAAGGTAAAAAGCGTTGGACCACAGAAGTTGTCGCCAGCTTGGTTCAGTTTCTAGGAACCCGCAGTGGCAGCGATCGCCCATCAAGCGGCGCAGATGCTGGGCCCAGCATGTCCGCTGGAGCTGACAATGTGCCTGGATTCGACGTTAACGAAGACGTTCCATTTTAACGTTTTGCCCACATATCACCTTGGTATCGTTTCTTCTCAAACAGATCAAACGACACGCCTACATTTAAAAAAGCAGTAAAATCCACACTGGGACCAGCAGAGTTGACATCCTCTGCAAATCCGAGCTGCCAGTGGAATTCCTTGAAAGCCCCACTGTAAGGGTAACGCCCTTGGATACCCACGATCATGTCCATGGATTGACCATCCCAGCGGCTCACGTTCATGCCATTAAAGAGCGGTGTGCTGCCGTATAATTCAACCACACCCGAATAGCGCTGCGTAAAACTAATTTCGCCTGCAGCCATCCAATTAAAATATCCAAAACTCATGTTGTTATTAAGAGCACCCAACCCCACAGTCACAAATTGCTGCCCGTTTATATAAGCATGAAAACGACCCCACGACTTTTGCAATGCAAAACCCAATCCTGGATCCCATGTTCCACTGCCTGTGCCTTTAGATGGTTTACCAGTGGGTGCCTTAATTAAGAACATCCACGAAATGGCGGGCATTACAGGCCCTTCATCGGCAATCTGTCCTTTCACACGGAAACTGATGTCTGAAAGTGAGAAAGCCGTTTCAGTGAATGAATAAATGATTGCGCCACCACGACTCACCTGCGCCTGGAATTGATTGTTAGGCACCAATTCGCGTCCGCCATTCGGAAAACCAAAAAACTTGTGATAGTCTTGAATAAAGGGATCTAAAAACCCCGAAGACGTTTTAATAAATGGAATCTCCAGCCCCACTTCAATTCCAAATGGAAGACCGTAGTCAAAATTGAGCGCAGTACGTAATTCCTCCATATCCATTGTTTCAGATAATCCATTTCCCGACGCAACATTATAAACATTTGAATACATGCTTGTAATTTCAGCACGTAAAAATCCTTCCGGCAAAGCGGTAGCCGTTGTGGGACGCAATGCTGCAAACAGAAGATACATGGGGTTGGCATTGCGATAGGGGAATGGTCCCAAGGCCTCATAATATTTGGCATTTCCAGTGACTGGAATAGAAAGAATAACCAATATCATTAAGAAGATTTTTTTCACGATAACGTTTGCTTTCGAAGATGATCACGTACTTCATTGCCAATATGTACGGTACCAGAATCCACAAGCATTTTTAAGCTTTCCCATGTACCAACGTCATTCCATCCGAACTCTGCGGGAATAACCAAACACCGATGTGACTTTTCCATAACACCATAGTCAATTGAAACGGAATCCACCTCTTTAAAGAAACGCCCAATCTCCTTTGGAGTCGGCAGTTGTGCTCCCCACTGTAATGATTGCAATAGCTGATACACTACAGGTAGATGCTTTCTCATTTCATCCAGTATACTGCGAGTTTGCCATACAAACATGCCACTATTCCAGACAAAGCGCTTTGCATCCAAGTACTGCCGCGCTGTTTCGCGATCTGGCTTTTCAACAAAGCGACTCACCCGAAATACACCTCCACCCAAATCTTCACCCTGTTCGATGTATCCATAATCTGATGATGGCCATGTAGGCGTTATGCCTAGTGTCACTAAGCTGTCTGAACCTGCAGCAGTATCAATTGCTTTCTGTAAGGTTATAATAAAACCCGTGTTGTCCAAGATTACATGGTCGGATGGTAGAATAACCATGATCGACTCTGGATCCATGCGATTGAGAGCCGCAGCAGCCAATGCAATTGCAGGTGCAGTATTCTTCTTTTTTGTTTCACCAATAATATGATCTGGATTCATTTCAGATAAGTGAGATTTCACCAACTCACAATATTTGGCATTTGTGGCCACCCACCAGTCTTCTGAAGAAATAACGGATTGAATGCGAGCTGCCGTTTGGCGAATGAGACTGTCTTCCCCAACCAATGGCAAAAACTGCTTTGGTTTTTCAGGTGTGGATAACGGCGCAAAGCGAGTCCCCTCGCCTCCTGCCAAAATGAGTGCATAGACAGACGCCATTCCCCCTCCAAAACTCAATGATTTTTATGTTCTGCCAAATAGCGTTCGGCATCAAGCGCTGCCATACACCCAGTACCAGCAGCTGACACCGCCTGACGGTAGTAGCTATCTTGCACATCACCACATGCAAACACACCCGGAATATCCGTAGTCGTACGATATGGATTGGGAACAATGTATCCTTTTTCGTCCAGTTTGAGCTGTCCTTTGAAAAGCGACGTGTTGGGCACATGGCCAATCGCCACAAAACATCCATCACATTTAAGTTCACTCAACTCATTGGTCTTGAGATTTTTTAATTTCACTGCGCTCAACTTGCCGCTGCCATCGTCTATAAAGTCTTCAACAGCTGTATCCCAAATCCACTGAATTTTTTTATTATCAAATGCACGCTGCTGCATGGCTTTAGAAGCACGCAAGGTATCACGACGATGAATCACTGTTACTTTACTGGCAAACTTGGTCAAAAAGGTAGCCTCTTCCAACGCAGTATCACCACCACCCACAACAGCCACTTCCAACCCTTTAAAGAAAAATCCGTCACAGGTAGCGCAGGCTGAAACACCATGACCCATCAGTTTCTTTTCGGAAGGCAATCCCAACAGTCGGGCACTTGCACCTGTTGAAATGATAATCGTATCTGCAGTCAGTTCATTTTTCCCGAGGGTAATTTTCTTAGGCGTTGCCTTTAAATCAACGACGGTCACATCCCCTGCCAAAAATTCGGTCCCAAAGCGCGCTGCCTGCTCACGAAACGCCATCATCATGTCAGGACCCAAAATCCCCTTTGGAAATCCAGGATAATTTTCAACCTCAGTTGTAATGGTTAATTGACCACCTGGCTGCATGCCCTCAATTACCAAGGGCTTCAGGTCAGCGCGTGCCGCGTAAATCGCCGCGGTTAAACCTGCTGGACCCGACCCCAAAATGACCACCTCATGATGCGACATATTATCTCCTGTATATTATAGATGAGGCGCTGGGGTTAGCTGATTTAACGGGCACTGGTCAACCAAAAGCTTGTAGACGATCCAGCTGCCTGAACTGAATGGCCTCGGCAAGATGCTCTTTGCACAGAAGATCTGCACCCGCCAAATCTGCAATTGTCCGCGCCACACGCAACATACGATGGTAACCACGCGCACTCCACTTGCCTGATGTCATGAGACGGTCAACTAGCTGCCGTGACGGCATATCCAAGAAGCAATACTGATCCAAATCTTGTGATGGGATATGCGCATTCAATCGCGCACCTGATCCAAATCGCTGTGCCTGAATCTTGCGACATCTCACAACTTCCATCCGCAATTTTTCAGATGTCAGGTCTGATGGGCCATCCAGCAGCGCATCAGGCGTAACTGGTTGAAGCATGACCTGCAAATCAATACGATCCAAGAGCGGGCCAGAGACACGACGTCGATACCCCAACAATTGGGGCATACTGCACTGACAGGCCACCTTGGAATGACCATAATAACCACACGCACAGGGATTCATTGCTGCAATTAATTGAAAGCACGCAGGAAACAGCGCCCGCTGATTTGCACGATTAACCGCAATATATCCTGATTCCAACGGTTCACGCAGCGCCTCCAGCACATCACGTGGATATTCTGGCAATTCATCCATAAACAAAACACCATTATGAGCCAAAGATACTTCACCCGGCATGGGAACAAGCCGCCCACCGCCACAAATTGCCGCAGCAGATGAATTGTGATGGGGTGCACGAAATGGCGGGGAGACAATAACCGACTGTTGAGGCGACAACTTCCCTGCGACACTATAGATGCGCGATGTATCCAGTGATTGTTCAATGCTCAACGGGGGCAGCAATGATGGCAGGCGTTCTGCCAACATGGTTTTACCACTACCCGGGGATGACACCATCAGCATATTGTGTCCACCCGCTGCGGCAATCAAAAGCGCACGCTTGGCAAACTCTTGCCCGCGAACATCTGCCAAGTCTGGAAGTGGCGTCTGCAGCTGTATAACCTCTGGCACATCACACTCAGGGAGTGTTCCACTTTCCAAATAGTGCAATACTTGTTGAAGCGTCTTCACACCCACAATCGGCACATCTGGCACCAATCGCGCTTCATGCATATTACTCATGGGAACAATGATGCCACGCAACTCACCGGACCGAACGCGTTCACGCGCCGCCATCACCATTGGCAAAATGCCCGGCAGGTGTAGCACATCCCCCTTCAATGAGAGCTCGCCTACTACCAAATATCCATCTACGCTGAGCGGCTGTAAAATTTCCGATGCCACTAAAAGTCCCAATGCAATTGGTAAATCAAAAAAGGCACCTGACTTTTTCCACTGCGCGGGTGCCAGATTTACCGTAACTTTACGTGACAACAACTGAATACCACTATTGCGAATAGCAGCAGTAACCCGCTCCTTACTTTCCCTAACCGCCGCCTCAGGCATTCCCACAATCTGCCAACCTGGCAGTCCACTCGAGATATCAACTTCAACTTCTACTTTCTGAACATCCATTCCCAAAATACCCGACGCATGAATCTGTGCCAACATGTAGCCTCCCTAAATATGAACAGCAGTGACCAGATTTTGGACAAAATCCACAGCACAATCGCCATATAGAGAGTATTTCAAACACCATGCCATTCATCTTGACTATGGCGTATGCTGGATTATCTTCTAACCATGTCACTTACTCTTTGGACTGAACATGGGAACGGATACCGCTCACCAACCTTTTTCAAGCGCATCGCCCAAAGCCTGTCGAATTCCAAAAAGCCTGCCCGCTATATTGTGCCCAATCTCGCTATGAAGCGTCGGGCTGAAGCACTCTGCATGACAGAAGGCATCTTGTTTGGACCGTGCATCCTAAGTCACATGGAGTGGTGCACAACACTTGCAGATGATACGTGGCCACAAATTTCGGATGCCCATCGTCGCCACATCATAATCGAACTGATTAGTACATTGCCCTTGGCCTACTTTCACCCCACCCCACCCCTTCATGGTTTGGCGGACATTTTGATCCAAGGAATTGCATCTGCATTACACGCAAACTTAAATCCAAAGACACTCGCAATTCTTGCCAAGGAATTTGGACAAGAACGGGAACAAGATCTATCCCTTGTCTTTGAGGCGTACCTTGATCGCCTTCATAAAGCGACCCTGCGCGACACTCACCAACACCCACAACTGGCACTCGAACACCTTCAAAATAATTCAACCATTACCGACCACCGCTTGATTCTGGACATGGGAATGCAGCCAATGCCTATTCTTTGGGAGATTCTGAGAGTCATTAACCAACAGTCAGATTGTGATCTACATGTGATTGCTCCAGAACACTTGCGTTTCACAGCCGAAAGTCGCCTTGCAACAGAGGCTCGTGAAATTTCATCTGATGAATGGATACATCGCAACACAGCCACTCAACACCTCATACAAGCTCCTAATGTGACTGCAGAATATCGATGGGCAGCATCACTACTTTCAAAGCTCGTATCTCAAAAATCAGCCGACCAAGTGCGAGTGATTACAACCCATAACGATCCCTTTTTGTGGTGGGATCATTGCAAAGACAACGGCCTATTACCCAAAACACCACTACCCGTATCTCTATCCAACTCGCCACTTTCAGCGCCATGGTATGATTCACAAACATGGGAAGAGGCCCCGCAATCTCAGGAATTGAAAGAGTGGCATCGCTGGTGGCAAAATCGGCTATACCCAGAACAACGTGTTAGCGATCTTCAAAAGCATCTACCAAGAAATCCCTATGCAGCACGGGCATTAGATACCATTGCTCAATGGGAATATCGATGGACACAAAGTCGCGCACTCTTTGGTGATACTACTTCATTAACGCAAGACGCATTACAAAATATGATTGAGCCAATGTTACAGAGTAGTGCCCACATTAGCGAACGTGAATTCCCCTACACGCCCAGCACACTACATGATTTTTTAGGCGACCCTGTTGAGGCCATCGTTATTCTTGATGCAACCCAATCAGCATTTCCCAGCATTACTGCATCACCATTCTTTAGACGAGCAGCGTTTTTTCCAACAGATCCCAATACCACTCAACTGCAAGACGCATTCCCAAACGCTGACAACTTACTTGCACAAGCGCTCGCCTCATGGACGCGTCTTCAGGGCATTGCTTCAGAAGTGACTGGCATATTTTCTGGAACGTCGGACAGTGGTAGCGAACAATTGCCAAGCCTATTGTTTGATGCTGAGAAGCAAAATATATCTATCGAAATGCCAACAGCACAGACAAAAACTAACCCACTACCCAGCACACTGCTTCAGGCTCCCGACACAATCGCTCACGTTCATTCCCGCTATCAACATCACCAATTCAGCGTTACAGAACTCGAAACATTCTCTGCATGTACATTTCGTCATTTTGCAAAATATATCCTCAACATTTCAATTCCAGATGAAGACACTCCCGAATTGCAGGCAAAAGATGAGGGCGGGTTGATCCACCGCCTATTGGAACGATATTATAAGGAAACCCCAAACACCGCACCTGATCGTAAGCAACTCGAGCAGTTATTGCAGCAACTCCTGCCCACCCCCACCACTCTACAACGCATCCAGATGGATCAAATCCTTACTGTTGCCCTCTCTGCCATTCAATTTGATCAGGCAGAGCGTTCTCGGCACGCATCTGCAGCGCTGACACCCACCCATTTTGAATGGAGTTTTGGCAAAGATCCACAAGCTGTCACCATTCATGATAGCCTCGGACACAGTATTCAAGTACAAGGCAAAATTGACCGCATTGATATCGATCCCAAAACACAGCGCATGTTAATCATGGATTATAAATTTAAAAAAACAGGCTCCGTTATTGCCGATATTAAAAATGGTCGCCATCTGCAGCTCCCCATTTATGTACTGGCAGCACAAACCATCTTTCCTGACTATCGCATTCTGGGGGCACTTCTATTCGATCTAAAATTGACCCAACGTTCTTACGGGATTGCCCATCGCTCAGAAGCTGAGTTTTTGGGAATATCGACACGCCTTAAATCGCTAATTAAAGAGGACGATTGGGATGGCCTGATCCAAACAGCAACAGATCATGCGCTACGATACGCACAAACCATTTCATCTGGCACAATCCCTATTCAGGACCACCAATGTGAATATTGCGACTGGCTGGGCCTGCTCCCTTGGGAATATCAATCTGTTAAAAGGTAGATTGATCAGAAATGATGTCGGTACTGGGTAGAGTATCAGTCTTGAGTTTCAGATAAGAAAAAGTAGTCAGGCAATGCGAGTGATGTCAAATCTATGTGGTCATGAGACGCAATAAATTCGTATAAAAATCAAGCTGTTCGAGACTCTATTTTCATAGAACCCGTCACTTGTGGGTATTTATTAACCACATATGGTGAAATTTTACAATTTCTAAAAAAATTGGCACAAAATATATTAAATACGATATAATAAGAACGTCAAAATAACGATATGGAAAAGTTAATTAAAACCCCAGCAGCTCAGTACCGTGTTGTACGTCCTTTGGGTGAAGGGGGTATGGGTCAGGTTTTGCTCGTTCAAGCCCCCCACCAAAAGGACCCCGTTGCACTTAAATTTCTGCAAGCACAACATATCTCAGAAGTCCGTATCGAAGGATTCAAGCGGGAATTCGCACTTCTATCCGAGCTACATCACCCCCACCTACCTCACGTCTACGACTTCGGTTATGCAACTTCACACAACCAATACTTCTTCACAACTGAGTTTGTTGAAGGGCAAGAACTCTATCGCGCGCTACGCCAAGCGCCATTTGAAGAAATTGAAACTGTTCTTTTGCAAGTCTTGTCCGCCCTCGACTTTCTTCATTCGATTAACTTGGTCCACTTTGACGTAAAGGGTGAAAATGTTTTGGTTGCACGTGATTCCAATAGCAAGTGGCAAGCCAAACTTGTGGACTTCGGTGTCACAAGCCCAGCCAACCGTGAATTAACCGAAGTTGCCGGCACACTTCATTACATTGCGCCCGAACTCCTCCTTCCAGACCCAATCTCAGATGGACGTTGCGATCTATATTCATTTGGCGTCATGGCCTATTATTTATTGAGTGGCCAGTTTCCCTACACATTACGATCATTCGATGATGTCTGGGAATGGCATCGCAATCACCCTCACCTTGACTTGGAACCACTGAAGCTCCACGGCGTCCCAGATTACTTCTGCCAAATGATTGAACGGCTCATGAAGCCCAATCCCAGCGAACGTTTTTCATCTGCAGCAGTTGTCATGAATTTTCTAGCACTCCATTCAGGCCGCTCTCAAGCTGAAATGCCAACGGTTAAACGTGCACAGATCGAAGAAGGACCATTTGTGGGACGTGCAGGCCTCATGACCACAATCAAAAATGCACTCCATGCAAGCACAAAGCGTCGTTCAAAAAAGAGACATACTCAAGAAAACACACCTCATACGTTCCTACTATCTGGTCGCGATGGCATGGGGAAAACACGCTTCTTAAAGGAGCTGAAATTTGTCGCACAACTTGTCGACTACTCAGTACGCTTAGTGGATCTTCAAGAATGTGGCGAATCAATGGAGCGATTTAAAATTGGATTGGGCATTATTGATGGCAATCTGCCAAATGATAATATTCAGAAAGAGCTGATCGAAGATTCCAAGAAGCAACCTCTATGTATCGCGTTTGACAACCTCAATGATGCTGCACCCATAGTGAAACGATTTATCTTCACGCTGATTGGTACACTTTACAACGCCACCCTCATTGAAGATGCGCCACCGCTAGTCGTCGTTGCAACTACATCTGATGAAAGCGTTCAATCCATTTTGGGTGCAATCACTGTTTCCATGGCGCCCTTGAAATATGAGGAAGTGGAATCTTACTTACAACAACTTATTGGATCTCCTGAAGACTTTGAAAGCTTTTTACAATCGGTTTGGAAATTTTCAGGTGGCATCCCTCTTCTGATGGCGGAAGCCGCACGTCAATACCATCAACAGGGATCACTCCCAGAATCTATTGAAGAACTTTACTCACAGCATTTGGAAACGCTCAATGCAAATGCCAAGCGCATTTTGCACTGTTTGGCCTTTGCAGGCGTCCCACTTCCGCATGCCATACTGGAAATTGTGAGTGGTGTTCCCCTTGACAAAGAAATTCAATCAATATTGCAGGCGGGCCTTGTGCAATACAATGAAGGGAGAGGCGATTACTCTTTGGCAACAGGTGCATTATCGTCGGTACTGTCACAGCAACTCTCAGATACCGAACGCAGTGAACTTGCCGACCCCTTGTTAGTTTGGATCGAAGGCACACCAGGCTGCACTTCGGTTGACGCTGCCCGCTATGCGCCCTATAGTCGAGACCTCATTCGTAGCAGTCGAATTTTGGAACAGGCAATCGAACTTTCAGAACGTTCCGGAAAAGCCCAACAAGCCCTACAATTCCTAAAGGAACTGGCAAACTTACGCCATAAACTCAATATGACTGGCGAAATAATCGCAATCAATCGGCGTATCGCCATTCATTTACTGTATTTGGGTCAAATCGATGATAGCGAACAAGTCGTACGTAAAACCATGACGCTCACTCAATCACCCCAAGTTGAAGATTTAAAACTACTTGGCCTTCTATCACGCATGCGGCGGAAACCTGATGAGGCAGGAAAGCTTTACGATCAGGCACTGTCACTTCTGCCAGTAGATCCAAACGACCCAACATATCTCTTTTTACAAAATGAGCGTGCATTAGCATGGTTAGAAGAAGGCAATGTGGCTAAGGCAATTCCAATGCTTATGCAGTCGCATCGAGATGCCAAAAAGCTACCATTTGATAAAAGACGTCGTGTAACCAACAACAACCTGGGTGCAGCGCTTGCACGATCAGGCCAACTTAAGGAAGCGATTCTCTTTTATAAGGACAAACTGGACCTCTTTCAGCACGACTTACGCCTACAGGGGTCTATCAGTAGCCAACTCGCCACAGTCCAACTCAGAGCAGGACTCCTGGATGATGCTATTGATAGTTTTGAATTGGCCTGGAAAATTGCCAATCAAACAGGCGACTTGCACAATGGTAAAATCATAATCGAAAACATTATTTCCCTATTACAAAAGAAGACCTCGTACACTAAGGCCCTTCAATATGCCAAAAAGAGCCTAGAGCTCAAGTCGGTTGGCAGCTCGCCTCAAGATATGGGTCGATCTCTAATGACACTCGCCACACTCTATTTAAATCTTGGGGTCTCAGATCTTGCAGGACGCTACCTTATTCAAGCCATGCGCATTGTAAGGCGCTGCCGTGATTATCAACTGTTGGGTTGGATTCATATGAACTATGGCTATCTCTATAAAGATTTAGGCCGTCTAATGGAATCCATCAATGCCTTTGAGGAAACTATTTTTATTGCTGAAGAGCACAAGGATGAAGAGTTATTGCGTTGGGGTCAATATGGCGCTGCAGATGTCTTAGTTGATCACGGTGAACTTGAAGAAGCAAAGCCATATATAACAACACTTTCCAAAACCATCGACTCTGTTCAAGATCCAGAATTCAAAGCACGTTTTGAGCTTCTTCAAAATCGTATTCAGGTTCTTAAAACACCAAAGCCTGGTCCAGAGCTTGCCCAAAATATTTCAACACTCATTGATGAGTGCCGCCAAAACAACTGGCTCGAGCTGGAATGGGAAGCAGAATATCTATTGGGTACTCTGTATCAGAAGCGCGATGAATACGACCATGTCCGCATCCACATGTCAAAGGCTGCAGAAATCATTCAAAGCATCGCAGATGGCCTCAGTGAAGAGTATCGAGGTGGGTTCCTGAAACATCGTATTCGCGCGCGCGTATTCTCTGAATTAAATGCTGCTGAAAATAATGAGGCCTACGTCACGGAAGCTACCAGTATCAGTAATGAATCTATGAATACACCACAACCACCTGTGGATGAAGAATTCGCGCAAATGAAAACATCTATTTTCTCACCAGACCCTGCCGCATCATTAAAAACACAAGCTTCTGTTCCAGCAATCATCACAAACGACAAGGTGATACAGTTTAGCCCCAAAAAGCCACTCATTGAGTACGAAAGAGAAGTTATTGAAGCAACGCTGGCATATTACCACAATGATCTTGATGCAACAGCACAAGCTCTTGGAATCACATCGGAATCACTCCAGTGGAAACTGGAGCAGTTGGGCATTTCCTGCGAAAATGCAGCAAACGAACAAAGACCATCTTAGTATTTGCACAGATCCCCACTTCTGATTAGATCCCTTTTCATGTCGAAACTTGAACTTACACCACCTCAGAAATTGGCAGCCACACATATTGACCATTCCGTTGGCATTGTAGCCAATGCTGGATCTGGGAAAACCCGCGTCCTAGTCGAGAGGGTTCTCCACATATTAGAGTCTGGTACAGCTGATCTTCACAACATACTCCTTGTAACGTTTACCGAAAAGGCAGCACAGGAACTACGAGAACGGCTATCAAAGCGACTTTCTATTGAGAAGCGACTCGACCTATTAGGTGCAAGCATTACAACCTTCCACGGCTTTGCAATGCGCATTTTGCAAGAACACGCTCCAGCCGCCAAACTGCCATCATCGTTCCGCGTAGCTAGCGAAGGTGAAGCCGCATCACTGCTACATCACGCTATCGAGTCATCAATACTGGAGGGTTTGGATGGAAATAACGATGCTATTATAGGTCTTTGCAAGCGATTCAAATTTCGCTCGATTGTGAAACACATGGCTCCATTACTTGAAGACCGCTGGTCATTTGAGCAAAATACAGAGAGTGACACCACCATCACCCCTCTCTTTGAACGGTGTGCAGAAAAATACAAAACCCTCAAAATCAAGCAATCCCTGCTGGACTTTCACGACTTAGAAATTGAACTATGGAAATTATTTAATGACGACCCAAAAATACTCAGTGATTATCAGCGACAATTTCGACACATCATGGTGGATGAATTCCAAGATACAAATCCTTTGCAGACAGCCATTGTACAGCAGCTGTTTACCCCTCCGGACAACACACTATGTATTGTGGGAGACCCCAAGCAATCAATCTATCGATTTCGACGTGCAGATGTCCGCTGCTTTTCAGACATGCTAACCCGCATCATCGATGCAGGTGGCGAAACCATCGTGCTGCCAGATAATTTTAGGAGTACTCCTGGGATTATCCATTTTACCAATACCGTCTGTAAGGAGATGCCCAATTATACACCTCTAATCGCACACCGCGGAGAATCTGATAAACCCTCACTTGTTCCACTTATCATCCAGTGCGAAACGACTCCCACTGCAGAAGAGCGAAGACTACTAGAAGTTCAAACCATCATTCAAAACTTGCCAAAGCTGATTCAGGATCATGATGGCCCATCGAACATTGCCTGTTTATTTCAAACACGTGCAACACTTCAGCTATGGGCAGATGCGTTGCGTGCCTCTGGATTTCCAATTCACATTTATAGCAGCGGCGGCTTTTGGGAACGCCCCGAGATACAAACGCTGATCACTGCACTTCACGTCATTACAGGCATCCATAATAAGCACCCAGATGAACGCCATCTATTGGCAATGCTCATTTCCCCACTCTTTTCAATAACACTTGATGATGTGTATCGCTGGCGGCACATGATGCCACAATCCGATGACCCACACGAATCAGCACCACTCCATAGCGCTGTAATAAGGCACAGCGCTGTCGGGCAGTGGCTTAACACATTACATGATGCTATTGATACACAGACACCTTATGAAGTGCTCAAACACATTGTTCAATCGACACACTACCTTGAAACCTTAAATAGCACCGATCCCACAGGGCAACAGGCAGCTAATGTCGAGTCGCTTTTAAGACGTGTTCAAAGAATTTCACAAATTCATGCTGTTACAATGCCAAACCTACTAGAACAACTTGTAGAGTTACGTGACCGTGGAGAGCGCGTACCCGATTCACCGGCCGCTCCAGTGCATGATAATGCCATTCAACTCATGACCATTCACGCCGCTAAAGGAAACGAATTTTCGGCAGTCATATTGGCAGACTGTAAGTACGAGCCGCGCCGTGAACCACCTGCATGGCTATTTGAACCTGGTCTTGGATTTGCAATCAAATATACAGATGATTTGGATCCCAACCATACTCCAACTGATTCCTGGGAAGCATTGGCCACGCAATATCGATCAGACGAGGCATCAGAGCGCAGCCGTTTACTCTACGTAGCACTCACGCGCGCAGAGAACCAGCTCATCATTCCCATTCATCCCAATCAATCTGGTAAAGAATCCCCACTGCCACCACGTAACTGGCACGACGCACTGGTACCATATATTTCTATGCATAAGGTGGCATCATGAAGCGTTTAACCGTAAGTGAACTTGAAACATATTCACGCTGTCCGATGGAATATCGTCTCAAGTATACCATGAACGTTCCAAGTCAGTCACTTCCAACTTCTGACAACAATCAACTGGCTGGAAATGTTTTAGGCGATGTTGTGCACGCATGTATTTGCAGCCAACTTTTATATCCAAAATTATCATTGGATCAGATTATTCAGAGGCATTTAATTGATCGAGACATTATGAGAGTCGTCAGTGAACAAAACGACATAAAGGAAATGTGCCAACGCGCAATTCACTTCCATAAGGAAAGGAGTTGGATCAATTTTCAAACAGAGGTGCCTTTTGTTCTACAATTAGGTGAAAACACCATCAACGGCACCATTGACTTTATTGGTCAGGACTCAGAAGGCTGGCACATTGTAGACTATAAGACGGACCGACTTGCATCCCACAAGGACATCCCTGAACGTGCCAAAAGCTATGAACTCCAAATGATGGCCTATGCCATTGCAGCACAAAAGTCAGAACTGGCCCCAATCAAGGACGTCACACTGCTCTTTTTACGACTCAATCAAAGCGTACTCTTCCCAATTACAGAGCAAGTCATGACAACGGCACAGCTACAAATAAGAGAGGTTGCAACAGCAATTGGCATACCAAATGCTGCCAGTACAAAGGCACCCCCATGTCGCACATGCCCATATCACCACAATCACATGTGCTGGGAAGATCGACTCAAGACCGCATAGTAAAGTGGTGCAGGATAAGTCCTATACACTAAAGTTCAGGCAGTCGCTGCGGCTTTGGAAACGGGAATTGCAGGACGTGCGGATTCTTCAGAAAGGTCCGGGTCAAAGCAGCTACGACACCGAGCTTCATATGCTTCACCAGAAGCTACCACGACTTGATCTGATTGTTCAGTAAGGCGCTGGCTCTTGGTAGCAGGTTCCCCACAGACCACACATACTGCATGATTTTTTGAGACAGAATCTGCAATCGCTAAAAGTTGTGGCATCGGACCGAATGGATTTCCCAGATAATCCTGATCAAGCCCCGCCAAAATGACACGGAGCCCGCGATTGGCCAGCCGTTCGCAGGCAAAGACAATGGATTCATCAAAAAACTGGGCCTCATCAATTCCCACAACACGTGTGGTATCACGAATATTGGAAAGAATCTGCTCCACATCAGCGACGGGAGTACAAAGAAACTTCTGTTCTGAATGTGAAGTAATGTATTCTTCATCATACCGATCATCAATTGCTGGCTTGAAAATTTGAACCCGTTGTTTGGCAATTTGAGCAAGACGTAAGCGGCGAATAAGCTCTTCACTTTTTCCAGAAAACATCGGACCACAAATCACTTCTATCCAACCATGATGCCCACGCATATTCATAACACCCCCACGTCTAATATTTGATATAACTCGTTAGTGAAACTTGTGCTCCCACCATATTCAACTGTGTCGCGAAGGAGCCATTTGGTAAACGCATATAGCGATAATACAATTCAGGACCAATCGCCAAATACTTATTCAACCGAAATTCGTAACCCAAGGCCACATCAGCTGCGATTGACACCTTACTAACGATGTTGGTGATACGATTAAATCCATTAAATGTTTTATTAGAAATGCCAATACCTACACCTGGACGCAAATAGAAATCCCGAAAAACAAAAAACTGTCCTGAGACTGGAATCATAAAGGCATAGAAATTGCTGCTATCAATACGCGAATAGTTGATACTGGGTGATAGCATCACTAGAATATGCTCTGTAATACCAGCACCCACTCGGAGATTTGCTGTATAAGTGGCCGTATTGCGATACAAGTTTTGGGTTAGTACATTTTGATAACCACCACCTAATGACAAACCCAACACAACAGCCTTGCGTGTAAATTGATCCTTTTTGGGATCAAGCGAGTAGTCAGATGGCAATGTCGACTCAACGCGAGCGCCTGGTGCCGGAGTTGGTACTGTCTCATCTGCCAGCACCAGAGTGGGCAACATCAGAATAGCGATTATCGCGATATATAGCCTTTTCATATCACTCCTTGAGCCCCATCGTGGGCAGCCAACAGGCGCTATCCTTTTTAGCAGAATCCATCTTGGCTAATATTTCAATGGCCCTGAGACCTGTTTTACAACAATTCATAACCGCTGTAGCCATTTCATCATCCGAGATAAAGGTATTGGCATGGCGATTTGCAACAACTGCACACACCGCACCCGCTCTAAAATTGGCATAGGTCGACAATGTAAATAGGCAGGAAGATTCCATTTCAAGATTGGCAACATTCATTTGATCAAGCTTTGCTGGTAGTTCTGGATCGCGCGCCTTAAAAATATCGGTGCTCCGCCCCTGCTTGCCATAAAAACCCGATGCCGTCGCGGTCACACCCAGATGATGTTTGGCCCCAACATCCTTTGCCGCCTGCAACATCGCCAATATCACTTCATGATGTGCCAATGCGGGATAGCCTTCGTAGACATATGCAGTTGAGGTGTCTTCCATGCGGACTGCACCTTTGGAGATAACCAAGTCACCAGCGGCAATATGCTTTTGCAAACCACCACAGGTACCAATACGCAAAAATGTGGGCGACTGCATAATTTGAGAAATTTCGATAACCGCCATTTCAGTATTATCTGGACCCATGCCCGTGGCCATCACGGTTACATCTACCCCTTTATAGCGACCCGTAATAGTCACATATTCCCGATGCGTAATGGGCTTTCGGGCCTCATCAAACAATTCAGCGACTTTATAAGCACGTGCAGGATCACCACATAGCAGGATATATGGAGCAACATCCCCAGGTGCAACTGACGTATGATATTGTCGTTTATCTGATGTTTGGGGGATTTCAGCTGATTTTCTGTCCGCCATTGACTACTCCCTTGAAACTGCGCCGATGAATCGGCGTTGGACCAAAGCGATTGATTTCATCGAGGTGCGCCTTCGTACCATAGCCTTTGTGATTGGCAAACCCAAAATTCGGAAATTCTTGCTGTAACGCATGCATCATGCGGTCCCGCGTTACCTTGGCAATAATAGATGCAGCTGCAATACAATGACTAAGTGCATCACCATCAATGATGGGTTGCTGGGGACATTGCAAATCAAGCGCATCACGACCATCGACCAAAACAACGTCAGGAAATGGGTTTAGCGCCTTTATAGCTAAGAGCATTGCCTTTCGACTGGCTTGAAGAATGTTAATTTTATCAATCTCTTGAGGTTCTACAATACCAACACCATACGACATAGCGTTGGAGATAATGAGTGGATAGAGTGCGTCACGATTTTTAGGTGATAACTTTTTGGAATCATTTACGCCTGGGATTAATACTTTAGGCGAAAAAATAACGGCCGCAGCAACAACAGGTCCCGCCAAACAACCACGGCCCGCTTCATCAACACCCGCCACTTTTAAAAAGGAACGGGCCCACCAGGCCCGTTCATATTCTAATAAATCTACCACGCGCACCCCCTCGCGTTGTTGATATATTTACTTGGTATCTGTTGCTACCACTTCAGCTGCAGGCGCTTCTTCTGTTACCGCTGCGGCTTCAGAAATCAACTCTGGTGCAACCTCAGCCACAACAGCTGCAGTACCATAATCGTGTTTACGCTGTTCAATACGAGCTGAACGACCTGTTAATTCGCGAAGGTAGTACAATTTAGCACGGCGCACTTTACCACGTGTCTTCACTTCAATTTTATCAATCATTGGTGAATGCAATGGGAATACACGCTCAACACCAACACCAGAAGACATCTTGCGCACAGTAAAGGTTTCGTGAATGTCTCCACCCTTGCGCTTGATGACAATGCCTTCAAAAATCTGAATGCGTTGTTTTTCACCTTCTGTAATTTTGGCATGCACACGAACCAAATCTCCCGAACGGAATGTTGGGATATTTTTCTTGAGCTGCTGTTTGCTAATCTCTTCCATGATATTCATAACTACTCCTTATCCTTTCCAACCTAGTGTCTTCAAAAATGAGACATCGTCTTGTGTTAATTCAACTCGTTTTAATAATTCCGAACGTCGTTCAAACGTTCGTTTCAATTCTTGCTGTCGTCGCCACTTTTTAATGGCACCATGATTACCCGACATTAAAATCTCTGGCACCTGCTGAGATTCAAACTCTGCAGGACGTGTGTAGTGGGGATATTCTAGCAACCCCGTTGTGTGTGAGTCATTTTGGGCCGATTCAGAATTTCCCAAAACACCCGGTAACAGCCGCGTTACCGCTTCACACACCACAAGTGCGGGAACTTCACCACCTGTGACCACATAATCTCCAATCGATATTTCCCGGTCAATGCGTGATGACACAAAGCGCTCATCAACACCTTCGTAATGGCCACATACCAAAATCAACTGATCGTAAGTAGCCAATTCTTGTGCCATGGCCTGATTAAAGGCTTGGCCTTGGGCACTCAGCAAAACTCGCAGGCTCTTACCCTTTTTTGGCACCGCATCAACTGCGTGGGACAACACATCAGCCTTCATAACCATGCCAGCGCCACCACCATAGGGAGTATCATCCACTTTGTGATGCACGTCAGTTGCATGGTCTCGGATATTGTGACGATGAATCGTCACTAAACCAGCTTCAATTGCCCGCTTCATGATACTTGCTGAAAGCGGACTTTCAAAAGCCTCCGGGAAAATCGTTAAAATATCAATGAGCATTACTATTGTTACTCAATAATTTCCAACACGGCACGGCGGCGCGCTTTCGTAGAAGCAGCCGACAAAATCGTGCGCATGGAACGGGCCGTACGACCCTGCTTACCAATAATTTTACCTAAATCTTCTTTGGCCACACGCAATTCCAAAACCACGGTAGAATTGCCATCCACTTCGGTAACATCCACTTTTTCTGGGCTGTCCACAAGTGCCTTGGCCATCATTGCAATCAAGTCTTTCAGTGCTGCCGCATTTTGAGCGGCCTGTTCTGGGGTAACGGTTGCACCAGATTCACCAGTCACCATATCTGTCATTTTTTGCCAGAGTCCCATGTATTCCTCCGAGTGAGTAATTAGGCAACAGGTTGTTGCTTCAACAAACTTTGAATGGTTTCAGAAGGCTTTGCACCCTTCGACAACCAGTACTTCACGCGATCCGGTGCTTTCCAGGTCACTTTTTGTTCTGTTTTTTTGGGATCATATGTACCCAAGATCTCAAGGTGCTTACCATCACGGGGGCACTCTGAATCAGCAACCACAATCCGGAACTGTGGGTTTTTCTTGGCACCATAACGGGCCATGCGAATCTTTACTGCCATAACGTTCTCCTTTAGTTATCTTCCAAACAATTGTTTCAACGCTTGCATCTTACCACCACGCATGCGCTTGAACGCAACTTGCATGGTTTCAAATTCCTTAATCAATCGGTTCACATCTGAAACTTGTCGGCCGCATCCAAGTGCAATGCGTTTGCGCCGAGATCCGTTTAAAAGCTTTGGATTCTGACGCTCCGCTTCGGTCATCGAATCGATTATCGATTCTTTTACGCGAAGATCCTTTTCAATATCATTCACATTCACCTTATCCATCATGCGACCTGCACCGGGCACCATCTTGAGCATCGATTCCATCGACCCCAATTTTTTCATCATACGTAGCTGCTTGCGAAATTCATTTAATGAAAACTGCCCGCTACTTAATCCCTTTGCGGCTTCACGCGCTTCATCTTCACTGACTAGCCCTTGTGCCCGCTCAACAAGACTGGCCAAATCGCCCATGTCGAGGATTCGAGACGCCATGCGATCTGGATAAAAGGCTTCAAGGTCCGCAGGTTTTTCACCAGTTCCAATAAAGCAAATGGGCTTACCCAATTGGTGGCGAATCGATAAGGCCACACCACCACGTGCGTCACCATCTGCTTTACTCAACACCACACCGGTAATATCTGTGGCTTCATCAAAACGCTTCGCGGTGGAAAGACCTGTCTGTCCAGCCATGGCATCGATCACCAGAAAACGGTGTTGCGGTTTTACAGCATCCGCAATTTGCTTCAACTCCGTCATCAAGTCATCGTCGATGGCCAATCGTCCCGCGGTATCCAAAAACACCGTATCGAAGCCGAACTTAGCTGCATGATCAACTGCGTCTTTCGCAATTTGTGCCGGTTTTCCAGTGCTCGGCGTTGGATAAACATCCAACGACAACTGCCGACCCAAACTATTGAGCTGTTCAATTGCAGCAGGACGCGCCAAATCGAGTGGTACCAAAAGTGGGCGACGCTTTTCACGGTGTGCAGCCAATGCCAACTTGGCAAGTGATGTGGTCTTACCACTTCCCTGCAAACCCAATCCCAAAAAAACAACAGGTGGTTTGCCTGCCCACGAAAACGCCTGGGCTTCACCACCTAAAACTGTGGTGAGTTCTTCATAAACAATTTTGGAAAATTGTTCAGCAGGTGAAAAACTATTGAGACACTCTTCACCACGTGCACGCTCTGCAACTTGCGCTGTAAATTGCCGCACGACTTCGATGTGAACATCGGCGGAAAGTAAGGCCATCCGAATTTCACGGACCGCCTCTTGAATGTGATTTTCAGAGAGCTTCCCCCGACCCCGAAGGGTTCGAAAGGTTTCACGCAAACGACCTGTAAGTGCTTCAAACACAAGACCTTCCCGTGTTGTAAAAGCCGACGGCTTCTAATGGATGGTTATATAGATGTCAAAGGGTTATTTTTTAACGGTTTTGGCAATTTGGTCCAAAATACCGTTCACAAAAGCACCACTTTCCTCAGAACCAAATTTCTTAGCAATTTCAATAGCTTCGTTCATTGTGACCTTCATGGGAATGTCGGGACAATAGGCCAACTCGAAGATGGCCAGCCGCAATAAATTGCGGTCCACAGCTGCCATACGACCCAATTTCCAGTGTGATGAGAACTGGCCAATGTGCTGGTCAATATCTGCAAGTTTTTCCACCGTTCCTAGCAACAAGCGGTTGGCGAACTCGCGTGTTTCAGAATCAGCAGGATTTTCTTCCCAATAATGAATCACCGTCTGGGTGTCCACAGCACCCGACATGTCGCGCTGAAACAAAAATTGGAGCGCCGCCTCACGGCCCTTTCGTCGATTTCCCATAGAGCACTAAACCTTTTTTAATACCTGAATTGTTTCCAATAATGCCAACATGGCTTCTCGGCCTTTACTACCCTCTTTGCCTGCCGAACGTTCCGCAGCTTGTTGCAACGTGTCTGTTGTTAATACACCAAATGACATGGGGGTATTTGTTTCCAACATGGCTTGCATCACACCATCGGTAACACCCTGGCAGACATATTGAAAATGGGGTGTTCCCCCTTGAATCACACAACCCAAACACAAAATACCATCATACTTTTTGCTCTGTGCAAATTTTTTAGCAACCACCGGAATTTCAAATGCACCGGGTACATAAGCCACGTCGATTGTATTGCTCTTGCCGTCGAGTTTCTCAAATGCTTCCAATGCATCTTGCAACAATGCATCGGTGATGTGATGATTAAAACGCGACACCACAATAGCAACACGTTTATCTTTGGCAGATAAAATTTCCTCACAAATTATAGACATCAGACTTTCTCCAGAATGTGACCGAGTTTTTTGCGCTTGGTTTCAAGATAATGACGATTTTGATCTTTGGGGGTCATTTCGATTTGAACGCGTTCCACAACTTCCAATCCATAGCCTTCAATACCCACAATTTTGCGGGGGTTATTGGTCAGCAAACGTATCTTGCCCACACCCAAATCACGCAGGATTTGCGCACCAATACCGTATTCCCGAAGATCTGCCTTGAAACCCAGATGTTCATTGGCTTCAACGGTGTCCATGCCCTTGTCTTGCAGCGCGTAGGCCTTGAGCTTGTTGACCAAACCAATGCCGCGGCCTTCCTGGCGGATATAGAGCAGCACGCCTTTGCCTTGATCAGCAATCTGCTGGAGTGCTGCATGCAGCTGGTCGCCGCAATCGCATCGGGCAGAGCCAAAGACATCACCAGTTAAGCATTCGGAATGCACACGCACCAAAGTGGGTTCATCCTTTTTAATATCACCCAATGTGAGCGCCAAATGTGTGCGGCCATCGCAGTCATTGTCATAGGCCACGACTTTAAACTGAGTGGATCCCCCCTCACCCCGCCCCTCTCCCACAGGGATAGGGAGTGTGGTCTCCGCTGCGCGGCGCACGAGTTGTTCGCGCTGCATGCGGTATTGGATGATGTCTGCAACGGATACAATATGAAGTGAATGTTCGGCTGCTAACTTTTCCAATTCGGGACGACGTGCCATGCTTCCGTCATCATTCAAGATTTCACAGATGATACCTGCAGGCTTAAGACCCGCGAGCCGTGCTAAATCCACAGAACCTTCGGTCTGACCTGTGCGCACCAAAACGCCGCCAGACTTGGCTTGCAGCGGAAAGATGTGACCGGGGCGAACCAACTCTTCTGGCTTGGTATTATCTTTCATTACAATTTGAATCGTGTGCGAACGATCCGCAGCAGAAATCCCTGTGGAAATCCCATCGCGCGCATCAATTGAAACCGTAAACCCCGTTTGGTAACGCGCGGTATTCGTATTCACCATCATGGGTAAATCCAGTTCACGACAGCGCTCTTCGGTCAACGTGACACAGATCAAACCGCGACCCAACTTGGCCATGAAGTTAATGGTTTCGGGGGTGACCTTTTCGGCCGCCATGCAGAAGTCGCCTTCGTTTTCGCGATCTTCATCATCAACCAAGATAACAATTTTGCCACGGCGCATTTCCTCGAGCGCCATTTCAACGCGGGCAATGCTGCTAATTTTGGAAGTGTCACTTAATGGGATAATGCTCATAATTAAAATCCATGCTTCTTGAGGAAGCGTTCCTTAATTTGCGGGGCATTGTGAAACGCCTCGGATTCCATAAAGCCCAGCTTCTCTACATATTTACCCAAAATATCAACTTCTAAATTGACCCTATCCCCCACCTTGAGTGCGTGGAATGTGGTCTGCAGCTGCGTATGCGGAATGACACATACCGTAAAGCTGGTCTCGGTGCTGCGCGCCACAGTAAGGCTGACGCCATCAACAGTGACTGATCCCTTATCGACAATGTAGCGAAAAATGTTGCTTGGAATTTCAATGGTAATTTCTTTGGTGTTGCCCAGGTCCTGGATGTCCAAGACTGGGGAGACGGCATCCACGTGACCTTGCACAAAGTGCCCCCCTAGGCGATCCCCGACGCGTAATGGGCGTTCTACGTTCACGGAACTGCCCACCTGAAGCTGGCTTAAGTTGGTGATTTTGAGGGTTTCGGTGGCCAAATCTGCCCAAAACGTATGGCCCAGGCGCGATGTGACGGTCAGACAGACCCCATTAATCGCAATAGAGTCGCCCACATTCAAATCATCAAGGTTAAAGTGAACCTCGACCTCTAAGCGCACACCCTCTTGATTTTTCTCGATTTTCTTCACCTTGCCGGTGCCTTCAATAATGCCCGTAAACATAGTGGAGGGCCTATTAGCAGGTTTTAGGATGCTGTCACGTATTTTGGGAGGGATTTAATGGGATGAGAAGTCAGGTATAGCAAGTTGTTTAGGGCGGCGTGTCAATTACACTACTACCAAACCAACGAGCCTCAATTAAAACACGCTCTCGTAGTAATCGACCAGATAATCTTTTAGATTGAGCGTAGCAGCCACAGCATGGCCTCCACCCCATCCGACTACCTTCCCTACAATAAGCCCAGCAACTGAACCCAAAGCACCGGGCCCAGGTCCACCTAGCACAATACCAACCGACCCGCCAAGGAGCCCTCCCCCAAGAACAGTCTTGTCTGAAAACTGAGACGGCAACTCTCTATGTCTTTTAGCAGACAGTTGATATCGTCTATACATGGGGGCATTGGGCTTTAGAATCCCATTATAAATCAAATTTTCAGCAAACTTTGACATAGGTTTAACAGTATAGCAGCCATCATTGTAGCCTGGCTCAGATTCCGGACAGTGATTTTTTGAGGTTGCAAAATCGTAGAGCTCTTTTATCTGAGAATATTCATTAATATCGATCTTTCCGTCGCTCATCGCTGAATTATAAATATGAATCGCGGTCTGATCATCGATAGGATTGCTATGGTCATAAAAATAGCGATAACGATCTATAACTAGTGAATACATATACTTTCTCCTTAGTTTACCCGTCCCCTTGTTATTATTATCGGCAGATTTTAGCAAAAGTTGCTTAAAAATTATTGTTATTTATCATATATTTGCATGATATTCAAATACTACCAACCAATGCAGTCGCGGATACGTTTGATGAGGTCTGGGGCCTTGCAAGGCCTGAGGATGTAGCCATCGCCCTTCACATTGCGCACTTTTTCAGGTGTAACAGCAATGGAATTGGCCGTAATCAGAAGCACTGGAATTTGGGCAGTCGTTTGATTATTTTTGATGTGTTCACATACCTCATATCCCGTCATGTGCGGCATCCGGATATCCAAGAGCGCCATATCGGGTAAAAGTTTTGTGACCAACTCCAACGCTTCAGCCCCATCATGGGCCAAGATCACTTCATAGCCTGCTGACGTTAGCTGGTCTGCCGTCATTTCCAATCCATCTTGTTCGTCATCAGCTAACACAATGCGCTTGGCCATTGATCACCCCTTATCTATTGGCAATTTAACATAGAAACTTGTTCCATGCCCATACGACGATTCTACGCTTATTTCACCATGATTGGCTTCAACCATCTTTTTGGAAATCGCGAGCCCCAATCCAGATCCAGGGATATTAGGAGAACCCTGACTTCGAATCTGGCTAAAACTCTTGAACAATTTGTGTTTGTCTTCCTCTTTAATACCCATACCTTCGTCAGCTACAGTAATACAGATGGCACCGTTTTTTTGTTCAGTCTTAATTGTTACTTTTCCCTTTTCAGTAAACTTCATGGCATTGCTGAGTAAATTGGTAACGACTTGAGCGATGGCATCTTTGTCATACAACGCACGCGGCAAATTTTTGCCCAATTCCAATTCCAGATGCAGCCCTTTCTTCTTGGCCACTTCTTGAAACCCATCTGCCAGTTCATCGACCAGCCCATTGACTTCTTGGGGCTCAATCTGCAACTTCACATTACCTGATTCAATTTTTTGAAAATCCAAGACATTATTAATCAAGCGCCCCAATCGATCCACATTACGAAGCGATGCAGTCAAATGTTTCTTTTGAGCATCATTAATAGGACCATCCACACCATCCAACACCATTTCAACGCCACCTTGAATCACACTCAATGGCGAACGTAATTCATGGGACACCATGGACGTAAATTCTTCGCGTATTGCCACGGCCTCTTCAACTTTTGCTTCCGCTTCTTTACGAATGATCAACTGACCCAACTGATTTCCAATGGATGAAAGCGACTGCATAAGATCTCCATCTGGCGGCTGAACTTCATTATTAAAAAATTCAATCACACCAATCACATGCCCCGCCACCAAAATGGGGAACCCAAATGCCGCGTGTAGGTTTTCTTTTTCAGCATAGGGCGCACGGGGAAAATTAACATCTTTTGTCACGTCTTTAATCCATGCGGGCTCGCCAAAACTCCACACACGACCCGGCAACCCTATTTCAGGTGCAAATGTAGTTTGTCGTGTTGCCTTTTCAAACTCAGCAAAGTCTTTAAGTGGTGTATGCCAAAAATCAGTACACTCCATCACATTTTTAGCGGCGTTCACACGCCACACAGCTGCCACCTGCCAGCCCAATTGTGTGCACACCAACGCCAAAATTTTATGAATAACTTCGTCCAAGGATTTGGCGTCTGAAATTACCTTACTAACTGAGTATTGAATCAGCAATCGGCTATTAAAGCGGTCGCGCTGGAGCACCTCTTTACTCAAGGATTCATTTGCAATTTGTATTTCCTTAGTACGCTCTTGCACCTTGGCATCCAACTCATCTCTGGATGTGCGCAGTTCCTCTTCGATCCTCTTTTGGTGGGTCATGTCCATCACGGAACCCACCATACGTAAGGCGTTTCCATTATCGTCGCGGACTACATAGCCGCGTATCAGAATATAATTGTAGTGACCATCCGCCTGCCGAATTCGAAATTCTTCCGTCCAATATTGCTGGCCGCTATTAATCACCAAATCCAGTGAGGCCAAACAACGTTCTCGATCATCTGGATGCAAATGCTCTGCCCAATACTCATGAACCTTATTGCCTTCACTTGCACAGTCAAACCCCATTGCGGTTGCAAAAACAGCATTTGACCAGGCACAACGTGTTGTTAAATCCCAGTCCCAAATACCATCGTTCGTGGCCTTCATAATCAACCGCATACGCTCTTCGTTATCTGCCAATTTTTTAGAAACTCCCTCACGCTGCGCGTCGGAAGTATTAATTGAATGTGCGGTTAGCCAGATAAGAACTGTAAAGACAGCAATATTGGACAAGGCCTGTAAGGCAACTCCCATGGGCGTATCATAGTATCCTTGCTGTTCTCCCCATAAGCTGACCTCCCCCATAATGAGCGGCAATATGGCTGCAAGAAACAAAAGTCGCCGCGCTATAGTACTACCCGAATAATCGCTCGTTATTTCAATCATGATGGGAGAAGTCGGTAATGACAAAAACATAGCGCCTGAAAGTACCAAAAATGACAGGGCCGTGTGTAGAGCAACCGTTGCATATGGTCCAAAACTATAGAGCGAGCTAGCACCATAAAAATATCCAGCTGTTGCAAGCAGAGAAAATGTCGCCACAAGCAATGCTGTACCCACATTCAACATGATTAATGATCGAAAGCGAGTATTGGCCGCAAACAATGAAATACCCATGAGCGTCGACATGACTGCTGTCGTAATGGACATGCGACCATGGGGTGCTACCTGAAAAGATTCAGCGACGATACTATCATAAAACAACGTATCAATATGAGCGTTCCAGTTCCATATATACTCAGACAAAGAAACTGCACCAATCAACGATACAAACAAACCACAAAGACGCGCACCCCACTGGACAATCACATTTTGAGACATTTGCAAGCGAATGCCCAAACCTGCTACTATCAAACAAATAGCCGTATTAACTTTCATGGTTGCAAAACCGGGGAACACCGACTTGAGAACTTCAATATTAAAAATCCAACCAGCCAAGACAGCACAACCCACTAATACTATTAATACACCAGCATAGCGGGCCCATTTCAAAGCAAGGGCAGCAGACGGCGATAATGGGGTCTCTTGGGGTGTCATAATTAACTATATTATTGTAAACCTGTTCCTGATTGACGCCAAACTGATTCTATTTCAACGACTTCCCGCTTGCATTGGGCCTACGAATTTTATTAAACACCGCCTATGAGCGCTGCCCTTATTCTGATTATCACCTTGGTACTATTTTTGCTGGCGTATCGCTTCTATGGCAGCTTCCTCAACCGCCTGTATGGCATCCATTCTGACATCAAAACCCCCGCTCACACCCAATATGATGGCGTGGATTTCGTCCCTGTCAAAAGTTGGGTGGTTTTATTCGGCCATCACTTTGCGTCTATCTGTGGAGCGGGCCCCATCGTGGGACCTGTTCTGGCAGTGGCCTATTGGGGATGGGCACCATCACTCATTTGGATTGTATTCGGTTCCATTTTATTGGGAGCGGTAGCAGATTATTCCAGCCTTGTGGTTTCCATGCGTTCCGAAGGCAAATCCATTTCAGACATTGCCCACCCTGAAATTTCCAAACGTGCCAAACTTTTCTTTGCATGGTTTATTTGGTTCACACTCATCTTGGTCATCGCGGTCTTTGCCATCTTTGGCGCCAAGACACTTGATCAAGAACCCAGCTCCGTACTACCTGCCACTGGTCTTATTCCCGTGGCTATTTTAGTCGGTTATCTTTTGAAAAAAATATCGGTACTCAATGCCACCATCGTGGGGCTTGGTTTATTGGGAGTGTTGTTGCTACTGGGGCAAAGCATCACCATTCCATTTTCTTCACCCGTTTGGATCACACTACTTCTTATCTATTGTTTTGCGGCATCAGTAACACCTGTGGATCGTCTACTTCAGCCCCGCGATTATTTGGCCAGCTACTTACTCTTCTTCACAATCGGCTTGGGCGTGGTTTCAATTCTATTTACCAATCCAGACTTGCTTTCTTCTAGCTACACCACATGGAACCCCAAAGAGACTTGGCCCAACGCTGGTCCCCTCTTCCCCATGTTGTTTGTCACCATTGCGTGTGGCGCCATTTCAGGATTTCATTCACTTGTTTCAAGTGGCACCACCTGCAAACAGATTGCCAATGAAGTGCACGCCTGTCGCATCGGTTATGGCGGCATGTTGACTGAAGGGCTGGTAGCCGTCATGGTGTTGATTTGCGTGGCGGCACTTGCACCTTCCACACTCACCGACACTTTAAAAACAGGCGGCGGCCCCATTGCGGCATTTGGCCAGGGCTATGGCGATGTGGTGTCCTTTTTAATGGGTGACTACGGCAAACCATTTGCGATTCTGGCACTCAATACCTTCATCCTCACCACACTGGATTCTGCCACACGCATTGCACGCTACCTCACCATGGAAATCCTGGGCGTACAAAACAAGTATACGGCTACTCTCATTGTGGTTGTGGCCGCAGGACTTTTGGGACTCACAGGCCAATGGTCACGCATCTGGCCAGCCTTTGGGACAGCCAATCAACTGATTGCGGGGCTCTCACTGCTTGTGGCATCCGCATGGCTGCTGCGCCGCGAACGCCCCCATTGGTACACCTTCATTCCCGCAATTTTTATGTTGGTTGTGACGACAAGTGCATTTGTGCTGCAGATCATTCAATCCACCACACAAGACCGCCCCGACTATTTGATTGCCGGCGTGGCAGTCGTGCTGATTATTTTATCACTCTCTATTTTTTGGGAAGCCATCCGCAATACGCGTAAGATCAGTTAAAATTTTTGAGTAGCTACAATAATAACCGCATTATCGATCTGGGTGACCTGGCGGATATAAAGTGACTTGGCGTTGGCAATGGGAAGATTGGGCATCGCTTGGCTGATACCCATACCGGCATCCCCCAAAAACTTGGGGGCCATACAGAAAATCCATTCTTGAATCGCATTCAATCGGGAAAGCGCCCCAATCAATGTAGGGCCCCCTTCTAATAATACAGTCGTCACACCACGACTTCCCAACTCTCGAAGGGCCTTACGCAGATTTACCTTTCCAGCAGTACCGCCCACATGCAGTGCCACATGGCCACGATGACTCAACCAGTACTGCAGGGTATCTGACACGTCTTGCGCGGTAAGAATCACCGTTGGACGCGTGCGCTTTGCCTTCAGTATTTTCAGTTTTTGGGGAAGTTTACCTTTGGACGAAATCACAATCGGCATCGGCTGCTTGGCATTGCGCACACGGGCCGTCAATTGGGGGTCATCTGCAATGGCTGTTTTAGCACCCACCATAATACCATCCACCATCGAACGTAAGTAATGGGTAAACTCGCGAACACGCCCTTCGGTGATCCATTTGGATTTGCCACGATGGTCGGCCATTTTGCCATCCATTGTAATGGCCACCTTCGCAAAAAGGTACGGCGTGCCAGTGCGCATCCAGTGGATGTAACTGCGATTTAAATAGCATGCTTCATCTTCGCATATAGGGCCATCCACTTTAATCTTGGCGCGACGCAACTTGGCCAAGCCTTTGCCAGCAACTTGCGGATTGGGATCCTTCATGGCATAGACCACACGTTTTACACCAGATTGAATGATGGCTTCGGTGCACGGACCCGTGCGTCCTTGGTGACAACATGGCTCGAGCGTTACATACAGCGTTGCACCCTTCGCCTTCGCACCTGCTGCCTTCAGCGCCACAATCTCGGCATGATCGGTTCCTGCTTTGCGATGAAAGCCTTCGGCAATGATATGCCCTTTCTTGACGAGCACTGCCCCCACCATCGGATTTGGCGAGGTTTTGCCCAAGGCCTTTTCCGCCAAGTGAAGCGCGCGTTGCATAAATTGAATATCTGCCGATTTCAGACTCATTGTTTGGTGTAATTACGTCTAAAAAAACAGAAGGTCAAGGAAGTGCTCACTTCCTTGACCTTCATGAGTTCTGCAATTGAAACAATCAGTTTCTATTTTGAATGTAAAAAAATCGGGGGAACACCGGCAAAACGTGCAGCAAGATGAGTGAGCCCACGACCTAGCGGAGCAAAATCCACATGCGGCAACTGCGCCACACGGCTGGCCTGGCATCCACCACCATGTTGTGCATTATATTCATCCTGTATTCTGAAACAATACGACCCAGGACTATTCGGTGGACATGGAACTTTATGCTCACAACCACCTAAACCGAATGCTGCGGCAACAGCTGCAGCTCCTGCAAGAATAACGTTAACCATAATAGATTCTCCTCATTAAAGATCATGTAGACGATTCAAACAATTTATCGGCAGGTTACAGAAAAAGTTGCTTACTTTTTCACTTATTTAAGATTTTGGCTTATTCAGTATATCCTTCAACTCAGACATAAACTCGTTGATGTCTTTAAAGGATCGATAGACACTTGCAAAACGCACATAGGCCACTTCATCTAGCTTATGCAGATCTTCCATGATGCGCTCGCCAATTTGCTGGCCATTGATTTCGGCAACACCCAGCTCTTGCGCCCATACCAATACGTCATCCACCATATTTTCAATTGTTTCCATGCTGACAGGACGCTTTTCACAGGCCTTTTGAATACCGATCAAAACTTTGTGACGATCGAAGGGTTCCCGGCGGCCATCCTTCTTAATAACGAGTGGCAAAGTCTCTTCAACGCGCTCATAGGTCGTAAACCGTTTGATACAGCGCTCGCATTCACGACGGCGCCGTGTGATGTCGCCCTCTTTCGAGAGACGCGAATCAATGACCTTGCTTTCCATGTTGTCGCAAAAGGGACATTTCATAATTTTAATTTACGTAGTTGCGGCCACTTGAACGCCGCTGCTGTTACAACAACCAGTGTCATGATGCCACCGAAAACAACAGCGGGCACAGTTCCCATCAAGCGGGCAGCCACCCCAGATTCAAATGCACCCAACTCGTTTGACGATCCGATGAACATCATATTCACAGATGCCACCCGCCCCCGCATTGCATCGGGAGTAAATGTTTGCACAATCGTACCTCGCAATACCACACTCACACCATCCAGAACACCACTCACGCAAAGTAAAACCAAAGATAAAATAAATAGTTTTGAAAGTCCAAACCCAATGATGCACAGCCCAAAGCCTGCCACACAGCCCAACAAAATCTTACCAGCATATTGTTTGGGAGCGTTGTGCGCCAAAAACAGTGACACTAAAATGGACCCAATCGCGGGAACCGCACGCAGCCAACCCAACCCCACAGGGCCCACAAATAAAATATCTTTGGCATAAATCGGCAACAGCGCCACAGCTCCACCAAAGAATATTGCAAACATATCCAAGGATAGTGCCCCTAGAATAACGGGGTGTGACGTCACAAAGCGAATCCCTTCCATCAAGCTTTTCATGACGGGCATTACAACAGAAAGTACACGAGATTCCATCGATGGAATGCGGCGCGACAAAACAACTGCTAACAGAAAGATGATCGCTTCAGAGATATAAACCCATTCAGGCCCAGCAATATAGACAAATCCCGCAATCAACGGACCCGTCACCGCCCCCGTTTGCCAAAAGGTCGTGCTCCACGTCATCGCGTTTCCATACAGATTTTTTGGAACAACATGACCTGTGAGAGAAAACATTGCTGGTCCAAAAAAGGAACGTGCAATTCCAACAATCGCAACTGCAACATAAAGCGGCCATGTGCCCAATGTGTGCGGCAGTACTGTAAATGAATACAATGCAATCGCCATCGCGGTGCAGGTTGCCAACGCCAGACTTAATATCATTCGGCGATCATGATGATCGACAAAATGCCCCGCAAACAGCCCCATACTAATGGCGGGCAGCGCTTCAGAAAGCCCCACCAAGCCCAATGCCAATGGGTCATGGGTCAGCGCATACATCTGCCAGCCCACAGCGACACCTTGCATTTGAACAGCAAGGACGGCCAGAAATCGAATTGTGACAAGCGATTTAAATCGAGGAACTTTGAGAGCTGCGTAGGCGTCGGTCACAGCCGTGCATTACAGCAGTTCTGAATAAAAGGGAAAGTGTTTGCAAAGATCTAAGACATTTTTGCGAATTTTATCATGAAGTGCGGCGTCTGCTGGATTTTGAATGACGTCTGCCATCCAATTTGCAATTTGCATCGCTTCTTTCTCACCCATGCCACGCGTTGTAATCGACGGTGCACCCAAGCGAATACCACTGGTCACAAACGGAGAACGGGTTTCGCGCGGCACGGTGTTTTTATTCACTGTAATTCCTGCACGTCCCAACGCATCTTCCGCTTCTTTACCAGTCACACCATCTGCACCCAAATCAATCAGGCAAAGATGAACATCTGTACCACCCGACACAATGCGCAATCCACGCTCTTTTAGCGTTGCTGCCATTGCTTGTGTGTTCTTAATCACTTGTGCGGCATACTTTTTAAACTCAGGTTGTAGATCTTCTAAGAATGCAACCGCCTTAGCCGCAATAACATGCATCATGGGGCCACCCTGAATGCCTGGAAAGATACATTTATCAACGTCTTTGGCAAATTGCTGCTTGCACATGATCAATCCACCACGCGGCCCGCGCAGCGTTTTATGTGTGGTGCTGGTCACAAAGTCGCAATATGGCACAGGGTCGTTATGTAACTTGGCAGCCACCAACCCTGCAGGGTGCGCAATATCTGCCATGAGCATTGCCCCAACCTCATCTGCAATCTCTTTAAACTTTTTAAAATCAATTTGGCGTGGATATGCTGATGCACCACATACAATCATCTTGGGCTTATGTTGCTTGGCCAAATCGCGCACTTGGTCATAATCCAACAGTTCTGTTTCAGGATTTACGCCATAGCTTACCGCATTAAAAATTTTCCCCGAGAAATTAACTGAGCTACCGTGTGTCAGATGGCCACCATTGGAAAGTGACATACCCAAAATGGTGTCACCCGGCTTCATCACAGCAAGATACACACCCATGTTGGCTTGTGACCCAGAGTGTGGCTGCACATTGGCATGTTCCGCACCAAAGAGTTCTTTCGCACGTTCAATGGCAATATCTTCGGCAGTATCTACAAATTCACATCCACCATAATAACGTTTGTGTGGGTAACCTTCGGCATACTTATTTGAAAGCGGTGTTCCCAAAGCCTGAAGCACGGCAATGCTCGCCATATTTTCAGATGGAATTAATTCAACTGTCTCTTCCTGACGGCGAATTTCATCTTGAATTGTGGCAGCAATTTTAGGATCAAACTGAACAAGCGATTTCATGGAAGCTCCGTTCTAGATATCAATTTTATCAATGCGCTTTTGGTGTCGACCACCTTCAAACGGTGTTGTTAACCACTGTTTCAACAACTCCTTGGCTTGTTCAGCCGGCGTCACACGCGCACCAAAACACGCCACATTGGCATCATTATGTTCACGACTCATCTGTGCGTCGTAAGCATCACGAATAACCGCTGCCCGTACACCCTTGTTTCGGTTGGCTGTGATGGCCATCCCAATAGCACTACCACAAACCAACACACCCCGATCAACTTCACCAGAGGCAACAGCGTGCGCCACTTTGCGGGCGTAATCTGGATAATCCACACTATCGGCACCATTGGTACCCAAATCAGCTACTTTGATATTTTCAGATTCAAGATACAACTTTAGGGAATCTTTAAGGACAACACCTGCATGGTCTGCGGCGATCGCAACTTTCATGATGATAGTCGGTGATTGAGGTAATCAATCCATTCTTGCACGGTTTTAAGTTTCTTCATGTCTTCATCTGGCAAATCAATTTCCAGATGTTCTTCCATGGCCAAAATCAATTCCAGAATATCCAGAGAATCAGCACCCAAATCACCGCCAAAGGTTGAAGATGGCGCAATTTCATCTTCGCCAATTCCTAACTGTTCAGCAATCGTGGTTCTGAGAATTTCTTCGATATCATCCATGCGTATTAGGCCTCAATAGTGACAACAGCTCTACCCTTGTACTGACCACAAGCGCGGCATACCCGATGAGGAAGCTTAGGGGCACCACAGCTTGGACAGGCATTGAGGGACTTGGCATCCAATTTCAGATGCTGGGACCGGCGCATGTCACGACGAGACTTGGATTTTTTGCGTTTTGGGACTGCCATAAAACACTCCTTAACATTCGTAAAAGTGGGCGGTTGGCTATAGAAATCACTCCAACTTGTCAAGCAAAGAGGCGGTAATTCCTGACTTATTTAGATACTTTAAACCCCTTCAAGGCATCAAATGGTGTCACTTTAGGGGTGGGTACACACTGGCAGGCCTGAGTATTCAGATTAATGCCACATTGGGGGCATAGCCCCTTACAGTCCTGTTTACATAGGTAAATGGTCGGTTGAGCCAAAATAAGTTGTTCGTAAAGCATGGGGTCCAAGTCTACTGAACGCCCCTCATAAATGGAAAAATCCTCATCTTCAGCAATATTGATCTCTTCTTCGCGCTTCTGATGACGGCCCATTTGGGTGTCTGCCGCAGAAACGTAGTGAAAATGAAGTGGAAGATCTTCGTGCAGGCAAAACACCGATCCACACCGGGCACAAATGGGATGAATGCTATAATAGAAGCTCCCCAGACATTCGACCTGGCTACCGATCAAACTTGCGGTTAAATCGAGCTTCAGACTATCCCCATCACCAATACGATCGCCCAGCGCTTTCTTAAAGAGTTGGTTTAACCATTCGTCCTGACTACTTGTAGCAACAATAGAAACCCCCTCATCAGGGATTTCATCAATATTAAGTTTCATGGCTTATGCCTCGATTACAGTTTGGCGAATGCGGTTGGCGTCATCCACAAAAATTTTGCGGGGCTTGTGTTGACGTGACTCTTCAGCGGATAATTCTACAAAACTGGCAATGACCACCAAATCACCCCGCACAATTTTGTGCGCTGCCCCACCATTTATCGCAATAACGCCTGTATTGGGGCGCCCTGGAATGGCATAGGTCACAATACGCTCACCGTTGGTCACGTCCCAAATATGGACCGCTTCATACGGACGAATGTCCGCTGCTTCGAGCAGGGACTGATCAATAGTGACACTTCCCTCATAATCTGGGTTGGCATCTGTCACCGTTGCACGGTGAATTTTGGCATGGAGATAGGTTCGTGTCATAAAGTGGGCCGCAAATAACGCCCCAATGCCGCACTGTCAACATAATTGGGGTTGATTTACCCAGATGTTGTGCGGTAGTGGCTTTCCACATTCATCTGTCATTAAGGAGCATAAATGCCTGAAAACCAATTAAAAATATTACTACACGATTTAATTGCATTCAAAAGTTTTGAGCCATCCGATATCAACGCCTGCATTGACTATATCGATCAGTATCTTCGTAACGCAGGTGTCCGCACAGAAGTCTTACAAAATGGTGGCCTCAAAACACTGGTCGCATGGATTGGCCCCCAATCCGACAAAGGTCCCAACCCACAAATCAAAACTATTATTCTAAATGCCCATATTGACGTCGTGCGAAATGATCCCCAATATTTCAGCCTTAAAGAAGAGGGGGACAAGCTAATTGGGCCTGGCATCTTTGATATGAAAGCCTCTGCGGCGGTTTTGATGCAATTATTGGTCGAATTGAAGGACAGCCCTCTTCCTTACCGAATCATGGCACAGTTTGTACCCGATGAAGAAGTTGGTGGCAAATTGGGTACCGCTCACCTGGTGGAAGAAGGCTACATCGGTGATTTTCTAATCTGCCTGGAACCCACGCATCTTAAGCTATCGATTCAAAGTAAAGGTTGTTTGTGGCTAGAAGCACGTTTCCCCGGAAAAGCCGCTCACGGTTCACGACCATGGCTGGGTGACAGTGCTATTGAAAAAGCATTTGCCTGTTATCAAGAGTTGCTTCAACTCCCTTATATTAAGGCATCAAGTCCCCTCTTCAAACAAGCAACTATCGCACTTACAACAATCAATGGCGGTGATAGCCCGAACAAAATTCCAGATCATTGTACGGTCAATTTTGATATTCGCTATTTACCAGAGCAAACGATCGAAGAAGTGATGTCTCAAATCACTCCAGTCCTTCAAAAATACAATGCGACATGGCGTGAAACATCGCACGGATATCCTGTCATCACAACCCCGGATAACCCCTTCGTTCAACGCCTTTTTAAAGCTACGAAAGCGGTCTGGCCGGATACCATCATCTTTGGACAAGATGGGTCATCAGATGCCCGTTATTACACCCCAGTGGGTGTTCCTGGCATTGAATGGGGACCAGTTGGTGGTAACCAACACGGCCATGACGAGTTTATCGACTACCCCGCCCTGCTAAAATTTAAGGGGATTCTAGAACAATTCCTAAGAACAATGGTTATTTAGGCTTAGCCGCTAAATCACGCACAGTCGCATTGTCTGGCGATGCATAAGCATACTCAAACAAACGACGTGATGGTCCACCTGGAATCTCAAGGGTTGCCTCAAATACACCGTAGGCCGACGCACTCACTGGAACATCCAAGCCCAGATATAAATGCCCACCCTTTTCGATCCGTGCAGCTTGAGCCTCACCTTGCGCTACAACCTGACCATTCTCGGTCATCCGATACAAGATCTTCGCGCCGTCAATCGAAGCCAGTGACATGCCATTACCCGTCACATTGAGTTCATACGGACCATCTACATTGCCCACTGGAATATGGACAAACAATTGTCGGGCACCACTGGTTGGATCCGCATGGATACCATAGGTTGTGTTGCCATACATCATCACGCCAAGGTCCACTTGACCATTGTCACCTGACACAACCTCACCATCACGCAGCATGGCATCTACATTACGCTTTGATAGCTCCACTTTGCTATGAACCGCTGGCCACAGATAATCGCGGTCGGCCATTACAGTGCGACCTGTTGCTGGATCCGCAGTCTGAACAAGTGTATCCAATACCTCACCACGCATCCGCCAGTAGTATACTTCATCCATCGGTTTATTACGGAATGCCGCACGAGCAGCCACATCCGCATGCATAGATGATGCATCATCATAGTGGCTAGCGCCGTGCGTTTCAGCAGCGCGCATCAAGCGATCGTATGTCACCATCAGATCATGCGCATGCTGACGAACATTCCTCTCTTGGCCAGCATGTACTTCTGGACTACTTGAATAGATTGGCTCCAAGGCAGCAACAGCTTGCTCTAACGTTGGCTTCTCACCATGTGCAGCTGCATCAAAATAAATCTGTGGCCATCTCCCAAGGAAACCAAACACATCAACAACTGAACGACTGGTAACAACTGCTTCAGCATCTTCTAATAACTTTCCATCACCTGTCATTAGATGGGGAACCGATCCCGGATTTTCCATAGTTGCCAAAGTATGGATCGTATCCCTAAACTGGGCAGCATCGTCAGCGGCGTGTGTTAGCAATTCATTCACAACACCATCTTTGAGACCCGTTGCTTTAAGATATTGCTCAGCCAGATGTGCAGAATAGAGAGTTTCATGTAACTGTGCAAAATCAAGGCTACCCATATTATAGAGTGCTTGCTGATCAGCGGACAGATTCAACCGAAGCGACTCCCACATCATCCTCACGGCAACAGCACGCCATGCAAATTCTGCATTACCAAAAGGATGTGTGTAGCTTAGAACATACATGCCTGCTGTACGTGGATTTGACGAAGCTGTTTCAACGTCAATGAGACCACCGCTTAACTCCGCATTCCCCGCACTGGGAGCTGCTTGCATCCAACGCCATACAAAAGACTCAGCCGCAGTCAATGCAAAGCGATCCATAATTTCAACAAATGTGGCGCGCAGATCTGGGACCTCACCATGTCCATCAACTGTGTGATAACGCAATACGCCTGTTGCGTGGGCAGCTCTAAAGAAATGATCCATTTGCATCGTTCCCTGCACACCATCAAATGACACCGGTGTAGACAGTACACGATTTGGGACTTGGGCAAGATCTTGTGGGTATGCTGCTTTCATATCTGCAAACAATCGACCAAATTGCGAGTATACAACCTGTTCAATATATTGAGCAGGGCGGAGCATCTGTCCGCCACGCAATAAAATAACCGCCTGCTCAATCGGCAAGCGATGATCTAGTACACCAAAATGGTCCATTCCAAAAAATGCAATTGTACCGGGGGTTGTGTGGGTAAAGAGATGTTGGAATAATTGGGGCCAAACAGATTCTGCTAATGCGCTGTGACTCCCCACATAGCCATTGGTATGACCTGCCTCTGCATCAGGATTGCGGAGCGGTGTCGGGCCAATGCCTTTCACGAAAAGTGAGTTGGGGTTACCTTCCGGCGTCGTGCTCAGGTAATATCCACCACGTCCGTCACCCAAATTGCGCTCGCTTTGGGCATAGAGCGAACACATAAGATCTACAGCATCAGGTCTCACCTCACCATCGGGAACACGACGCAGCGCGAACCGTTGACTGAGTCGGGTTAAAAATGCTGCATCAACAGGAAATGGGCCCTTACTTAATAAATCCGCTAAGCCGTATCGCCTTGCCGCATTGGGATCCACATAAATACATTCCGCATTAACAGGTGCTACAGCACAAGACACCAAACGACCATCCAATATTCCGGTTACACCAGGCAACTCTGTGGGTGCAGGCGACTGAAAAATCCCATTTGCATCTACACGAGGGAGTTTCTCAAGCTCTAATCGCGTTAGTGGCTTTATAGTTATATCTGGTTTAGCCTTTGGGAGCCCCGCCATATATTCTCCTTACGGTTTTGGTAATCTTTCAGTTAATTGTCGCACAGTCGCATTGTCTGGCGATGCATAAGCATACTCAAACAAACGGCGTGATGGTCCGCCTGGAATCTCAAGGGTTGCCTCAAATACACCGTAGGCCGACGCACTCACTGGAACATCCAAGCCCAGATATAAATGCCCACCCTTTTCGATCCGTGCAGCTTGAGCCTCACCTTGCGCTACAACCTGACCATTCTCGGTCATCCGATACAAGATCTTCGCGCCGTCAATCGAAGCCAGTGACATGCCATTACCCGTCACATTGAGTTCATACGGACCATCTACATTGCCCACTGGAATATGGACAAACAATTGTCGGGCACCACTGGTTGGATCCGCATGGATACCATAGGTTGTGTTGCCATACATCATCACGCCAAGGTCCACTTGACCATTGTCACCTGACACAACCTCACCATCACGCAGCATGGCATCTACATTACGCTTTGATAGCTCCACTTTGCTATGAACCGCTGGCCACAGATAATCGCGGTCGGCCATTACAGTGCGACCTGTTGCTGGATCCGCAGTCTGAACAAGTGTATCCAATACCTCACCACGCATCCGCCAGTAGTATACTTCATCCATCGGTTTATTACGGAATGCCGCACGAGCAGCCACATCCGCATGCATAGATGATGCATCATCATAGTGGCTAGCGCCGTGCGTTTCAGCAGCGCGCATCAAGCGATCGTATGTCACCATCAGATCATGCGCAAGCTGACGAACATTACTCTCTTGGCCAGTGTGCACTTCTGGACTACTTGAGTAGATTGGCTCCAAGGCAGAAACAGCTTGCTCTAACGTTGGCTTTTCACCACGTGCAACTGCATCAAAGTAAATCTGTGGCCATCTCCCAAGGAAACCAAACACATCAACAACTGAACGACTGGTAACAATTGCTTCAGCATCTTCAAGAAGACGTCCTTCACGCGTCATGACGTAAGGAATTGGTCCCTCGTTCTCCATGGTTGCCAGAGTATGCATTGCAGCTTGAAATCTTGAAACATCATCAAAAGAATGTTTCATTAGCTCTGCTACAACTTCTGTTTTTAAGCCCATAGCCTTGAGGTATTGCTCTGATAAATGCTGCGAATAAAGAGCACCATGAAGCTGTGCAAAATCAAGATCTCCAGCTGCATTGTAAAATTGTCGTTCTCCAGTAGTCATATTCAAGCGCAGTGATTCCCACATCATTTTCACAGCAACAGCACGCCACGTGTATTCTGAATGACCAAATGGGAAACTATACGACAGGACATACATCTGCCCCGTACGTGGATTCGACGAGGCTGTTTCCACATCAATGAGGCCGCCCCCAAGCTCCGCATTACCTGCACTTGGTGCAGATTGCATCCAACGCCAACCCCACGATTCTGCGGCCGTCAGTGCAAAACGATCCACAATTTCAGCAAATGTGGCGCGCAAATCTGGGACTTCACCATATTGAGGCACTGTACGATAGCGGAGCACACCCGTTGCATGTGCCGCCCGCAGGAATGGATCAATGGATGGCATCGTCCCTTTAAGACCATCCAGAGGTATTGGCTGAGACAGTATGCGCCATGGTACCGACGTCCAGTCATTAGGGTTGGCACTCTTCTGCGCACCCGCAATCTCTAAAACACGATCATAAACACCCTGTTCGGTAAAGTGTGCGGGCCGGAGCATCTGCCCCCCACGAAGCAAAATGACCGCCTGTTCTTCATAAGGAATACGCGGTTCAAATTCACGACCGAAAACTTCAGTACCAAAGAAGGCAACAGTAACTGGCGTTGAGTGTGTAAACAAGTGGTGAAACAGTTGGGGCCAAATGGACTCTGCAAGCGAACTATGGGACGATATATACCCATCCGAATGGCCAGCCTGTGCTTCTGCTGGTTTACAAAGTGGTGTTTGACCAATTCCCTTAGCAAACAGCGTAGCCGTTGTCCCGTCTGGGGTAGCGCGCACAATATATCCTCCGCGACCATCACCCAGGTTGCGTTCGCTTTGAACATACCGAGAAGCGCGCACGGTTACAGTTTCGGCACCTGGTGCAGCTTCAGCAACAGGGCGCAGTGCAAATCGGTCTGAAAGTGCCTTCAAGAACGCCGCATTGACAGGAAATGGCGCCTTTCCCAACAAATCACCTAAGCCATAGCGTCTCGCTGCATTGGGATCAACATAGTTGCATACAGCACGTGTGGGAGCAGCAGAAAATGGTTCTAACTGTCCATCAAGAACAGCTCTAACACCTGGCAATTCGCTATCTGCCATTGCCTGATAAATTCCATTATTGTCCACACGCGGCAATGCTTCAAGTTCAAGCCGTGTTACAATTCGGGTTGCTCTTCCTTCACCGAGACTTTGTAATCGAGGAATGGCCATTCTCGCTTCTCCTATACTAAGTTATCTTCACCTTCATGCGTCTGCACATAGTTCTCTTCTTTGTAACGGCGTGAAATAAGTGCAAACAAAACAGTATTAATCATCATCAGACCTGCAAAGAACAAAAAGTAAGAGGGCCCTTCGAGAATTACGGAGCCGTCGTCTCTCTGGATGACAAAATTCACAACAGCCGCAAACAGGTTTCCAACTGACATGGAGAGCATCCACAAGCCCATGATGAAGGACTTCATACTATTGGGGGCTTGCGTGTATGAAAATTCCAAACCCGTTACTGACAGCATAATTTCACCAGATGTTAACAAAAGATATCCCACTAACTGCCAAGCCACATTCACTTGATCACCACCGCGGATATGCGCCTCGATAATAGCAGCAACCACATATGAAAGTGCCGCCAAACACATACCAATTGCCATCTTTCTCATGGGCCTCAACTCATAAACCTTGTTCACAGCAGGATAAATCACGCCCGTAAAGAGCGGAATCAACAGAAGAACCAAAATTGGATTGGCAGCTTTGATTTGTGCTGCAAGTATTTCGAAATGCAACCAATCGTACTGGAACACCCAGAATCGCAGATCAATCACTCGATTCATTTGTTGCGCTTGTAAAACCCACGCAGAACCACCCTGATCAAATAACGCCCAGAAGATGGAAACAAACAGGTAAAGAACGCTCAAGCTAATAATTGCTTTCTTACCCTGAGGACTAAAAATATCTTTCTTGTATTGCGCCCAACCGACCGGTGGCATGATGACACTCTTCTTTTTACCGATACGAAAGACGATTGTTGCCAACAACATCAAAATACCAGGAAAACCAAAAGCAACACTGGGACCATAATTCTTGAGTAAAAGTGGCGTAATAATCACAGAAAGGAATGCACCAACGTTAATTGCAAGGTAGAAAATACCAAAAATCTTCTCAAGCATGTTTTCATTTTTTGCAGTAAACTGATCGCCCACGTTGGAAGATACAACTGGTTTAATACCACCTGCACCCATTGCAATTAGCGTGAGCCCAAGAGTTAACCCCATTCGCGTATCATCCAACGCCAAACACAGGTGACCCAGACAATAGACAACCGAAAGCCACAAAATTGTTTTGTATTTACCCCAGAAAATATCTGCAACAAGGGATCCCAAAATTGGGAAGAAGTAGTTTGCAGAATTAAACATGTGATACCAACCACGGGCATCTGCAACTGACATTGTATCTAAAACATTGTCTTTATTCACAAGATACTGTGTCATGAAGATCACCAGGATGGCCTTCATGCCATAGTAGCTAAACCGTTCTGCCAGCTCATTACCCACAAGGTAAGGAATACTGCGCGGCATCTTCTGCGCTGAGTTATTCGCAACCGCGACTAACTCACCATCACAAACTGCTTCAGTGGATTGACTGCTCATAACACCCCTTTTATTTAGATCATGCGTGAAGCCAACTATTTCGTTGGACTTCCCCATCTATATTAAGAGCCTCGTAATCACCAAAAGAAAAATGGCTCAAAATAACTTTTTTAAGGGTCCGCTTTTCGCACGCCAACACTACTCGGACACCAATGGTGTTCACTATTAGTTATCGGTTAATTTTCAAAAAAGTTGCGCCAAAATAAAAATCTATTTAAAAAGGGATAGATAGATAAGTTCTTAGACCAGGCTAACTTGTCACACAAAGTTCACATTTCAATTTATACCATAAATCATTGAAATGAGTGACTCGCACTGATAGCAGGGAAAACCCTATGAAAAACAATCCTTACGCTCCATTTGTTGAAGTATTTTGGGAACATCAAATCCTTCCGACATTCCATGATTTTTTGCGTATACCTAACGTATCCCCCGCTTTCGACCCCAATTGGATCAAAAATGGTCATATGGAGAAGGCAATCCAACTTATATCAAAATGGATTCAAGCACAGGATCTTCCAGGTGCAACATTGCACATAGAACGACTACCCCAACGTACCCCACTACTCATTGTCGACATCCCAGGCACAATAAAGAAAAATGTCCTGATCTATGGACACCTTGATAAACAACCTGAGGCAAGTGGCTGGCTCCCAGGCCTTGGGCCATGGGCACCCGTCGTCAAAGATAACAAGCTATACGCACGCGGTACAGTCGATGACGGCTATGCCGTTTTTGCTGCAGTGGGGGCCATCAAGGCTGCCCTCGAGCAAAAGCTACCGCTACCCCACATTGTTCTATTAATTGAATGTGCAGAAGAAACAGGATCCGAAGACCTTGAAGCATATTGTGATCATTGCAGCGCACTAATTGGTTCACCTGATTTGATTGTGTGCCTCGATGCAGGGGGTGCCAACTACGACCAACTATGGATTTCCACTTCTCAGCGTGGCGTTGTGACGGGCACATTGAAGGTACAAGTTTTGGAAACAGGTGCCCATTCCGGTGGCGCCAGTGGCGTTGTTCCCTCCTCATTTCGTATCTTGAGACAACTCCTGGATCGTATCGAAGACGCTAATACGGGCAACATCTCCATTGAAGCTTTACATGCACCGATTCCGCCACAGCGTCTTGCAGAGGCAAAGGACCTAGCCACGTTTTTGGGTAATACTGTGCATCGTGCATACACATTTCCTCAGGGAACACTCCCAATGAGCAATGACCCACTCGAATTAATTCTCAATCGATCATGGCGCCCAACCTTATCCTATATTGGTCAGGACGGTATGCCACCAAGCCAAACGGGTGGCAATATGTTGCGGCCCTTCACTCAATTAAAATTAAGTTTTCGCCTACCACCCACAGTATCCGCAACACATGCCGCAAAGGCAATCCAGACAACGCTAACACAGGACCCACCTTATGGTGCAAAGGTCTCATTTGATATTGATGGTGCTGATAATGGCTGGGTTGTTCCAGAGTCTGGACCAAAATTAACCCAACTGGTAACAGAAGCCTGCCAAATGTCATATGGCAAGCCTCCCATGTTTATGGGTCTTGGTGGATCGATTCCATTTTTAGCATCTTTTGGCCAAAAGTTTCCCAACGCAGAGTTTATTGTAACGGGTGCATTAGGGCCCGGCAGTAACGCACATGGACCCAATGAATTTTTGGATATTCCGTTTACAAAGAGGTTAATCGCCAGCCTTGCCTACATTTTGGGGAGATGTGGTTGATCCACTTGGAACAGACAATCCAAATGCTGAGAAAAGTTGTTCAGAATCCAAATTGGGTCGCTCTGTGTGTAACACAGCTTGAATTTCAGAACGCTGCCTCTGAATTTCCTCCATGAAGAAATCCCGTGCAACAGGATCACGCTGTACCAAATAGACAAAACCGGGGTCTGAAATAATACCTGCCAAGAGACGGCGGGCTGCTTGTGGATCTTGAGATAATTGCTTAATGTACATTTTGGTTACAAGACCCAAATCCTTTGCCGTGTAATACCCAGTAGGCAACAAATTACCCAATCGCAGACTAAGAACAAACTCACGGCCTTCGGTATCAGTGATACTCGCCTCTTCCCGATGTAAATTGGCAAGCGCTTGTGCACGTTCTATTGGACGATTTTCATAGCTCAAATCCTCCTCAAGACTACGAACCCACATTCTGGGTGGTTCACCATGTGCAACATCGTTAATGGGCTCAAACAAACCAGCAAGGATTAACAAGCCCGGTAAGAAGGCCAAATAGTTATTAAATCGTTCAGGGCGCACCATGCCACGCACACCTGGTGTAAATAATAAATTCACAAAGCCACTCACGAAAACACGACCACCTGATACAAGCCATGTTGATGGATCTGTATAACCAGTGAGCGCCTTAGTTGAAATTGTAATTGGCGCTGATAGAGGACCGCTAACCAACGTTGTTGCTGAAATGGCTGGGAGCCGACCATATCGCACCCCTTGCCTCACTGAACGACCCAAAAACTGCCACCAAGGAACAGGTGATCCCTCGACTTTAGGAAAACGCAAATCATCAAGAGCCGTCATATCACCAGGTGGTACTTGAATAGCGATTGCTTCTTCAGGTAGATTTCTAACAACATTTTGTGGGGCACATCGAGGTGCAGGAACCACCAACTTGATTTTCCCCTCACGAATCAGCCTTGATAATGTACTACGACCATTCAGAGACATAACCAATCCCACACTATTTACAGGAAAGTTCACCATACTCGGATAATCGGTTGATGTTTCAACAGAATCTGGATCCACCAATGAGCCAAGAGAGTTGGCACCGCGCTCCCACTCACGACGTTCCATAGCCAAAGTCACCACTCCCATGTTCATGGACTCAATCACTGCACGAGACACTGGTACCAAAGGGGACTTGGGCTGAACCACGTAACGCTGTTGTCCAGCGATAGTTGCAATCGCGCCATAGACTGCATCATCGGGAGTATTGGGATCTGTCAGTTCAATTGTCAAATTCGTGGGCCACAAAGCACTATGCAATGCACTTCTCACGGGTGCAGGCGTCAGATGTAATGGAGAAAAGAATATGGCACGTGGACGCACTCCACTGACAAAGGGGCGACGACTAATTGCACGAGCCAGTTGCGGCATCAACGTTGCTGCAGGGCCTTGGAATTGAACTGTATATGTCCCCGAACCTGGCATTTCTCGACGTGAAGGGAGACCCTGATGTGATTTATGGTGCTTGAGCACTCCAGAAGTAACCATCAGACCATTTTGCGGCAGTTCATTCAAATTAATATCTTGTTTTAGAATAAGAACACGGCCCGTTCCTTTGGCCTTTCTTTGCCAGTAAACACGATCTCTTATAGCCACACCATCCGCCCAAGCACGTGTGGCATCATTGTCTGCCAGACGACTTCCTGCAATTAGAACCGTAGCCCGATTGACCTGAGTGAAATGAGCATCTGTAACATTGCGATTCCTAATGTTCTGAATGGTAGTTACTGTCACCACACCACCCTGATCACGAACCACACCACGCAGCGTCAAAAACTCCGTATAGGGGATTCCAGAAATTGTTGCAGTAACAGGCGTATTCGCTAATTGCTGAGTAGCAGCAGCAACATTTGCATCTTGTAGATGTGCAGCTTCAATTGAAAATTTAAATCGACCTCTACCTGTACGAAACAACTCTCTAACATTTTCTACAGTTGCTTCGAACAATCTATCACCAGATAGAATTGTCGGTTCATGTCGTGTACGATCACGCATAAAGACATGTTGGAAAACAAGTCCAGGTAGACGGAATGTCAGTCGGGATACCAACGACCACGCACCAAGGAACGCCCACATACCCATCACTAAAAAGTTGGCTGTCGATGCACCATAGTTGGAACGGAAACTGGAAAGCACAAACCCGTCACGCAAAAGGGCAGAAATTGTGTATGGTGCCGTGTAAATCCAGCCCACCATCAAAAGCGTGCCTGCAGCACCAGTCAAACCAACACTCTCCGCCAATGTGGTGACCCCACCCACAATGGGACGCTTCCGATAGTCTTGCATGATAACCATTGAAATGCCCGACAAAAGCAGTAACGCTGTAAGTGGTTTGAACCAGTCATACGCTGTGCCCGTCACGCGATCGACTTCTATTCCTGCAGCATTAAGTCCCTCTACAACACGATCCATAATGCGACCTGGGTGCTGAATTGGAGAAAAGAAACTATGATCTTCTGAGATGCCTTTGGTACGAAACACATGTGTACCTCTATTCACACCTCGCTTCATGGCTTGTTCAACGATATCGACAGGGACAACATTTGGATCAGTAAATATTTGTAGAGGGCTAGCAGACATTGAAGGATCAACAATGGAAGTTGTGGGCGCTTGTGCATCAGCAGAAGCTGGTACAATTGATGCACCAGTAAGCCCTGCCGTGCCAATGGCAATACGAGCCGCCCACTCTCCCAATTGGTTTCGCGTTCTTAAACCAAGAGGTTCGGGCGTAACTCTGATCTTACCCATTTTACCCATTCCACCCATTCAACAGTCCCTTCAATTATATATCGGCACATCACAACAAAAGTTGCTTAACGACGATGTTATTTCACTAGCACAATTTCAGTCGAACCTGAGAGACTCACTCCAGTATCTGGTATCAGTATAAATGACAGACTTTCACCATCAGATCCCCGCCAAGTAAAGAGGAACGTGCCTTTCCCAAGATCCTGAAGAGAAAACAATCGTTTTATTCCAGAAAGCGCCTGCAGCAACCCCTGCATCTCAGGATTGTATACAAAAAGTTCTGTAGCAATTTCATGGACATTGGCCGCTTTGAAGGCTGAAACCAGCTGAGAAATATCCCTTAAAGATTCTTCCGCATCTGCGTATTCCTTTGCACGAGTCCGCAATTCCCCACTCTGCTGGATCACCGTTACGTCTTGATCATCAAAAAGTGGGAGCTTTAAGAAGTCCAACTCCTCTTTGCATTGCGCAACGCGTTTGGCCATCAACGCACGCCCATATTCGATACTACCAATTGGATCATTAGCCCAACGCTCTCTAAAAACGTCTTCCTGAATATCCAATGACAGTCTCTGATCATCAAAATATTTGAAACGCTTTTGTATCGCTTCATTCAGGTGGACTTTTACTACCGACTCCAAATTTTTTAGTGGCGGTAACTTGGAAAGCACTTCGTTACCCACTCTTAATGCAACCAAGAATCCAAGCTGTTTGACCAATGACTGACGTGAGTAAGCTTTTTCAAGTGTATCCAAAGGATTAAATGGAGCATCCGCAAAAAATTCCTGCCGCATCATATCCATCGGCGTCCAAGCACCAGCAAAGAATGTGTACGTCGGCAACATCTGCGCTGCCTCACTCCCTAAAGTGACAAGACGCGTGCCATACCATGTGGCTGCACGAGCACCCAGAGCACCGGTCAACGAACCCCTTGTCCACTCACCCATCGGCCTACCATATTTAAGTGCAATCTTACCCAGAGCACCAAACAACACAGTATTAGAAGCAACTTCATAACTCCATCCACCCACACCATCAGGGACTTCCTGATCTACCCAAACATTGCCAAGAGAATTCGAGCTCACTGTAAAGGTAGCTGCGTTAGCCAAAAGAGAACCAAACTGAATGGCACGTGTAGAATAATTGGCGGCAATCATCGCTGCCTCAACTTCTCCAGCTACCACTCCTGCGATACCGGCGCTTGCAGCGGTCACCAAAACCATGGCACCCATATAATTATAAAATGCAATATCTTGGTATTTACCGGCCAATGTAAACAAAGATTGAAACCGTGGCGTTCCCACTGCAGTAATATACGAGTGTTGTGCGCTAAAAAGTTGTTTCAATGCTTCTGTATTATTCCCAGCTTTGAACGCAACATCTGCTGCTAAAATTGCACTATGTGCGGCATCCACTTGCATCATAATTGGCTTCAGAATACGGCTATATTCCGGCACACCAGGAACCAATATCCACCAATTTCCTCGAAATGACTTGTCCATTACTTGTAAAATGTCGCGGGATGTTGCGATCACTTTCTTCATCTTAGCGATGCCTTCTTCGGGAGTCATCGAAGGCGATTTGTACGATTCCGCAGCTTGAGCCATTTCTTCCATACGTTTTACAACGCTGGCACGACGATTGGTAATGTCTGCAAGACGCTTCCAGGGCTCGCCACCCCAATATTCAAATTTCTGCTCTGCTCGATTCCACGTTGCATTTGCAGTCAGTTCCGATTTCTGGTGCTCAACACTCGCATCATCATGATTCAAAGTTCTAAATACATTGTCATATTCTGAAACAAGCGATGTATCCTTAATTGCACTGTAAGATTTTTGGAGTGCTTGTTCGTTCAAATGATCTGCCGGAAGTGTAGAGGGATTAAACCCATCCACAATCTCGGGGTATTCCTTTGCATAATGGCCCAACCATGGAAAATCGCTTCCAACAAGTGGGCTTGTATATTGTTTAAGCTGGGTAACGGCCTTCTTGTAACGTTGTGTCACCTGATCATATTGCGCCAACAACTGTATATGCTGAGCAACACCCTTTAAAAGGCTTGCACCGCGCGTATTAAGTGACTCATTCTGACTATTCATAGCCGCAATGCCAATAAAAAAATCATCAACAACAACTTGGGCAAGCGGAGTTGCGTATTTGATAACGTTATCTTTAGCCATCAACGATCGCAAATTTTGCGAGACTGTAACCAGGCGTGTTATGATCGGAATGTACGATGCTACCCATCGTAATTCTTCATCAAATGAAGCCAGTGATTTTGAATCTTGCCACCATGCAGACCGCTTAATGGGGCTATCAACCCCAGCCTCGATTCCATTCATGGACTCAACAAAACCAAGGAGCATCCGTTTGAATTTCAAAATACCAATGGCAGCACCTGCCGAATAATCTCCCGTTGCACTTGACTCATCAAACCATTTTTTATGGGTTTCCAAAAATTTCTTAATTTCATCAGTCAAAACACGGCGGTCTTCCAACCAGACGCGAACGTCTGCATAATCGTTGTGGAGAGGTGAAAATAATCGATTTTCCGGAAGCGTGATATTAAACGAAGGTAACTCACCAATATTTAAGTATTTTTCTACACTTGTACCATTTGATTGTGTTTGACCAAACACCCCCAGTTGGGCAGGTGTCAACGACTGGAGTGGCGGTGTCACTTGGGGGACACCTATCCCGACTTTCACATTTCCCACACGATCACCCCTAACATGTCAATTTGCATATACAACCAGGCTGCACATGCCCTAATTACTTATCGTCATTTTTCTAAAAAAGTTGCTTATAGCATCTCAACCCAGCTAGAAATGCGATCCATGCTGAAAAAAAATAGAAAATCTAAGCAACTTTTTTAGCAGGAAACCGATATTGGGTATGAGACGAAGCGGGCATTTTCTATTGCCCTGTAACATGGGTTCTGATTAGGTTTAACCAACTGAGTGTATTCACTCATCGAGGTTACGATGGCACCGCCTATTAATACATTTCCCCCTGCGCATGCTGCCCTTATTGAGTATGCCCAAAGGACATTTGGAGCAGGAAGTCTCGCCGTTCACGATCTTGGTGAACGCCCCCAACGAGTATGGACCGCCGCCACACTTGTTAATCAATATGGCGTTCCACCACTCATGGCAGTAGCTAAGGTCTTCGAACATCCCCCGCTACCCACCATGGTTTTACTCGCAGAACAATTGGGAGGTCTTTTTCAACAGACCCAAGTTACCCAAGTGCTTCAAGCCAGTAATCCCACCAATATTGCCAGCATCATGACTGCAGCGGGATTCACCACATTTTCGCAAGCACTCACACCCCAAATGAATGGCATTTTGCGGGGTACACAATTTTTTATGCAAATCATTCATGACCATCTCGATGAGGCTATTAGGGCTGGACAAAAGATTGGTGTCGAAATCGAGTTCTCGCCGCATGGTACAGCCCAAACCCGTGATGATGCATATTTGGCTCTCAAAGCCCAACTTGAATCAAAGGGCTATACAGTTACGCTTCATGAAGGAGATCGCGATTTTGTTTATGGCGCAAAGCCAGGTATTTTCCCCACAACACGTGGTTACTTTGATTGGAATAAACAAATTGTCGCAGAGCTCTTAGTTGCCACCAGCTCCATCATGCACACCATTACACGCAGCGAAGATGACTCGGTTCGTCTACGTGCCAAATCAGAGGACGTTGAGGGTGCCTTTGCAGAAATGTACGAACGTGTTGCTGAAGCGCTGGGACTGGATAGTGTGGACAGTGTCAAAACACTCATGGCAAGAGGAGCCCCCGAATACACTCAAAAGAATGTATATTTACTTAAGGATGATTCTGGGGACATTGCCAAAGTAGAAGTTGAGTTATTGGGAAACAATAAAGCTCGCCTAACCGGCCTTAATTGCACAATCTACGACCCAGCAGAAAAAGAGCGCATTGCAAAACCATTCATTGATATTGATACCACCGGGACCACACCAGCTGAGCGATTCAAAGCAGTAGATGTTTATCTGCGAAAAAAAGTTGCCCGAACCGCTTTTGCCAAAAAAGTTGACCGATACAGTGGCCTCAGCATCAAGGGTATCGATGGCCAATTTAAAATCGTTGTGGAAGCGGATCCGGACTTAGAACTGATTACACCTAAATTAGATGCAGGACAAATCGATATTGTAGAGCATTTAATCGCGGGTCTTCATACAGCTGGGTTTGAAGGGACCCGTGCCAAAAATGTGGTGGGCGTCCACGTGCATGGGGGCATTCCCCTCGTCTTCCGTACGGGTGATGGCCAGCTCAAACCCACCGTCGCGCCATTATTGAACCTCATGCGGGCCTATGGACGAGATGCACATCTCATCACTGCCGCCATTCCAACACACCCCAATCGCGAAGGGTTCATCCATTCAATCCGACCCGAGCTTACTGACTTGGCGAATGAAATTAATTATGTCACAGATCCCACAGACCCTAAGCAAATCCTACGCGTTTGCGCAGATCTGGTCCGACTAACGCGCACCAAATACACGGCCCTCAATCTGGACAACCATGTTTCCAAACTTTTGGGACTCATGATCTTGGGCGACGAAACAGAAGGTATCCAACCAATTCTCACGGATAAGCAATACAACGTGACACATACGTACAGGGATACAAGTGGTGTTGAGCATCGACTGGAATATGCGTTTGCCATTGATATCAAAAGGGAAGGTGGCAAAGTGATTGATGCCAGCGTGCGATTACTCACATTGCTCCCAGATGACCGGCCACGAGACGAAGATGGCAACCTACCCGATTATGTAGAGATGATTCGCATCAAATTGAGTGCGTGGAAACAGACGGCTGAGATGAGACACTATGACACGTATTTATTGGATCCCAGGATTACACCGCTATTTGCAAAATTTTCGGCCGCCTATATTCATCGCTATGGCAAATCTTATTTACTACCCGCATCTGAGTTCCGTCCCAAACCAGCAGTGCCTGCAGGTGAACGTGGCTTTGCAACCATTGGTGCAATGGGAGCACCTTTATTTATGGCAGCTGACGCCGTTACTGCTGCAAAGACTGCGGCACAGCGGGCTTTTGCAGGTGCCCAGGCACTCCCGGCCTACCCTGTCACCCAAGCTGAACTGCAACCACTCCTTAGACAGGCATTGATTGGGCTAAATATTCCACCAGCTCTGTTAGACGCGTATGTTCGTGGTGACGGCTCTCCACTCACCACCACTCAAATTACCAGCCATCTTCGTGCGGCGGGATACGACGGTCTTCTAGAGGCTATCCAACATGCCCGCCACATGGCACCGCTTGAGCACGAACGACAAGAACGTGAGGGACTTTTCAGACGCCGCGGCTGGTCAGATATTGCACGCCGTCGATAATTTGGAACACTTGTCATCGATCAGCCACCATGCTACCCCCGCGACATGGCTGACATCTTTACATCACAGGACGCGCCACCCACTTGGCTGAAGGATAAGGCCATTACGGTATTCGGCTATGGCGCCCAGGGCGAGGCTCAGGCCCTTAACTTGAAGGATATGGGTTGTAGGGTCACCGTTTGCCTTTATCCCGGCAGCAAATCGATTGATAAGGCCAAAGCAGCAGGGCTGACCGTTATGACCGACCCGGCCATGGCCGCACGCCAAACCGAGGTTGCTGTCTTGTTAACCCCCGATGCCGCTATACCAGCGCTCTGGGAATCCGCACTGCGGGACGCCCTACCCAGCAAGTGTGCCCTTATTTTCGCGCATGGGTTTACAATTCACTATAATTTGATGACGCCCAAGCCGACCCAAGATGTCTTGCTCGTCGCACCTATGGGACATGGCAGCATCTTGCGTCAGCAGTTTTTAGACGGCGGCGCAATTCCCGCAGTCTATGCCATCCATCAAGATGGCACAGGGAACGCCAAAGATATTGCGCTCGCTTATGCCCAAGCCATTGGATGCGCGCGTGTGGGCGCAATCACCTCCACATTTAAGGAAGAAACCGAAACGGATTTATTTGCCGAGCAAACCACAAGCGTCGGTGGGCTCACCGCGTTGATTGGTGCATCATTTGATACCATGGTCGCGGCAGGCTATCAGCCGGAAATTGCATACTGGTCCACACTGCGCGAAATGGAAGGCATGATGCGCATTATTGCAAATCGCGGTATGGCGGCATTTGTGGACAACGTCAGTGCCACTGCCAAGTACGGAGCATTAACACGGGGTCGTCGCATTATTAGCGATGCCACACGCGCTGAGATGAAAACGATCATGGACGAAATTCAGTCCGGCAAATTTTTGAAAGAGTTGCAACAAGAAGCCCAAGAAGGTTACCCCAAATCCAAAGACGCTATTCGTGAAATGAAATCGAATTCCATTGAAACCACGCATCAGGAGTTTACCAAATGACATGTCGTGTTCGCTTTGCCCCATCCCCCACTGGCCACTTGCACATTGGCGGCGCCCGCACCGCACTTTACAATTGGCTGCTTGCCCGCAAACTGGGTGGTAAATTTATTTTGCGCGTCGAAGACACTGACACCGAGCGCTCCACGCAGGAATACGTGGATTCCATCATGGACGGCATGCGCTGGTTGGGATTGCTGTGGGATGAAGGACCTTATCACCAAATGGAACGCATGGACATTTACCGCGCGCACGTGGACCAACTCATGCGCGAAGGCAATGCGTACCGCTGTTATTGCACCGTTGAAGAATTAACCGCCAAACGCGAAGCCGCCCAAAAGGCCGGCCAAAAGCCTAAGTACGACGGCACCTGTCGCGATCTTAACTTGCAAGATGATTCACGCCCCTATGTCATTCGATTCAAGGCACCCACTAAAGGCACGACCGTTGTGCACGATGCCATTCGTGGCGACATTCCATTTGAAAACAAGGAACTTGATGACCTAATCATCATGCGCGGCAATAACACCCCCACCTATAATTTTACAGTGGTGGTTGATGACGTGACCATGAAGATCACACACGTCATTCGCGGTGACGACCATTTGAACAACACACCCCGTCAAATCTTGATGTACAACGCGTTTAATTATCCTGTTCCCACATTTGCGCACTTACCCATGATTTTAGGGTCGGACAAAAAGAAATTGTCCAAGCGCCATGCAGCGACTTCTGTCGTGGCCTATCGTGATTTGGGTTATTTGCCCGAAGCGCTCCTCAACTATTTGGCGCGGCTTGGGTGGTCACACGGCGATCAAGAAATCTTTTCACTCATGGACATGATTGAAGCCTTTGATTTGGAACACGTTGGAAAATCGGCTGCGATTTTTGATCCCGACAAATTGAACTGGGTCAATCAACAACACATTAAAAAGCTAGGCGACGCCGAGCTCACCCACATGTGTGTCCCCTTCTTTCAAAAGGAAGGTGTTGCATGGGATAATCAAGAATTTGCCATTGCCGCCGTACGTTCTGAACGCGAACGCGCAAAAACACTCGCTGACATAGCCAAACAATGCCGTTTCTATTTTGTCGATCAGGTGGAATATGATCCAGCGTCCGTTGAAAAATGGCTCACCGCAGATGGCAAAGCACTACTGCAAAAAATCCATGATCGCATGACCCAGGTGGAACCTTTCACAGCTGAAGCCATTGGTGCGGCATTTAAAGAATTGGTGACCGAATCAGGACTTAAGATGGTTTCCCTCGCCCAGCCCTGCCGCGTGGCTCTTTGCGGCTGCACGGTAAGCCCCGGCGTTTACGAAGTCATGGCGATTCTAGGCAAAGAAAAAACGCTCAAGCGCCTTACTGCCGCTATTAATAAATCTTAATACGTTTGATGCGAAGTCCGTGGGATGTGCGGCTCACGTCGTAGCCAATGTGCGCGCCAACAGTGAGGTATTTTCTGTGATTTTTGGTACCGCAAAAATCCATTTCATCTACATGAAAAAATAATTCCCGGCCCAAGCGATCTTGCACAAATCCGTAGGACTGGCTCTGAAAATATTTAGTGATAACCCCTTTTGAGAAGTTGTCATTTTCGTCTACGAATGACGGAACTGTATCCGCACTCGCCGTCACCACAATTGCAGTGGGAAGCGGTGCTTGGTTTGCAGTCCATTGAAATAACTCGGTGTTCATTTAAACTCCTGGTTCCGTCATTGGGTATGGATTGAGGTGCTTATCCAATTCCGCCTTCGAAATCTTACCCGTCTTTAAAAAAGCCTCGCGTAAGCTCATGTGCTTGGCAGACGCCTCTTTAATCACAGCGGCAACTGTTTGATAGCCTAAAATAGGATTTAATGCCGTGCCCAGTGCATAGTTGTGATCGAGCAACTTTTCGCACTGGCTCTTATTCACAGTAATATCCTTTAAACATTTCGCTGTAAAATTATAGAGCTGCGACGCCAGGAGATCGATTGATTCATATAGCGCATCGCCAATCACGGGATACGCGGTATTTAATTCGCAGTTACTTTCCATCATGCCCATAGTCACAGTGGACTCGTTGCCAATGACGCGCGCGCAGACTTGAATAAGTGATTCAATAATCACGGGATTCACCTTAGCTGGCATGATGCTGGAACCCGGCTGCACCGCCGCAATTTGCAATTCAGCGATGCCGGCATGGGGGCCACAGGCTAAAAAGCGGATGTCCCGACCAATACGATTCAATGCAATCGCTACGACTTTGAGCTGCGCCGCCAATTCCATCAGGCTATCGGGGCATGCCTGCGCCTGAAAGTGATTTCGGGTTTCGGTAAATTTAACACCCAACTCTTCTGAAATAGCTGCAATGGTAAGACGCGCAAACTTGGGGTCGGTGTTAATCCCAGTTCCCACCGCCGTCCCACCCAATGGCAGTTCAGACAAACGCGGCAACAGCGACTCAAATCGCTCAATCGCCAATTGAATTTGGTGCGCATAGCCAGAAAACACCTGACCCACGCGAATGGGAGTGGCATCTTGCAAATGCGTACGGCCTGTTTTGACAATTTTATCGAATTGTTTGGATTTATTAACCAGCTCGGATTTTAAAACAGCCAATGCGGGTAACAAACGCTCCACCATCAACTGTGTTACCGTAATATGCACCATCGTGGGAATCACATCATTTGAACTTTGCCCAAAATTGACATGATCATTGGCAAGAACAGCAACACCCTTTTTCACCAACTGAGTTGCACGATGGGCAATGACTTCATTGGCATTCATGTTGGTGGAAGTGCCTGAACCCGTTTGATAAATATCGACTACGAACTCTGAGTTCCACTGCCCCTGGTAAATTTCCCATGCAGCTTCTGCAATAGCTTTGGCAATCGACTTATCCAAGTGACCCAGCTTGGCATTTACCTCAGCAGCTTTGGATTTGATCAATCCCAATGTTCGCACCATCTCAGACGCAAACCTAGCGTTGCTAATTGGAAAGTTCTCGACAGCCCGCTGCGTCGAAGCACCGTACATCACATGAGATGGAACCTTCATCTCGCCCATACTGTCTTTGAGTATTTTATATGATTGCTTTTGCATAAGACTCCCTGGTTATTGACGCTGAAACCAAAGTTACCTAGCAAAGCCCGAACCCAATTCCAAGTCTAGACATCTAAAAAATAGTGTGATTAAAACGACCACTATGGCAATTTATACAGAAAATCGCCCTTGGGGCCAGTTTGCAGTTCTAGATGAAGGCCAGGGCTATAAAGTCAAACGGGTCACTGTTATGCCTGGTAAGCGCCTTAGTTACCAATATCACAACTATCGTCACGAGCACTGGATTGTAGTGGAAGGTACAGTGACCATCACACTAGATGGCAAGGAACTCACCCTCCAAGCCGGTGACTATATTAACATACCCATTAAAGCCCATCATCGCATGGGCAACAATACCGCAATACCCATGTCGCTCATTGAAATTCAGCGCGGCAGTCGCGTTGACGAAGACGATATCGTACGTCTCGAAGATGACTTTGGACGAGAATAATTATGCAACTACACACACAAAACAATCACCTAACCATTGGTGGTCTCAAAGCATCTGATATTGCTGAGAAATTTGATACCCCCACATTTGCAACAGATGCTAGCATCATCAAAGTTCAATTTAAGAAAATCCACGATGCCTTTAATGCACATGGAAAAACTGTTATCCGCTACGCTTGCAAAGCCAACAGTAACCCTGCAATCTTACAACTATTACATTCTCTTGGGGCTCAGGCAGATTGCGTTTCTCCTGGTGAAGTTGCACTATGCTTAAAAGCAGGGTTTGCGGCAGATCAGATTATGTTTACCGGGACTAATCCCCGCAATGACGAGCTCGCTTATCTTGCCAAGACTGGTATTCATATCAATCTCGATTCTCTATCCATGGCACGACGCTTTCCTACAGATCATAGTCGCAATTTTTCAATTCGCATCAATCCTCGCGTAGGCGCAGGTCACCATGAGCATGTCGTGACCGGTCATGAGGAAACCAAATTTGGTTTGCACGAAAATGATCTTGTAACTCTTACTAAAACTCTCAAGGAGCGCGGCGATAAACTCACCGGACTTCATGCCCATATTGGTAGTGGCATCATGGACGAAGCCCCTTATTTAGTGCTCATTGATGAACTGGCTCGTATTTCAAAATTTTTGGCTGAAACCTGTGGCATGACCATCGATACCATCGACATTGGTGGTGGTTATGGCATTCCCTACGAACCCAATGAAAAGCCGCTCAATATAGAACAAGTGGCCGAACGCATTTGGAAGCGCATTGATGAATTGTTCCCTAAGAAACCACTTTTAGCAATTGAACCGGGCCGCTTTATCGTCGCAGAATCCACTTATTTGCTGACGCGCATCAACACAGTAAAGGAAACACCGCGTATTACATTCTTGGGGGTCGACGCTGGATTTAATACATTGGTACGCCCCACCATGTATGATGCTTACCACCACATTGTGGCTGCTGATAAAATGGACAAACCCGCCACCGAACATTACACAATTTGTGGACCCATCTGTGAAACAGGCGACATTTTAGGTTCTAAACGCAGCCTTCCCACCTGCCAAGAGGGAGACTTGCTCGCCATTTGTGACGCTGGAGCCTATGGCTTTGCCATGGCCAGCCATTACAATACACGTGGGCTTCCTGCTGAAATTTTGATTGAAAATGGCAAGGCACACATCATTCGCGAAAGAGAATCGTCATACTAATTCCAGTCAGCGAACAATTTTTATCCATTCAAGGTGAAGGACCCACCGCAGGAAAACGTGCCATCTTTTTGCGCACACACGCCTGCAACCTATTATGCGGTGCGGGGAAATATGCCAAAGAGAGCACTTGGACGTGTGACACTATTCCAGTTTTTACAAAAATTCAGAAGCACTATACCGCCGAAGAACTATTCAGCGACTGGGAAACGCGTGGGTGGATCACAGAATTAACCCGGGGTACCCATCTGGTAATCACCGGCGGCGAACCGCTAATTCTTGAACGTCAAGAGCAGCTCATTCCCTTTTTAAAAATGCTCAAAGACCCATTTATTGAAGTTGAAACCAATGGCACAATCTGTCCCTCACCCGCACTTAATACACATATTGCCCAATATAATGTATCGCCCAAGCTAACGTCCAGTGGCATGCCCAAGGCAATGCGCTTTGTACCTGAAGTGATTCAATGGCACTGCCAAAATCCACGGTCATTTTTCAAATTTGTCGTAACCAATAAAGAGGATGTACGGGATTTGACCAACACCTACATAACCCCCTTCAACATCCCTCTAAATCGTGTTTGGCTAATGCCTGGTGCAGCAACTCGCAAGACGTTACTAGAATTGCAACCTACTATTGCCCAACTTGCCAAAGAGTCAGGTATGAATTTCTGTTCTCGACTCCACATCCTTCTTTACGACCAAACCACGGGCGTGTAAATGTATGCACCTATGTCGCGACGATTGGGGGGTCTCGTCATCCTTATTATTGCTGTTTCGATTTGCAAGTCTACATTTGCTAAATTGGAAGTTCACCCATCGGTATCTATTTCAAGTGCAATCACACCCAATACGGCCTACACAGCAACAAAGCGTGCCAATGATTATTACAATGACTTTGGAGGTTCTGTAGCATTGGTTTGGAACAACAAGTGGGAGGCCTCACCTGCACTGAGATTGGGTGTTGATACCACAGCAGGACAAATCGACACCTACACCAACCCAGGACTGGAATTGGCCTATTACTTTAGTGACACTCTCCAAGAGCGCATGGAAACATCTTGGCTGGTTGCAAATCAAGGAGGCTATGTTGGCGCACTGGTGGATCTTCACACACGTGCAGTAATCAATGATTGGTTTATCATCGAAGGTGGGCCTCAATACTTTTATGACACTATTAATACCCAACAGGTAGAAGGCGCCATTGAACTGGATTTTAATGCCACCAAGTGGCTCGATTTTACAGCATTGGGCGCTCTGGGATATACATGGGTTTCTGGACAACCCAACGTGGTCAGTTATACAAGCGGCGGAGGCCTCGAGATCACATTTGCCAAATATATGCACTGGGCTGTAACAGCACTCTTTGCACATGGACTTTGTACTGATAGCCCTTATGCCATCTTGAATTCAACAACGACGGTGAACGTACAAACAGGTAGTCGCCCCCCAGATACTGCGCTAGATCCAGGCGGCAATACTGTGACCGTCAGCACGGAATTAAGCGCCGAGTTCTAGGAGTCAGCTGAAGTGAAGAAAATCAGATTCATCACTGTGTGCATGCTTTTTGCCATCGTATTCTGGCATGCACCCGTACATGCGCAAAATGAGCCACCCACTGAAGATTCTCCTGAAGCATCTACTGAAGCAGAATCCATCGAATCAGGTACCGGTGCGCTTGAAACAGAAACAGAAAGCAACGCTTTTGATGAATCACTCGAAGAATTTCCTGGCTTCAAAAAGTTTTATAAAAATAGCCAGGTCACAGTAGTCCCCATTCCCGTTTTTGCCACCCAACCCGATGAAGGGCAAACCTACGGTGTAATGCCCACAATTTTGATTACCAATAAATCAGGCAGTCGCATGAAGACAATCATTTCACCGCAAATTGCTTACAACACACTCACCCGCGTGATGGGCACAGCGGCCATACTGGTCTATCCAAGTAAAAATTCAACGCTCAGTGTTTTCGGTGGCGCCGCAGAGCGCTTCTATCAAGAATACGAAGTCATTTATAGTGACCAAAAAGCATTTAATGGTGATTTTTATATTAACGTGGCATCACGATTTTATCGTAACCCATTCGGCCGTTTCTTTGGACTGGGTCCAACAAGTACCAAGGCATCAAAGGCCTACTTTACCGCCAATACCTATTTGGCAGAAACAACTATTGGTTATAATATTCTTCCACAGCTCCGTGTCAGTTCGATTGAACACTTCTATTATCAATCCCTGCGCAACCCACTCCCTGGCAAGAACCCAGATATTATAACAGCATTTGGCAATAGCAATGACGTGGCCAATGGACGCAACCTGACCAACTCAGTGGCACTATCCTACAATAGCAATCGATTTAATTCGACGGCCATTCCCTTTTCCAAAACAGAAGCCAGCGGCGCATTTTTGTTCTCTAACAAGAAACTCGGCAGTGATTTTAATTTCACCGGAACAGATTGGATGGTGAAACAAACCCTTAGTTACGGACCCAAGCGCTGGTTTTCGACTATAATTCGCTTCCACTATCGACAGGTCTTTGGCAGCACACTCCCCTTCTTTGAATTACCCAGCCTGGGCGGTGCCAACGAATTGCGTGGCTATACAGCGGGTCGATTTGTGGATAAAGGCATGGGCATTTTGCAAATTGAACAACGTAATCACATCGCTCACATTGACTTTTTCCATCGCGCCGCTGGTGATTTGTATATCGACCCCTTCTTTGAAGTAGGCCAAGTCTTTCATGAAACCAGCGACTTTGCCTGGAATAATTTACAACCGGTAGGTGGTTTGGGTTTTCGTTTCTATATCCCTCCTGGGATGCTCGCCCGCGTGGATGTTGGCTTTTCCCGCGAAGAAAACTTCCAGGTCTTTACCGTGTTGAACTATCCGTTCTAGCCCGAATCTTGACATGTTTTGGGGGTGGTGTTAGCCACGCGCCCGAATCACTTGGGAGATCGTCTAATGGTAGGACGTCAGACTCTGACTCTGACTATCTAGGTTCGAATCCTAGTCTCCCAGCCAAAACCCCAATCGCAAGATTGGGGTTTTTTATTGGAGCTAGGATGAGAACCGCAGGTTCGACTACGCACCGGCCCAGTTTTTAGGGTCGGAATACAAATGAATGCCGAGCGGGCACCCCGCAGCGCGGGGTCGCGAGGCATCTCCTTGCGGAGCACAGGCGTGAGCCTGTGAATCCTAGTCTCCCAGCAGTGGCAAAAATGACACCTCTAAATCGCGCTTGGAATTTTTGAACCACAAATCAACTCTGCAATCGTACCCTGCTGCCGAAGTAGGCCGAATATAAAGACACCCATCGTAAGACGACTTATCAACAAACTCCTGATAATCACATCGGTGGTGCAAATAATTTTTGTAATTTTATCTTCGACATTGCAACTCAAGCTCCTTTCATTATCACCCTCAATGAAACAACCGCTTCAGCCCGCGTTCGATTGACTTTCCACCCTTCTCAATCGGTTTGGTCACGTCTTTTCCCACATGACCCACATCTTTGATAATAGTAACCGGCGCATTGCCTGCGGCGCGTGCCACCAACTCTGCGGCAATATTTTTAGACAGCCCCGTCGCAATAGAAAAATTGCCGGTATTCAAATCCCCACTCACAGTCACATTAAATACAATGGGCCCTGAATGCGCGAGAATGAACTTGTTCACCAACGCACCTTCCAATCCGCCACCGAGTCGTAGACCCGTTAACACCACATGGTTGGTCGATTTAAACTGGCCATTCGTCGCCGTTCCTTTGATTGCCACTGACACCGACCCACCCACCACAGGGAATGGCACCTGCCCAGCATAATAAGGTGCAAAAATACCAACCGGCGCAGAGGTCATCTTGCCCTTCACATCAAACGAAATGCCTTCACCAAACAAACTCGCATCTCCTGTTACATGAATCTTTGAAGAGGTGTTTGCAATCGCTGCACTAAAATCAATCGAAGTTGGCAACTGTCCGTCGTGGCGTGCCGGTCGAATATCTTCAACCGTAACATTCACATCCTGCAATTCCATATGCATGCCCTGGCGACGGTCTTCATACACCACATCACCGTTCTTGATCTTCACGTCATCCACCTGCACCTTCGCATGAATGGGTTTCACACCTGTCCAGTTGCTCGTGTCATTCCCTTCAGCAATATAGGTAATCTTGGGATCAACCAACAACACCTCATTGATATAGAGCTCCTTATGCAGCAGTGAAAACAATGAAAGCTTCACATACATCTCATCAGCCGATGCCAACAACTGATCATCGGTTTCTTTACCTGCGGGGAAGATTTTGACATGATTCAATTTGATCGATGCACGAAGCGCACTAAAATGATAACTCCCAATTTGCAATGCAACGCCAGCCACATTATGACGTTCGGCCTCAATAACACCACTTGCGATATTTGTAATCACAACACCCAACACATAATAAAACAGAAAAAAAGCAACCACTGCAATGCCAGCTGCATATCGACCACTCAGCTTTTTCTGATTCATAGTCCCCCCAATGCAAATGTGACTCACGAGTTTATCTTACTGGACAGATATTGGCAACGTGGGTATTGAAGCCCGCGTGAATCGCATTTTATTTATTCTTGTTTTGGGAATCAGCCTTACGTCCCAGGCCGCAACGCCATCCATCATTGGCCAGTGGCGCACCATCGATGATGAAACAGGAAAGCCCTCTTCCATAGTCGATATCTTTAAAGTTGGTAGCGAATACCGCGGCAAGGTCATCCAACTCATCAACCCGGACGAACCCAACCCGACTTGCCACAACTGCCCTGGCGACAAAAACGGCAAGCCCGTGGTTGGACTTGAAATCCTGTGGGGCATGAAGGAAACCAAACCCAATGATGAATGGGCCGACGGCCGCATCCTGGACCCCCGCAAGGGCAAGACCTACAAATGCCGCATGCGGCTCATGCCGGGGGGCAACACCTTAAGCGTCCGCGGGTTTATTGGATTTAGCCTCCTAGGGCGCAGTCAAAACTGGTATCGAGCCCAATAATTCCACAAAATTTACTTGATTTAATATTAACCTTGCAACATTAATACTTAATCTTTTAAAATTAATTGTTATTTACTTAAAAATAACAAAACCATCCAGGAGACCCAGATGAGCGACACCTCTCTACGTAACTTTCTCGAAATTCCCTACGACACACTTGAAGAACTCAATCTCGAAGCCAAAGAAAAGGTCGCCAAAGGCACCCCAGATGAAAAACTGCAGGAGTACTACCTTAAATATCTTGCCGATGAAAAACGCATCAAGGCCGTGACCGTCTGTTTCAGCGACATTGAAGGCCGCCTGCACATGCTGGACTATGATAAAAAGTTCTTACTCAAATCTCATGACAATCTTACCTTCGACGGCTCTTCCATTCGCGGATTCTCACAAGTGCGTGAATCCGATTTGCGTTTGGTTGTGGACTGGGGATCATTCCGTTGGTTGCCCAGCGATGTCTTCGGTCCTGGCAAAGTGATTGTATTTGGGCTGGTTCAAGACCGTGAAGGCGTCAACTATGAATCTGACATGCGCGGTCGCCTCAAACATTTTTGTGACACGCTCCAAAAGAATCAAGGCCTTGTTGCAAACATCTCAGTCGAATGTGAAGGGTTTTTATTTGAAGGCATTAATGCTGAACAAAGCTTTAACCCACGTGATGGATTCAAACTAGTTTCAAGTGGCGGTTACTATAATTCCTTACCCAAAGATCCACTCAAGCTCTTCATCGACACCTTTGCTGAAGCCCAACGCGCCATGGGATTCGAAAATGAAAAAGATCATCCCGAAGTTGCGCCATCCCAATTTGAACTCAACTATTCATATTGCCATGCATTACAAGCTGCGGATCAGCTACAACTCTACAAACTACTTGCCCGCCAAGTCGCAGCCAACATGGGAATGACAGCCAGCTTTCTGCCAAAGCCCATCGCCGGCATCAACGGCAGCGGCATGCATTGCAATATGTCGCTTTCCAAGAATGGCAAAAATATTTTCTGGGACGCCAATGGTGAAGAAAAGATTTCAAAAGAAGCTTGGGACTTTGTTGACCGCATCTTAAACAATGCAAATGACATTTGCTTAACACTCAATCCTAGCGTCAACGCCTATCGTCGCCTGGATCCTCATTACGAAGCACCCAACCAGATCAAATCATCACCGGTGGATCGCACATCCATGGTGCGCATCCCGTTGGGCAATGAGAAGTCAGCACGCATCGAAGTGCGCACAGTTGCACCCGATGCCAACCCCTACATGGCCTTCTTGACACTATTGGGTACCGGACTAAATGGCCCCATGACAGAAACGATTACCTCTGAAAGTCGTCGGACGCGTACAAAGTTTTTGCCCGACAACATTTATGATGGCATTCGTCTTATGAAGGCGAGCACATTCATGTCTGAACTCTTGGGCCCCGAAACGGCGGACAAATATATTCAACGCAAGATTGCAGCCGCTGAACGCTGCCCCAAAGAATTGGGCACCATGGTGAAAATGGGCGAAGTCCTCTTCCACCACGAGGTAACCAACCAGTACCTTTGGAGCCAATTTTAACAGCGCCAACCACTTGTAATATATAGACAACACCCCTAAACCCCAGGTGTGGAATGCCATTGAACGCAACATTTATTGCGCTTGGTCGATACCCACTATGCAATTGACAGTCGGCTTTTCGGGCGGCATGGGTGGCTTATGAGCGGTTGGATTCAAAATTTGGGGCAACTTTTTGTGGCGGCATCTGTACCCGACCCATATCCTTCATCAACACCGTCTATTGCAAAGTCATTCATGGAAATGATCTTTCCATCGTCATTCAAAGTGGCGCCACCACCCAACAAGTTTGATTATGAAATAGCGGTTTCTAGAGGTGCAATACTCTTTGGTGGCGGATGCACACCATACGGGTTACCTCACAACCAAGAGTACACAGTTAACTTTGATGCCGATGCTCATGATGGCACACTCATAGACGACACCACCGACACAACTTCGCCTGACACATCCATCATCACAGTGGATACCGATGCAAGCACAGACTTTGATGTGGATATTCAAGATACAACACCCACTGACACAGTAGATGCCAGTGAGGATGCTGATACGCCTGACACCACACCCGTTGATGCAGCAGAAGAAACAAACGCGCCCGACATAGACGACACAACGGCCAATCCAGACACTAAAACCCCTGACACTGATTTACCCGATACCAACACACCAGATATCACAACCGATGCACCTGCAGATACTCAAGTCGTTGACACAACACCCGACACCACGATCGATACAAACAACGATACAGATACCCCCGTTCAACCCAGCTGTTCACTCAAAGTTGCATTACCCGCAAATTGCAGCATCAGCAGCATTGATGCAGGGCAATTTGCAACAATCGCTGTCAAGAATGGTACAATCTGGGGATGGGGTAGTCTCAGCTATGTCACCACGCTCGAACAAGCACTGATTGACTCAAACACCCCCCAAAAGATTGATGGGTTCTCCAATATCACACAAGCAGATCTAGGACTCACTCACATGTGCACACTTGATCAAAACAGTGACGTCTCATGTGTGGGAGATAACTTCTTTGGTCAATTGGGGGATGGTACTTTAAAAAGCAAAACCAAACCCAGCAAAACCCAAGTGCCCGTCAAAATCATTGGTTTAAGTGTTGGGGACTTTCATGCCTGCGCGTGGGATGCAGGTGGAAAAGCCTACTGCTGGGGTTATAATAAATTTTCACAATTTGGACTAAACCAACTTGTCCTCGCAAACACACCTCAAGTCATTCCTCTCTCATTTGGCGTAAAAAATATCTATGCAAGCGCACTCTTCACAATTTTCCAAAACGCTGTTTCAACTGCGGTGTGTGGGGACAACAGCGCGGGCCAATTAGGGCTATACGACGCTGCAGATCTTCCAAATCCTGAAACCCAAACCACACCTGCAACGGCCATTTATAAGGGCATTGATCACTTTGCAACCGGTAGCAACTTCACAGTCATTCAAAATCAAAACTGTTCAGTTGAAGCCCGCGGCGGCAATGAAGTGTGTCAGCTAGGTCAGAATTTGGACAACAAAAAAACACTCACCGCAAAATCCATTGGCATTTCATTTGCGCCCAACATTACCATTGCAGAAATTTTTGCACATGGTCGCACTGGATGTGCCCTCACCACAGATGGTGCCCTCTATTGTTGGGGAAGTAATGAATATGGTCAAACCGGGACCGGTAGCAGCGATGCAATGGTATGCAGCCCCACGTTGGTCAAAGGTCTCTCTGCTCCTGTTGTAAAGGTGGCCGTCGGTGATTATCATACCTGTATCGTAGACACCGCGTGTAAAGTGTATTGCGCAGGCCTCAACAATCATCACCAGCTGGGTAATGCCAATGTACCACAGTCCAACGCCTTCATACCCACATCCGGATTTTAACTTCTTATTAGACCATCTCGCCAATAACATAATGTCGCCTATGCGGTGAGTCTTCTAAGGGAACACCTACCGAACTTTGTTGCCTCACGCAGCATGCCGATCCAACTTTTCACACTGTGGCCGCCGTATAAGTGGTTGTGGGGTGTGACGATACGGCCGAGTCGTTATTGATTTACTGCATAGGCTGCGCGTGCCATTGTGAGATACGGCATTGGATTTACAGCAAATGTGTAGTGCCTCACTTCAAAATGTAAATGCGATCCCGTTGATGAACCAGTTGAACCCATTTTTGCAATCAATGTTCCAGCAGCAACCTTATCGCCTTCTTTCACAAGCGCTTCAGACAAATGAGCGTATCGTGTCGTCCATCCATGACCATGATCAATGACAACCATCAATCCATAGCCACGTTCACGTTCTACACTAACAACCGTACCGGCACCTGACGCTTCAATATCGGTTCCCTTTTCATTCGCGATATCCACACCTGCATGCATGCAATGTCCACCACGAATTGGGTGCTTGCGAAATCCAAAATCAGATGTAAAGCGTCCTTCAGTGGGCATCACCTGAACTGCAGTATTTTGAGTAGATGAAGGAATATTCCAAGCAGAATGCCCCATACCCATTGAAAGCCCTGTCATAATAATTGCCAATAACTGTATCATTCTCTCCCCCTTGGTTAACTTGCGGGGGCTTATAGAGCAAGGGCCATGCCAGCCAACTGACTTTAAATGCGCCCTGAGAGCACATACTGGGGACTCCATTCCTTGGACTTCTGAGATTTCAGGTAAAGCAGGGGTATTTTGGGGTCAAAGCCCATCGTTTTTAGCCAAAATCACGGTATTTTTGGGATATAGTGCCTCTAAATAGGGTATTGGATCGATAGAATGCCCCTGAAACCGCAGTTCAAAGTGTAAATGCGAACCTGTCGCCACACCACTGGCCCCCATTCGCCCAATAATCGCCCCTGACCAGACATAATCCCCAGCTTTAAGCGATGTACTGGCCAGATGGGCATAACGGCTCTGCCAGCCATTTCCATGGTCAATTTCGACCATCAAACCATAGCCCCCCTGAAAACCGATGCGTCGAATCCGGCCAGCAGCGGCAGCGTAAATGAGACTGGCGTATTTGTTGGCAATATCAATGCCCTGATGCTGCCGATGAAACCTGAGAACAGGATGATACCGAACACCAAAGATGGATGTGATGATCCCTTCCGCAGGAAGGTGAGCCACAATTGTGGGATGGAGCTGTTGCACCGTTGCAGAATTGAACGGCGCCAGTGGACCAACTGTTAAGATTTGCAACAATACCGCAGCAATCAGATTCATGCACGCATACTCAGCAAGCATGATGCCAATTCAGTGTTCCAAAAATTGAAATCATTTCTGAATCATGAACAAACTGTTCTAGCTTCGGAACAGTTTTGAAAAAAACTGATCCAAAAAACCCATTCAAGTTACTTTACGATTGACGCTTCACAAAAAATTTACGTAGTGCAGCGACATGGCAACACTCATCATCAAACGTGATCGCATCCCCATTCTACGCTACCCACTCAATGGATCACCCATTCATATTGGCCGTGATGATGCGAGTGACATTATGTTATTGGGTGACGCTGTGTCGCGCCAACACGGCATCATCGCCCCAGAGAATGGGGCATATCGCTATACCAACTTGGGACGCAATGGCACCATACTCGCAGGTCGTAACATCCGGGATCATCGGCTGCAGGCAGGCGACATCTTGCGCATTGCGGATTGGGAGTTACAGTTTTTAACCACGGACACAGTACCCACAACCGAAACCATTGTCCAGAAGAGGACATCAAACAACCCTACACCATCACATACCCTTGTCGGTGACAGTGCTGCCATTAAAACACTGCGTGAACAAATCAGTCGCATTGCGCACACCGCTGCACCGGTTTGCATCACAGGTGAAACGGGCTCAGGTAAAGAAGTCGTCGCCCACGCCATCCATGCAGAAAGCACGCGGTCCCAAAAACCATTTGTGGCGGTCAATTGCGGCGCCATTCCTGCCAGCATGATTGAAAGCGAGTTATTTGGCTATGAGCGCGGTGCATTTACTGGCGCCGTTCGTGACCACCGCGGTTATTTTGAACAGGCCAATGGCGGCACCATTTTTCTGGATGAGATTGGTGAGTTACCACTGGAATTGCAAACGCGCTTCTTACGTGTATTGGAAACGGGGAGCTTTCGTCGCATTGGATCGCAGTCCAATGTGACTGCAGATTTTCGCATCATCTGCGCAACACATCGCAACTTGCAACAGGCCATTAAAGAAGGAACGTTCCGCGAAGATCTTTTCTTTCGGTTGTTTGTACTACCACTCAACTTGCCCCCGCTCCGCAATCGAACAGGCGACATCCCACTGTTGGTTGCGCATTTCTCTACACTCTTTGGGCGCACGTCTGTCAATTGGTCTGAAGAGGCCATGGCCAAATTGATTCACTACAGTTGGCCGGGTAATGTACGAGAACTAAAAAACACCGTTCAGCGCGCACTCGTCTTGGCAACACATCATACAATTGGTGAAAATGACATCTCACTACTCCAAAGCAATACCGCGGCACCATGCACAGGCAATATGGCAGATCATGAACGCGCAGTCATTATGAGCACATTGCAACAACACGGTGGCAATAAGACGCAAACCGCTGCCACATTGGGCATTTCACGCACCACGCTGATTGCTAAAATCAAACGTTATAATATTGAGTTATCTGAATCGTATTAGGAATAAACAGATGTTGCCCCTTGTTGCGCTTGCTGGGCGAGCAAGTTGTAATGATTATCGAACGGATTGCCATATGAGTTTGCGTCTGTTGACACAGTCCCAGCCGCCGACGCCAAGCTTCGTTCTGCAATATCGGGAATGTCGCCTTCATCAGGTGGTTCCATTGGGGAGCGCCTCACAGGACTTAATCCCCATACAGAATCCACAAACTTCTTCATTGCCTTGGCAATGCGCAACGCCATGTCCCCTTCCTTTTTGGCATGGAAGGATTCACGTAAAAATTCAACATAGGTGTCATGATCGTCTTGATTACCAAAGCGCGGGAAGTTATCACTTTCTGTGCTTGTGGGGTCAGGCTTAGTGGCGGCATCCGTCAGTGGCATTCCAGAATTTGGTTTGGCCTTTTGCTGCCGTTCGAGACGTCTGGCATCACCTGCAACATCCGGCACTTCCGCGGACTGGCGGGGTTTTGGAGATGCGCTATTTGGGGTACGTGAAGGTGCCATAATCTCTTTATAGTATCGGCAAAATTGTACCAGAAGTTGCGACTATTGCACCAAATTCAATGCAGAACCTGCCCAGAACCATTTAATTTGCTCTGGCGTCAAGGAATGGCGCGCTTTGAAGGATTCTTTATCCCCACTGGCATGGTGGAGTTCCACCGTGATGGTGCTGCCGGGCTTGAGCTGGTCCTTCAGATTAGGAATCGTCACACGATCCATTTCCTGGACCTTGTCGTAGTCTTTGGCGTTTTCAAACGTGAGCGGCAACACGCCCTGCTTCTTCAAATTGGTTTCATGAATACGGGCGAAGCTGCGCACAATCACCACACCAGCGCCCAAGTAACGCGGGCTCATTGCTGCATGTTCACGTGAAGACCCTTCGCCGTAATTTTCGTCGCCCACAACGGCCCAGAAGTGACCTTTGGATTTGTAGTGGCGCGCAATTTCAGAAATGGCTTTGCCCTTTTCACCTGAAAGCAAGTCGGTTGCCTTACCAGATTCATCGGTAAAGGCATTGAGTGCGGCCAAGAACATGTTGTCACTGATCTTGTCCAAATGACCACGGTATTTAAGCCACTTGCCCGCAGGAGAAATATGGTCGGTGGTGCACTTGCCCTTCACTTTCAAAAGTAGTGGCATGTTGATGTACTCTTTGTCGCTACGCTCTGCGAATGGCAACAAGAGTTGCAAGCGATCACTAGCGGAATCCACTTGGATATTCACAGCTGCGCTATCTGTTGCAGGCTCTTGATAGCCTTGACGCGCCAAAATGAACCCTTTGCTCGGCACTTCAGCAGCTGGCTTTGGTGCTTCCAATTTTACTTTGCGACCATCTTGGGTTTCAATTTCATCTTTTAATGGATTAAAACTCAAGCGACCTGCCAACCCCATCGCTACAACAATTTCGGGGCTCGCAATAAAAGCCATTGTGTCTGGGTTGCCATCGTTACGACGTGGGAAGTTGCGATTAAAGGACGTGATAATGGAATTCTTCTCACCCATCTTCACATCATCGCGTTTCCACTGACCAATGCATGGACCACAGGCGTTGGATAAAACCACGCCACCTACAGCTTCTAAAGCTTCGAGTTGGCCATCACGACGAATGGTTTCAAAAACAAGTTCGGAACCCGGCGACACCATGAATTGCGTTTGCATGGTGAGCCCCGCTTTTGTGGCCTGACGTGACACATCTGCAGACCGTTCAATATCTTCATAGGATGAATTGGTGCAGCTCCCAATGAGCGCTGCTGAAATTTTATCGTTGTATCCGTTCTTCTCGACATCTTCTTTTAGCTTGGAAATGGGACGCGCCAAATCAGGTGTGTGCGGACCCACCACATAGGGTTCTAACGTATCGAGATCAATTTCGACAACACGGTCAAAATACTTGCTGGGATTTTGTTCCACTTCGGGATCAGCAGTAATCAAATCCAAATTGGCATCCGCCACTTTGGTTAATGCCGCACGTTCTGTGGCATCCAAGTACAATGCCATGCGGGGGTCATAGGGGAAGATGGATGTCGTCGCACCGAGCTCTGCACCCATGTTGGTGATTGTTGCTTTACCGGTGCAGCTGATCGACTTGGTGCCGGGACCAAAATATTCAATAATGCAGTTGGTACCACCCTTGGTGGTGAGTTCACCGCAGACCTTCAGAATAATATCCTTCGGTGCCGTCCATCCGTTCATTTTTCCGGTCAGCTTCACACCGATCAACTTGGGGTGCAGCACTTCCCATGGCAGACCCACCATCACGTCGACCGCGTCGGCACCACCCACACCACAAGCCACCATACCCAAACCACCGGCATTTGGTGTGTGTGAATCGGTTCCGATAATCAAGCCACCCGGAAACGCATAATTTTCTAAAACTACTTGGTGAATAATGCCTGAGCCAGGTTTCCAAAATCCAATACCGAACTTGTTACAAGCGGAACTTAAGAAGTCATAGACTTCGCGATTTTCAGACAACGCATCACTCAAATCATGTTGCGCACCTTGATACGCACGAATCAAGTGATCGCAATGCACAGTCGATGGCACCGCCGTCGTTGGCTTTTGGGCTTGCATGAATTGCAGAATTGCCATTTGTGCGGTTGCATCCTGCATCACCACACGATCAGGGTGCAAAGCCAAAATAGCTTTACCAGGTGCCAACTCTTGATTTTCAGGATCATGTAAATGACCAAAGAGAACCTTTTCAGCCAACGTCAATGGACGATTCAGACGTTTGCGTACAACTGCCAAACGCTCACGTGCTTTCTTATAAATTGAGGACATCATCTCAGGGGTCGTATCAAGTTTGGACATTGTATTCTCCTTTTCTTACTGACCTATTCTGCCGAATGATCTTATGTGAGTAAAATAGATAAACATTAAGCATCTTATAAGCACCACTAATAAGTAGTTGCGTAATGAGCCGCGTCGATAGCGGGATTTTCAGCAGATGACAAGGGTTACGTTATCAGCACTTCGGCGTGCGATTTTCGATGGTATCACCAGGCTTAACACCATGCTTTCTGGCAAATCCCGCAGGCACTTCCAACACGAACCAATATGGAATGGGCGAGCTAATCAGCGTTTCATCCATCGGTCGGGCATCTTCATGAATATGCAAAACCACCATATTGTATCCCACGAAAAGCAAATCTAATGGCACATAGGTATTCTTCATCCAAAAGGACGCCGTACTGGCGTGCCCCATAACAAACCACATGCCCTGATTCGCGCCCAGCTTCTTGCGAAACATGAGCCCCTTTTGGTGCAACGTCGGCGTATTCGCCACTTCGGCCTTCACAATCGCATCACCTACTTTAAAAATAGCACGACTCTCATCACAAGCAGCCGCTGCGTGAGTACAGATCAAAAGAAATATAACGGTGAAAAGAACATGACCCTTCTTTAAACTCACTGCTCACCCTCTTTCGTTTTGGCACGCCGATCCCAGGGCAACAGTTTATTGGCACGATCCACCGCATGACGTCGCTTTTCCATAAACTTTAACTTTGCTGTAACTGCCTCATTATCTGGATACTGTGTACGAATTTCCCGTTCCAGCGCCACGGCATTCGGCAAATCATTAAGATCTTCGTAACACTGCGCCATTTGCAACTTGGCCATTGGCACCAAGGTACTTTTTGGAAACAGTTCGATGACTTTCTTATAATAGGTAATGGCTTGGCTCTCATTGCCTTCTAAAAAATACGTCTCGCCCATGTCGTACCATGACTGGGCCTGTATGTCGGCGGGTACGTCTTTGTCATTCAAGAGTGGCTGCAACTCCAAGCGTGCCTGTATAAAATTGTTCATCTTAAGATACATGGCCGCAATTTCATGCATAAATGAATATCGGTCTGGATTCTCGGGAAAATACTTCAAAAGATCGCTATACATCTCGATTACACGATCATACCGACTTTCTTGCCCATATAGCTCTGCTAGATGCTGCATCGCCAACGCAGCATCTGACGAAAGCGGCCACTTCTGTAAAACAACATTATACGTATCAACCGCATGGTCATTTTCTTTGAGATTATAAAAATAGAGGTCTCCAAGGTGCAAATACACCTTGGACAACTTGGGCTTCCCCGGAAACTTTTTGATAATGGATTGATAGGCCGAAAGCGCTGCATCAAAATTCTGAGCACCACGCAACGCATCCGCAGATTTTAATGCACGATCAATACGAGAAGAAGTACAGGCAGACACAACCAAGACACAGATAACGGGCCAAGCCAACCTCTTTAAGATACATGAGATCGCCATGTCGCTACACTCCTTGCGATAACATGTGAGCCACTTACTCCCCGCCTTCTTCTTCATTTTCGACAAGCTTGGCGAAAGAAACAACATGCTCGCCCTTCTCCAAATTGATCAAACGCACACCCTGAGTGTTACGACCGATAACCGAGATGTCCTTAGCATGCTGGCGAATTACTTTACCACCATTTGTGACCATCATGATGTCGTCGGTATCACCAGCAACCATTGTACCAACTACAGGACCGTTACGATCCGTTGTCTTGATGGTAATGATACCACTGCCACCACGCCCTTGGATGCGATACTCATCGGAGTCAGTGCGTTTTCCGTAGCCATTTTGTGTGACCGTGAGAATGTTGCATTTTTGCGAGACCGTTTCCATGCTCACCACTGCATCACCCTTGGAAAGTGTGATGCCGCGCACGCCGCGTGATGTACGACCAATGGGTCGCGCATCTTCTTCCTTAAAGCGAATTGCCTGACCTTCCTTGGTGGACAGCAGAATGTCTTGTTTACCATCTGTTAAACGCACAGAAACAATCGCGTCTTCAGCATCAAGCGTAATGCCAATGATACCACCCGCACGCGGGCGACTGTATTCCATAAGATCGGTCTTCTTCACGACACCGTTTTTGGTGCCCATGACAATAAACTGACCTTCCGCAAATTCACGAATCGGGAGAATGGCCGCAATAGAGTCTGTATTTGGCATGTTAATCAAATTGGTAATTGCTTTACCCTTTGCTGTACGACCAATTTGGGGGATTTCGTGCACCTTGAGCCAATAGACTTGACCCGATGCTGCAAACACCAACATGGTGCAGTGAGTGGTTGCAATAAAGAGATTGCTGACAAAGTCTTCTTCACCAGTCGACATACCCGTCTTGCCACGCCCACCGCGACGCTGCGCCCGATAGATGCTGATCGGATTGCGTTTAATATAACCATTATGGGAAATGGTGACAACCATGTCTTCTTCTTGAATTAAGTCTTCGACCGACATGTCTTCGGTTTGCTGCGCGATAATTTCTGTGCGACGTTCGTCCGCATATTTGCTGCGGATTTCTTTGAGTTCATCAACAATAATTTTGGTCACACGCTTTTCGCTCGCCAAAATATCTTTCAAATCTTTGATGGTTTCAAGAATGGCCTTGTATTCTTGAATGATCTTGTCGCGTTCCAAACCAGTCAAACGCTGCAGACGCATATCCAAAATGGCTTGCGCCTGAATTTCAGAGAGGCTGTACTTTTTAATCAAGCCCGTCTTGGCTTCTTCTGGGGACTTGCTCTTCTTAATAAGCGCTACAACATCGTCGATATTTTCGACCGCAATTTTTAAGCCTTCCAAAATGTGTGCGCGTTCTTCGGCTTTGCGAAGTTCATAGGCCGTTCGACGGATAACCACTTCACGACGGTGATCCACAAATCGTTCGAGCATTGACTTGAGCGGCAAGACTTTGGGCTGACCTGACACGATCGAGAGCATGATCACACCAAAGGATGACTGCATGGCGGTGTATTTATAGAGCTGATTCAAAATAACACCGGCAACAGTACCGCGTTTGAGCTCCACAACGATTCGCATTCCATCACGATCAGATTCGTCACGCAGGTCAGAAATACCTTCAATCTTTCCATCTTGCACCAAGTTGGCAATGTGCTCAATCAACTTGGCCTTATTTACCTGAAATGGAATTTCGGTAATCACGATACTTTCACGATCACCACGTGCAATGGTTTCAATCATGGCCTTGGCACGCATTTGGATAATGCCCTTGCCTGTTTCATAGGCCTTTTTAATTCCTTCGCGCCCGTTGATGCTAGCACCTGTTGGGAAATCAGGGCCTTTAATATGGCGCATGAGTTGTGCTGTTGTGATGTTGGGATCTTCCATGACCGCAATGGTGCCATCAATCACTTCACCCAGATTGTGTGGCGGAATCTTGGTGGCCATACCCACGGCAATACCATCCGAACCATTTACCAATAAGTTGGGAACACGTGTGGGGAGAACAACCGGTTCAACGGTCGAGTCATCAAAGTTGGGAGAAAAATCAACGGTGTCTTTATCAATATCAGCAAGCAATTCTTCAGCCAACTTGGTCAGTTTGGCTTCGGTATAACGATATGCAGCAGCAGAATCACCGTCAACGCTACCAAAGTTACCCTGTCCATCAATCAAGGGATAGCGCATGTTCCAAGGCTGCGCCATACGCACCAAAGTGTCGTACACAGCCATGTCACCATGCGGATGGTATTTCTTGAGCACTTCACCCACCACACCAGCGCACTTGGAGTAACGCTTGTTAGCGAGAAGTCCTTCTCTGAACATGGCGTATAATATGCGGCGGTGCACAGGTTTGAGTCCATCACGTACATCGGGCAACGCACGCCCCACAATGACGCTCATGGAGTAATCGAGATACGCACTGCGCATCTCGTCTTCAATATTAATTGGAATTACTTCTGCGGAAACAACCATGAATCCCCCGAATGCTGATGATTTATTGCTCTGCGCGTTATGAACACAAACACGTCTTGTGTCAACAAATGTGGCAAAAAATGCGGATGCCCGCAGATTTTTATTTGACAAGGGTTTGCGGGGAGAGTAAAAATTCTCTCATCTTAATCACGAAGGGGGGTGAATCAAATGACAAAAGCAGAACTCGTGAATTACATCGCGAAGGATTGCAAGTTGCCCAAGGCAACAGCAGAGAAGGTGCTTAACTCAACCATTAACAACGTGGCCAAATGTCTCCGTAAAAAGGACAAGATCACTTTGACTGGTTTCGGCACTTTCTATTGCGCCAAGCGCAAAGCCCGCAAGGGTCGCAATCCTCAAACAGGCGCCGAGATCAACATCAAAGCCGCCACTGTGCCGCGCTTCAAGCCCGGTAAACAGCTTAAGGATTGGGTTGCATAAATTGTTTTGAAATTGAAGCTTCAATCAAAAAATCCAAGTGCATCACCACTTGGATTTTTTGTTTTTAAGGGTGTCAAATTTTACACTATCCAGAATCCATTCCGTCGTAGTACACTCACGAGCTCACAATTCAAACTAACCCAGGGGGGTCTATGAATAAGAAATGCATTGCTGTACTCGCAGTTGCGGGGCTGTTCTTGGCGGTCAATACACATGCTGCCGATAAGATGGGAATGCGGGAAAAGATTCAAAATCCAATCAAGTGTACATTGGATTACAATACAAAGTCGTGGTCTGCACTCTATAAGAGTGGTCATGGCACAGGAACGGTTACATGCAACAATGGACAAACGGCTAAAGTTGACCTCCGCTATCATGGTGTTGGTGTTGAATTTGGTAAGGAAAAGACTGTAAATGGTACAGGAACATTCTCTGACTTGAAGAGTCTTGATCAAATCTATGGATCTTATGCCACTTCATCCGGAAGCGCTGCTGTTGCAGGCGCCGCCACCGGACAAGTGTTGACCAAAGATGGTATCTCACTTTCAATGGGTGGTACCGGCAAAGGCGTTGACCTAGGCTTTAACTTTGGTGACTTCAGCATCAAGCCAGTGAAGGAACAACCGGCTGTTGCGACAACACCAACACAAACACCCGTTCAAGCCACAGCACCCACAAAGACAACACCTATTAAGAAATAATCTAAGCATTTGAAGTAAGCATTAAAAGCCCCTGCAATTGCAGGGGCTTTTTTTGGCCTAAATTTGCATCCTTCTGTAATCGGAGTAGAATTAAGGTTGGGTCTATAACGACTAAGGGGGTGGGTTATGGGAGAGAATAAGATGTGTTGTCCGGTGTGCTGGGCGACCTGCATATTGGTCATTGTTGGTGCACTGAACTGGGGATTGGTCGGCTTTTTCGATTTCAATCTCGTTAGCTATATTTTTGGCGACGCCAGTATGGCCAGCCGTGCAGTCTATGGGCTAGTAGGCATTGCAGGCTTACTCAAGCTCTTCACATGTGTCAAAAAGTGTCCAGCGTGCTGTAAAGGAAAAGATGGCGACAAAGGCGGCACCTGCTGCGGGAACTAAATCATTCCACAAAATGCCCCTCAATATGAGGGGCATTTATGTCTCGACACTCTCAATCAGGATCGGTTAGACACCTCTGCCATGTCCAAGCCATGCACACTAAAGTCCTCTTCTAAAAACCAGCCGCACAGCGGCGATGAGGGGGAGGCTCCGTCCCGCATTGCGGGATCGGAGGGGGTGGCAAGTCGCGGCTCTGCCGAGACGCGCAGCAAAATTGAAAATTTTGCGGAGTCAAATAAACTAGCCCCCATAATTGATACCCATTGCCACATCGGATTTTCTGACTACGACGCAGACCGCGCCGAAGTCCTGCAACGCGCGTGGGATGCCGGCCTTGAATCCATCATCATGATTGGCGCAGGCCAAGGCATTGAAGGCAATCAAAAGACGGTGGATTTAACCGCATTGGATGAACGTCTTTTTGCCACAATTGGCGTTCACCCCCACGACGCTGAAAAACTCACTCCAGACGTCATTGCCGAATTTGAAAAATTGGCGAAGCATGACCGCGTGGTTGCCATTGGTGAAATTGGACTGGACTACCACTACGATCATGCGCCGCGAAACATCCAACAAGAAGCATTTCGCCGACAGTTGGAATTGGCGAGCCATGCGGGCCTGCCCGTTACGATTCACTCCCGCGATGCAGATGCCGACACCTACGCCATTCTGCGTGAGTTCTGGGAAGAAATCCCTGGCGGCGTCATGCACTGTTTTGGTGGCAATGTGGAAGCGGCTAAGGCCTGCTTTGACATGGGATTTTATATTTCGATTCCGGGAATCGTCACATTTAAAAAGGCAGAACAACTACAAGACGTCGTACGCGCCTGCCCCGTCGAAAAAATGCTGATTGAAACAGACGCACCCTACTTGGCACCCATCCCCTACCGCGGTAAACGCAACGAACCGTCATATGTAGCAGAAGTTGCCAAGGCAATTGCAGAGATCAAAGGACTTGCTTACGACGACGTTGCACGCATTACCACATTGAACGCCAAGCGCCTCTTTCGTCTACCCGGTGCGACAATGGAACCACAAATCGCATATGCCATTCGCGACAGTCTCTATTTGAACATCACCAACAAATGCACACTTGCATGTAAGTTTTGCCCTAAATTCAAAGACTGGGAAGTCAAAGGCTATTACCTGCGCCTTCCCAAAGAACCGGACTTGCAAGATATCCTTCGTGCCATGGGCGACACATCACCGTACAAAGAGGTGGTTTTCTGTGGCTATGGCGAACCTACTAAACGATTAGAGCTACTAAAGGCGATTGCAGGTGAATTGAAAAAACGGGGCATTAAGGTACGTCTCAACACAGACGGACTTGGGAACTTAACACACAACCGCAATATTTTGCCTGAACTCAAAGGGCTCATTGACGCCATGTCGGTCAGCTTGAATGCCGCCAACCCACAGGATTATGTAAAATGGTGTCCCAATAAATATGGAGAAGCCGCTTACCCTGCTGTGAAAGCATTCATAAAAGAAGCCACGCAATACATTCCAGAAGTCATCGCCTCGGTAGTCACCGTACCCGGTTTGGACGTCGACGAGTGCCGTAGCATTGTCGAAAATGAGCTCGGAGCACGCTTCCGCGACCGCCCTTTCAATGAGGTTGGATAATTTAAAGCAATTCTGGCGATTTTCTGAAAATTCGGCTAAAGGGCGCCGCCTATGAAAACATTACAAGACCAGCATAACGACACCGTTGCCAAGATTGCTACAGAAATTCAGGCACGTATCATCGACAATCAGCCTGTCCATATTGCCAAGGGCGGCGTTTCCCACTTTGTGCCACTTCCGGGCGATCGGCGCTTTAAAGGCATGCCCATTGATATTTCCACACTCAAAAATGTTCTGAGGGTTGACGTCAAAAGCCGTACCTGCACGGCAGAGCCAGGTGTCACATTCGCTGAACTCGTCAAAATAACCATGGCACACGGCTTGATTCCCGCAGTGGTTCCGGAACTAGAAGGCATTACGATTGGTGGCGCTGTTGCAGGTTGCTCTGTTGAATCCATGTCATACAAGTATGGTGGATTTCACGACACCTGCTTGGAATACGAAGTCATTACGGGTGAAGGTAAAATATTAAGATGTTCACGTGAACAAGACGCCCACGCATTTGAAATGATTCATGGATCCTATGGTACCCTGGGCGTGCTAACGCAACTAACGTTTAAATTATTGCCTGCCAAACCATTTGTCAAAATGGAGTATCGCAAGTTTGATAACTTTGAAGCGTTCCGCGCCGAGATGCGGGAGCGCTGCACCATTGGCGACTATGAATTTGTGGACGGCATCATTCACGACCGCAGCACATTCGTTATTTGCTTGGGCCGCTTTGTAGATCATGCGCCTTATATTAGTAATTACCGCTGGCTAAACATCTTCTACAAAAGCACGGCAGAGTTAAAAGAAGATTACCTAACCACATTTGACTACTGTTTCCGTTACGATACCGAGTGTCACTGGATCACCAAGACCATTCCCATGCTAGAAACAAAACCCGCACGTTTTGCCCTTGGAAAATTCATTTTGGGTTCTACCAATATCATTAAATGGTCCAAGCGCATTGAGCAGATCCTTAAATTCAAAAAACGCCCGGATGTCGTGGTAGACGTATTCATCCCCGAAAAGCGCTTTGGTGATTTTTACAATTGGTACGAAAGTGAATTTGACTTCTTCCCACTGTGGGTCATCCCCTATCGTATGCCCAAAATTTATGGTTGGATCTCGGATGAACATGCCAGCAACATGGGCGATGCCTTATTCATTGATTGCGCCGTCTATGGCAAACCCAATGCACACCCCACAATTGACTACTCCGAAATTCTGGAAAGGAAGACCACTGAGTTTGGTGGGATCAAAACACTTATCTCCCGCAACCACTACACCAAAGATGAATTTTGGAAGATCTATCACCAGAAGAACTACAACAAAGCCAAATTGCAACTGGATCCCAAAGGCGTCTTCCCACAACTGTACGACAAATTCCTGCGCCCTTAATTCAGCACACCATATAATTGGTTTTATGTTTAATTTATGCGGTGGGCATTGCATCCAGGATTTTTTGGAGCTTGTTACACCAGAGGTTTTCATTGTGCTCTTGGGCACACCGAAGTGCAGTCTCAATGAATGTGCGACAAAGATTTTGATCCCATCCTTTTCGCGCCACTTCTTCGACAAGGCGAAAATTGATATTATCTGTCGTTACAAACCCTTGAAATTGCTCAACAATTGAGTCGCGCAAGCAGTCGCACGCCTTGGCCTTTTTGCCCTGTTTGGCATAGGCCAAACCCATAATGGTACGTGCTTGGTGCACCATCGCGCGATTGTTGGGGATAATTTCCAAGACCTTCTTGGCTTTCTTAATTGCAGTATCAAATTCATGAAATTGATCGATCATGAGACGTGCAGAAATCAATTTCAATGCAGGATCTGTGGGAATTAATTTTTCAGCACGGTCATAATGCCGCCACGCTTCTTTAAATTTTCCCTGCATCTTGGCTGCCACACCCATGGCAGAATGATACAACCCTAGCGCCACAGGATCTTCGGTCTGGCTCATGTGATAACCCAACAACTTTTCGGCCTCATCAAATTGCTTAGACGCCATGGATTCAAATGCCGTCCGGCAAATATCTTGTGGCAGTAAATTGTCTTCGAGTTTATCCATTAACGAGCACGTCCTTCATTTCATCGTGGATATGCGTATTGGTTGCTAAAATTTCGGTGCCATAAACATCAAATTTGGACCCATCAAATGACGTTACCGTTCCACCCGCCTCTTTCAAAATCAAGCTACCCGCAGCAATATCCCAGGGCTTCAAATACAGTTCCCAAAATCCCTCGTAACGACCACACGCGACATAGCATAAATCTACACCCGCCACGCCATCACGGCGCACCGCATGCGACTTAAGCATAAAGTTGCAGAAGTGATTCAGGTTATTCATGCGCTCGCCTTCTTGAATATTATAAGCAAAGCCAGTTACCAAAAGTGCATTCTGCAGGGACTTACTAGGGGAAACTTTAATGGGTTTACCATTACAAAAAGCGCCCTTCCCCTTTTCTGCCGTAAACATTTCACCGCGGTTGGGTTCATAGATCACACCCATCACAATTTCTCCGCGATATTCCAACGCAATACAGACGCAGAATAATGGATAGCCGTGAGCAAAATTGGTGGTCCCATCCAATGGATCAATAATCCATTTATACTCGGCGTTACTGTTCGTATTGCTACCCTCTTCGGCCAACACATCGTAGTCCGGAAATTGTTCGCGCAAATAATCGACAATTAATTTTTCACAGTATTTATCAACTTCGGTAACAAGGTTGATAACCCCCTTATGTTCCACTTTAAAATCGGTATGAAGGCGAGAGATTTGATAGTCACCGGCTTTACGAGCAATATGGATTGCAGCATCGATTGGTTTCATAGATAAACCGTATCACACCGTCTGGCCAAGAGTCAACGCGTGGACGCTGGCTGCACCGGATTTTTTAAGTATTTGGGCCAATGCATTCAATGTGGCACCGGTTGTAATTACATCATCAACCAGCAAGATACGGCGGTCTTTAATTTGCGCGATTGCTGTATGTAAAACCGTAAACTGACTTTTCACATTTTCCCACCGTGCTTTGGCATCTAGCCCCACTTGATTCATATCCGCGTGCATACGACCAACAACGTCATCTGCAAGAGAAACATCCAGAGCCTTTGCAAGTTGCCGCGCCAAAAGTGCACTTTGATTATAGCGGCGCTCACGCAAGCGCTTACGGCTTAATGGAACAGGAATCACAAGATCAGGAACAGGCAGTCCGCGCGCAAATGGCAGCATCACCGCCGCACAGCTTTTTGCTAGAAATGGCTGCTTATTGTATTTGAACTCATGAATCGCAGAACGCAGCGACCCCTGAAACAATGCCGCCGCATGAATACTGTCACAATGGATTGGTACACGCGTACTACGCCACATTCCAGGACTCCACTGAATGGCGTGAAAACATTTCGGACATATCATGCTATCTGCATGCGCATGAGACGTGTCCCGGCACCACGGACAACGATATGGAAAGAAAAAATCGAGCGCTATCTTGATGTAGCGATAAGAGAGCATCCCGTCATCTCCGGGGGTTGGGGTAAGCGCATCATTTCCAATAAGGTGGGTGCCAAATCGCTCAACTTGCCACCACTGCGCAATGAAACGTCCGACACGTCATTGGCCACATAAATACATGGTACTAAATTTGTGGTATGCGAGGTATGCACACTGCCATCGGGATTCTGCATCTGCTCACAGTTGCCATGGTCTGCAGTAATGATCATACCGCCACCCTGCGCCAAAACAGCATCCACAATCTTCCCCACACAGGCATCCACTGTTTCCACAGCCTTAACGGCTGCCGAAATAACGCCGGTATGCCCCACCATGTCGGGGTTCGCAAAATTCAAAATGATGGCATCGTACTTTTGTGTCGCAATGCGATCCAGAACGGCATTCGTCACTTCACGCGCACTCATCTCAGGCTTGTGATCGTATGTCGGCACATCTTTGGGGGATTGAATCAAACAGCGGTCTTCACCGGGATAGGGATGTTCTTCACCGCCATTAAAAAAGAAAGTGACGTGCGCATATTTTTCAGTTTCCGCAATGCGCAGCTGAGTGCGATTGTGTTTGCTCACCCATTCCCCAAAGTTATCCTGCAATGACTGTGGCGCATACACCACTGGCAAATCAAATTCTTGGTCATATCGGGTGAGACAGATGAATTGTGCAAGCTTCGGGATTTTTTTGCGAACAAAGCCATCAAAAGCAGGATCAGTTAAAGCGCGTGTGATTTGGCGCGCACGATCACCTCGAAAATTAAAGAATACAACAACATCACCATCATTAATGGTGGCTACTGGCGCCCCATCAGTTTCAATGACCGTTGGGATAATAAATTCATCGGTCTCACCGGCGGCATAGGCTTCTGCCACTGCAGCCTTGGCGGACGCGGCTTTGCGACCCTCCCCCAAAACCATCGCATTGTAAGCCTTTTCCGTACGGTCCCAACGTTTGTCACGATCCATGGCATAGTAGCGGCCCGATACCGTTGCAATTTTCCAATTGGGATACACGCAACACTTGCCACAAAATTGCTCTAAATATTTTTCAGCACCATGTGGTGACGTATCGCGACCATCGGTAAAGCAGTGCACAGCCACATTCAAAACTTCTTGCCGCTTGGTCATTTCCAATAGTGCCTGCAAGTGGACAATGTGACTATGCACACCACCATCAGAGAAGAGCCCCATCAAATGTAGACAACCACCGGTTGCTTTTACCGTTTCACATGCCGACAATAATGTTGGATTTTTGTAGAACTCACCGGACTTAATGGATTCATTAATACGCGTGAGATCTTGATACACTACACGACCCGCACCAATATTCATGTGCCCCACTTCGGAATTGCCCATAACATTATCAGGCAATCCTACCGCCAACCCTGTTGTATTCACAAGGGTATGCGGATATTGCTTCCATAATCGATCAAAGTTAGGTGTCTTGGCCTCCAAAACCGCATTTGCCGTCTTATCTTCGCGCCATCCCCAGCCATCCAGAACCATCAAAACCACAGGTTTCATCGCATAGTCCCCTTTCAACTGGGGTAAATCAAGACTGCTCCTTTTGCACAAGATAAAAGAGGGGTGCAAAGACTGCACCCCTCAATTGATCTAACAGTTACAACTCTCTAAATTTATCGAGCTGGAGCACATCCCTTTGGAAAAATATTGATTTCAACTTTGTTACCATTACCCACACCTCTATTGTCATTCCCCTCCTTTGTTTCTTTTGGCTCTGGGCTCTCTTTTGGTGCGGGCTCTTTTGGTTCAGTTGCCACCGCAAGCATTTGTGCGCCAATCACAATACCACCACCGCCAGCAGTGGATCCCCCCTCACCCACTGATGCTTTGCCAATCACAACTCCCCCATCACTAGCAGAATACTTCCATAATCCTGACATTAGACGACTATTCTCATATTTCTCTTCAAATTTAATAGGAAACGTTGGCCAATCTTCGTTGGGCTTGCATTCACAACTTTTTGCATCAATACGTGTTCCAGATGGACAAACCAAATCACATTCATTTCCGAAGCCGATTCCATGCTTATGACTGATATTCATTTTACCCCCTGTAGTATGTCCCAATGGGACAATTTGTTTATTGATAAATCACTTCTGATTGGTCTGCAGCTCAATCAGCAACCCAACATTAAGCAATTGCTGTGCCAACTATCGGATCAAAACCAAAACAAACAATAGTGTTGAATATTCAATAGATAAACAGATGAATCCGACGACAATTAATTTAGTTTGCACTGAGTGTTCAGACTTCCGGACAGAATTACAGAAAATGGAACACGCTTCTCCCTTGATAAACTAAAAAAATAGTCGCATAAGCGACCCATGATCTTCAAAAAACATCGCCCACCTGCTGGCGCAATACCTGGAACACTTGCCATATCTGAAATTGCTCAACCGACACGTATCCATATCATGCAATTTAATGATGCAAGCCTCATCGAACAAGAGGTAACCGTCAGCGACGTTCCCAAATTCCTGTCGGACAAAACCATTACATGGATTGACGTACACGGATTAAAGGATGAGTCCGTGTTAAGACAATTGGCTGATCAGTTTTCAATTCACCCGCTTGCCTTAGAAGACGTCGTCCATACACCACAGCGCCCCAAAACTGAAACTTACGACAATCACCTATTTGTTATCACCCGCATGATCTTCATGAACGGTGCCCCTACAGCTAGCACAGAACAACTCAGTGTCTTTATTGGCCAAAACTACGTTCTGAGCTTTCAAGGTCACTCTACAGGCACGCTAAATCCTGTCCGCGACCGCATTCAAACAGGCAAAGGCTCCATCCGCAAAGCGGGAGCAGATTATGTTGGATATGCCATATTAGATACGGTGATCGACAAGTACTACCCAGTCCTTGAACAATATGGCGAGCAACTCGAGTCCACAGAGCGTCAGACAATTGAAAACCCAACCAATAAAACATTGCAGCAAATTTATCGTATTAAACGCGAGTTACTCGACGTACGACGATCCGTCTGGCCTCAGCGCGATGTCATGAGCAGCCTCATTCGTGAAGAAACACCATTTATTAGCCGATCAGTTAAGGTCTACCTTCGTGACTGTTACGATCACATTATTCAGCTGATGGATGTCGTGGATACTTACCGTGAAATGTCCAGCAACCTGATGGACATTTACCTGACCACACTGTCCAACAAAACTAACGAAGTCATGAAGGTACTTACCATTATGGCCAGTATTTTTATTCCACTCACATTTATTGTGGGCATCTATGGAATGAATTTTGAGTATATGCCTGAGCTCACTTGGAAGTGGGGATACCCAGCAGTTTGGGCTGTAATGCTGACAGTAGCAGGGCTTTTACTACACAACTTTAAGCATCGGGGGTGGCTCGTGCGCGACTCAAAACCTCCCAAGTCTGGCCCATCAACTCGCTCAACCCAACGTGGGTTGCCGCCGAAATCTCAGTAACCACACATCCACGCTTTTGAAGCTCGGCGCGCACTGCGGGCGCCTTCTCTTGGACATCAGGCAGATCCATCTTGGTTAACACCACAATTTCAGGGCGTTTAGCAATTTCAGGACTATATTCAGCCAGCTCTTTGTGAATCATTTCATAGTTGTGAATGGGGTCTGGATTGGCTGGATCAACAATATCTAAAAGATGCAACAGCACGCGTGTACGCTCCACATGTTTTAAAAACTGGATTCCCAAACCATGTCCTTCGTGTGCACCTTCAATGAGACCCGGTATATCAGCAACCGTAAATGCCTGCCCCTCACCCAAACTCACAACACCTAACTGCGGTACAAGTGTTGTAAATGGATAATCCGCAATCTTGGGACGTGCGCGGGAGATCACACTAATCAGTGTCGACTTTCCGGCGTTAGGCAATCCAATCAATCCAACATCTGCTAGCAACTTAAGCTCCAAGCGAAGAATGCGATGTTCGCCTTCTGTCCCTTCTTCAAATTCACGGGGTGCTTGGTGTGTGGATGTAGCAAAGCAGGAGTTTCCACGCCCTCCCTTACCCCCCTTGGCTAAAACGTACTCTTGATTGGGTTGGTTTAAATCAACAATCAATTCGCCAGTTTCATCATCAAAAACCATGGTTCCCACCGGCAAACGTAAAACCACATCTTCACCATACGCACCAAATTGATTGGCACCGCGGCCATTCTCCCCGCGACCCGCACGATACTGCTTCTGGGATCGCATATCCATGAGCGTTCCCAAACCCGTGTCGGTGCGCGCAAGGATATTACCCCCATTACCCCCATTGCCACCATCAGGGCCGCCTCTCGGGATAAATTTTTCGCGACGGAAGCTGCAGGCTCCGTTGCCACCATCACCTGCCCAGACTTCGATTTTAGCTTCATCAATGAATTTCATAAGCACCAATAAAAAAGCCCCCGCGCTTGCGGGGGCTTTTGAGAATTTCTAGTTAAATTTACTGAGCAGCCGCTATAACAACCGCGTATGTGCGATTCTTGCGTTTTTTGTAGTTCACAATTCCAGGAACTTTAGCAAACAATGTGAAATCGCGACCCATACCCACGTTATCACCTGGGAAAATTTTGGTGCCACATTGGCGGAACAGGATGTCGCCACCCTTTACCACTTCACCACCAAAACACTTCATACCACGGCGTTGACCGTGACTGTCGCGTCCGTTTCGAGTTGAACCAGCTGCTTTCTTATGTGCCATGACGAACTCCGTTTACGTTAAGCTTTGATATCTTCCACTTTAAGTGAGGTGTAGGATTGACGATGCCCACGCTTCTTTTGGTACCCTTTGCGACGCTTCTTTTTGAAAACGATAATCTTAGCGGCGCGATCTTGCTCTGTGATGGTGCATATGACGCTAGCACCAGACAAAGTAGGCTTACCCACTTTGATGTCGCCTTCGCCGCCCACACACAGCACTTGATCGAGAGTGATTTTATCACCCACGTTGCCTTCGAGCTTTTCCACTTTTAGAATGGAACCCTTCTCAACATTGTATTGTTTGCCACCTGTGGCAATGACTGCGTACATAAAACCCTCTCATTTCGGTTAAATCTTGAAGAGCGGGGGCAATTAGTGAATTTCCTCATTGCTGTCAATGGATTATCGACCTCACAACCCCAACACCCCCGCACCCCAGGTGTCCCACACCGGAGGCGTATATCATTTTCCATTTAAAATCAATTAGTTATGGCTTTTCAAGGACCTCGTATTGCTCCAAATGATACTCTTGCTGCGCCTTCACCATAATGCGGCGTTTAAGCCCCTTTTCGAGCATCTCTAAAAAGGATCGTTCTTCGTCAATCATGAGGTTGGTAATTGTAGGGTGGGCAAACACATGGATATTACGTCCCTTAAAGTGACGCGCCTCACGTTGAATCTCTCGGAAAATTTCATACACCAACGTCTGAGGACTTTTCAGATAGCCCTTACCTTCACAGTATGGACATGGATCTGTAAGAATACGTTGAATTTCTTCGCGCGTGCGTTTGCGTGTCATTTCCACCAAACCCAACTCTGAAATTTTAGTGATGTTGGTTTTGGCGCGATCTGTTTTGAGGGCCTCTTTCAATGCATTATATACTTTGGTGCGATCACTTTGCCGCTCCATATCAATGAAATCCAAAATGATAATGCCACCAATGTTACGTAGACGTAGCTGATAAACAATTTCCTTAACGGCTTCGAGATTGGTCTTGAGGATCGTATCTTCGACGTTGCGCTTACCCACAAATCGACCCGTGTTAACGTCTACAGCTGTGAGCGCTTCGGTGCGTTCAATAATAATGTAACCACCGGATTTAAGCCATACTTTGCGACCCAAAGCACGTGTGACTTCCACTTCGATACCATACTTATCAAATAGCGGTTCAGCACTGTCATACAACTCCACCGACTGTTTCATTTCCGGCATGAAGGTATGCACAAAAGTTTGAATGCGTTCATGCTCTGGTTTGGAATCAATGACCAAGCGATCAATGTCTGCGGTGAATAGATCACGTACAACACGGAGTGTCACATCGAGTTCGGAATGTGCCATCATGGGCGATTTACCCTTAGATGCGCGCGATTCAATTTCAGTCCATGTCTTAGTTAGATATTGAATATCCGCGACCAGATCTTCTTCACTCACCCCTTCACTCGCAGTGCGTACAATAATGCCCGCGCCTTCGGGGCGATGCTTTATAATAATTTCCTTAAGGCGGCGACGCTCTTTGTCATCACCAATGCGACGGGAAACCCCAATGTGATTGATTGTGGGCATGAATACCAAGTAGCGGCCAGGCAAGGAGCAGTAAGACGTGAGACGCGCGCCTTTGGTGCCCATGGGTTCTTTGGTCACTTGAACGATGATTTCTTTGCCTTCTTTTAAGAGGTCTTGAATCTTGGTATTGCGTGGGACGGGGCGTTTGCGGCGGCGTTTTTTGCCCGCCTTTGGCGCCCCTTCATCGTCTTCTGCAGTTTCACTATCGGTATCCGCTTCTAAAGCCGCTTCACCGGTATCATCATCGCTATCACTATCGCTATCGGATAGCCCAGGGATCTTAAATTCGCCAGTGGCCACCAGCTCAGGTGGCAACGCATCAGAGGCATGGATAAAGGCTGTGCGATCCAATCCAATTTCCACGAAGGCTGCCTGCATACCCGGCAGCACACGCACCACTTTACCTTTATAGATGTTCCCCACAATGCCCGACTCGCTGGCGCGCTCAACATACAACTCCGTCACCGCGCCATTTTCAAGGCGTGCAATTCGGGTTTCACCGGGGGTTACGTTTACAACCAATTCATTCGTCATAGTAGGGGCTCGCGTCGCCCCCTCCACCGGCAAAGCCGTTGGAGCCTCCCCCTCACCGCCGCACGTGCGGCTAATGATATTAGTGTAGTTAGGGTGGGCAACTTAAGCAGAGCCTTTATAGAAGGGGGAAGCGAATGGCAACCAAAATGGCTTATCATCCCACCCGTTTAGCGAACCCATTCCCACGCAAGCGTGTCAACTGCCGTCAGTTGCAGCAGAGGTTTGCCACCACGGGCCACCTCAATCACGCCAGCGCCGACCTTGGTGTTGTGACACGTGCGCGTGTCACCCTGCGGCGTCGGGTAAATAACGGTAGCCATGTCCGCGTAACCCAATCGAAACTGGCCAGCGATGACCAAATCATGATGGGAAAACGTCCAGTTCCAGTGTGTGTCGGTCAATTCATGTTGGGTGCAATGCAGTGTCGAAATACCGTTGGCCAGATACTGAAATTGCTGACTCTGAAAGCAGAGCACTGTGCGATTGCCACTTGTCAGGATTTCAAATGCAGCAGTGTGGTCTTCTTGAAAACAATTACCATGTGCCCATGCCCATTCCCGAGAGGTACGCCACCCCCACAGATGACCTTGCTGTGCAGGCCAATGGGTCATTGGCCACTCTCCCCCATCAAACTGAATGTATCCACTTATTCGACCATTCCAATGGAGTGATTCATATTTGGTGGGGACAGGCAACGCGTACATCCATGACGGCATTAGACGCAGCGATTTTCCAGGATCGTCCCAGTGAAAATCAGTGTGCACTGTTTCAAGCACGCGCGGCTCGGTCCAAGATGGATCTGTCAGCACGGCCCAATGGCGAATCGATTTTCCAGTGCGCTGCTCGCGCAGCCAAAACGCGCGTTTGGTAATTGGATCGTTGGCTTTGATATAAGTTGCATCGAAGTGTGAAAAAATCCCCATGCGGAGTCTTTACTGTGGCGGCAAAATCTTTGCAACGAGATCGTACGTGTGGGCCTCGGTGATTTCCACATTGGCAAACATCCCAGGCTTAAGCTCAACACCGGAATCATCGTTAATGTAGGTCACACCGTCGATTTCGGGCCCCTGCGATTCAATACGCGCCTGCCAGAGAAGGTCTGTCTCTTCTGAAGGCCCTTCGATCAATGCGCGGTAAGTCTTGCCCACTTTTTCGGCGTTCTTGCGTGCCGCAACTTTGGACTGGGCTGCCATAATGGCTGCGTGGCGTTCTTGCTTCACATCATCAGGAACTTGGCCTTCCATTTTTGCGGCTTCTGTTCCGTCTTCTACTGAATAGGCAAAACAACCCACATGATCAAAGTGCCCTTCTTCTACAAACTTGAGCAATTTCATAAACTGCGCATCGGTTTCGCCTGGGAAACCGGCAATTAATGTGGTGCGTAGTGTGATGTCCGGAACTGCAGTGCGCAATTTTTCAATCACTCGCGGAATGTGGCGCACTGTTGCGGCACGACGCATGGATTTCAAAACATCTTCATCGACATGCTGGATGGGCATGTCGACATATTTGCAGAGTGCAGGATGTGTGCGGTAGAGCTCCACTAATTCATCGGTGAACGTATGTGGGAATGTATAGAACAAGCGCACCCATTTATCGCCATCCAAGTCTGCCATGGCTTTCATGAGTGAAGCCAGATTCAGTGCTGGTTGCAGGTCAGTGCCATATGCAGTGGAGTCTTGCGCAATCAAATTGATTTCCTTGGTGCCCATGCCAATGTAGCGCTTGGCCTCTTCCAAAATGGAATCGAGAGGTCGCGACCGATGAGGACCACGCAACTGCGGAATGATGCAAAATGCACACTTGTGGTGGCAGCCTTCTGAAATTTTCAAATAGACACTATGCGTTGCCGTAGTGAGAACACGCGGCGTGTGGTCATCGTACAAATACGTGGGCGTTTGCGAAATGAGCTCACCCTTCACATTTTTGGTTTGCATAACACCGCTGGTCATTTTGAGCAGTTCGACAATTTTGGGGAATTCACCCGTGCCCACCCACAAGTCCACTTCTGGAATTTCAACCGCCAATTCTTCACGGTACCGCTGCGATAAACAACCTGCGACAACCAACTTTTCGCACGCACCTGCTTCTTTGTATTGCGCCATTTCCAAAATGGAATCGACAGATTCTTGTTTGGCCGAATCAATGAACGCGCAGGTGTTGACGACCAAGACATTGGCGGTTTCGGGATCTTTGACAATCCGATACCCCGCCTTTTGCATGAGGCCCATCATCACTTCGCTGTCTACTTGGTTGCGTGCACAACCTAGGCTTACAAATCCGACGGTTTTCATGTCGCCTCAGTTTCCACAGCACTTTTTAAATTTCTTACCACTACCACAGCTGCATGGATCGTTTCGCCCTGGTGTTGGCGTCTCTTTACGCACTGTCACTCCAGGAGTTTTGCCTTCAACAAAGTACCAATTATCACCACGACGGCGGAAAAAGCCGATTTCATGATGTTCGTGATCTTCACCTTCAACGCGAAAGCGCGCAATAAACTCCACTTTGCCTTGGCTATCTGCAACGCCGCCCTTTTCAGTTTTCACGACTTCTAGGCCCAACCATTTGGATGACTTGGCCCACTCACGCGCCGAATCAGCATCGAAGGGTTCCTTATTATTGGGATCATTGGTACGCGCCACGAAATCAATATCACACTGCGTGTATGCAGTGTAACGTGCGCGCATCAATGCTTCAGCGGTTGGAGGATTTGCCGTACCCTTCAAATATCGTCCACAACAGTCATCTAATTTTTGTGCAGACCCACATGCGCAATTTGCCATAAATGCTCCCTTTATCTATAGAAGTTGTTATCGGTTGATCCCAAAAAAAGTTGCGTCTTACCAATCAATTGCCTGCAAACTGGTGTTGGGGACAATTTGACTCACCAGTCGCAGTAACGCATTATGCTTATTTTCCTGAAATTCTTTCTTGGAGATATAAGCCTTCACACGTCCAAGATTTGTATTCTTGATAAACTCCACTTCAGCAAGTCGAACATATCGAAGTGAAACATCCACCACACCTCGAGTTCCAAAATCACCATACAGATCAACACCTTGAAACTTATACACCTTCAAATTTCCATCACGCGATTCCTTCATTTTGAATGAAAATTGCGGCTCAAACACCAACTCTTTGGCATATTGGCAATAGCCATCATCCCAACTCTTAAAGCCTTTGCCTTGATTGAGTGGAAACTGCACCGCCTTATCAAACGACACTGTGTATTGGGGAATGGAGTCCGTTGAAACAAGATAAATTTTGGTAATATGTGCTGGGAATGCAGGATCCTGAAACACCTTTGCGGTAACCAAAATCTTACGTGCACTTGTGACATCAAACTGAACACCCATACCAATATCGGCCAAACTATTCTCGGCAATCACATTCAACAACCGATAAAACTGCTGCAATTTGGAATTCACGTGAGATGTATCAAATATTTGCTGCAACACTGGACGTAATGTTTCCGCCTTAAGCATTTTGATTCTTGATGATGTTGTGAGGGCATTAAGATCTTGAATCAGTTGATCAATATTCACTGGCGCAGGCGTTGTAACTGCTTGTGTTGGTTTGATATTACACTCCGGTGGCGGAAGCATGTCTTTACCTACAGCCGACACTGCCCATAACATAACCAGTCCAACCCACCTCTTTTTCACCATCACTTTTGACCTCCAAAACCCATAACCCATTAATTTTAAAAAGAAAGAACCCTAGGCGAAATGTACCGGGTACACAAAGTTAGTAAATGTAGCAGCGTACAATCCATTCCATAAACAAGTTGGAGAGTGCATGAAATAAGATGGGAGCAATGAGGCCATCAGTGCGTTCGCGCAAATAACCAAAGACAAGCGATGGAAAGAAAATAGCAAAATGCCACCATTGAAATTGAATCAAACTATGAGCCGCTGCAAAGATAATACACGTTAGTATCCAACCCCACCCCAATCGTGCACCAAAAATTGACCACCGTGGCTTAAAGATCTGTTGGAACCGCGTTTGCATATATCCCCGAAAAAATGTTTCTTCCGGTAATGCGACCACGATCAATTGTGTCAGAATCAGATTCCAAGATGGCAACATCGCAAATTTGAATGGATTGCCACCCCAGTAGAGCTGCGCCCAGAGATGTACCAAAAATGTATAAGGCACAAATATAATAATTGCCCACAGCAAAAAGAACCCCAGTGATCGCAAAACATGTAGGGGTGAGGTTTCAATAAAGACAAGCTGGTTGCGGTGCTTGCGCGTTATCGCCAAGGGGACATAAAGCAATACTGCTGCAAAAATAAGACTACGGTATTGAAATAAAATGGAAAACGACTGAAGCCGCTCAATCATGTGGCCAAATGCCACAACAACTGCTGTGACCAAAAGAACTTGTATCATGCGACTGGATACCGTTTTTGACACCAGCGATACACCAACACGCCCGCCACAAAGAAACCAATCATTACGACTTGACCTGTGGAGACCAAGCCGTTGAAATACATGCCACGATCTTCATCACCCCGCAAAAACTCAATAAGAAAACGTGATAAACCATAATACATCAAAAATATGGCCACCATCTGTCCATGAAATGTTTGATAGCGGTGGCGCCACTGCATGAAGAAGAACAAGACAATTGCACTAATTTGAAAATAGATTTGTGAGGCATGAAGCGGAATATTGGGATAAAAATGATATGCTGTTGAATTGGGATCCGTAAACGTCAGGTGTATAAAAAAGTCCGTCGGCCGGCCATAGCAACAACCCGCCAGTAGACATCCCAAACGAACAAAGAAGAGAATAAATGGCACGACTCTCGCCATGATATCCAAGTATGGCAACATCGGCTGTTTGCGCCACTTGAAGTAGAGAATCCAACCTCCAATGGTCGCAATAAATGCCCCTAGGGAAACAAAACCACCCTGCCAGAAGTAAAACACACGCACAAACAACGATGGATCCCAGGGCCAAATGCCATAGTAATCAGGCGCTTCAACCAAGACGTGAAAAATGCGCGCACCCAACATTGATGCAACCACGGCAATAATGGCCATGTCCAAAACAACCACTTCAGAACGACCATCTTGTCGCGCAAATCGAACAGCAAAATAAGTGGCTACCAATGTCGCCACCATAATCATAAAGAAGAATGCGGGAACACCCGCAATACCGAGCGACGAAAACCAGCCTTTAAACAATATCGGCATCATGCGTTGTTCCTCCCCTCAAAAAATATCATATGAATAACAATTAAGACCATTGCAATTGTGATCGCACTATCTGCCACATTAAATGATGGCCACTCCCATTTAAATCCAATGTGCCAACCCAAGACATTCCAATTAGCAACCGCATCACGCCAATGAAAAGACAAGAAATCCACAACATTCCCAAAGCGAATGCGGTCAACTAAGTTACCCACTAAGCCACCAAACACCAAAGCAATGACCCAGGACATCAGTGTAACATAATTGGGAAGTTTGCGTAAAATACTGATGAGTACTACCACCGCTATCAGGGCAACGACATAAAAGAAGGGTTCGCGCAATGGGCTGTCTGAATTGGCAAACATCCCAAAAGCAGCGCCCGTATTGCGAATGTGAACAATATCAAAGAATCCTGGAATCACAGGTACGGTGCTATACAGCGGCACATACGTTAGAATGAGCCACTTGGTAAGTTGATCCAACGCAATAATGACAGCACTGACAATGATAACCAATTTGTATTTGGATGGCATGATACTTATTCCCCCAAGGTGATTGCAGCGCCCTGAAGGGCCTCGCAATGACAGCCTTACCCCACAACCTCGATACAACGCGTACATAATGTAGGTGCGTTGCCATGCTGCCCCACACCGGATGCACGCCGCCAACACCGCTCGCACTTTTCGCGGTCAGAACGCGTCACCGCAATTTGGATACTGGGATTGCGCGTAAATGCCCCCACATATTTTCCCTCAGCAGGACCAAATTCAACTTCAGATACCAACAACAAATCAGCCAGTTCATCTCCAAAGCGCTCTAAGAATCCCTTAAGATCACCATCTGCAGAGACTGTAATTTTAGCATCCAATGAATTACCAATTTCTTTGTCCTTACGCGCAGGTTCAATCACGGCAGTCACGTCCGATCGAAACTCACGCAACCGTTCCCAACGCTCAATTTCAGTAGGATTAATATCACCCAAAGTTGTTTCAGTTGTTGGCATTGGTGCCAGGAATACAGATTCCTGGCGGCCTGTGTAAGTCGGCGAAAATTGCCAAATTTCTTCTGCTGTAAAAGAAAGAATCGGCGCAATCAAACGTGCGACAGTCTCTAAAATAATCCACATGGCGGACTGCGCTGAACGCCGAAGTTCGCCACACTTCTTTTCACAGTATAAACGGTCTTTTAAAACATCTAAATAGAACGCACTCATGTCCACTGTGCAGAATTGATTGAGGGCATGATACACCGCATGAAATTCAAAATTCTGATAGGCCGCCTGGCAACGCCACACCAATTGACGCAACAGGTGCAATGCATAACGATCCAAAAGCTGCATTTTTTCTGGGGGAATAAAATCACCTTTGGGATCAAAATCATTTAAGTTCCCCAAAATGAACCGTGCCGTATTGCGAATTTTGCGGTAGCCTTCGATAACGCGACTCAAAATTTCAGACGAAAAGCGTGTATCATTGCGATAGTCTTCAGCCGACACCCACAAGCGCAGCACCTCTGCACCGTTTTTGGCAATCACTTCTTCCGGTGGGATAAAATTTTTGGCCGATTTGGAATATTTGCGACCTTCTGCATCCATTACAAACCCATGTGTCAGCACAGCTTTGTAAGGCGCGTGTCCGCGGGTCGCCATCGCTGTAAGCAGTGACGTATGAAACCAGCCACGATGCTGATCGCTACCTTCCAGATACAAGTCCACAGGCAATTGAATGCCCTTCTTCTCAATGACTGCCGCATAGGACACACCGGAATCAAACCACACATCCAAGATATTCCACTCTTTGACAAAATGATCAGCAGTATTACAAGTGGGGCATACAAAACCTTCTGGCATTAACGATTCAAGTTCATCGCTGTACCATGCATCAGCACCCTTCTCATCAAAGACGCTTGCCACATGACGAATAAACTCGGGCGTGGTGTGCACTTGATTACACTGTGTGCAGGTCACCGCCACAATGGGAACACCCCAAGAACGCTGACGCGACAAACACCAATCCGGACGATTTTGTAGCATCCCAAAAATGCGCTCACGTCCCCACGATGGAATCCATTGAACACGATCCACTTCTTCCAAGACGCGCGAACGGAAATTGTCCTTTTCCATGCTTAAAAACCACTGCTCGGTTGCACGATAGATCACTGGTTTTTTGCATCGCCAACAATGGGGATAGGAATGTGAAATTTTGGATTCAAAAATTAAAGCACCCAAATCTTTTAATTTATCGATAACTAGAGGATTGGCTTTGGTAGTTGTCACTCCCACCAACCAATCGCAGTTCACATCTTGCGTAAACTTACCATAATGATCCAAAGGCGCAAAGGCATCCAAACCGTACTTCTGACCCACAATGAAGTCTTCCTGACCGTGCCCAGGTGCAGTATGGACGCAGCCAGTACCTGCATCGATTGTCACATGATCACCCATCACAATAAGCGAATCACGATCAATAAATGGATGACGTGCTGTCTTCCTATCCAACAATTTGGGGTCCACAGAACCGACTACTTTGGCGTTTTCCAAACCAGTGGCTTCAAGCATGGGACGCACAAGGCCTTCTGCCACCACCCACAATTCCTGATCTACTTGCACAGCAACGTAGTGAAAATGCGGATTCAACGCGATGCCCAAATTGGCAGGCAGAGTCCATGGAGTTGTTGTCCAGATCACCATGTACATTGGCAAGTTGGGTAAATTGTTTTCTTTGGCGACTTGCTCGTCACCATTCAAACGAAATTTGACATAGATTGAAGGTGAGCTGTGATCTGCATACTCTACTTCAGCTTCTGCCAATGCCGTTGCACAAGACATACACCAATAAATAGGCTTGCGCCCCCGATACACCATTCCCTTTTCAACACAGTTGGCAAATTCACGCGCAATTTGCCCTTCGTATGAGAAGTCCATTGTTCGGTAAGGATTGTCCCAATCTGCAAATGCACCCAAACGCTTAAACTGTTCACGTTGACGGTCAATCACACCCGCTGCATAGTCCCGGCACTTTTGACGAATTTCTAGCGCAGTCATTTCTTTCTTTTTGCCACCCAATTCCTTTTCAACTTGCAACTCAATGGGCAAACCGTGGCAATCCCAACCAGGAGTTAATGGCGTCGCAAACCCCGACATTGCCTTGAACTTAATCGTAATATCTTTGAGCACTTTGTTCATGATGTGACCGATGTGAATATCCCCATTGGCGTACGGGGGACCATCGTGCAAAATGAAAGGCGGCGCTGATTTACGCTCACTCAATAATTTATTATAGATGTCCATCGATTCCCAGCGCGCAAGAAATTCTGGCTCACGCCGCGCCAGGTCTGCCTTCATCGGGAATTCCGTTTGGGGCAGCAGAAGTGTATCTTTGTAGTCTGTCATTCGTGATAATCCTCAACCCCCAGGTTGGTTACATCCGGCGTATCAGATCTTAGATAATTACCGATTTTCTTAAACACATCTTCTTCCTGATAGCCGCTTGATTTTACTTCGTGAACAATTGTACGTACATGCGATGTAATCACCACACGCGTTTTGCCTCCTTCAGGCATAACATTCAATACCAATTGGTAGTAACCAGCAAAGTTCCCGAAATCACGCGTATCAGGATCCGTACGATCAAATGGATTAATATAATGGGAGTTGGGAGTTGTTGGCACCCACGATGTCGAAATCAATCCATTCACCAAATCTTCATGCCCAACAGGATAATCATCTGCAGCTAACGCCCAGCGAATGGCATAGTACACTTGGTTAGGCGTTGCTGAGAATGTCTTCTCATATGATTTAGTTGTTTGGTCTTTACCCTGGATCAAGGGCTTTGCACAGGCAGATAACAAGACCAATGCCACCAACATACCAAAACCGCATTTATTTTGCATAACGCCTCCGCCACAAATATAGTCCCAATCCCATTGATGCCATAATCAATGCGATTCCTTGAGACGTTGATACGTAAGGATCAATCCAATACCCACGATCGGTATCACCACGAATGTATTCCAGAGTGAAGCGCAACACTGCATAAATCATCAGATACAACAAGATGATCTGGCCTGAAAATTTTTGGCGCCGCCCCATCCATGCCAGAAACAGAAAAATACACACTTCGCCCAGAGATTCCATAATTTGCGTGGGATACAATGCGATTCCTACAGGGGCCAGTGACCCCACACCATCCGGAAATGTGATGCCATACCATGCATCCAATGGTGCGGGACGACCATGGCAACAACCCGCCATCAGGCACCCAAGACGTCCAAAAGCATGTCCCAAGGAAACGCCTGGCGCAACAATATCAGCACAAGTCCAGAATGATAATTTATAACGCCAGACATAGAATGCAACGGCCATAATACCACCAACAACACCGCCATAGAATGTAATGCCACCTTGCCAAATTTTAAAGATATCCAGCGGTGCATGAATAAACATGCCTGGATCCACCACCAAAATGTAATGAAGACGGGAAACAACAAGGCCCGTAAGGATCATGTAAAATACCATGTCCATGATACGGTTGGGATTTTCACCGCGACGCTTGGCATCAAAACCACACCACCACATACCTGCCAAGAACCCCGCGGCTGCCATAACGCCGTACGTATGAATTGTAATTCCCCCGAATACTGGAATTGTAAATAAAACCGGATGCATAAGTGCTGCGTCTATAAGGGAGGAAGTACTAGAAGTAAATGAAAAATCGGCTAGAAATTACTCACTTACTGGATGATTGCGCCCACGACACCGCCAAGTGCACAACCAGCAGCTGCAACAAGTAGGAACGGGCCTGTGGATGAAAAAACAATCCCACCAGCAAGAGCGCCTGCAACGCCACCAATGGCAGGTGCTTCTATAGGATATTCAGAATAATTGAGAAATTCAGAACGCTTTTGGCGGGACAGCGCAACAAGCGGAATATTCCCTTTTAGCACTTCAGCTTTGAACAAATTGTATTGATAGTCTGAAACATGACCTAAGAAATGATCTGATCCACTATCGCAGTCATCCCCGATAACAACTTTTGCACGATGTTCGTCACGAACGGTTAAACAAACGGGGACATCCAAAAGGCGACTAAAATAGCCTCTGTTCTGTAAAGCATCTTCAAATGCATTATATGTGTGATGGTTACGCACATATGTTAAACCAACATCTGTAGTTAGTGCACTCATTGAAGCCTCCGTATTAAATAATGCGGGGGCCTCTAACGGAGCCATCATAATGAATCAAGACTTTTTGAGAGGTGTTTTGACCTGCTGCAGCAATGGGCATTCTTAGCGGGTACGAATCAAAACGGCCTGTAAATTGGCGCTACTGCTACCTGTAATGGTCAGCGGATCAGACTGCGCTGAAAGACTGTAGTATGCGGTACCTGTTGGAGCCAAAGTTACACCACTACTACCACTAAAACTGCTCACGGAGGGACCATCCAAAACTGTACCGCGTCCATCATCTGCAATACACTGCAGACAAACACCATCCCATTGGCTAGTCGTTGAATTATAGGTGCGATCTTTGAACACATAGCGCGAATCGCTAATGATGCCGGCATTGGTCATTCCAACCGCCACTGCCCATCTCATAAAGAACTCTTCAAATTGGTCAAAACTAGAATCCGTTCCTGCAAACGCATTTTCAATATTATCCACTTCCGTTTTATCGGTGCCCACAAGACGTGCTAAAAACGCATTACCATCACTACTTTGTTCATATAAAAATCGGATGAACAAGAATGAAGCACCACGTTGCTTCAGATTGGCCGAGCTTCCAGAAACTAATGATGTTGTTGCGGTGGCATTCAAGAACAGATCCACACGGGATGGATTTTCCTGACAATAGCCCGTCACGCATTCCATGTTATGAGACAGTGCTTCATTCAACCATGTCCGCTCTGGACTACCACCGCGCAGTAACACGTGTTGGTTGTAGCTAATGGCATGCTGAATTTCATGAGGCAACACAGCGTTGAGCAAATTGTTTAAGGCAAATGACTTACTAATTGCTGAACCATATTCGCCACTAGGATCTGGCACTAAAGCGAAAACAATTTCCTGCTCATTGCTCACAGGGTTACTACCAGTACGGGGATACAAATCTGCTGCGTAGAAGAATCCTGTGACAATACCACCACCTTGGCCACCCAAGCGATTTACACGGTCGGTCAATAAAAATGTAAGGCGTCCATCGCCATTAATGTCAGATGCATCGCCTAATACAGCAACATCAATAGCAGCAGAACTTTCAGATATGGTACAAAGGTCTTGTAACTCTTGGGCTGTGAAAATATCACCATCATTATTGTCCAATGCCACAACCAAATGGTCTGTCACACATACAACAGTTGCTGTAATGTCAGCATATGAGGTTGTTGATGTAAGAGAAGCTAAAACACGAAAGCTTTCCTGATCGCCAACTGTGGTTACAGATGACAATGTCTTGGCCACAGACTTGCCAACCCCACGACTGCCACCTTCAACAGGAACTTCATTTATAGCCAGATCTTCCTCATTGAAGCGTAAAAATGTATCAAAAGCATCGCCCACATCCGTACTTATTTCATTCGTAGAGATGTCTAATGCCTTTGCCATTGAATCAAAATCCTCGACAGAAACATCACCCAACGTCACTGAACTGGATCCGCCGCTGGTATTGGTTGATTGAACTACCAGTTCGTATTGGGAAGACGATGATGCATCAGTAAAATCGATTGTTGCATTTCCTTCGCTGAAAGTGACGGGATAAATGTCACCTACATTCAACTCAGACACTTTCGTTGTACTCGAGACAGTCCCGTTCTGGATTGTTGTGGACTCAGAACTGGTACTCGCCGCATCGCCACCACTCGAGGAACCGCAAGCAGTCAGGGCTATTGCCACCAAACCTGTCATTCCCAAGGTCCGGATGGTTTTACTTAATTTGGCAAATCCCAGTACCATAGCTCCCCCTTCTGGGGACTATGGAAAAGCAACGGTTGTGCCAGCCAAAGAATTACTCGTTTTTGGAATTTTCAATTTCAAATACAGTGACTTAAGATCACATATTTACCACACATTAGCGCCAGACCTTTGTCAGTTACGTGGGCTTCCACCCACTTTCGGGATGGAAGTCACGTAACCCTTTGATTTTTATAATTATGCTACTGAAAGGCGGCACACCCACCGTGTCAAAAACCACCTACTTAACACGCACTACCACGGCACCAAAATTACCCGTACCTCTGCTATATAAGCTAATTTCAGAAGGAGCGCTTGTGACGCGATAGAATTGAGAACCGCCTGGCATAACATTCGACGATGTATAGCCACGATATGTGGCAGGAACGATACCGGTTATCTGAGTACCACGTCCATCATCCGCATCTCCGAGCAGTGTCACACCTTCCCAGTTATTGGTTTCTGAATTACGGGTACGATCTTGGTAGCTGAAGCGTGGATCCTTACTCAGCCCCTGACTTCCCAGAGCCAGCGTGGCCACCCAGCGAAGATAAAACTCACCGAATTGATCAAAACTCGCATCCTTACTATCAAAAGCTGACTCAATATTACCGGCACCCTTTTGATCAGTATTCAGCAGACGTGTTACAAAACTTGTGCTTCCACTCTGCTCCATAAGATAGCGCAGGAAAAGATAACTCGCACCACGCGTACCCAGATTTGGGGATCCACCAGAAAAGAGACCATAGTTTGCAGGGTGCGCCAGGAATGTTTCATATCGCGCATAATTCTCGCGACCTTCACCAAAGAGATCTTCGCTCAGGTGAGAGAGTCCTTCGTTAAACACAGGCTCTTCAGGTGAGCCACCATGAATCAGCACATGTTGGTTATAACTAATCGCATGTTGAAATTCATGAATCAGAACAGATGGCAGTAGGTTTTCCATGGCAAAGTCTCTTGGAACGGTTTGACCATAAACAGCTGAACCATCTGGAACCAGGGTATAAATAATCTCCATACCGGGGTCATAGAGATTGGCAGCATAGAAGAAGCCTGTGATGAGGCCACCGAGAGCGGCACCCATTTTGTTAATTTGTGGGGTCATCAGCACATTCAGGTGACCATTACCATCCACATCGGATTCACTTCCAAAGATAGCGCGTTCTTGTGGCACACGACGATCAAAGGTGTCACACAGTAACTGAACATCACTGTCTGGAAGGTCCGAGGCCGTCTTAGAAGCCACTTCGTTATCCACATAGAAGATTACATTCTGTCCAATGCACTTCGCAGTCGCTGTAACAGTTGTTGTACCAGTATTTCCCAGACTGGAAAGCACGTTGAACCGGGCTTGATCCCCAACCTGTGGTACAGCTGAAGATGCCGACGCTGCAGCAACCGATTTAGAAGCACTCACAACTGAATCATCATGATCTTCGGAAGCCGTGATCTCTTCTTGAAAACGCAGCTCCTCATGAAAACGAGCAGCCACATCTGAAAGTGCAATCTCATTCTCATGATCAGCAACTTCTTCATCCACATTCGCTGACACGCTCTTTGCCAGAACTTCACTTTCGCTACTCGCCAGTTGCATATTACTACTGGAGCCACTGGTATTCAGATTGGACACCGCCAGAATATATTCTGCCCCTTCTGGCACATCCGACATATCCAGTGTCATGGGCTGACTACCTGCAAATGCCACTTGGTACACATCACCAACCCCAAGCTCCTTTACTGAATTGACAGTGTTACTCACAGAAACAGGATCGGTTGCTGCTGTGTTGGTGGCGCTTAGTGAATTGCTAGGGGAATTGTCATTCATGGAACCACAAGCTGATATGAAAATTACCCATGCAACCGCAAATAGCTGTTTATATGGTATTTTTTGTTGTGGTTTCATTTGACTCTCCCTTGTTACTGGGAGAGATTGCAACAGGCGGGCCAAACTGAAACCACAGGCAAATTTTATTAAATTACATTATTTTACATATACTTATACAAAATTCTCCATTCAATAACCTCAAATCATCTTGGTAATATTTTAGCATAGAAACACAAAACACTCTCATTTTGAGAATGACAATGTAACCTATTGAAAAACATAGGTCAATTTTTTGACACTTATATGATGTAAAAGTGAAAGCTTACCCGGAACTATTCGCGGGGTACGATATGAATGGTATACTTCTTAGAAGAACTTTGAAAAATAGCTTCGCGAAACGTCTCTAAATTCACACTATCTGGGAACATCAGATCAATGGTTGTGGATTCCGCGATGCGCACCATCAAAGGATATTCAATCATTTGGCGTAACCGTTGCGGTAGCTTTGCCCACACCTTGGGATTTTCATCACGCATCATCAGAATAGCACGATGACGTCCTTTATTACTATCGACCACCCACCACTTGTCCGCCAATGGATCCATTTGCAGATATTCTAGAGAGTTATTGGTAATTGCGACCGTTAGGATTTTGTAGCCCGGAATAATGTTATCGAGTCGTGAGTCGTATGCCACTTCAAATCCCATATTGAGCGATGGGGAGCTCGTACCTGAGGGAACAAATATGTCGGGATATTGCTTATTCCCTGCAGCCTTGAATCCAGGGCCAGCGCCACCACTTGTTGCACATGCTGAAAGACACATTGATAAGGTCACTACTATTATAGGGAGACGTTTCAGTCGCATGACTACGTCTTAACCTAAATGAATTTTCGACGCAACATCAGCGTTTCGCAATTTCTTCGGCGAAGTGGCAGGCAACGACGTTGCCTGGGGTGAGCGTCCGCAGTTTGGGGTCTTCCGTTTCACAGCGTGCTTGCTTGTATGGGCAACGCGGATGAAATGGGCAGCCGCGTGGGGGCGTGACCGCCGAAGGCACGTCACCTGCCAATGGCACCATCGCCTTCTTACGACGTGGGTCTGCCACAGGAACCGCCTCGAGTAATGCCATCGTATATGGATGACGGGGTGTCAGAATTTGCGATGCGGGCAACTCTTCCATAATTTGACCCAAGTACATCACCAAGATGCGATTGGCCATGTTGGCCACTACCTTCATGTCGTGGGTAATCATGAGAATGGTCATGCCAAACTTCTTTTGAATATCTTGCATAAGCGCAATGATTTCAGCCTGGATGGTAACATCGAGCGCCGAGAGCGGTTCATCTGCCACAATCAGCTTGGGCTTTAACGCCACTGCACGCGCAATTCCAATACGCTGACGCTGACCACCTGAAAATTCATGTGGATATTTGAGCATGCTGGATTCGGGGAGATTCACCAACTGCAATAGTTCAGCAACCAATTCACGGCGTGATTTGCGACGCTTAATACCATGGATGATAAAGGGCTCACCCAAAATTTGCTCTACCGTCATGCGAGGATTGAGTGATGCAAACGGATCTTGGAAAATGATCTGAACGTCACGGCGAAATTCATGCAGGGCCTTGGCCGGCTTTTGACTGATATCCACATCATTATATAGGATCCTACCACTATCTGGTTTAAGCAAGCGGACAATCATCCGCCCCAAGGTGGTTTTACCACAACCACTTTCGCCAATGATACCAACCGTTTCACCTTCGGCCACATCAAACGACACGCCGCGCACCGCGTGCACAAATCGCCGCTTCTCACCCAATTTACTGCGACGGATGGGGAAAGATTTGTACAGATCACTAATGGTTAGTAACTTACTCATAGCTTCGGCACCGATTCAATTAACTTGCGTGTGTACGCCTCGCGTGGATGGAAGAAAATTTCTTCCGGATTCCCCGATTCCACCAACTTGCCTTTACACATCACTGCAATATGGTCCGCAATTTGCGCCACAACTCCCAAGTCATGGGTAATGAATAGCATGGCCATGCCCATTTCTTGTTGCAGCTCATGCAACAATCCCAAGATCTGTGCTTGAATGGTGACATCTAAGGCCGTTGTGGGTTCATCAGCAATCAGAAGACGCGGCTTGCACGCGAGGGCCATGGCAATCATAACGCGTTGACGTTGACCACCCGACAACTCGTGTGAAAAACCGTCCATACGCTCTTCTGGCGACGGAATACCCACCATGCGCAGCAACTCCACACTCTTTTTATGGATATCATTGTCAGAGAGCTTGGTATGCGTTTGAAAGACCTCTGAGATTTGCCGACCAATCGTCATCACCGGGTTTAACGCTGTCATGGGCTCCTGAAAGATCATGGCAATCTGGCTACCGCGTATACGCCGCAGGTCTGGTACTGGCAATTTAAGCAAATCTGTCTTCTGATCATTTTCCTCGCACCATAGAATTTCTCCGTTCGCAAAGCGTGCGGGGGGTTGCGGGAGCAGGCGCAGCACAGACATGGCCATCACACTCTTGCCAGAGCCAGATTCACCCACGAGCCCCATCACTTCACCGGCATTGATTGAAAGGCTCACATCATCCACAGCCTTAACCGTACCGGCAGAGGTTTCAAAGTAGGTACAAAGATTTTTGATCTCAAGTAATGACATTATACCTTCAATCGCGGGTCGATGGCATCACGCAGGCCTTCACCCACAATATTATAAACCGTGATTGTAATAAAGATTGCCGCACCCGGCACCAAGGTCAACCACCACGCAATATCCATAAATTCCTGCGACTGGGACAAGATACTCCCCCAACTGGGAATGTGTGGCGGCACGCCGAATCCTAAAAAGCTCAACCCTGATTCAATAAGAATCGCAGCAGCCACACCAAATGTCGCCGAAACCAATACCGGTGCTAATGCATTGGGCAGCATATGGCGGAAGATAACGCGGCTATCACTGGCACCCAACGCAATCGCTGCTTGCACAAAGTCCTGATTCTTGAGTTTCAGGAATTCACCACGCACCAAACGCGCAATGCCCGTCCAACTGGTGAGTCCAATAATGATCATGATGTTGTAGATGCTGGGTCCCAAAAATGCGAGCAGCGTTAGAATTAGAAAGAATGTGGGAAAGCAGATCATGATTTCGATCGCACGTGAGACCACTTGATCCACCCATCCGCCGTAATACCCTGCAAGCGCGCCCAGTAAAATACCAATCGCTACATAAATACCGACTGCCACCACACCCACCGCCAATGAAATGCGTGATCCAAACACCATACGCGCGGCCACATCGCGCCCCTGCTCATCAGTGCCCAACCAGTGATGGCGATTTGGCGGCATGAGCGATTCATCGAGATTATATTGTGTAGGCGTATAGGGAATGGGTGCCTTGAGACAATAACTGCCGCTTGCATTGCACCATAGCGGCTTGTTGGTTGCAATCCACGGTGCCCCCAACGCCATCACAATTAAAAAAGCAATAAACACCAAGCCCCATGTGGCCAAATGATTGCGCCGATATTGTCGCCAGACCATCTTCCAATAGCTTGGTGATTTTTTAATCGTCGCCATATCGTATCCTTGGATCTACAACTGCATAAAGAAGATCCGATAATAAAATGCTTAACAATGTTAGAACCGCCTCGATCGCAGTCAGAGCCATAATCGTGGGATAGTCGCGCTGCAGAATGGATTGAAATCCCAGTCGCCCCATACCCGGAATTGAAAAGATCTGTTCAATAATGACACTGCCACCGAGTAGTGCAGGCAACAGACTACCCATAAGCGACACCAATGGTACCAATGAATTGCGAAACCCGTGACGCATGATCACCGCCCATTCACTTAATCCTTTGGCGCGGGCTGTGCGCATAAAATCTTGATGTATCACTTCCAACATATTGCTGCGTGCAAAGCGCGCCAGAAATGCAAAGCCGCCATAGGTTAGACATACAATGGGTAACACCAAGTGCCATGCAACATTACTCACATACTCATACCATGGCAGCGATTCCGCCCCAAACGAGGAAATACCCATAATGGGAAATAAATTTAAATAATCGCCGCCCGCAAAGTACGTCATGAGAAGTGCTGCCACCCAAAACGATGGTAATGAGTATAAAATAAAGAGCAGCAATGCGCTGCCATAGTCCCACCAACTTTGAGGTTTAAGCGCCGTAAAAATTCCAACTGGAATCGAGATGACATAAATGATGATGATCGTCAGAACATTGAGCAAAATCGTAATTGGAAAAGCTTCTTTGATTTTTTCGATGACAGGACGATGGTCGGCATATGATTCCCCGAAATCTAGCGTTACCAAACGCTTCATCCACTTGCCATATTGCACATACAGCGGTTGATCTAATCCATAGAGTTTGCGTGTCTCTTCTACGATTTGAGCTGCCATTTGGGCATCCACTTTACCCATTCCCTGCATCTGCACGCGCATCAGCGCTGGATCGCCAGGTGCGAGCTTAATGATGAAAAATGTGAGCACTGTAATCCCAAAAAATGTGGGGATCATCAGCAGTAATCGTTTTGCAACATATCCAAGCATGACTACTCCATATATCGCAGTACCGGTTTAAATCCCCATTCGGTAATATCAAATCCCATCGGATAAGCTGTTACATCGGTAAATCGTCGATCCACCGCTGCCAACGCAGGTGGCAGATAAACAAATGTATAGGGCTCTTCTTCGTGCAGTAACGCATGCAACATATAATGTAGCTCTTTGCGCTTATTGGGATCAATTGTCGCACGAATTTGTTCCATGAGGCGATCTGCCTCTTTATTGGAAAATGAAATATTATTGGATCCGCCATCGATTTGAGACGAGTGAAAGAGTTGGTAGTGATCTGATTCTGGAAATCCACCGGACCATCCCAAAAATGTCGCATCAAAGTCTTTTGCAAGAATCATTTTAATCAGGGCCGAAAATTCCAGGGGGCGTGGCGTCATATCAATACCAATCTGACTCAAGTCCTCGCGCAAAATTGTGCCCACGCGGTCTCCTGTGGGGCTGCCCGATCCATAAACCAGCTCGAATCGGAATGGGACACCATCTTTATCACGAATCCCATCGCCATCGTGATCAATCCAACCCGCAGCATCCAGCAATTGCACCGCGCGCTTGGAATCATATGGCCATGGCTGAATAGATCGGTCATAACTCACCCCGAAATAATACCCTGGCCCTGAAACCAGCATGGCCTGTCCATACTGCAACTTATCTACAATCTTTTGTCGATCCAACATCATGGTCATGGCTTGGCGCACACGACGATCTGCAAAAAATGGCTTCTTTTCATTCCATCCGATATAGGCCAGTCCTGGTGGGAAAAACTTATACTTTTTGAATCGCTCTTTAAATTTTGCACTTTCTGTCTGTCGCACCCATTGCACTGATCGCAAATTATCTGAATAATCCATTCCACCCTTCTTCAGATATTGGAATGATGTATTGGAGTCTGGAATAATCACATACTGAATACCCTTGAGCCTGGGCAGATGCTCATGATTCCAATATTGATCATTGCGTCGCAAATTGACATACCGCCCACGTTCCCAGCCTGCCAATACAAAAGGCCCGCTGCCAATTGGGGAAAAGTTTGCGGGATGGGTATTAAAATCATGGCCATCCCCAAAAACATGTTTGGGAATGATGGTTAGATAACCTGCCATTTCAAACGCTCTAAAGTTGAGTCTCTTGAACACAAATCGAACAGTATAGTCGTCAATTTTTTCAACATGATCCAAATCTTTGTAACCCGAACGTTGAGCGGCAGCATCCACCTTGGGATTCATCATCGTTTCAACGGAAAAGAGAACATCATCCGCCGTTAAAGGTTTGCCGTCACTCCAGGTCACATCGTGACGCATGTGAAAGGTATAACTTAATCCATCGGGCGATACTTCCCATGATGTGGCGATCCAAGGCTTTGGCGCCAGAGTGGTGTTATCTGCCACAAGAAGTGATTCATAAATATAGGCATAAACCTGAGAAGCATAGGCTGATGTATTAGTGTAGGGATTTAAATGGGCAGGATCATCCATGAGATTGCGCACCAAAATTCCGGGATCGCGCTCAATACGCGAGATGCAGGATACAAAGGCAAGCGCCAGTAATGCGACAATAGTACGCTTCTTCAAAAGTGAGCTCCCCCTCAGCTACTTAATGACATTAGTGCACATTCACAACTTTAGTACCTTCCGGATACTCTGGCGCCAACGCACCCCACGCCACAACAGGATTCCATTCTACATTTTCAAACCACATCTCAACTACTTTATGAGGATGCATGAATTCAATTGTCATATGATGTGGGAACATTCCCAAGTTGGTTGCTCGATAATCATCAAATTGCACCTGATAAAGCACCTTTTTATGTAGGTCATTTTTATACCGAATCATTTCCTGAGGCAAATTGATACCAGGTGTCAATGACATCACGGCATCACCATCGGGACTGGTCGCCATGCCATCGGGATCCACAAACCACTCTTCATAGTCTTCACTAAACTGACGCGGTGGCAAGCCTTGCAATAACGCAAAGAATTCAGACAAAGTCCAAGGTAGCCTTGTTAGGCGTGCAATAGATTCATCCGTAGAGTCAGTTTCATACACTCGCCCCTGTTGAGGCAACCACAACTCTAGAGCGTCCAGTTTTAAATTCAGACTGACCAAAATTTCACCCACAGGATCCATTAAGTCTAATCGCATCAAATCAATTGGCTGCGCAAGAACAACACCATCAGAAGTTGTTTTTCCCGGCAAAAAAGGTGCAGCAATTTTAATTTGTGCCCGCATACTGCGACGCTGACGGGAATATTGATCAACGGTTTTCATGGCCACCTTTAATACACGCTCACTGGATACAGGCTCCCAGTCAACGTGATGTGACCCTGTGGTCGCACATGCCGCCAAACACGTGACCAGAACAACAATCGCACTACTTCTTTTCAAGTGCATCGAGCGCCTCCACCATGGCATTCACATTTGCATCATCAGATGGCTTGCCTTGGGCAAGTAAAATTGCCTGACGGTACTGTTCAATTGCCTCTTGATTGCGTTCCATTGCCACATACAGCATAGCCAAGTGACGGTGCACAACGGCCTCGTTGGGAATACGGCGCACAGCCTGCTCCAAAAGTGTTTGTGCCTTGCCATATTCATTCTTTTTAAAATAGAGCCACCCCAAACTATCTAAAATAAATCCATCGCCAGGCTGCAATTCGGCGGCATGCAATAATAAAACTTCGGCTTCGTCTAGATGCTTCCCTTCTTCTGTCCAGATGTAACCAATATAATTCATGGCGCTTACATTGTTGGGTTCCAGTATCAGCACCTTTTGCATCAGCTTCACTGCTTTTGAGGTGTCCTTCATGCGGTCGGTCAGTACGGCGAGGGTATATAAAATCGAGGCATTATCAGGGAGCGCTTTAACACCCTTTTGTAAAGTAGAACGAGCCGCAGGTAGATTATCTACTTCCTCATAGATTATCGCCAGAAGTGGATAGAACTCATCCACCTTAGGGGCATGCAAAATTCCGGATTGCAAAACTGCAATAGCTGCATTCAATTGCGACTGGCGGTAAAAATGAAGAGCACGTCGCAATACTGCATCCTTATAATAATTGGAGTCAGGGGTAATTTTCTGAAACTGGGCATCGGCCTTGTCAAACTCACCATTCTCTTCGTAAATAACACCCAAATAGTAATGCACCTTTGAAGAATTGGGTGTACGCTGCAACACCGCCTCAAGAATCTCAGCTGCTTTGCTATATTGCTTTTCCTGATAGTACAATGCACTCAAGCGTAACTGCATAGTAATATCATCCACACCATTAGTAGAGGCCTCGTTCAGAATCTCAATCGCTTGCCGGATTTGGTTGTGGTCAACGTAGAGCTGTGCCATTGATGTATAGACCGACACATTTCGAGGGTCTTGTTCCAGTATCTTACGGTACATTTGAATAGCCAACTGAGGGCGATTGAGCGGTCCACCATATGCCGCCCCCATATAATAGTAAGCCACCATGGCATCAGGATCGATATCCAATAACTTCTTCATGAGGGGGATGCTACGCGATGCCTTACCAGTATTCATATAAGCCAACCCTAAAAGTGAGTAGGCCTCACGATCGTCTGGCGTTGTGCGAATGACATCTTCTAACAAGGGAACCATTTGCGCAAATTTACTCTGCACCGACAACAACCGTGCCAATAACAGCTTGGCTTCGGTCAATTTAGGTGCCAACTCCAAGGCCTTCTTACAATCGTCTTCAGCAAGTTGTAATTGTTGGGCAGCTGCATACGACATGGCGCGATCATAATAAAGATATGCTGAATCGGGATTGTGCTGAATAGCCGCTGTTAGTTCTGGGATGGCTTTCTGTGGCTGCCCTTCGAGCGCCAAAATATCCCCTTTCATATAGGCATACAATGAATTGGACTGGGAAATATCTGAAGTAGAAAGCGTTTTAACGGGCATTCCAAAGATCGTGCGACTGGGTGTCGTGGCATGCGAATGTGCACACCCTCCACAAAATACAATAGCAGCAATGACTCCCAAAAGTCGCTTCATATGAGTGCGGTTTGTACAGAGTTCTACGAATGGAAGCAAGCGAAGTATTCCCGGTTTCCATCGGTGCCAGTGATGGGTGAATCGCACACACCAACAAGTGACCACCCTAAATCCGCGGCTACAGATAAAACACCATCAATGGCCTGTTTCTGGGCATCATCATCTTTCACAATGCCCCCTTTGCCAATTTTATCAGGGCCCACTTCAAACTGAGGTTTGATTAGTGCTAACACGGTGGCATGCGGTGCAACCCAGCGTACAAGTTCTGGCAAAACACGTGCGAGTGAAATGAAAGAACAATCAATCACAATAAGCAATGGGGCATTGGGAAAATGGCTGGGCTGCAATTCTTTTACATGGGTTTTTTCCATCACCACCACACGAGGATCTTCGCGTAGTTTCCAGGCCAATTGATTGGTCCCCACATCCACGGCATAGACCTTGGCAGCTCCACGCTGAAGCAAACAATCCGTAAACCCACCGGTCGATGACCCAATGTCCGCACAAATGGTATCTTTGGGATTAATCTTGAAGTGATCGAGTGCACCCGCCAGCTTTACACCACCGCGCCCGACATAAGGGTGGTCATGCCCTTTGACACGAATCACTGCATCTTCCGCAACTTTATGGCCAGATTTTGTAACCGGAACATCATTGACCAACACCAAGCCCGCCATAATCATGGATTGCGCACGTTCACGTGATGGTGCGAGCCCCTTTTCAACCAACAACTGATCAATGCGCTGTTTCATTGGCAGACATTTGTCATGGCCAGGCGGCCAGGTCCATCAAGTTCTGCTTTGGTGGGAGATAGTTGTTTTAGAAACATCTTGAGCACGCCATCCACAAGAGTATCGGTATAGCCGTCACCCCCATGACCATCATGTGACCGACAACCCGACACGTCTGATTCTGAAAAGTGATGTTTGCAATAAAAGATCTCACTTACAGCAATTTTCAAATTATCCTTCAACACAATTGCCAGCGCCAAAGCCACTTGCGCCTTCAACTGATCATTGCGTTCCGGTACCCACGGTGATTCCCAAAAGTACCAATCCGACACGCTAGCGGTCATTGCCCCCAAACTTTGCGTTTCGGCATCGTAAGTGAAACTGACTTTTCCATGATTAAAAAGCGGATGTTTGGCGCTGCTATCAAAGGCAACTGTCAATCGGCACTGGCTGAGCGCACAATCAATCGTGAGTGTTGTGGTGTCACCCACATAATGATCTTTGCTATCAACAATGGCGACAAGGTTAGACCCATCCCCGACAGACTCATAATCAACCGCATTACTCGCCACTTCAAAATGCCCGTGGCGATAAAAGTCTGCCGAGTTCGGCCTGGTTACGAGATTATATTGAGGTGCTATTTTGGACATATATATCCTTTGACCATATATCGGATCATGTCCCAATTTGTTGCGTTAAAAAATGTTATATTGGAGCAACATTTTTCCACGCCTGATGCAGGCTGGTAGCCCCTGCACGGGGACCTTGTTCATGGCCAAACACCCCACGGCCTGAAATAAATCCAAAATCGGGGGACCCCACTTTTTGGGCAACCATCGGGAGCGTTTCAGCGGTGTCACTCCCCCCTGGAATGGGTAGCGCTTGGGCAATATTTCCCATCGGTTCCCAACAGGCCCGCACGTTTGCCATCACTTCTTCGTCGCTGCACTGCATGCGCGGGCCAAACCCCGCAATACCAATCCAGTCGCAACCCGCCAGTCGCATGAGCTTGGTCCACACAACGGATGCCACCCCAAAATTGGACACGCGGCCGGAGACCGCAACACCGGCAAAATGACCCATCACTGGCACTTCGCTGATGCGGCGCAATTGGCGTGCGGCAGATATGCCAGTGCAAATCGGATTGATCATCACGGCATTCGCACCATTTTCAACAGCGGTCTTATATAAGGATGGCAGGTCGTAAACTTCATCACTAATGCAGGCCAGGTAACATTTAGGTGTGCCCGTTTCCTTTTCAGCGCGCCGGCGCGCAAGACCCGCTGCACGCGCACGATCCGCCAATGGGGACCAGGTCATATCACCCAGCATTTCATCATCTTTTGCGATGTCCAAGCCGCCCACCCAACTTTCATAGGCGAGTTCGGCAAACTGTTCAGGCGGCAGACCCAAATTGGGTTTCACCACACCAATAAAAAAGGGACGGCCTTCAATTTTGAAAATATCGCGCGAACCTTTGATGCCAAATTGCGGCCCTTCAAATTGTTTAAGATAAGCGTCAGGAAATTCAATATCCATGAGTTTGATAGCCTTGACCATCGGCGCATAGAACGCGCCTTCGCCGGCTACAGCTGCAATCAAGTTGGGGAGTTTCGCACCAAAATTTTCCCAAGGGTGAGCAATCGTGACGTCTACCACGCCGCTCTTTGCATTCAACGCCACCACCTTTGCAGCAAATTGAGGGCGCAAATCTTCGGTGGATCCTGGGCGATGCCACTGGGCGGTACTTTGTTCACTGCACAATGAAGCGGCAGCAAACTTAGGGTCGGCATCAGTTTCAAAGCGATAGCGCAGCATCACATAGCGCGACAAATCCAGTGTTGTGCGATCTGCAAAAAATCCGGGGATGTCCTGAGTTTCAATCATGATTTACGTTCCACAATATAATGTGCCAGTTCTGCTAAAATTGAGTGGCGAGGCTGAAACATCGCCAACGATTCAATCGCTTGCGCCATCAAGGCCTGCGCTTGGGCACGGGATTCTTCTTTCCCCAACAACGCCGGAAATGTGGATTTATGATTTTCCACATCGCTGCCCGCTGGCTTGCCCAATTCTTCGGTTGTTCCTTCAATGTCGAGCAAGTCATCGGCAATTTGGAACGCCAACCCCACACTGTCCCCATAGGTTTCCATGGCACCAATTTGCGCGGCAGTTGCACCTGCGAGCTTGGCCCCACTCACCACCGAATTGACCAACAGCGCACCCGTCTTTAACTCATGCAAGTGTTCGAGTTCATTCACCGTAATTTTTTTATTTTCAGATTCCAAATCAATCACCTGACCACCCACCATGCCCCGCGCACCTGTTGCAACAGCCATATCGCACAACACTTCAAGACGCCGCTCCACTGGAACAGCATTATGATGCGCGGCCATAATGCGAAACGCCTCTGCCAACAATCCGTCCCCTGCCAAAACCGCAATCGCTTCACCAAACACTTTGTGATTGGTGGGTTTGCCACGACGCAGATCATCGTCATCCATGCATGGCAAATCGTCATGAATCAGTGAAAACGTGTGAATCATTTCCATGGCGCACGCAAATGGCAACACGGATTTTGTCAGTTCTTCAGATGGCCCTGCTACCGCTTCGGCCGCTGCAAACATGAGCACCGGGCGAATACGCTTGCCACCCGCATCTAGACTATATTTCATGGCTTTGACAATTGTGGGCGGATAAACTGCGCTTTCGTTCAAGTAAGCATCCAGTGCGGCATCGACAATTTGTTTTTTCTCTGCGAGATAATTTTTAAGTGACATGATTTACTCTTCGACGTTGAAAGGTTCACGGCTCAGCTGTCCATCTTCCTTTTGAATCAATTTTTCAATTTTACCTTGAGCAGCTGTCAGTGCGGATTCACATTTTCGCGCCCACGCAACACCCTCTTCGTACATTTTGAGAGAATCATCTAATGTAAGCGTGCCTGATTCCAATTTTTTGACAGCGCCTTCTAATTGCTCGAGCGATTTTTCAAATGAAACGGTTTCTTCTGTTTTTTTGGCCGACATAATGACTACCCCCTCACCCTAACCCTCTCCCACTGGGAGAGGGGAATTAAATCACCTTTGTTTCAACATGCCCTTTTTCCAAGCGCACATCCAAGACATCGCCGGGCTTTAACTGCGCTGCATCGCGTACCGTGGCGCCATCTTTTTGAACAACGGCATAGCCTTTGGCCAACACCGCGAGCGGTGACAAATGTTGCAACTGCCCCGCCCACTGGGCGACTGCCTGACGGCGATCCCCTATGCCACGCCGCATGGCCATCTGCAAGCGCTCCCTTAAACTATCCACCCACTGCAATCCATCGGTAATCCGCTGCGTGGGAAACCGCAACCGCTGGCGCAAATGGTGCAGGCGTTCAGATGCACGCGTAATCGCACCGCGCAACCCTTGATCCAATCGGCGCTGGATATTCCCAATCCCCTGCAAGAGTTCTGCACGCACCGGTACCGCAATTTCGGCCGCTGCTGACGGCGTGGGCGCACGAACATCCGCCACAAAATCCGCAATCGTAAAATCAATTTCGTGTCCCACGGCGCTAATAATTGGTGTTGTCGCTGCAAAAATAGCACGTGCAACCACTTCTTCATTAAATGCCCATAAGTCTTCAATCGACCCGCCACCACGCCCCACAATCATGACATCCACATCACCGCGCGCATCTAGCAATTCAATCGCCCGCGCAATTTCAGCAGCAGAACCATCCCCTTGTACTTTTGCAGGCACCAGACAAATATCCACCGAGGGGAAACGACGCCGTAGCACCGTGCAAATATCGCGCACCGCAGCCCCCGTGGGCGACGTTACCACACCCACACGCCGTGGCATGTATGGAATTGGTTTCTTTTTGGATTTGTCAAAGAGTCCTTCGTCAGCAAGCTTCTTCTTAAGCTGTTCGAACGCGAGTTGTAACGCCCCAACCCCTTTGGGTTCACAGTAATCGATGATGATTTGATAACTGCCACGCGGCGGATAGACCGACAACTTGCCGTGGCAAATGAGTTCCATGCCCTGTTCGACTTTAAACTTCACAGCGCTATTCACACCACGGAACATGACTGCACTGAGTTGACTGTTGGCGTCCTTCAGAGAAAAATACCAATGCCCCGACGATGCCGGCCGCCAATTGGACACCTCGCCACAGACCCAGACGTCATCGAACGTGCCTTCCAGAATATTGCGAATCCCTGTGGTAATTTCGGTGACAGATAGAACACGCGGCCCTGCAGGCTTGGGGTCCTCAACCACTTCCGAATGCGCACTATCCTCTTCGGGCAGCGGCGTTTCGTTCATTAAATCAAACAGGTCCTGTTGACTCATATCGTTCTGTGAATAGTCTGAGGAGTATCGGGAGACAATCTTTATTTAGAGCGCGGTGCTTCGAGAACGGCACGGAGTTGCTTCATATCGGAACCCGCGACCTTGAGGCGCTTCACGTCGACTTCAACGTGACGACGGTTCATGCGGACACCATAGCGTGCAAAGATGTCTGCCACTTCTTCGTACCGCTCACCCACCGAATTGCGCACCGATTCAAACCCCAAGCGCGCCGCCTTCAGACGATTACTGAAGATCAGTGGATTCAAGTCGAAGAATGCCATGTCGGATGAGCTGGGTTCAATCAAGATGATATCGCCGTGAAAATGCGGATCATACGCATACTGCTCAATCATATGATGTAGACGGCTATGGAAAACCGTTCGGAAGATCTGACTTAAGATGGTAATGACACCGTTATCTGCCAAGCGGCGCCCCTCACTTACAAACTCATTTTTCTCACGCAAAAATTGCAGCATGACTTTATTGTCCACAGGTCTAAATGGATTGTAGCAAACAATCAATTCTGCACCGTGGGACACCGCCACATCAAAGTGCGCGGTTTCCAACACATTCCCATCCACATAATCCACGCCGTGAATACGTGCAGGCTTATAAAACCCGGGCATGGCGGTCGATGCCTGTACTGCTTCTGAAATACTCACATCACTTTTTTCATCGGGGCCAAAAATAACACGATCGGCACCATCCAATGTCATTGCACAAATGTAGAGCTTCTTCCCTGTCATCTCTTCCATTTTTTTAAAATTGTTCGACAGATGATTGCGTTCAATATTGTGACGCAAATACCGTTCAATACCTGAGTTGTCGAAGAACCCTGATGGCAACAAACTCAGCAAGCTCGGCATGGGTCGCGTCGCAATGGCACGCGTAACCGTGCGCATCATGGCATCCAAGTGCTCCGCATTGGGTTGCAGCGCCAAACGCCAGACCTCTGCCGCCAATTGAGGACCAAATTCGCCAAAACCAGACAAAACATCTTTAATCGCACGCGGCACAAACATGGCCTGTTCCACCAAAAAATTGATGGGACGCAGAATCATTTCTTTCCAGTTGGGCTGATAATAATGCCACGGAGCAAGCTGAGAATAATGTTTGGAACGACCATCCAAACTTTTAAGAACTTCAGAGGGCGTAATGCCGGCCGCAATGGGCGCCGCAATAAAACTGCCCGAACTAATCCCAACATAAATATCGAACTTGTTCACATTGAAATTGGAAAAATAATCATCCAATGCGCGCAAACCACCCGCCTTAAACGCAGCGCCAGTGACTGCGCCACCTGCCAAAATCAGTGCTTTTTTGGCATCACGTGGATTTTTGCGTTTATTTTTGCGAACAATCGTCAGTCCCATTCAAGCCCCCAATCGCGCAAGACGTGTCTTTATATCTTTCGCACCATTTTTGTCGAGCTTCAATGCCTTTTCATATTCTACAATCGCGGTGGCACGATCTCCTTGCCATTCCGCAATAACCCCCAACCAATAGTGAGAGGCCGACGACCAAATCTGGATGGGGTGACTGCGCAGATACATGTTCAACTGATCTTTTGCACGCACTGCAATATCATCTGGAATTTTTGCGCCCGCGAGTGGCACGCCCGATGCGTCTGATTTAACATATGGCATCAGACTACTCGTGGCCATCCAATACAAACTGCGTGTTAACTCTGGATCCTGCGCAAACAACTGTGCAAAAATGTCATAGCAATCTTGGTAGCGTTTTTGAAACCACGCAATTTCCCCCAATGCCTGCCGTGTCAGCACATTGCGTGGATATTTTGCCGTCAGCACATTTAACGTCGCAATTGCCTGATCGTACTGCTTCATTTCCATTTGCATATATGCCAAATTGGCACGCGCTAAATCCTGCACATATTTTCCGTCATGCATGACCTTTTCCACCTTGGCCATACCCGTTGCGCGCTGATCACTAAAGAATGGTAACCATCTAAATCGCTGTGTCACCACCGAGCGCCAAAATTCATACATACCAACACCCATTTCGGCATCAACAAAATTAGGGTTCAGCCACATGAGCCGTTTGTATGTACGCATCGATCGAATCGCACCACCCAAACCTTGTAACCACTTATCGCGACGTGCATCAAAGAATCCCTTCATGCCAAACCCAGAACCACAAACAAACATATCCCAATCCGTGGGACCGCTTGTTATAGGGGCTTGCGTCGCCCCCTCCACCGGCAAAGCCGGCGGAGCCTCCCCCTCACCGCCGCTGTGCGGCTGACGATTACCCCGCAGTCGCGCATCACACAACGCAGTCATTTTATTTTCAGCAGCGTCATATTGTTTGGTGAATCGAAAGTCGCGATTCTCAAACATGCGGGTCTGCCATAGGGCCATTTCACCAAATGCACCCGCAGGGGAATCTGGATAGTCTTGCAAGAGTTGCCGGAAGAGCGTTAGAGCTGCACCATAATCCCGCGCCATAATCAGATGTTCGCCCTGAACACTACGGGCAATCAGATCGGCGTTATCGGCCGCAACTACTTGATTTGAAAGGATAATTAGAAAGGCCCCCAAGGCCCCAGCCACACAAAATCGCATCTTACCATTTTACGTGTGAATACACCGACTTGCAACCCGCTTTATTGTGCCATCAAACGCGTTTCGGCGTTATCCAAAATCGGCAATAGAGGATCAAAAATGGGGTTGTGCAGTATATCAATTTCGACACGCAAGGCCGTAACCAACTCCTGGAGACATGGCCCTGCCCCAATGCTCTTCAGAATACCCTGTAGTAACTGAACAGGCGCTCGGCCGTCCATTACCATACCAATGACGGCGTCTTTCAATAAAGTTGCAACACGTACATCGGATGTTGAATACAAATCAGTCAGCGCAAGGATTGCCTCATGGTCCCCCTCGACCACCTTTGCAATCAGTTGTTTTGCAAAGTTCATTGATTCTGCAGGATGAAGCGTAATGTAGCGCATCAATGTTGCCACCTCGCTGGAAACAATGACTTCCACAGGACGCAGACCTTCAGGTGCTGTACTCATTTCGGCCAGACGGCCCAACATCACCACAATGGTTGATTGATGGTGTGGAGAATCTTTGTTTAATTCCTTTAAAACACTGAGTGCCGTTTGGGCCATTTGATCTGTACCCGATGCAACCTTGTATAAGGCGTCAATCGCCCCTGTTACCCCATACCGTGCAAATAATCCCAGTGACTGGATATCCCTTGCAATCGGTGTATGCGCACCTTTCAGAATGTCTCGTGCCAGAATAGCGCCACGCCCCGCTTTAATATCCATCACAGTTACATCATTTGCTACTGCAGGCTCTGCAACGGTCACAACACATTGCCTACGCTCCGGTTCCAAACGATACAACGCTTCTTTCGCTGGATCACCAGCAGTTTCCATAAGCGTTACAATGTCTCTATATAGAGAAGTACTACGGCTCTCATTAGCAATGCTCACAAGGTCATCCCATGGCACATGTAGCCAGAAATCGGGATCGCGTGTCATGGTCACAATCAATGCAGAGCGATACTGCGGCAGCCGATCCAAGAGCCGCGCCAATGCCCATGCAACTTGCGTATTTCCACTACGCGCCAAAGAAGAGAGCACATAGATCGCATCATCTGAGATTGTACCTGTGTCCACAACCGCCTTAATGAACATCCTCATGTCTACAACCAATGTCGCAGGTTTCAAAATCAACCATGTCCGCACAAATGGAATCAGCTCTGGTGAAGACCGACTCAAGAATACACCAACGCTTTCACGAGACATCGTGCCATCAATGGCTTGTTGAGCCATTTGTTCTGGGGTGAGTCGTATTTTGGGCACAACCACCTCTGGGAAAGTTCCAGATTCTACTGCGGCTGCCGCCGTAACACGCGCCTCTGCAGCAACATTCTGACGTTGAATTGCCGCCTCGCGCTCAACGGCAAACTCACGGCCATAACGCGCACCAATACCAATGAAGAAAGTGCCTGTCAGATATTGTGTAAACTCGCGCCAATTACGCGGAGGCGGCGCAAGCAAATCGTTGTCCCAACCTATCCATTGATTCACAACAACGTGCGGCAATCCACCTGTGACCGTGTTGATTCCCCCATAAACAATGTGGTTCACAATGGTGGGTACACGGGCAACACCATCCCAAACACCATAGTAATGACGAAACACCCCGGACCACGCGGCATTCTGACCCAGGTAATCATCAACACCCAAAATATATTTAAAAGTTAACTCTGGAAAAGCGAGGATCCCCGTCACAGAATCTACAAGGCCATCTGCACACTGCGCGGCGATCTCTTTGGGAGGAATCAAAAATCCGTTTCGAACTGGCGCTACCATACTTCCCTTTCATCCCCGTCTTTTGGTGATTAGCGGACTTTTTCATTTGCTGCAAGCACTTGCTGCAATGCCCATTCCGCATGTTCCCGAATCAGGGGTTCTGGGTCTTCGACAGCGTGTTGCAGCGCAGGTATCGCAGCAGGGTCCTTACTATTTCCCAACGCCACCGCCACATTGCGCAAAAACCGCGCGCGCTTAATACGCTTGATGGGGGAATTTTTGAAGCGGGCCCGAAACTCATCGTCGGACATATACATGAGTGGCATCAGCTCTGGATTCAAATTGCCTTTGCGGGGCTCAAACGCCGCTTCGGGTGTGGGCGTGGCAAAGCGATTCCACGGACAGACATCTTGGCAGATGTCACAGCCATAAATATGATTACCCATCAGCGGACGCATTTCGAGTGGGATGCTACCTTTGTGTTCAATGGTGAGATACGAAATACATTTGCGGGGATCGAGTTTGTACGGCGCCATGATTGCGCGCGTGGGGCAGGCATCAATGCAGCGCGTGCAGGTGCCGCAACTGCCCGTTGAAACGACTGCCTCTCTGGGTCCTGTCACCGAATCACCCCATTTGTCGGCATCGCCTTCGGTGTGCGCGGAGCTAGATATATCACGGGACTCGGCCTGCTGGCGAAAATGGGGTCCCCATTCGGTGCCACCCAAAGAGGCAGTCGTAATAATTTCTCCAATAAAAAACCACGAACCCCGTTTGGAATCGATCAAGTTGGTATGCTTGCCCTGCCACCCCAGCCCCGCACGCACCGCCCAGGGTTTTTCCATCACAGGTCCCGTGTCCACATAGGCCAAACATTCCGCATCGGGATTTTCAGCGACAATCCATTCAGCCAACTGTTTCAACTTAGGCAGAAACACGTCGTGATAGTCATCGCCCCAGGCATAACGGGAAATGCGTCCATTTCGGGCATTATTGGTTTGGGTGTGTAACGTGTAATAGTTCAGCGTACAGCTGATCAGGGTCTTGGCTCCTGCCAGCACTTTTCGAGGATCCGCACGACGCGCAGGGTCACGAGTCATCCACAGCATCTCGCCCTGTAGCCCTTCTGCCAACCAAGTATCCAGGTCCCGTGCCAGCTCTGGTGCGTCAAAGATCGGCGTTAGCGCAACCGACTGCAAACCCAATTCTGACGCCTTTTTTAGCAATTCTTTACTCATAGAGATTATTTATGCCAGTGCGTCATAAAACCCCAGAAAAAAATTGTGGGCCACTCAGGCTCATGCTACGGGAGCGCACCTTATGAAACTCTCTTTTATTTTAGTCACTTTTGTTTCGATCTTTACGATCGTCAATCCATTGGGTGCCATTCCAACCTTTTTGATGCATGCTAATGACTGGACACCCGAACAAATGCGCCGCAACGCCTTTCGCGCCACATCCACCATGGCCGCGGTTTTGATTTTCTTTGCCCTCACTGGCAATCTTCTGTTTGACCTTATGAACATTACGATGCCCGCCTTTAGAATCGCGGGTGGTATGATTCTATTTTCAGTGGCATTCAGTATGACACGCGGTGCCAACCAACGTCGCAAACTATTGAAGGAAGAAGTCGCAGACGCTGAGCAGCGTGAAGACATTGCAATCGTACCACTGGCCATTCCCTTATTGGCGGGCCCTGGCTCTATTGGCACTGTTATCTTGCTCATGAGTCAGCATCCTGGCTTTTTGACGGCAGGCACAGTTATATTCTGCATTCTACTGGTTGCAGGCGTCACATTCCTGATCTTCAGCAATGCGCGTTATCTTTTAAGAATTTTGGGTGCATCGGGTGTTCGTGTGATGACACGACTCTTTGGGTTGCTACTCGCAGCTATTTCGATTCAATTTATTATCAATGGTATCACGTCTGCACTCCCCGCAATTTCAAAGGGTATAGACTTATAATCACTTTGGCGCAGTTCTGCCAGGTTTGCCCTGGCGCTTCTTAAGTTCCGCCAGCACATCCTGCCACGGAACCTCTGCCGCTTCGAGCAACACAATTAAATGAAACATCAAATCTGCAGCTTCCGATGCAGTGCGTTCATGCCCTTCTTCAAGCACTGCACGCGCTACTTCTTCAGCTTCTTCCATGACTTTATCACCAATATGGGCCGCCCCCTGGTTAAATAATGTGGTGGTATAAGACCGTTCAGGCCGTTCCTTATTACGGATGCGCGCAATTTCTAAAACATGTGCCAGCACATGACAGTCTGCATCTTCGGCATCAGCAAAGCAGCTTGCAGTACCTTTGTGACACGTGTGACCGTGGGGATTAGCCAATACGAGTAACGCGTCATGGTCACAGTCTTCATGAATCGATACCAAATCCAGAAAGTGACCCGAGGTTTCGCCTTTGGTCCACAAGCGATTCTTGCTGCGACTAAAAAAAGTAACACACTTATCTCGAATCGTCTTTTGGTAAGCAGCTTCATCCATATACCCCAACATCAATACACGTCCTGTTTTGGCGTCTTGAACAATTGCCGGCACCAAACCCTTTGAGAAATCAACCGTCATAATCGCACCCCTACTCCTTCGCGCTTTAAATATTCTTTTGTTTGATGAATACTCAATGTACCAAAGTGAAATACGGATGCTGCAAGCACTGCATCTGCACCACCTTTCACAACCGCATCTCTAAAATGAGATAATTCACCTGCACCACCCGACGCAATCACGGGCACCGACACGGCATCGCTCATTTGCCGAAGCAAGGTGCAATCAAACCCACTCTTTTGTCCATCTTGGTCCATAGAAGTAAGCAGAATTTCCCCAGCACCCAATGCAACGGCCTCGCGTGCCCAAGTCATTACATCTTTTCCTGTGGCAGTACGACCCCCATGGGTGAACACTTCGTAATGATCGCCAACACGCTTGGCATCAATCGCCACCACAGCACATTGACTGCCGCATAACGATGCCACATCTGATATTAACTTTGGATTGGCAACAGCTGCTGTGTTCATACCCACCTTATCGGCACCCGCACGCAGAAGCGCACGCGCATCATCACGCGACCGCACGCCGCCACCGACAGTGAATGGGATTGCAATACTATCGGCCACACGCTCCACCATTTCAATGAGCGTTCCACGTCCTTCGTGTGATGCAGAGATATCCAGAAAAACCAATTCATCCGCACCTGCTTCACTATAGGCCCTGCCCAAACTGACGGGATCACCTGCATCGACCAAATTAACAAATGACACACCTTTGACCACGCGGCCATCTTTGACATCCAGACACGGAATGATGCGTTTGGTTAGCATGCCGTTTCTCCTGCGACCTTAAGACAGTCAGCCAACTGCAAACGCCCTTCGGCCAAGGCCTTGCCAACAATGACTGCTGTTGCACCCGACTGATGAAGTGAGCGAATATCATCCAGTGTGGTCACACCACCTGCGGCAACCGCTTTGAAATTTTTATTGGCCATATTGGCGATTGCATCACACTGAAAGGGGCTTACCGAAGTCAACGTGCCATCGCGTGCCACGTCGGTTAAAATGAGCCATGATATTTTTTCGCGCTGAAGCATTGGTACACAGCTTTCCAAACTGGCGTCTCCACCCGCCAACCAGCCGCGCGTTAGGACCTGTCCATGGCGATGATCCAATGAAACCATAATACGATCGGATCCAAAACTAGAAATAAGTGCGGTCAAAATCTCAGGCGTTTCAATTGCGGCCGTGCTCAAGATGACGCGTGCCACTCCGGCATCCAAATATGCAGCGGCCTGTTCCAGCGACCGAATACCACCACCCACCTGAACAGATACATCGGGGACCGTTGCCAACTGCAAAATAAGTGATTGGTTCACCGGTTGCCCCTGCTTGGCACCATCCAAGTCCACCACGTGCACCGTAGACACACCAGCGTCCTTATAGCGCCCCATCACCGTTTCCGGCGAATCACCATAGGTGGTCACTTGATCATACTGGCCTTGAGTCAGGCGCACGCACTGACCACCAATCACATCAATTGCGGGAAAAACTTCCATCACGACACCATCCTGGCAAAATTGGTTAGCACCTGCATCCCCACATCTCCAGATTTTTCAGGATGACATTGGATGCCCCAAAAATTATTTTTACGAATCACAACGGGTATTTGCGAATCATACATACATGAGGCCACCACATACGCAGCATCTGTATCGGCTGCATAGCTATGTGCAAAGTAAAAATATGAGGGATTGGGCACGTCTGCCAAAAGTGGCAGCGCCTTTTCTGTAAACTGCACAGAATTCCATCCCATGTGCGGCAATTTTAATGCTGTTGTAACGAGTCGCACCGTTCCCGGGAAAATACCCAACGTATCCACATGGCCCTCTTCTGAATGCGTAAGCATCAACTGCATCCCCAAACAGATTCCCAACGTGGGGGCGGTACAACGGGGCAATACCGACGCAATGCCGGTTTCCTGCAGATGGCGCATGGCCTCGGCTGCAGCACCAACACCAGGCAAAATGAGTGGCTGATCAATTTTAATATCATCGCCCGAGCGAACAATTTGAATATCAATATCCAGACGCTTCAGCGCAGATGCCACACTTCGCAAATTACCCGCACCGTAGTCCACCAATTGAATCCGGCTCATAAGACGCCCTTGGTGCTGGCCACTTTTTGAGGATTGCGCACATCCACTTCGCAGGCCATTCGCAACGCGCGACCAAATGCCTTGAAAATTGCCTCAACCGCATGATGGGTGTTTTTTGAATATTTTAAATCGATGTGAATGTTTGCCTTAAGCTGCATGGCAAGCGTGTAGAAAAAGTGTTCCACCATTTCAGTCGGCATGTCCCCCACATATTCCCTATCAAATTTGGCATTAAACACACAGTAGGGACGCCCACCCAAATCAATGGCCACCTGCGCTAACGATTCATCCATCGGGAGCAAAAAGCCAAAACGCATGACACCCTTCCGCTCGCCCAACGCCTTGGCAATGGCATCACCCAGAACAATTGCCACATCTTCAATGGTGTGATGTTCATCCACATGCAAATCACCTTTTGAAAACACCCAATGATCAATTGAGGCATGATGCAACATGGCAGTAAGCATGTGATTAAAAAAATCAATGCCGGTTTGAATCACACCCGCGCCATGCCCGTCCAAATTTAAACGCACTGTAATATCTGTCTCTTTGGTTTTACGTGACACATCTACCACGCGATCCGTCGAAGGTGATAAAACTCGGGCAACAACGTTGTCCCACGATTTTTCTTCAAGCAAATTGCGTGAAACCTGAATGGGGCGGGCTCCAAGTGCCAGCGCCAACTGTGTATCAGTTGCACGGTCGCCCACCACACAACACGATGGCCAATCAATTTTTGCGTTGTTCAAATAGCCTGTTAGTAATCCCAACTTGGGCTTACGGCACTCACAGGCATCCTTTGGAAAGTGAGGACACATCAATGTTTCCCGAATATGCACACCCGATTTTTCCAGATCCGCCATCATGCGCTTTTGAATATCATCATATGCACGCTGCGGATATCCATCTTTGCCAAGTCCATCTTGATTGGTGACCAAAACAATTTCATACCCCGCATCCATTAATTGTTTGAGACCAGCGCCCGCTCCCGAAAGCAACCGATACTTCTCAAGTGTATCAATCTGCTCATCGGCCGGTTCTTCAATGAGTGTTCCATCCCGATCTACGAATGCAATTTTCATATGCGCTCCATCCATTTTTTAATTTCTAAAACGAGACGTTGATTCTCTTCGGGTGTCCCCACTGTAATGCGCAACGTATCCGGAATGCGCGCACTTATATCACGCAGCACAATTCCAGACATGGTTTTAAGATGCGCGTACAGCTCTGACGCGTTGGGAATGGGAACCAGCAAAAAGTTGGCATCGCTGGGCATCGGATTCAACCCAATATCACGCAAAGCCGCATCTAACCACTTACGCCCGTCACAAATTTTAGCCACCAGCTGTCTCATTTTGCCTGCCTGGGCAACGCCCTGCGTGGCATAGACAATTGAAGGACTGGACAGGGGATACGGTTTTCGAATTGATTGTAGTAACCGGATCACCACAGGCGATGCCGCCACATAGCCCACGCGCAACCCCGCCAATCCCCACGCCTTGGCCAATGTACGCAACACTACCAAATTAGGCTGGCTCACGACATCCGTGCAAAGCGACTCCTTTTCACTAAAATCCACATAGGCTTCATCCACCACCACCATGCCATCAAAGCCACGACAGATTTCCAAAATAGTGTCGCGGGGAATGGAGTTACCGGTAGGATTATTGGGCGAGCATAAAAACAGAATTTTGCATGCAGGTGTTACGCGCGACAGCACCAGCTGTGCATCCACTAAAAACTGCGGACCTGCATCAATGGTCATCACATCGGCCGCATTAATTTCTGCCATCGTTCGGTATAACGAAAACGTGGGTTCCACCACCATCACCGTGTCCCCCGGCCCCGCCGTCAATCGAATCAACAGATCAATCGCTTCATTTGATCCACTGGTCGCCAAGACATTTTCCAACGGCAGATTCAGAAAGGCAGCAAGTGCATCCCGCAACATGCGACCATCTGGGTCTGGATAACGTCGCAAATCCACACCACCCACTGATGGCAAAACACTTTCAAACGCATTTTCATTGGCATCCAAAAAAAGACCTTCAGTCGCCAAATCGCGTGCAGTTGTGTACGGTTTCAATTTTGCAAAATGCGGTCGAATGTAACGTGGCAAATTCATTTTTTCCCCCGAATGAGAACCGCATTTTTATGAGCATCCAAACCTTCGGCATCTGCAAGCGTTGCCACAATCGGTGCCAGCCGCTTGAGCCCTGCGCGCGACACATCTTGCACCTGCATCCACTTGCCAAACGACTCAATTCCCAGCGGACCAAATGCCCGCGCCCCACCTGAAGTGGGCAAGGTGTGATTGGCGCCTGTGGCGTAATCCCCGAGTGGCTCGCTGCTCCATCGACCTAAAAATACTGATCCCGCATGACGAATGCGTTTGAGGCACGCACGTGGATTACGCGTCATCAGTTCCAAATGTTCAGGCGCATATGCATTAGCCATTTCCACCATTGACGCCTCATTGGGTGCTATGATCACTGCCGACTTTTTCAGAGCAGCCATCACAATATCGCAACGTGACAGGTGTTGGAGTTGTGTTTTAATTTCCGTCTGCACCGCCATTGCAAGCGCAGCATCTGTTGTCACCAGCACAGCCTGTGCATCAGGCGCATGTTCTAACTGCGACAACATATCTGCCGCCACATAAGACGCCTCTGCGGTGTGATCCGCCAAGACCATGACTTCTGATGGCCCCGCTGGCATATCGATGTCCACCACACCATAGACCTGACGTTTGGCCTCGGTTACCCAGCGATTCCCCGGGCCCACAATTTTATGAACAGAAATGACTGTTTCAGTGCCATATGCGAGTGCGGCAATCGCATGCGCCCCACCCATGGCATAGACCGTATCCACACCTGCAATCTCGCACGCCGCAGCAACTGCTGGCGCAATTTTCCCTGAAATGGGTGTGGCCACGACCACTTCGCGGCAGCCCGCCACCCGCGCCGGAATGGCGCCCATTAATAATGATGAAGGATAACTGGCACGACCACCTGGCACATAGACACCCACGCGATCAATCGCCCGAAACTCGCGCCAAACCTGCACCCCACTTTCAACAGTGCACACGCGCTCTCGTTTCAAACAGTGGCTGTGGAACTTTTGAATATTGCGCGCCGCTCGCGTAAGCGCAGAACGCAACTTGGGACTACAGCGTGCCGCCTGACGGCGGATATCTGCCGCACTATATATAATAGAGGGACGTGCCACCTGATCAAGCTTGTGGATACAGTCTTTGAGCGCCTTGTCCCCACCACGGCGCACACGCGAGACAATACGCGCCACCTGCTCTGGCAACTGACGTTCGTCATCACTGCTGCGCTTGAGCCACGCCATCACATCTTCAATTTCAGCGGTTTTAAGATCAAATTGTTTCATACGATCATCTTCTCAATGTTCATGACCAAAATATCGGTTGCGCCAAACGATTTGAGTTTCTCCATCTTCTCCCAAAATTCATCTTCAGCGACTACAGCATGCACGGCCACCAAGCCAGTGTCTGCCAACGGCACGATGGTTGGGCTTTTGGATCCCCCCATAATGTCGCGGATTTTTTCGGTGGCAGATTGTGGTGCGTTGAGCATGACATATTTTTTGGAACGCGCATTGATTACACCATCCAAGCGCATGACCAAATCGCGAATGCGCGCCCCCGTGTCTGCAGCCTTGCAGCGTTCCGGATTAGCAATCAGCGCTGCTTCGGATTCCATAACCGTTGCAATGGGTACAAGATTGTGGGTGGTGAGCGTGGTGCCAGTGCTCACCAAATCACAAATGGCATCGGCCACATTCAAGCTGGGCGTAATTTCAACCGAACCGGAAATTGGCACCAGTTCTGCCTTAACGCCCTCTTTCTTTAAATAAGATGACAAGATCGTGGGATACGTCGTGGCAATCCGCATACCGTTTAACTCTTTCACGGTCTTGATTTTGCCCGACTGCGGCACCGCAATCTGCAACCGACACAAACCAAATCCCAATGGACGCAGGCGATCCACCTTTGCCGCACGTTCATTCACGACATTATCACCGACAATACCCAAATCCACGATGCCATCCTGCACATATTCCGGAATATCATCATCGCGCAAAAACAGAATATCCACATCGTGATTGCGACACGGTGCAATCAACAAACGTTTATAGGTATCGAAGCGCAGGCCCATCTGACGAAGCAAGTCGACACTCCATTCGGACAAGCGCCCTTCTTTTTGAATTGCGATACGAAGTTTCATGCGGTTTTCCCTTTCACACGTTGAGTGCGGGCCAATGCCATGCGATAGCCCCCTTTTCCAAAGCGCAACCACTGGGCCACGCGTGTTATTGTCGCAGTTGAAACGCCAGTGGCTTGGTTGATTGAGCGGTACGATTCGCCTTTGGACAGGCGCCGCACGACTTCCCAACGCTCTGCCATCGCGGCCAATTCTGTGCGCGTGCATAGATCTTCAAAAAACATGGCACACTCTTCTGCCGTTTTTAAAGACGCAACAACGCGATACAATCGCTTCAAATCGGCCTCTAAGTCTATGTTTGCGGCGGATGCCCCACCTTTTGACTGTTTTAACATGGTAGCACACTAAAACACCATTTTTACGACCCGGTCAAGTGTTTTTCCAGAGGGCGTTTTGCTTTTGACAAACAGTGCCAAATCCCTTTAGAATACGCCAACTTTTAACCATTCCTTAAAGAAAGAAGCATTCATGGGGGCATCCAAATCTACATCTGCAACAATTCGCCAACGCCGGCTCAAAGAACTCTATGGCGTCCTCTTTTCTGCATTGGGCGTCTTCTTTGCACTCTGTCTCATCTCTTATGACCCCGCAGATCCCGCACTGTCCGCTGTTTCAAACGTCCAAAATGTCAGCAACCTGGCGGGACGCGTTGGTGCTTACACTGCAGACATTCTCTTTTTAACCTTTGGCGTTGGCAGCTATTTCCTCTGCGGCGTTTTCTTTCTGGTTGCGGTCATGCAGTTCATGGGCCGCTCTATTTCCATGCAATGGAAAGAATTGCTAGCCTGTGCAGGCATCGTCATTTCAGCCGCCATGCTCATGCACTTGCGCTTTGACACCATTCACATTGCAGGTACCGCCATTGAATCCGGTGGATTCCTGGGCTCTTTTTTCTCCGAAGTACTCCGGCACTACTTGAACACTGCTGGGGCCTACATTGTGTCTGCAACACTCCTGATGGGATGCTTACTGTTTGCTACAAAGCTCTCACTGGTGACTGTATTCAAAGCAATCTGGGCCGCCATGCTGTGGACCTGGGAAGGTCTCTCACAAAATGCCGTCATCTATTTAGAACGCAGCAAAAAGTGGCTGCCCAAACTGGGTCGCCTTATCATGAGCCTCTTTGGCAAGCTGGAAACATTGGCTCAATACCGTCCTGCACAATCATCCAACTCAAAAGTGGTGTCCATCAAGAGCAAGGTCAAAGTTAATCGTCCGAAGCCCATGGTGGAAGAAGCGCCTGCACCCGCTCGCAAAATTATCAAAGCCGCTGAGGCTGAAAAATTATTGGCGGGCGCCAGTGCCAGCGCTGCACCAGCTGCCCCTATATCCAAAACAGATACCGCTACTGCGGGTGGCCCCAAAATCTTTGAACGCGTCGATATTAAAGAGAAGCGATCTGCCAACGAAGAACAGCTGGAACTCAATCGCATGCACAGCAACTACGAGTTCCCATCATTGGCATACTTGGATTCACCGGAACAAAAAACCACCGAGGTGGACGAAGAACAACTGCGCCAACAGGCCGAAATTCTTGAGCGCAAATTGCAGGACTATAATGTGGATGGCCGCGTCACCGAAATTCACCCAGGCCCTGTCGTTACCATGTATGAATACGAGCCTGCACCTGGCGTGAAGGTCAACAAGATCGTCAATTTGTCCGACGACTTGAGTGTTTCCATGGGCGGTCGCTCCACCCGTATTGTGCCCCATCTGCCCGGCAAAGCAGCCATTGGTATTGAAATCCCCAACATGATTCGCGAAACCGTGTGGCTGAAGGAAATTATTGGCGACAGCAAGTTCCGCAAGGCACAAACCAAATTGCCATTGGCCATTGGTAAAAACATTGAAGGCCATCCGGTTGTTGCCGACTTAACCAAGATGCCCCACTTGTTGGTGGCCGGTGCCACCGGTGCTGGTAAATCCGTGGCCATCAACAGCATGATCTGCAGTATTTTGTACAAGGCCACACCAGCCGAAGTACGCATGATCTTGGTGGATCCCAAAATGTTGGAACTCTCCATTTACGAAGGTATTCCCCACTTGCTGTTGCCCGTTGTCACCAAACCCAAAAAGGCCACACTCGCACTCAATTGGGCCGTTCGTGAAATGGAACGCCGCTATCGTCACCTGTCCGCTGCGGGCGTGCGCAACATTATTGGCTACAACGAAAAGATCGAAAAGAAGCAGTTGGATACAGTGTCACCGGAAGAAGCTGAAAAAATCACCATAGCCAATCCCGAAGCCGTGGCCCACACCGGAAAATTACCTTACATTGTCATCATCATCGATGAAATGGCGGACCTGATGATGGTGGCATCACGCGATATTGAAGAGTCGGTCACACGACTTGCGCAGATGGCACGTGCTGCGGGTATTCACTTGATTCTGGCCACACAGCGGCCATCCGTGGACGTGATCACCGGTATCATCAAAGCCAACTTCCCAGCGCGTATTTCATTTAAGGTGAGCTCCAAACATGACTCGCGCACCATTATTGATACCGTTGGTTCTGAACACCTGTTGGGCAATGGTGACATGCTCTTTTTACCGCCATCCGCCAGCGGTCTTGTGCGTATTCACGGCGCGTTCATTTCCGAAGATGAAATCCATCGCATCGTGGGTCACTTAAAAGAACAAGGCAAACCCATCTATGACGAAAGCATTTTGGCAGCCAATCCCGCCGGAGAAGGTGCTGCGGAAGATAGCGAACAAGATGAAATGTATGATCAGGCTGTTGCTCTTGTTGCAGAAAGCCAACAGGCATCCATTTCAATGGTGCAGCGCCGCCTGCGCATTGGCTATAACCGTGCCGCCCGCATGATTGAACGCATGGAGGCTGAAGGTATTATTGGCCCCCAAGTCGGCAGCAAACCCCGCGAGGTCTTGGTCTCTCATCATGAAGCTGAAAATTCTTAGTCTATCGCTCCTGGTATCAGTCACATGTCACGCCATGTCGCTCGATGATGCAATCGACATTGTGCAGAATAAATATCGCTCGCTCAACACACTCTCGGCAACATTCACACAGAGCACACGCCTTAAACTGTTGAATAAAAATGTCACGTCAACGGGGACACTCGAACTTAAAAAACCTGGCAAGATGCGCATTGCGTACGACGACGCCCATGGCAAAATTTATATCAGCGATGGCAAAATATTGTGGGTTGCTGACAAGGCCACTCACCAGGCAGACAAATACAAGATCGGTGCCAGCGAAGTTCCCAAAGAAGCGCTTACATTTTTGAATGGCTTTGGCGACATTCGTGAAACCTTTGGCGTGGCCACGTGGTCAGCGGACAAAATCAAAACCAAAGGCATTATGTTGCAACTGGTTCCCCAAAAGGAAACGTCATACACAGCACTCGATGCCACGTTTAGCGCAGATGGCATTCTTACACAGCTCACCATCTATAACCGATCCGGAAACACCTCCCATTATCGCTTCAGTCAAATCACTGAGAACATGCCCCTGTCAGACAATCTATTTCGTCTGACGCAGTAAAATATTATTTATTTTCATATAGTTATACATTAGCAACTTTTTGGGCTCCCTGCCGATACATAGAGCCTAGCGACCATACAGGAGTAATACTGCAATGTCAGATTTGAATATTCGCAATTGTGTCGGACCCTGCATGCCATTGGACGACACATTGGCACGTCTTCAATTTCAAGCCTCAGTTGATTTGGGCAATGAGTCCAACGTCACCACTGTTGATAGACACTGGGCATCACTCACCGCACCAATCAATCAGTTGGATGACGGAGACCTCTTTTTTGCACTCGCCCATCCTTCATTTTATGGAGATACCCCTGAAGTAAGTCAAAAGCTGCAACACCAATTGGGTTATAACCGCTTCGACAGAATTCAATTTAAAACCTTCCCCCTTTCCAACACCGCACAATTGGCCATGGTGGTAATTGAACCAGAAAAAATCGACCCCAGCGCACCACCGATTATTTTTGGAACCGGATTCGCGCATCCCAGCGCACTATACGTGCGTAGTATGGAAAAATTGGCCAAAGAAATGCAGTGCAAGGTTATTTTATTTGATCAACCCGGAAACGGTGGCAGCCAAAGCGCATCTACCGTTAACCAAGTCGATTTTTATAACGCCTTGAAGGAAGCCATTCGTATCAATGTACCAGAAGATGGCCGCTACTATGTGGCTGCCCACAGCCTGGGTAGCAGCGGTGCCTATCAACTGTTCAATGACATTCACGCTGGCAAAACCCCTGTTGGCAATCGCAGACTTGTACGCATGATGCTGATCAATCCCATCCCCACCAAGTTTCAGGAAAGTACTGAAAAGGGAAAACTAGCCCGCACATTTTTATGGAGTGGTCTGGGAAGCCAAGTGGCACATGGTTTTACAGCCATGCGTGCTGGCACATTGGATTTATTTGATAACGGACTATCCGAATACATGCGCCCCCAAACACGTGCCAGAATTGCACGTGAACAACCCAACATTTCACTCGCAGGTGTTATCAGCACGTTGGGCAATTTGGATTTACAGGCCCCACTCGACGCCGTGGGCCACGATGATCGCTTGGTGATTGTTCTGGGCAAAGATGACCAGTTAATGAATTGGGATGTTGATGCATACCAAGGTAAGCGCGGCTATTATGTGATCAATAGCGACCACGGTGGCCTTTTGATTGACGGTATGGCTAATGATGCTGACATTAAAAGCTATGCAAAAATTTTAACTCAAGCACCTGACCCAAAATTAGCGAGTATTAGCAAAGAGAGCGCCTATCGATCAATGGGCGGCATCATTCGCCTGGGCCTGCTTTCAACCACTCAAACCCCATCGATGTGGCTTGTTCCAGAACTAACCGTGCGGCGCGGCTTAACTACATTGCCGGGTGACTTTGGCATTTTTGCAGGCGGTGGATTCTTTGCCGAACTGGGACACGCTTACACACAAAACTTGTGGCACGCCAATACCCAAGCACAAGCATTTGTTGGCATCGAACATTTGCGTCTGCCCATTGAAGCACAAGTCGGTATTCGCGGTGGTGTGAACTATATTGATCCCTTCCACCCATTCACCACAGGCGCCTACACCACCCTGCGAATCAATGCTGCACGAATTGTAGATCTTGAGGCCCAGATCCGTTGGGACTTGCATGGCCACTTCCAGGACTTTATTGCCGGCTTACGCTTGCGGGTGCTTTAGAATTACAGGAATTCCGTCAACGTCTCTGGGATTTTGCCAAATAAAATGCCATCGACAGCATGGTAGGCGGGATCACGGCGCACATCCGACTCGTTTTCACCAGTCGCCAATACAACTCTGCGAGCACCATTTTCCTTCAAATAGCCCAGCATCTGCGCCCCATTGTACTGAGAATTTTCAATATTCTTGTCAATGACACACAGATCGCAACTTGCAAGATCGATGTCCGCCTGAATCGCAGCCTCCAGATTTGGAAAACTGTGCAGCGTGACAATACCAAGACGATTTTTAAGTGCGTTCCAGGTGACGCGAATGGCGTTGTCGTCGTCGATTAAAAGGACAGTGTGCCCAGCTTTGTCATTCTGAGGGAGCGTAGCGACCGAAGAATCTAGACTCCTCACCACCACCTTGGGCAACGGTTTGGGGCACAAGGTCACGTTGAGCTTCTGTGCAGCTTCTTTAATTGCCGGCTTCCAGTATTCCGCGGTTGCCAAAACACACTGCACGGCACCCTTTTCTTTTAGACGACGGATGATTTCCAGGCCATCAACGATGCTGTTGTCAAAGTGGTAGTCGATGATGAAGGTATTTCCCTCTCCTTGTGGGAGAGGGCCAGGGTGAGGGGGCAGTGCACTCGCATACTCTTCCCAGCAAGTATAAATCTCCGGCGTCACCCCCTGCGCCTTCAACGTTAACCGCCATTGCTCGCGCAGACTGGATTCGTCGTCGATGACAACAACTTTGGAATCTGCATTGACTGGGATTGTAATAAGCATTTCTTCATTTTGAATTGTTGCGGGGAGCGTGATGATGAACGTGGTGCCCACACCCACTTTAGACTCAATGGCCAGTGAACCCTTATGGGCATCCACCATGTCGCGCACCACTTTGGTGCCAATGCCGTGGCCATCTTCTTTGCCTTCGCTGTGACCACCTTGCAAAATGAGTGAAATTTTATCGGCAGGAATACCCGGGCCAGTGTCGGTGATGCGAATAGAAACTCCCTCTCCCCCCGTGGGAGAGGTTTGGGGTGAGGGGGTCTTGAGTGTTGTCGACACTGTGAGCTGTTTAACTTTGTCGGAAGTATTCTGCTGCATCGCCTCTAGCGCGTTTTTAATGATATTCCCAATGGCACGGGCCATGCCCGTTTTGTCACCGGTCACATACAAAGCTTCTGTATGGTACTGCTTTTTAAACTCTGTTCCTTGACCCAGTGGCGACGCACGTAGTTCGCCGATCAACTCGTCCAATACTTCGTGGATTGAAAATAGCTGTTCAGCCGCCGATTCACCCATATGATTTGAGAGCAGGCCGTTTGCGATATTGTCTAACCGATTGCTGGACAATTGAAGTAAGTTGAATAGCTCTTCAGCATCTTTGTCGTTTCCAAATTTATCACGTAGCAACATTAAAGCTGCACGCATTGATGACAATGGGGAGCGGATGTCGTGGGCAACCCGCGAAGAAAGCTTTCCAAGTTCAGCATCAAATTCAAGCTGCTTGGCCTGTTCTTGATATTCTTTGTTGGCGTTGAGGCTTTTTTGTAGTGATAATGCCAATGCTCTCAGTTCTTTTAATCGAAAATTATTAACACCTATGCCAATATCGTCACCGCCTTTAATCAATTCAATCATGCGTTTTGTTGGGCGCATAACAAATTGACGAAGGATGAAAAGGGCTGCAATTACTATTGCAACGAGCCAAATTAGCACAAGCGTCAGGTATTGTAGAAATGCAGTGTTTCTAAAACGCTGAAATGGTTTAAGGTCCATTTCCTTTACGAGATAACCCACGTTCTGACCTGCTGAAAGCAGCTCGTGGTAAATGCGAAATGATGTCGGTGTATATTCGTAACAGGTTGGGGATTGACGAAAATATGTTTTGAAACTTCCCACCTGACATGTTTCCAGTACATGCGTAGAAATGGCTGATTGGGGCAAAATGTAAGCAGCCCTAAGTCCTTCTCCCTCTTTTATTCCTTGTAAGAGGTTGTTTACTTCGTCCTGTTTGTCTAAGATAATCTTCGGAGTTATTACTGCATAGTATGATGAGGTATAAGCGGCACTCTTTGAAAGATTATCGTTTCGCCATGCCGTATTGTATCTCTCGGCTTCTTTATTCACCATGACATAACCGATTCCTATCGTTGCGCAAGCACCAACCAGCAGTATGCACGCAAGCACCTGATTCAGTGTAAATTGCGTGGGCGGCCTTTTGTTCATTCCGAATTTCCCTCAAGGGTGGTGGTTGATTTAAGCAGTGTGACTGGCGTGAGAGTGTTTGTCCTTTCGTGTTTACGCTGGATACATTCAATCAAGTTATCCAGGCCAATTTTACCCATGACTTCGGGTGCCTGCACAATAGATGCATCAATTTTTTGAAGAAGCAAGCCTTTTTGACCAACCAGCGTTCCGTCAACACCAACAATGATAGGGCGCTTAAGCGATGGGTGCTCACTGTAGTAACGGCTGATGCCCAAGGCCATTGGATCGTTATAAGCAAAGATGGCATCAATCGGTTGTTTCTTACTTCGTACAAATGAGGAAAACTCTGTGTGAGCCGATTCTTCTTCCCACCATCCCTGAACGAATCCAATAAGATGGATATTTTTATGCTGAGACATCTCAGAAACAAAACCATTTTCCCTATCAATACTAGACTGGTGCTTGTGATTGCCTCGCATTAAAAAGACTGACCCACTAGAAACGTGCTCAATAATGTATTGAGCAGCCAGTTTCCCGGCATAAACATTATCCGTGCCAACAAACCCACAATCATTCTTAAATGACCTGCTGGTAGCCGTGTCTGATAGTGGTGTATCAATAAGAATAAACGGCATGCCCGCTTTATCGATTGCCTCCATGTATGAAACAAGGGCCTCCGAATCATTGGGGGCCAACATAACGCCATCGTATTCTTTACTGCTTGCGATGTCTTTCAGTGCCTGTTTTTGGGTTTCAACGTCCTGCTGGCTACTGCCTGAGATGATGTCAACTTGTATGCCGTCCTTGGCCATTTCTTTTCTAACGCCGTTTGCAATACCATCATGAAAGCTTTCACCCTTGAGTTTTGCAACATAAGCAATTTTCAATACCTTCTGTTGCTGCGCTTTTTGCCCAGAACAGCACATAGATAGCAGTGCTGTTGAAATTAGGGTTGCCAGTTTGAGAACGTGTTGCGCCATTATTGCTGCCTTCCGGCTTTAATCAGAGCAAGAAGCTCTTTTAAGTCAGTAACAACATAATCAGCGTCAGAGAGCCTTTCCTTTGGAAATGAAGACGCCACCGCCACAACTTTCATCCCCGCACGTTTTGCAGCTTCAATACCTGCTATGGAATCCTCGATAACGAGACATTGTGACGGAGGTACATCTAAATCCTTTGCAGCTTGCAGAAAAATGTCTGGGGCTGGTTTTTTATGTTTAATCACACTGCTATCTACAATGATGTTGAAAGTGTTTGGTTCAAGACCTGCAATTCCAAAATTAGTCATGACCACCTCGGTGGTGGCGGATGATGCTACTGCTGTTCGGACTCCAAATTTACCAAGATACCCAACCAAATCGTGAAGGCCGGGAAATGGTGCTAGCCGTCCTGAGGCTAACTCACGAAATCGCGCCTCTCTTTCCTTCATCAGTTGCTCCACAGTTGTTCCACTAAGACTGTATTTTGTCATGGGGTCACTCATGTATTTTGACCCAGCACCGATTCCTTCCTGCACGTCCTGCGGCAATAATTGGACGCCATATTTTTCAAATACCAGTCGAGCCGCTTCAAAATTGATAGGTTCAGAATCTAGGACAATTCCATCGTTGTCAAAGATGACTGCTCCAAATTCCCTAATATCGAGATTTGATGTTGTGCTCCGTATAGCGGTGTTCCGTGCAACCCTTTGCACAACAACCAGCGAGCCTGTTTCTTCTACAATATCCCAATTTGGTAGCTTGTTATCTCCACGGAACAATTCATCAACCACTCTGGTAGGTCCCGGCCAGCCATCCCACTCATCCGTGTTCGGTTTCCCCATTCTTGCATCATGAAACATAACAATGCCGCCTGCTACTACATGGCTATGCCACTTATCCCAATCGGATCTTGTACCCCTATATGAATGGTCACCATCGATAAAAAGTAAATCAATCGGTTGGTTCCATTCTGAAGCAACGTTATCACTGTGGTCTTGGTGCCATTTTACAGTTCCATTATGTGAGCGCATTAGGTTGAGTTTAGCCATCCAGGGCCGTGCAGTTAATCCGCTATCGGGTACAACAATATATGGGTCAATCAGATGCAACGTGCCATTGGGGGACATTGCTCTCCGAAATATGACAGCTGACGCCCCCTCAAAAACGCCAATTTCAACAATGCTCGTCTTATCGGCAGCCCATCTAATAAAAAACGGCTTTTCAGCAGGAAAACTAAGGTCACGCGGAAGTGGAAAATAATTTGACCGTTTAAATGTGCTGTTGACCGCGAGTCCATTTTTAACACTTCTTTGGACGGCTCTCAACTCAGCATCACTCAACGTCGCCAACTCTTCATCACTAAACCCTCCACGCTTAATAAAATCGTGATCTATTGGCTCGTCACGGGCAATTGATTCGGCTACCGTTGTTGCTTCTGTTGCCTCGGCGTTAGCCGTTGAACTTACGATCTGCGGCCTTCTTTCTATTTCCATATTGCTCTCCCCTTGAGTATCAAAAACAAGCACCGGCAATGGCACATTTTCACCATTGGCACGCTTACGAACGGCTTCCAAATAGTCCTGAATATATTGTGAATACTTCTCAACGACATCATCGTCACTTAATTTATTCTCAGCTTTATCTGCTTCGTTTTGCCGTCTGCCAAGTTCAATTTCAATTAGACGCTTTTCGTCTTCGGCTCGTTTGTGTGTTGGCTGTCTTGGAATACCGTATTCCCACATTTCTTTCACAACCAACGCTCCTGGTTCTTGACCTTCGAGTGGAACCCATACCCAATTGCCATCCTTACCTTGAATCACCAATGTACGAGAAAATCGATCTTGGCTGGGGCTGTACGGAACCGATTGTTTCTCACGAATATATAACAGTTGTCCCAAAGACGCCGTGTCCACAATCATCCTTTCTTGTTGGAGAGTTGTCTTGTCATAAGCAACCCCCATGCCAAAAACATGAAAAAATTAATTTAATAAAATCAATAGGTTGAAAAGCAACCACTTTTCTTATCCGTCGATGAGTCCCAAAATCCGGATTTCAGGACTATGTGTGTTCGGAAAAGCGAATGCGCTCACAACAGCGAGTTCACTTTAGTATCGTCAGTGGTCCAAAAATGTTGCCTATTTGTCACAAGAATAATGAAAAACAACCCTGCACCTAAGGTGTGGGACACCGAGGGTTCAAAACCTCAAGCAGCGTTAATTCGAATCAAATAGCAGAGGGATACCTACTTCACACTCCGTCTCACAACGATTGGGACCAAAGTGAGGAGTGTGAGCATCAGTGGGAGTGCTTGCATGGGCAGGCTTGGGGCGCCCCACATCATCATGGCACCACAACCCGATGCGCCGCTGGCAGCAGATGGTGCACCGTCACTACCCATGGAAATAAAGCTGCCGGTCATGTTAGAGCCACCGCTGCCTTCACCAATGGATGGCTCATCTACACTCGGTATGCTGGGAAGATTGGAATCATTGCCGCCACCGAATCCGGTGTCACCCAGGTCGCCGCCCAGGGGCAGGCTCACCGGTTGACTGGCGGCGATTGTAACCTTACCTTCACTTGTCATGTCAGCCATTTGAGCTACTTGGATTGCATCAGACATGAGACTTACTGTAGGTCTATTTGACAATACCCTGAGCGTACGAGGCCAAGGAAATCCATTCTCACCCCCATCACATTTAAAGAATTTTTCGCCCTTTAAGATTTTCTTAGTAGATTCCACACCCTCTGCAGAAACCGAACGCAACGGAATATCATCATCCGCAACCAAGACATCGCAATTGAGTTTATAGTTTAAACGGCTTTCATCCACTGCATCCACCTGCCCTTCTTTCTTATCAGATGATGCCTCAAGTAAATTCAATTCCACTTTATTGGACGTGTTTGCTTGGTCCATTAACTTACCAATAATATAATCTGCTGCTGTTGCATCCTCGCTCGGCTTGTGTTTACCCATCCACTCCGTACTAAAGAGCTGGCGCTGCTTGCTTTCATTGGAATCCGTATAAACAATTGTGTTGGCAGATTTAAAGTTGTTTTGGGTGACACCCACAGGGGATGCCCCCTGCATAATCATCACCGCAGGGTTCCCATCGAGCGTGTTTTTTTGGATCATCGCAGATCCCTTCACATAGACTGTTCCAACTACGGTACTCGACATTAACTTTGGAATATCCGCAAACACAGGCGCCACATTGGGGTCAGGATTAACATACGACATGTCAATCGGACCGTTTGTATTGACGAAACTTGCAGATGAATGGTTCATGAGAATCAATGCATCATCGTAACCTTCAATTTTGTTACTCTGAACAACGCCCCCTTCGGCATCTGTGATTGCGCTTAGGGTGCTATCGGCAAGAATGATTCCCTTGCCGCCGTTCATATCAAATGGGGATTGGGTTTTATCAAATGTGACTGTAAACCCTTTTGCCACATTGTCAGACCCATAAATGTTCGCGGCTTCGTTACAATTGGCGATTGTCACTTTCAAAAACGTGGAGTCGCTGGCCGCCGCCGTCAGTGCTGTTTTGGGATAAAAATCATTTTGCTTCATGCCCTTATCCAAATAGCAACTGATATGCGCATCATTCATACCCACATTGTTACCCATCAACATAATAGGGCCACGCAAATTATTGGCATGGAAATTTTGTAACAACACCTTTCCACCCATCACCGTGAGCATTTTTGCGCCAGTGCTTGCAAGATAGTTTTGTGCATCATCTTTGGCCACACCATCAATTGTCAGCCCATAAATGATGACAGGATATTGTGAGGCGTTGGTGATGAGTGTTTGTGTTTTAAGTTTTGGGTACTCTTTATCCTTTTCGGCATCAGTTGTTCCCAAACAAAATACAAATCGTTTCTTATCCTGTTGAAAATTTGACTGGAAGTTTGAGTCTGTAATGGGAGTCGACCGTAGTACTTCAAAGATTTTACCAACTTGGTCAGGTTTAAGATTAGGACACTCCGCCTCGGAGGCGATTCCCTCAATGGCCGCATGGGCCATTGCTGGCAACGCCATCCCCACCAAAACCACCATCAATCCCAAAATCATCACTTGTCGTTTCATACGGTCCCCCCAATCACGCTGGCTTATACAAGCAAAGGGGATGCCAAGATGGTCACAAAAATAATTATTATTTTTCAAATAGTTATACGGCGTTTATTCTAAAGGTAGGGTGAACACCCACCCAGGGCAGGTGTTAGTTTTGACTCATTTTGAGAGATAATCATATACGCAGCCGGCTTGCTGGATGTGCATGGTTTCGCAGGCAACTTTGTTGGTGGTGGTGCACGGGTCCACAACGTATTGCTTGCGCACCTTGTTCGCACATTGCGGAAAGTAAGGGCTTACGGGTGCGGGTGTCATGGTGACAAGCGAGCATGGCGCATTGTTACCAGACGGAGCCAATGTGGGACACAGATAGTTAACTGTTTCAAAAATCTCTTTCTCTTCTTTAAAGCTAATGCCACCGGGATACACAAACCCGGGTAATGGATCGGATGGTTTCTGACCATGATTGAGTTTGCGATAAATATCACTCACCGCAACCTGCTTTTTGCTTCCATCAGCTTCAGTAATGGTAATCGTCGCTGTATTTTTGAGATTCATGTTAACGGGGTACTTGGTGCTGGTATAAGAAATACGCCACTCACCATTGTTGCACAACACGGCACGGTCGTCGTAACCATCGCCATCATAATCACCGGGAATGGGGCGGCAGTTCACACCATCAAAATTAATGTAGGGGTTGACGTAGATTTGGTCGTCCCAGTCTTTGCTGTCGTGTGAAATTTGCCACAACCAGATGTCATTGTTATTGGGATCAGAGCGTGCCTTGGTACCCAAGTCGGCATGGTACGTTGTCAAAAACCGAGCCTGCATAAAGTAGTTGGCATTATCACCTCGATTAACATTATCGAGTAATGTCCAACCAGATTCGCCATAGAAACTACCAATAAGACGATTAGTATCTTCCGATACAACTGAATCAGGAATCTTTAACCTAAACCCAGAACCTGAATTTGATTTGTTTTGATACAAACTATATGTTCCAGGATAAACTACAGGTAGGAACGCCCACGCCGGAACATCAGAAATATATTTATCAAAAAATGTTCCTGTCGTTGCATCATAATCATCATAGGTAATGTTGCCGCTTACTGTTGACTGTATGATCGAATCAAATGACCCATAGTTTGCATTAATGTTTTGCCCACCAAAATCAACAAGCCACCATCCATCTGGAGTGATGATTGCGAGATCCATATAGTGATCAAGTGTTATCGGATCATTATCCTGCCCATTGTAATCCTGCACAATCGGTCGGCTATAGGGCTGCCAGTGGGGCTGAGTGCTGTAATCCAAAATCATATCCCAACCGGGCCAGGGGTTCACACCATTGACCATGTTGTCGGTGTTCAGTGTATTCCCTGACGTAAAGTGCACATACCACTTGCCGTGCACGGAATCATACAGGCCCAAGTCCGCTTTGCCGTCGGTGTTGTAGTCGGCCACCACGGGGAAGAGCATGGCATCATCGGGAATGGGATTTTTCACATCCTTCTTCAGATCAAACACCAAATTCCAAGTGCCAAAGTTATCCTTGGGATCACTAGCACCCAGCGTGCCCCCATCAAACGTTGTGGGTCCCACACTCGACAAGTCCACATACCATTTGCGATCACGGCCAAACGCAATCAAGTCCGCACGGCCATCGCCGTCCAGATCCATCATCTTGCCAATTTCAGGCTGAATGGGTCCTGTCTTGGGACACCACTCTGCTTTTTTGGGAGTGGGATTTGCAAGTGTTGGCGCAGGGCAATTGGCCGCCAGGTCTTTATCTTTTACAGTGGCCTTCACGCCGGTGGGCTTGCCTTCACATCCATCCTTAATAATTTGCATGGCCTTGGCCAGATCGGGTTGCATGCCAATGTTACACCCAACGGGGCTAGGATCTTGCAATCCATTCCACCACACGGGGTCACTCACATAAGGCTTGGCGGGGGTTCCGGATTTAACCATGACCTCTCGCATTTGTTGGCTGGACAGATACATATATTCCCAGCTCTTGATTTTACAGACCGAGTTGGGATCGTTGTACAGTTGACGTGCATATTGTTGCAACAACACCGCGCTGCCCCCGATGATGGCTGTGGCAGAAGACGTGCCTGCAAAGGTGCCAGTATACCATTGGTTTTTATCGGAGGGCGCACTGATGGGATGATTGCCATAACCTGCGGTGGTGACGCCAAGACCCCAGGCAAAGACATCCACGCGACTGCCGCAGTTGGAAAATGGTGCCTTCTCATAAGCATGCTTACCACCAAAAGTGGTGGTGCCGCCCATGCTGGCGCCCACCATGATGGCGCCGGAACTTTCTTTGGAAAGGTCCACTCCAATTTGATACTTGGGGTCATCCAGATTCCAACCGCTGTTGCCGGATGCCTCTACAACGATATATCCTTGATAGTCGATCAACTCCTTCAAGACCTTCATGTCTAGTTTGTATGCTTCCATAGGGGCACAATTTTTCCCTAGTGGACTGGTTTCTGAGCCTTGGCAATCAATGCCTCCAAATCCAGGTAACCCGTCTCCCATCTCAATCACAAACACATCACCGGGCCGCATGTTCCACATCTTGGGGTTGCCATCGGCATACTTGGCCTGGCTATCACCCAACTGTGGTTCCCAACTTACAATGGGCCAACCACCCGCCCACTGACCCAAATATAATTTGCCCGCTGGTGCCATACCTGTAATGCCAAAACCATTGTCCTTGCCCACCAACACACCCGCAACTGCTGTGCCGTGTTGTTTGTTATCATCGGATTGGGCTTGTTGATATCCTGGATCACCCGGCTTGAGTGAACTGACAAAATCCTTTGCGCTCAGGGGAAGATCCACGTGGTTGACATTCCAGTTGGTTTCAATGTCTTCCATGATCACGCCCGTGCCATCCAACCCAGCGTCCCACGCTGCCTTGACGTTCACGCCACCGGTACTCGCGGGATCCAGCAAGTAATCTTGGCCCGGCCCCGGATTGATATTGGGGACTTTAATGGTTGTTGCCTGCATGAGTGGCAGTGGGTGTGTAAAGTCCAGCAATGCGGGCTGATGTTGCAGTCCGTTCAAAATTTCCAACGCCTCATCGGCATCCATGACATTGATAATAAACAAGCTGCCCCAATCGGTCATGGGATAGCCTTGCGTCATGCGCACATCTTGCACATGTTGGTCTAATGCATCGGCATCCAGGTTGGGAAAACCGCGCTGGATTCTGGCTTCGGGGTGCGCTGCAAACAGCGCATTCAGTGCAGATACATCGACGTTGGTTTTGCTTCGGAATGTGGTCGTCATGCCGGCCCCTGAGCCGGCATCCAGATTGTTCAACCGCACCGCCGCGCTCTCTTGAAACATCACAGCAATTTGTCCGGTATAACTTTTGGAACGCAGCAACGGTTCCCAACGTTTGGCAAGTGGATCCATGTCCACACTCGCGGTGGGAGCTGCAGGTGGTGTTGTGAGATCAGAATTGAAATCGGTTTGTGGTGCAACAGATGACCCACTACCACACGCCGCCAAAAGAGTGGCAAGGAGAACAACGCACGTTGTTGCTATTCGCGAGTTCATGAGATGGCTTCTTACTCCCCTTATATTATGGATACAACCCCCAAAATACCCCTGGGCGCCGTATAAGGGTGTTATCGGCTAAAGTTAGGAAAAGTTGCTCACAAATTGTAAGTTGTTGATTTTAAAGATAAACAGCCCTGCACCGCCGGTGTGGGACACCAGAGTGAATTAACCCTCGCCGTGCAGCACATCCAGCTCATCGGTCAGCTGATCCAGTTCGGTCAGCTTGGCTTCGGCTGCGGTCTTAATGGTGGGATCATCCAACATGCCAGGATGAAGGGCCACTTTGAGCACTGCAATGGCGCCGCGAATTTGGTGGGCAATGTGTTTTAAATTGGGCGTATCGGCCATGGCGGATGAATGCCACAGGTGAGAAACGGGGGTCAACTGTAAATCACTCCTGATCTTCCATTGTCGTTTCGGTAATGTCCAGATGATGAATTTCTTCGGGCGTGGATGCAATTTTGCGCAGACCTGCAATCAACTTCTTGGCACCAGGCTTGTCACCCATGTCACGGTGCATTTCAGCACGGGTTAACTGAATCGAAAACAGCAGCGGTCCACAGTTGGCATATTTGCGCACATAAGTTTCGGCCTGATCCAAATGCTCCCGCGCATCGGGGAAGCGTGAGGCCTTCACATACATATCCCCCAACTCCAAGTGGGCGCGGCACGCATACATCTGCGCCAAGGCCGACGATGGCGGATGTTGCCGCATATAATCAATCACCGCCGACAACTCGCGCTCGGCAATATCCTGGCGCCCCAACTTCATGTGCAAAATACCCAGATTGGTTTTGATCGCCACGCTTTGTGCGGGGTCTCCCAGTCGCCCCGCCAACTCCAGCGCGCGTTCATACTGGCGCACGCCCTCTTCATACTCACCCATGTCGCTGTAAAGGCCACCCAATCCCTGGTAGTTATAGAACAGATACTCGCTATCGTGTTTGCTGCGCGCCAGATCAATTCCTTTTTCAAACACACTGCGCGCCTTTTGATTCTTGCGCAGGTTGCGATAGGCATTCGCCATTAGCAAATAAATCTGCCGCATCTTAAGCGTGCCTTCGTAAAATACCAAATCATGCGTCGCTTCAGATACCACGCCAGCATAATCGCCCTTTTGGAACAGGGCATGACACAATTCATTATTGGTCACTTGCAAACGCTCATCTGTTGGTAACTGGGCGGCTTCGTCACGTGTGCGACGGAAGAGTTCAATCGCACGATCCACCGCACTACTTGCCAAAAAGACTTGGCCCAAATAATTTTCAGTGCGCAACAATTGCACACGATTCTCAGGGTGCTTCTTCAGCAACTGCAATCCGCGCATACAGGCACGATCCGCATCTTTGAAATGACCTTGCTTAATATCTGTAATCGCCATCTCTTCCCAAATACGGGCATGCAAGATGTCGTGATTGCCAGCGGCTTGCAGTTCATGTTCGATCTTTTGCAGAAGTACCATAGTCTCATCAAACCGGCGAATCGCACGATACGTGCGCGCCAACATCAGATTGGCCTGAATATATTTATCGCCATCATGTTTATTGGTGGGTGCGGGCAATTTTGAAATCAACTTGAGCAATGTGCTAATCGCAACCAATGGTCGGTCTGTGGCCACATAGTGTTCAGCTAAAATCCACAAACTCTCTGTTGACCGTTTGGGATCCGACCCATTGGCAATGTGCCAGTGCAGCAACTCAGGATCAACACCCTCTTCATTGCCCAAGACCTGCGCAATCGCATGATGCAAATGCTCCCGGTGTGTTGCCGACAACAAAGTCTCCACAGCAGCACGGCGATTGGGATTGGGAATCACCATGCTGGCATTTTCCAAATCCATGTCGATCCATCCCTTTTTCAAAAGTCGAATCGGCGTTGCAGAATTCAACGGATGATTTAACACTGCTTCCAGTTGTTGCGCAGTCGCAGCCGCATTCCACACTGCCAACAAGCCCAACAACTCCTGCTCTGGCGATGAAAGCTGATTGTATTCCAACGAAATGGCATCTGCCAAACTGCCCGGCACTCGAATGGCTGAAAAATCCACACCCAAATCTTCAAACGTGGTGGCCTTCCAACGACCAACTGAATCAAAAAGAATATTTTGATCGATGAGGGTCTTCATCAGCTCCGTCACAAAATACGGGTTCCCTTCGGTGTGTCGCATCATCTCTGTCACAAAACCCTTGGGCGTTGTTTCAAATCCAGTCACTGATAAAATGTAGTCTTCCAATTCCTTGTCAGTGAATGATTTTAAAGGCAGCTGCAGGACCTCTTGCGACTGCACCGACTTTGGCAGGTCTCGTGCGGCAATCACCAAGCAAATACGGAGCGGTCCCGCGCCCAAACCTTTAGCCGACACCAAAAAGTCCTGTAGCTTGGCAATATCATCCAGTAGCGGTTTTGCGGCCGAATCTTGATTCAACGTTCCAAAACTATCCACCCACAACAGTGCGGGCTCCGACGGATGTTCCATGGCCTTGTGAATCGCCACGCGCAAATTATCCCATGACGCGGGATCAGAGGCCTCAGCACCTGCAATCGCAAATCCATTGAGTTGCGCAGTGTGACGTGCTTCACCCAAAAGTCGCGACTTACCCATTCCCTTGTCGCCCGTGATCCATACCATGTCGACAGTTTCACCATCCGATGTCTGCGCACTGTCATCGGCATGCAACATGTGAGCTTGCAAAAAATTGCGCAACTGGGCGAGCGCCGCTTCACGCCCCACAAATCGGGCAGCTGTTGGAATATAGCTCTGGCGTGTTTCGCGCGTTTCAACATCATACCGATCCGCACGTTTGGATTTATGTAAATTAATTTCAGAAATCACTGCAGCAGCGTAAGGGAAGCGTTCTTCAGTGCGCTTTTCCAAAAGTCGCGCAATAATATGATCCACGTACCCTGGCACTTCATGGTGAACTTTGTGCAGCGGTGGTAACGTCATGGTCTGGTGATTCATAAACGTCACTTCGCGCGCGCCCCCGCGAAATGGGCTATCGGGCAGGCCCGCTAAAACTTGATACCACATCACCCCCAATGAATAGAGGTCTGCGCGCTGGTCTGGAATTTCACGACGTGTCATTTCAGGCGCCATATAGCTGGGTGTTCCCACCAAGCGCCCCTTGGATCCAAAGTCAGCCACACCAAAGTCAATCACCTTGGCCACCAACTTGCCATCCGAAGCTTCCGTGATCAAAACATTTCCAGGTTTGATATCAAAGTGCATGAGGTGGTGATTGTGCAAATACTCCAATGCGCGCAGCGTTTGCACAATGAGCGCTTCGATAGCCAACGGATCCAGTCCACGCGTTCCTTCAAAGAACGTGCGCCCATCAATCAACTCGGTTGTGAAGAAATGCAAATCGTGATCTGCATCAAATCCAAAATCATACACTGCGGAAATGTTAGGATGCGGGAACTGAGCCAATTTTGCAAATTCGGATTTGAAACGATCCAGTGCATGGGGTTTGTCTTTGGGAACAATCAGATATTTGAGCGCGAGATCTTTTTGCAGAGTGCTATCGTGGACTTTGAAAACCTGACCCATGCCCCCTTTACCGAGTTTATTTAAAATCCGGTAACGTCCATTAACAACGTCACCGGTATCAGGAAGCGTAAGGCTGTGGGCTGCATCGGCCGACATGCGGAAATTGTAGCATATCTATTATAGGCGCCCAAAAGGGAAAGATTGGGCACCGCCATGATTCACATCATGAACGTAAAAATAGTCCTTATTTTTCAATTATTTATCGCCGATTAATTTTAAGAAGGCTGATTCAGAAAGGATCCTAAGCGGAGCGCCTTCCGCAACCAGCTTTTCGGCCTTGGTGAGTTTACTGCCTGCACCCCCGCCATCACCCACCACCAGATAATCGAGCGTTTTGGAGACGCCACTGGCATTCACCCCTCCGTGTTGGGCCACCAATTCTTGCGCGCGTTTGCGTTCCATGTGTTCGAGCGCACCAGTGAATAGAAAACTTTTGTCATTCAACTTGTGGCTTGCCGCTTTAGGTGCCGCGACAATTTTGATTTGTTTGAGCAAGCGATGAATCAACTCTTTATGCTCGTGCAAACCATGAACAACTGATTTCGCAATCGACGGACCAATGGAATGAATGGCGAGCAGTTCATCTTCCGTGACTTTCATGATGCGATCCATCGTTCCCATCTTGGCCAAAATGGCAGCGGTGTGTTGCGCTAGTTCGGGAATACCCAATGCCTGCAAAAAAATGGCGAGTGGCAAATCGCGCTTTGCTTGAATATTGCGCACTAATTTTTCGGCCAAGGTTTTTCCCATGCGTTCAAGTGGCAATAATTCATCAACCGTCAGCGCGTATAAATCAGCCGCATCCACCACCAATTCACTTAGATATAATTGCTCCAAAATCTTTTCGCCAAAACCATCACAGTCAATTGTTTTCACAAAGTGAGACAGTTCACCCAGCTTGGTTTTCAAACAACCTTTGGGATTGGTGCAATACAAAAAGTCATCGCGCATTTCCACAGGAGCCCCACACGACGGGCATTTGCGAGGGATTGGAACGGGGTGTTTTCCCTTTGTCACGACGGTTTCCAAATGGGGAATTACACCGCCACGACGCATCACCACGACTTCACTTCCAATCCCCAACTTCCATTTTTTAACCATCGCCGCATGATGTAGAGACACACGTGTAATCGTTGCACCAGAAAGTTCCACCGGCTTCACAATTCCCACCGGCGTGATGATACCAGTGCGCGACACACTCCACTCGACTTCTTCTAATTTTGTTTTGGCAGAGTCCCCTTGGTACTTATACGCAATGGCAAAGCGCGGATGATGGGCCGTTGACCCCACACGTTCTTGTTCGCTAACAGAATCTATACGATACACGACACCATCGGTTTCAAAATCATATTGATCGCGTTTATCTAAAAAATACTGAAAGACAGAATGAAGTTTATCGTGTGCAACACACTTGGTTTCAACCACTTGAAACTGATTCTTTTTAAGCAGTGTACGCTTTTCCGTTTCGGTCTTAGCACCCGCATTCAACAACTCATATCCCCAGAACTTCAGCGTGTACGCACCTGTCTTTTCAGGGTCCTTTTGCTTAATAGCGCCAGCCGCCAAGTTGCGCGGATTGGCAAAGTCTGATTTGTAACGTGCAAACACCGAGAGCGGCATGTAAATTTCGCCGCGCACTTCCACATTTTTGAGCGCAATCTTCTGAGGGATGTCTTTAATGAAACGAACGTTCTCGGTAATATCTTCGCCCACCGTGCCCGTGCCACGCGTGGCTGCAACCGACAGATTGCCATGGGCATCGTACTGCATGGCGACGGCACACCCGTCAATTTTGGGAGAAACCACAACATCGCCCTTAAACTTGCTCGCCCAATCATCGAGTGTTTCATCATCATAGCATTTATCAAGCGAGAGCATCGGCACTGCGTGGCGAATTTCAACGCGCTCGCCACTCACATCCGATCCCAACTCTTGCAGCACCTTGGACTTAGGCGACTTCTTGCGCAGCGCTTCTACCAGTTGATCAAAATCATAATCACTGATCACCGGCTTATTTTTGACAAAATACCGCTCGTTGTGCTCACGCACATGTTTTTCAAGCTCAGCAATTGACAGTTTGTCCCAATTCATAGCAGTTGAGCCTTGTATTAGCGGGTGGCACCGAGGTGATGCCAACAAATGGGGTAATTCGGTGACAGGACCCGCTACAGAGATCGCGTTAATCTTAAATCGGGGGAAGCTATGCCACAAGTTCATACGTTAGACAACGGTCTTACAATTGTTCTGGTCGAAAATCACACCGCGCCGGTAATTTCTTTTAACGCACTCGTTCGCGTGGGCAGCGCCTGCGAAACCGACGCCGAAGCGGGCATCTCCCATTTTATCGAACACATGCTCTTTAAAGGAACGCCCAATTATCCGGTGGGCGAAATTGCCAAGCGCGTTGAAGCCGCGGGCGGCGATATCAATGCCTACACCTCATTTGATCAGACCGTTTACTACATTAACATGGCCAGTCGCTATGCCGATACCGGGCTTGCTATTTTAACAGATGCCATCCAGCACCCCCTCTTCGATGCCGAAGAACTTAGCCGTGAATCCGAAGTTATTTTGGAAGAAATTCGCCGCAGCAAGGATAGCCCCGAACACGAAGTCAGCGAAAAACTCTTTGCTACCCATTATGGCAAGCACCCATACGGGCGTCCCATCATTGGATTTGAAAAAACGGTCAAATCCTTCACGCGCGACTCTCTCGTGAGCTATTTTAACAAATGGTATGTACCCACCAATATGGTGTTCATTGTGGTTGGCGACTTTGAACCCAAGGAAATGCTCAAAAAATTAGCGAAGGCATTTTCCAGCACGCTCCACAAAGACAAACCTGCACACAATATGGAGCAGCTCACCACACCACCGCAGGTGACAGGCACTCATATCATTCATGATACTGCCGATATTCAAGCCACGTACTTTAATTTGGGATTCACCATTCCCCACTTTACAGACCGCGACACTGCCACCATGGACTTGCTCTCCCAAATCATGGCCGGCGGTGAAAGCAGCCGTCTCGAACAAGTCATTCGTCAGAAAAAACACTTGGTGCAGCAAATTTACACATACTCATTCACACCCAAGGGTGCCGGCATCTTCATTGTGGGCGGGCTTTTGCAAGCCGACAAGATGGAAAAGACCATCGACGCCATCTGGCAGGAAATTTCACTTCTGCACACCGCGCCTGTTAGCCAAGAAGAGCTCGACCGTGCCAAACTCAACCTGCGCAGTAATCGCATTTATGAAAAGGAAACAGTCGGTGGCGAAGCCGGAAAATACGCATCGTTCCTGGCTGTAACAGACGATGCTAATTTTGAAGATCAGTATTATCGCTGGATCGAAGAAACCAGCGTCGAAGATTTAATGGACGCCGCACATCGCTATTTGCGCCCCGAACTGATGAGCGGTGTGATCCTTACCCCCAAAGGCACACCAATCAATACCCAAAACATTCTTAAACTTTGTAAATCACCCAAGTCGGAAAATGCAAATCGTGCAAAGACAACTGCAAAACCAAAGGCACAAATCGTCAAAATGCCCACCGGACTTCGTTTGGTGCTCATTGAAAACCATCACCTGCCCATGACATCCATCACACTGGCCTGCATGGGTGGACTACGCGCGGAAACCGCTGCCAACAACGGCATCAACACCTTAATTTCACAATCGCTCACGAAGGGAACCAAGTCGCGCAATGCCTTGCAGATTGCCGAAACAATCGATGCATTTGCAGGCTCCCTCAACGCTTTTAGCGGTCGCAATACCATCGGGCTGCGTTGCGAATTTTTGAGCGACAAACAAGACAAGGCACTCGATTTGTTTTTTGATGTTTTGAAAAATCCCAGCTTCCCTGCCAAAGAAGTTGAAAATGATAAACACGATGTTTTGGAAGCCATTAAAAACCAGCAAGATCAGCTGGCATCGCTCGCATTTTACCATTTCTGCAACACCCTCTACGGCGCCCACCCATATGGTATGCGCCTTCTCGGCACAGCCGATGTCGTCAAACGCCTGCGTCCCAAACATTTGGCAGACTATTTTGGCCGCGCATTGCAGTCCAAAAGCGCAGTGTTGACGATTGCAGGTGATTTCAATTCACGCGACATGATTGAACTTGTCCGTAAACAGGGTCGCTTCGGTAAAGGGGCCGCACTCAAAGTCCCCAAAATTGCCATTCCCACACACCGCAAACCACAAACGGTTGAAACAATTCGTAGTGGTAAGCAACAAGCCCACATTGTATTGGGATTCCTCGGCGCAAAATTTGTATCACCCGATTACTATCCACTATTGGTATTAAATCAAATTCTGGCAGGCCAAGGGGGCCGTCTCTTTTTGGAACTGCGCGATAAGATGAGCTTGGCTTATACCGTGAGTTCCAGCCTGCAAATGGGCGTGGATCCTGGCTTCTTTGCCGTCTACATTGGTACCGATCCCAGCAAGGTCGACACGGCCATCGCTGCCATGCGCCAGGAATTGAACCATATGGTCACCGAACTAGTGCGCCCCGAAGAGCTATCCCGCGCTCAGGAATATTTAATCGGTTCGCATGCACTTGAACAACAACGTATGAGCAGCCTGACCGGTAACTATACCTTTAATCTATTATATGGACTGGGTCCCAAGAACGTTGAAGAGCATCCCAAAAAAGTGGCCGCTGTCACACGTGAACAGGTCTTGAAAGCCGCAAAGAAATACTTCCAATTTGATCGAGAAGTGTTGTCGGTTGTAAAGCCGTAAAAAAAAGTTGCCCGTATCAGTGACTGATACGGGCAACTTGAATAAAATTAATTACCCTTCTTTTCTTCCATCTTCTCTTCTGCCTTTTCGGCAATTTTGGCCTTACAACCATCAGATAGTTCAGAACCATGGTCTTTCAAACAGTTGATAATGCGACCATCGCCTCTTTTCACATCTTTACAGAACTTTTGAATATCTGGCTTACATGGGCCTTCCATACCACCAAACGCGTGAACCGTTCCGATCATCATCATCACTGCTGCAACAGCACCAACACCAGCGACCCACTTTTTCATACATCCCCCTTATTGAAGACCTTCTAGAAACATGCACTGCACTCGCAATGCGCATTTTGTTTATACTGAAAAGTAACAGAGATGTTCAATTGAATTCTAAGGTGGCGTGAAAAAACAGCTATTGACATATACCCCACTGGGGTATATCGTGGCCTTATGAAATACCTACTTTCACTTTTAGCATTAATCATCGCCCTTCCCGCGCATGCCCACCCCGTCTCATATAAGGGTGGTACCATGGTTATGCTGGGGGCGGAAACTGACCGTTATGATGCCCAGGCCAACTTCACGTTTTCGCGGCACTTTGCAGTGGGCACCAGTTATATGCAAATCCATACGGGCGGCGCCTATGCCAACTTTGCATTCCCCCAACTTAACTGGCTGGTAAAACGATGGAATAATCCCGACTCCCAAGCCAATGTCTATTTCTATGGCGGACTTGGGTTTCGCAATTACAAAGATACAAATAAGGTTGCTGGATTTGTTGGCGCCGAGGCTGATTATGAAACGCGCCGCTTCTACACCTCGATTCAACAAATGTCGCTTCTGTCAGACGGCATTAATGCCTACCGCACCTACGTCAAAGTCGGTGGTGCACCTTATTTGGCGGATTACAAGCAAGTCGCCACGTGGCTTATTTTTAAAACTGAATACGCGTCTTACATGAAGCCCGAGCAAAAGCTCTCATTCATCCCAGGACTACGGCTATTTTATAAGGGGTGGTTTGTGGAAGGTGGCTATGGCGTTTATGGCGTTTGGTACGCCAACCTAATGGCCGTCTTTTAAAAGGAGGTTATATGAAACGATTGAGCATCATTGCAATGGTAGTGGCATTCCTCATTATTTCAGCCAGCGCATTCGCCGCCCAAATCAAAGTCGATGTGAATGGCATGGTCTGCTCATTTTGTGCCCAAGGCATTGAAAAAAAGTTCAAATCCGACCCGGCGGTTGAAAAGGTCGATGTCGATCTAACCAAGAAAACAGTCTTACTCACCACACGCGATGGAAAAACTTTAAGTGAAGCGGACATTCGCAAGCGCATCACTGATGCAGGCTTCAAAGTCGAAAAGGTGGAATACCAATGAAGCGCTTTGTCACCACACTATCGCTCTTCACATCCCTCAGCACACTCATCTGCTGTGCGCTGCCCGCACTCCTTGTCACATTGGGGTTGGGAGCCGCAATGGTGGGCCTCATATCCGCAGTGCCACAACTGATCTGGCTTTCAGAACACAAGGTCTTGGTCTTTGGTGTTGCAGGTACCATGTTGCTGCTATCAGGAATCTTACAATGGCGCGCCCGCAGCCTTTCCTGCCCCACCGATCCTGCACTGCGCGATAGCTGTACGCGTTCACGAAAGTGGTCCGTCATTATTTATGTGATTTCAATTGTAATCTACCTCATTGGAGTCTTCTTCGCATTCGCCGCGCCAATTATTTTTGAATAGGAGGTTGTTGTGGCCACAAAAACTAAAAATAGTTACCCAGATCATGCAAGCGAATTAAAGCGCATCAATCGTGTCATAGGACAACTCGAAGGTATCAAGCGAATGATCGAAGAAAAACGTTATTGCCCAGACATTTTGATGCAAACACGTGCCATCAGCGCTGCACTTCGCAGCTTGGAAACGGAAATTTTGGATAAACACCTTCATTGCTGCGTGATGGCCGCCATTAAATCGGGCGACCGCAAAGAAGCAGACAGCAAAATGAAAGAGTTGTTGGATTTATTTCAAAAGCGCGGCTAATTTTATTTTTTAGAATCCCAATTCACACCATTTAACGGGCAGTTTTCACACTGGGGCTTGGGTTTGCAAAACTCCTTCCCCACTCGCACCAGCAACGCATGGTATTCGTTATAGTACTGGATTGCTTCGGGGCGATCACCCCTCGCAATGACATCACTGAGCGCCGACGTCATTGTTTCCTGCATTTCAGTATAATCAGCTTCTTCGGTAATCAAAAAGTGACGCGACAACACGCGGTGCGTGTAAGCATCAATTACAAAACTCGGTTGATCCAACGCGTAGAGCAAAATGGAATCGGCTGTTTCCGGCCCAATTCCCTTCACCGCCAGCAACTCCTCGCGCAGTGTGGCCAGGGACTTATCGCGCATTCGCGTAACGTCACCGCCATAAGTGTCCACAAAGTATGTCAGAAAATGATGTAAGCGATTCGCCTTGATATTGAAATATCCTGCGGGTCGAATCAACTCCGCCAAATCCTCATGTGATAGCCGTCGCATGGCATGCGGCGTCAGCACCCCGCGCAACTTTAAATTTGCAATCGCCTTTTCAACATTTCCCCAATTGGTATTCTGGGTAAGAATCGCCCCCACCATCACTTCGAATGGCGTCTCTCCCGGCCACCAGCGTTGGGGACCAAATGCGTTGAATAATTTGGAATAAATTTCAGTGATAAAGTCACTGCGTGACATAATTATTTTTTAACAGGGATTGGTGATGATTTTACTGTACGAGTAGAAGGCTGGTGTTGTGTATCATCACCCCGAATTAAAGCATCTAACTTCTTTTGGTCATCTGCTGTAATGCCTTCTTGAATTTTCTTACCAGAAGCTTGCAGCAATTGCCCCACCCACATGCGCAAATCCTTGGTAGCTTCTTGCAAACTGGGTGAGCGATAAATTTGAATGGCCCACTCCTGATAGGTTTTGCCTTGGTAACGGAAATGCCCAGATGCCCACCAAAGCGCCACAATCACCATGCCGAATACAACAATATTTTTAATCCAGCGGAAGATAAACATATTCCCCAAGTAACCGAATTTATTGCGCATTGCAATAGACATTCCAGCATTGATTTGTTACCGTCTCTCCATCATGCATTACCAAGCTAAAATTTTAGTCGTCGACGATAATAAAGTAAACGTGGAGCTCATCCGCGCCCAACTCAAGGCATTTCCATACGAAGTTATCCCTGCATACGATGGCGAAGACGCCCTCAAAAAAGTAGAAACACACAATCCTGATTTGGTTTTGCTGGATTTGATGATGCCCAAGGTCAGTGGCTACGAAGTATGCAAAGCCATTAAACAGAATATCAAAACACAATTTATTCCGGTCATTGTCATTACCGCTTTGCACGAACTGGATGACAAGCTCAAAGCCATCGAATTGGGTGCCGACGACTTTCTTGTAAAGCCATTCAACAAACTAGAACTCACCACACGCATCAAGTCACTCTTGCATGTCAAAACATTGCACGACGACTTGGATCACACTGAAAGCATTCTCTTTAGCCTTGCCAACGCACTGGAAGCCAAGGATGTCTATACACATGGTCACTCAGGGCGCGTGGCCAAATATGCCGTGTGCCTAGCCAAAGCGCTTACATTATCACCACGCGAAATCGAGCACATTCGTCGTGGCGCACTATTGCATGACATTGGAAAAATTGGAGTTAAAGAAGATGTCTTGCTCAAACCAGGCAAGCTCACTCCCGAAGAAATGGAACATATCAAGAGCCACGCCATTCGTGGTTACGATATTTGCGTGCCACTCAAATCGTTGCACGATGTGCTGCCCTGCATTCGTTGCCACCATGAGCGCTACGATGGAAGCGGCTATCCGGATGCACTTATAGGTGATAACATCCCTCTCAAAGGTCAAATCACTGCTATCGCCGATGCATTTGACGCCATGACCAGTGACCGACCATACCGTAAAGGCTTTACTCAAGATATTGCTGCCAAAATTCTAGAAGATGAAATTTCGAGTGGTCAGTGGAACCCTGCCATTGTTCGCGTTTTCCTGGATCTTATCAAACGCAATTTTAATATTTAATATCATCTAACGACGTGCAGCTTCCCGCAATCGTTCTTCAAATCGCTCCCGAAGACTAGTCGTTACAACTACCGGCAAATGACGACTTAATTTTCCAACACCCTCAAATCCCACTTCACGACGAATTGCCATAGACAAAACAAAGTGCTGCCCCGGATCATGGATAGCCGCCTCTATCTCTGACATTGGCACATGTAGTCGCAGCGATAAGTGGCGCACAAGCTCCATTGCGCCACGGGGATTATTGACGGGTGGATAGTGTGTAAAAGGCCCGCGCCACTCATTAACCGTTGTCACGCGCATCCTAACATCTTCCCTTAGCAAATCAATTGCGTGCTCTGCTTGCTCCAGAAAACGATCCACACGACCAGGCAACGCAGATCCAGGAACCCAAGCAACACCTGTCTGCAACAAAAGATTGGCCATTTTGACATTATAAACAACCAGTGGACGCGGATCTACAGGGGCATAACGACTCAAGACATCGGCAATTACTTGATAGTGAGATGGCATGGGGTCGCCCACCCATTCAACAGATGCCGACAATCCACTATCCAACAACCCCATCCCTGCAGCCTTCTCCAATACCAGAGAACGACTCGTCACAACATCCCCATTGCGCCATCGGATATCAAGAGTCTCCGCATAACGCTGGGCAATTTGATCAAAATAACTGAGATCCCGAAGTACAAAATTGATTAATAGTGCATCTACAAGCAAATATGGGTTCTTCAAACGATCCCCAAATATATCAAGCGTATGTACAGCCTCTATTAAAAGTCGAACAAACAAATCCTTATGCCCCAACAATAGGGCATACGCAGCTGCATACATCTTGTGATTCACAGACATGAGAAAATCATCGTGACCATGTGCATAGTAATCCGAGATTGATCGATGTGTTGTTTCAAGTTGTCCCAGAACAGACCGAAGATCATTGGTATCTTGTCGTGTCATCAGCAGCACATCACGCCCCATTGCAAAGGCCTGAACTGCCAATGGGAGTGCTTCAAGATCATTCGACATACCGTTCAAAACAAACTCGCCAACCAAACCCAATCCCCCTACAATCATTTTTGGGAGTGGCGTCTCTAAAATACTCAACCCACGCCCACCAGCCTTACGGGCAGCATGAGCTTCGCGAAACAATCCCGTTCGCATTTCTGGAATATTCGTGAGCAGCGCCTGAAGTTGGGCATACCTCTGCCAATGACTGGCTGCATTGTCATGGAGATGGGCTTTATCCGCGGCAACCGCCTCACCGTACACAAACCCAGCAATGCCTCGAGCCAGTTCTTGCAAACGTTCTGGTATTGTTAATACACTCATAAAAGTAATTTAGCGCCTGGCGTGTTCCCATGTTTCTTTGAAACGCATATGTAGTTCCGGCAGACGCACCGCCGGCAATTCTGCCCGCAATTGACGATACTGCTCTCGTGTTACCAATTGTTGAAGTTTAATATCCAAAAAACCACCATCGGGACGCAACAATGCAATTTCAACATCAGTTGGCATGACGTTCAAACGAAAAGATATCATACGTACCAAACGCATTGCATCAACCGGTCTCGACACCACAAGCCGTCGGATCTCACGGACAGACACTCGATAATCGGATGGATAAACCATAATCTGTCGCTGAGCAACAGTATGCGCATCATTCGCCAAATATAAAAATTCGGTCACACGCCTGGCCAATTGAGAATGACGATTCATCGTCTTCACTTTTCGAAGTATAAAATCGACTTGATCCATTGCATAGATCAGCGTGGGAATTGGATTGATGTCAATCATCTGACACAAAACTGCCATCACAATCGCATTCCAACTGGGCGACACCCCACCACGCCACTCCTGCGCCACTGTTTTTAATTGTGTATCAAATAATCCATACTCAGCCATCAGTGCATATAATCGATCACGGCTCTCTTGGCGGAAAAACTCATTTGGTACATCTTCATCAGGCTCCAACATACTCGTCACGATCGACAACTGATTCAAAGTACATACTGCATCAAGGGACTGGCGGGCTTTCCCTTGAGCCTCTTGCAGTCGCAACAAACCAGCCGTTGATTTGTTTAGGCCCTGGACAAACAAATCGGCCTGTTCAAGTGCATAAAAATATGCCGCAGAAAACATTGCATGTTTAGTGGCATTACGCACACCAGCAATAGAATCATCCAGAGCATAAATGCTTGTCAGTTTCTCGTGAGCCAGTCCAATTTTAAAATTGACCTCATAAACTGCATCTTCGGATGGATTAATTGCTTGCATGACATCACGCGCCAAAAGCAGTGTTCGTAACGCATGCCGTACAACCGCAATATCGTTGTCACCACTGGTCTCAAGAAGCATCTTACCTAAAAAGAAAATGGCATCCGCCAGTACTTGTTCGGTGGGAACCTCCGTTGTCCAGCGCGCATCTTCATCATTGTAATCAGCCGTTTGGGGATGGCGCATCATTTGTGCAGCTCGAAACAGTGCTTGTCGCGAATCACTAACATTCCCCGTAATCGCTGTCATACGCGCAACGGTCAACCAAGATGCCACTTGCAAGCTGGGGTCTGAAATGGTTGGCTCTTGCAGCTCTTGCTTAGCGCGCAAGTGTAGTCCATCCGCATATTTTCTAATGAATGGTGGAATCGATATTTGAAACGGGGATAGTTGATTAGGGGCAGCCATAAAAGTTACCGGCTGGCCGCACCAGCAAGCGCACCTGCAAAGCCCATTCTAGCCACGACCACGCCCACCAATTCACCGCCGATTAAGGAATCTATCCCTGCAGCGACTGCCAACTCAGGCCCTACAATGGCACCGACAGCAATCACACCACCTGCAATAAAAACAAGATCCAGATAACCTTTGCCGCCCTTCATTTCGGGATCGCCAATTTCGGCATTCGTACGGCGGCCGCTTTCCACAGCAAGATCCACCGCAACAAACTCGTCAGGTAATGGAGTTTCTGGGGCATCTGCAGCAGCTGGCGCTTCCTCATTTTTTGGTGCAGCAGTAGCAGCAGCTGCTGCTGTAGCTTCTGCAATATGTGCCATGAAACCATGACCACCTGTCATTGGAGTATCATTGGGTGGATCTTTGCGAAAAATTGCCTTAATACCTTCCACAATTTTGTGCACAGTTTGAATTGGATGAGTAATCAAGCGCACGTCACGAATGAAGAGGTCACCTCCACCACGCAACGCCCACCCGAATGAAATACGCCCCACACTCAAAGCTGTGAGCAACAGGCCAACGCCAACTTTTAACTGCTTTTCTAATGGGTATTGGAAAAATACTTCCAACGCATTGGGATCTTGCAAAATATGTGTACGGACTGCATCCACCTGATAGGTCAAATTCTGAATACCATGGTACGCTTCAATTTGACCGTCCAACTTCAAGGCATTCGCAACTGCGATCAGAACACCATACAGACGCATCATCGACTCAAGGTCTTTACTAAAATAGTATGTACCCCGCGGCCCTCTACGAAAAATGTCACTCTCATCGGAATCACCCACAGTCCAACGAATCTGTGCGACCAGATGTTCCGTCAATGCATCTGAAATAATTTCCCAACCAGATTGGGGATCCCCATTCATCTCCTTGGGTGGACTCTTTTCAAAATACGCAATAGATGTTTCTTTACGCACATGGCTTCCGCCCCAATAACGATCATCGACGACGATGACCTTGTCTGCGATCTCACTATCAGATCGTAATCGTGGATGCGGAAACGCAATTGGCAATTGAGGCAACGTCACTGCTGGTGCAACTTGAGACTGAGGATGTGGATTCACAATCCCGGCCAGAAGGGTATTTAAGAATGGCATTGCATCTTTTTGAGCATAGATTTTACCATCCTTGGTATCCTGACAGACAAACCGTGAACTTTGTGGATCCATCTGACCCAACAGATCTGGCGTCACAATCGTCAAAAATGGCGTCTTACCATCGGGCCCTGGAAAGGCAATCATGGGAAATTCTTGAAACTGCTCAGGAATAGGTGTCGGACAGGATTGTACAGGTGTTATTGGTTTGTCGTTACTTCCCATGGGCTAAGCCTCCTCTTACAAGATATATTGAATTATCGGCATTCTCGCCAAAAAGTTGCGTCAATGTAGGACAAATAGGCGAATTAAAAGAACATTAATCTTAGAAATCTTTGACATTCACAGAAAAGTCACCGATAATTGGGCCCTACCCAAAGGAAAATAACATGAGTAACCACGCAAAAATGATCTGCACCATCGGACCCGCCACCAATACCCCCATACGCATTCGACAGCTAATCCAGTCTGGAATGAGGGTTGCGCGACTTAACTTTTCACATGCTGCCCATGCAGACCATGCCAAAGTGATTCGCATTGTGCGCGAGGAAAGCAATAAACTTAAAGTCCCTGTAGCCATTTTGCAGGACTTGCAAGGACCCAAAATTCGTCTCGGTAAAATCGCCGAAGGCACTCATACCCTTCGCCCCGGTGATACTTTTATTTTAACGACACACAACCTCATTGGTAATCGTCAGATTGCATCGGTCACCTATAAAAAATTAGCGGATGAAGTCAGCGCAGGCGATACCATTTTTATGAGTGACGGCATCATGGAGCTCAAAGTAACGCGTGTTCGCAGAACCGATGTTTACTGCAAGGTTATTCAGGGTGGTATTATTGGATCTCACATGGGACTCAACCTGCCCAATACGCGCCTATCCACGCCATCCATGACTGCCAAAGATAAACGTGACCTGGCCTTCGGCATTAAAATGAAGGTGGATTATGTTGCACTTTCATTTGTACGCGACGCATCAGATGTCATCCGTTTACGCAAGATGATCAAAAAACTACATGGCTCAGCACGTATCATTGCAAAACTTGAATTGGCCATGGCCGTTTCAGCTGAACATTTGGATCCCATTATTGAAGCAGCAGACGCAGTAATGATTGCCCGTGGCGATCTGGGTGTAGAACTACCATTAGAAGAAGTACCAATGTCTCAAAAGACCATTATTCAACACGCCTTTACCCTGGCAAAGCCGGTCATCGTTGCAACACAGATGCTGGAAAGCATGACGATTCATCCGCGCCCTACCCGCGCAGAAGTCTCAGACGTTGCCAACGCTATTTTTGATGGTGCCGATGCTGTTATGCTTTCGGGTGAAACCGCACGTGGCAAACACCCACTACAAGCTGCCCGCACGATGGTTCGCATTGTTGAGCGAACAGAACGAGCCATTGCACGCCGCCATACATCCACATTGGAGCACTTACCTGAAACAGCACCTGTCACAGAACACTTGTGCTATTCAGCATCTATTTTGGCACAACACTTGGGAGTGAAGGCCATTGTGGCTTTCACAGAAAGTGGCACAACCGCACGTTACATCTCAAAATTTCATCCACGTGTTCCCATTTATGTGCTCAGCCCAAAACACCATGTCGTGAATCAATCCCAATTATTCTGGGGTGCTCAATCCATGTTCTTCCGACGCGGTCGCCATAGTGAAGCGCTCATTCGTCGTATGGAACATTTATTACTATCTAAAAAATTGGTGTCCCATGGTGATCGCATCATCATGCTTTTGGGTATGCCGCTTTCCAGCCACGGCCCAACCAACACCATCAAAATACACACCATTCACTAATTCTTTGATTTTAAATGCAAAGAGCCCTGCACCTGAGGTGTGAGACACCTGCTACAGTGCAAGGCCGACGCGCAACACAACTGCCGCTGCGGCATCACCAAATGGCAAGGGGCCATCTGCAATTGCGAGAGCACCTGCTACGGCAACAAACCCAACAATGGGCCAAATAGAGGGCGCGAGTGATGGCGCATGATAATGTGGCGATGGCTGCACGCGAAACACCGCCGTCTTCACTGCAAACTTAACTGCCACTGTCAGTGCTGCAATCTCATCCAATGAGTGGGCACACAGCGCAAGACCGGTTGATGCAACTTGATCTGTTGCTGTTTGCACCAAGGCTTTCCCTTGAACAGTCATCCATTGCCCCATGCGAGATGGCATATGGGCTGACCATCGAATCAATTGATGTCCCAGGGATTCCAAAAAAACACCCATATAGCGATCGCCCACAAACTTCGTTGTCACCAACATACCGCCAAGTGTAGCGGAATGTGCGACTTCATAATTATCATGTGTATACAAACCATAGACCGCCTTACCTCCGGTAATACCCAGACCCACATAATACATGGCGCGCATACCATCGCGCATAACCCAACAAGTAGCGCCCTTAATGCGTGGAAATCGATTTTGATTCATTGCGAGGGGACCGAGAGTTGTAACAAGCGCAAAGGTCCCTACTGTCCAAGGATTGGCAACCACGTCCAACAGTGCATCAGTAATACCTTCTCTGATGGGGTAGCGAGTTACTTCCACAGGACTTCAGACGGTTGGCCCAAACGCCCATTAACCACGGGGTATACCACTGAATACAATCCATGAATCGCCCAACCAACCTTAGTGATTTTGCGCCACTGCACAATGGCATCGTTCAGTTGTTCCTGGGAAGGTTGGGTTGTCTCTGATGAGACACAAATTGTCTGGGTAATTTCTTCTGCGCTACAGCGCGCAACGCGGATCCCCCCCCGATAGCGATGTGTACATTCCGAAACAGATTTTGTGGCTTCCATGCAACGATCCATAACAATGCCCTCCATTGGCTTGGGGGGCCTGCTATGATCTTTAAGGGTTACTGTCAATAATAATTTAGGGTGCCCTAAACTATCTTAAAGGGTCGCCTGTGATGCCTGCATAAATGATCTTGGCAATCTTGAACTTGTGCTCGTAGCTCGTTTTGGGGTCATTCACCATAATCACAAACGACACATCTCCACCGCCAGGTGCTTGAAAAAAGCCCACAAATGACGACACATCTGCTAATGTTCCCGTCTTGGCTTGAAAGACACGTTCTTTGGTTGGTAACAATGATTGGTAGGGTTTAAAGTAATTAAGCAGCCTCATCATATCCATTGCCGTCACATACGTGTGGCGCGACAAACCCGATCCTTCTGCGACGGTAAAATTTTTCCAACCCACACTTTGCTTGAGAAATGCCGTCTCTGCATTTACTGACTTTGCAATGGTCGCTGGCGCGCCCATTTGAGCTGCTCCCGTTGCCAAGAAAAGTTGATTGGCCGTAAAGTTATTTGAAAACTCCAACATCCCAATAATAATACCCCTCAAACTGTTACTGGATAAATGATGATAAATGGGCTGCATCCCAGCAGGTACTTTGCCGGACACAATATCACCCGATGTGGCAATCCCTGCCTGCTGCAAAAAGGCAGCGATCATTTCGCCCGAAAAGCGCAATAGCTCCTGAGGATTTTTCGCAATATCCAGATTGTATGTGCCTGCGCGCAAATGCGCCGCACGCTCTTCCACAATAGGTACCAGCGGCGTCATAGGATCTGCTGAACTCACCCGACGATGCTTGCCACGCCCCGTCACGCGTACCGCAGCGGTATTAAAGTTCACAATAAGCGCACCATTATCCGCATCAAATGGATTACTGCGACCATTAAAACCACTCACATCAATATTGAGATTAGAAGCAAAGTAACTGGCATCCAGGCGGATCTTGGTGACTTTTTTAACACCCAAACGCTTAAGTTGTGCTGCAATACGCACCAAGTCTTCTGATGTTAATGATGGATCCCCATATCCCTTCACCGTCAGCACACCATCCGATGTCCAATAGAAGTCTGTTGGGAAATGGTAATCCGGCCCCAACACTTTAAGCGCCCATGCAGCTGTCGCTACTTTAATAGTAGAGGCTGGCATGCGTGGAATATCCGCATCATGTGACAATAAGACACGGCCTTGGGCATCAATGACCAAGAGACTGCCATTCCCCATCACCTGCACAGCTGCCTCACGCCAATCTTCCGGTAATGGGGGCTCTTTTACCCGCGATGCACGCCGAGACGCGTGCTTCTTTTTCACATAATGACTGTGGTGCTTAGTGGATTTACTATGAGGCTTGGCGTGAACTACAGGCGTAATAATTAAGAGTATTCCCAAACAAATCAGTAATTTTTTCATTTTTGCATTATGCGGATGCAGTCAGCACAGGTCAAGAAAAACAAAATAACCAATAAAAATCAAATACTTAAAACTCTCACTCCCAACACCCCCTGCATCACAATTGACAAGTGAACGATCGTTCACCATAATGTAATTATGAAAATGGAGACCCACAATATCCCCCCTGAAGTGATCAACAGCCTCCGCAACTTTTATCACGCTCACGGACGTGCGCCGTCATTTGCAGAGCTTGCCAAGCTAGCGGGATATGCCTCCAAAAATGCTGCGTTTCGTTTGGTCAATAAACTTGTTGATGCTGGAATCGTTGAAAAAGATGCGAGCGGTCGCATCCGGCTACGCGGGAACCGGCTTGGACTTCCCCTCCTTGGTTATGTCCAGGCTGGTTTTCCCACGCCCGCCGAAGAAGATCTTTTAGATACCATTTCACTCGATGATTTTTTAATTCGCAAGCCCCAGGCCAGCTTCATGCTCAAGGTCAGCGGTGATTCTATGATTGATGCCGGTATTCAGCCCGGCGACATGGTCATCATTGAACGTGGCACGGCCTACAAACATGGCGATATCGTTCTTGCACAGGTCGATAATGATTGGACACTCAAGTACTACGAACGTCGTGGCAACCAGGTTGTTTTGGTACCTGCCAACAAAAACTACCCTGAAATTTTTGCCAAACAAGAACTCAAGATTGAAGGCGTTGTTCGCAGTGTCATGCGTCGCTACTAAGGAGGCTTTATGAAAAATGAACCACTCACCATTCGCCGCTGGCCCCGCGCCATCTTACATGTCGACGCCGATTCTTTTTTTGCAAGCGTTGAACAAACCGTCAATCCAGAGCTTAAAGGGAAACCGATTGTAACAGGTGCCGAACGTGGGATTGTAACTGCTGCCAGCATTGAGGCGCGTGCACTGGGCATCAGTCGCGGTATGTCGCTATCAGAAGTCACCGCACGCTGCCCACAATGCCTACTCATCTCCAGTAATTTTGAAAATTACGGCCTTTATTCCAAAGCCATCTTCAATATCCTGCGGCGCTACACACCCGACGTCGAAGAATATTCAATCGATGAAGCTTTTGCGGATTTGACTGGTACACGCCGCATGCATCACAAATCCTATATCGATATCGCACATGACATTCAAAATACAATCCACACCGAATTGGATATTCCTGTCTCTGTTGGTGTCAGCCTTTCCAAAAGCTTAGCCAAATTATGCTCCAAATTCAGAAAGCCACGCGGCATGACTTGTGTCCCGGGATATTTAATTCACGAACTCCTTGCACGCACACCCGTGGGCAGCATTTGGGGGGTGGGACACAACACCGAAGCCTTACTCAAGAAACACTCTATCAAAACAGCTCTCGATTTTGTGCGACGCCCGCTCTATTTTGCAGAAGAGCTTCTGGGAAAAGTGGGGGTTGATCTTTGGCAAGAGCTCCGTGGCGACGTTCGGTATGGTGTCGATGCCTCCGCCAAACAAACCTATGGGTCTATCAGTCGCACCCGCACCTTCACACCACCTTCTTCCAGCCGTGATTATGTCTTTGCACAACTGATTCGCAATCTCGAATATGCCATGGCAAAGGCGCGGCGATTTGGTTTGGCAACGTCACGACTCACTGTCTATGCCAAGCAGCAAAACTTTCGCAGCACAGCCATTGAATTACAACTTTCCCAACCCAGCAGTTCTCCATTAGATGTCACCGCTCTATTAAGAGAACACTTTCACCACATCTTTAAAGAAGGACACTTCTATCGGGCAACTGGGGTTACACTTCATCAACTCACACCTCAATCGGGTACCCAATTTAGCCTCTTCGAAGATCCCATGCGCAGCCTCAAAGCCGAATCAGCGGCACAAGCCATGGATAGCATCACCGCACAATTTGGTCCTGGCAGTGTCTTTTTAGCTGAACGCCTGCATTTAGGATGCCATGCCACCAGCAACAAGGCCTCTCCACTCCCAACTCTGGAAAAAATCGCCGTCTAACCCTCTGATTTTTCAGAAACATTATGAAAAATGGGGACTTGACTTCCCAACTCTATAGGGGATAATAGTCCCCAGGGGATTAAAGAGAGGGTTCACGATGCCGATCTACGAATATACGTGTCAGTCCTGCCACCATCACTTTGAGGAGATTCAAAAAATCAGTGATCCCGTGGTAATGGCATGCCCAAAATGTGGCAAAGATGCCTCACGACAAATTTCGCAGACCAGTTTCTCTCTCAAAGGTGAGGGTTGGTATAAAGACGGTTATGCCAAACCCGCAAAGAAGGATGCCACAACCTCAACGGCACCCAGCGCAGCACCTGAAAAACCAGTAGCGACCACTTCAAAGCCACCCCCCTCCAAGGGAGAGTAGTGTATGGTCGATAAAATTGATCGCCCGGATCCTATTTCCAAATATGAAATTCAAAAAAGCGCTGAAACTCACGACGAGAAGCAGCGCCAACATGATGAGCGCCATGAGGAGGAAGACGAATTCACCTCTCCCGGCATTGAGACCTCTTGGAATAAATTTCGAGAAGACACACCACGTCGTCAGGTCATTACCCTCCAAAGAGATGATGTACGCCAGGCCATTTTTAGACAGGCATCACTCAAACATCGCTCAACCGTTTTAGAGGCCGACCTCATACTCAAAGATGGTCGCACATTGTCGCATGCCGCCTACGTCTCAAACAATATGGATGATTACTGGAAGTGGAAGGGCTGGGTACCTGGACAAGTTGTCCCCATTGAACTCATGGTTCAGGGACAAGTCATGCAAGTCAGTATCCCCATGCCGGGTACCAACAAAGTTATATCCAAGGAAGGCACCGGTTCTTCTCGCATTGCTGGAGTACCTTCCAAAGCAAAACTTTGGCAAGACAGCAAAACGGGTCAGCTCAATTGGTTATGGCTCAGCAAAGTCGGTGCAGCAGTTATCGTTGGATTGTGGGTTGTCGGTAAACTGGCGAGGTGGTGGTAGTCATGGCAGAGTTTGAACCCAAACAATTTGGCAAGTTCTTCCTCCTCGATAAGCTGGCCATTGGCGGCATGGCCGAGATTTATAAAGCCAAAACCTTTGGTGCTGAAGGTTTTGAAAAATTACTCGCCATTAAGCGCATCCTGCCCCACTGCGCCGCTGACAAAGATTTTATTTCCATGCTCATCGATGAAGCCAAACTGTCCGTGCTTCTCTCACATGCCAACATTGTGCAAGTATACGACCTGGGCAAGGTGGGCGATGACTACTTCATCTCAATGGAGTACATCAGCGGGGTCAATTTACGCGACCTCGTGTACCGCTGCCGAGAACTAGGGCGCACCATTCCCACCGACATTGCCGTCTACATCATCAGCGAAATTTGTAAGGGATTGGACTACGCCCATCGCAAAACTGACACGGGCGGACAGCCCCTTCACTTGGTCCATCGCGATATTAGCCCACAGAACGTCCTGATTTCCTATGAAGGTGAAGTTAAAATCGTGGACTTCGGTATTGCCAAAGCCGCGATGAACATCTCCCATACGATGGCGGGCATCTTGAAGGGAAAGATTGCCTATATGTCGCCGGAACAGGCGCTGGGGAAATCCATCGATCACCGCACTGATATTTTTTCCACGGGCATTCTGCTGTATGAGGCTTTAACAGGTGAAAAGCTATTCTCCGGTGAAAGCCAATTTGAAGTCCTTAAAAAAATTCGGTCCACAAAAATTGATTTATCCCGGCTGCCTACATCAATTCCTAAACCATTGCAGGTCATTTTGGCACGTGCACTGGCCTATTTTCCAAAAGATCGATTCCAAAGCGCTGGCGACATGCAGATTGAACTCACCAAGTTTTTGTACTCAACATATCATGATTTTTCACCACAAAAACTTGCGGGCTTTGTTCGAGAAACATTTTCAAATCAGCTCACTCATCAGAATATCCGCGCCCAAACCAGTGCATTACGCGAATCCAAAACAGGTTCCATCAGCCTGGCCCAAGAAGCCTTGCAAGAAGACATTGTCCATCGGGATGAAACAGGCGCTGCACTCCGAAAATCATCACTCTCTTCACGCACACAAAGACCTCTCAAACCATTAGAATCTATTTCGGAACCAACCGATCGTACTGATAATACGCAGCGATCAATCGTATGGCGCATGGGAATCATTGTTGCCACACTCACTATCCTGGCCAGCCTAGGCGGCATTTACTGGATGCTCATTCATCCCCGACTATTTCCTCCCGTCGTTACTTCTGAACCCATTTTGGGCGAGGCCATTATTGACTCCACGCCTCCTGGCGCAGCCATTACACTAAATGGAACGGATACCACCAAAACAACACCGGCTCGGCTCACTGACTTGCAGGTTGGTGAAAGCTATACACTCAAGCTCAGTAAACCTGGCTACGAATCTCAAGAACTACCGCTAGTGGTGACCAACAGTACCACCCCAACCAGCATCACGATTACGCTGATGGAAGCACGGGGAGTACTTGATTTAAGCACTGTACCCGCGGGCGCTGAAATTCTTTTAGATGGTGCCCCCACCGGAAAATTCACACCTGACACTATAAACAATATTACATTGAACGCTAATCATCGCCTTCTTCTTAGAAAAGAAGGCTACACTGATTATGAGCAAATTTTTAATCTCACTAACGATACACCTCAAACTGTGGAAATTACGCTTCAATCAAAACCTGAAATCCCAGCCACCCCACCACCGGCTGTAGAACCTGAGAAGCCCGTACAAAAGGTTGAAGAGAAAATTGAAGAGAAAAAGGTCGAGCCCGTCAAACAGCTTACCCTTTCTGTACGCTCCACTCCTGCAGGCGCTAAAATGGTTTTGGATGGACGTAGCGTGGGTACCACACCAGGAAAACTTCCCGCGCTTGACGTCGGCAGCACCCATACCCTCATTCTTGAGAAGGATGGCTTCACCAGTTCCCGTCGGAAATTTACAGTTTCTGACAAGACATCCACGCTCTCTGTAACAATGAAGGAAGTAATTCAACCTCAAGAAAAACCACAGGAACCTATTATTCCACAACCGAAACCCAAAGAAGAACCAACCAAGCCGGCAGAGCAACCTAAAAAGGCAATTGCAGGTGGTGTTGGTACAATTAAAGTCAGTTCATCTCCAAGTGGCGCAGATGTCTTCATCAATGGCGAAATGCGTGGTACCACACCCACGACTGTTTCGGGAGTGTCATCTGGAACAGTGAAAATTATTGTCAGCAAAGAGGGGCAAGCCCGTTACACAACGCAAGTATCTCTAAACCCTGGTGAAACAAAAAATTTGGGAACGGTAACCCTTGGGAATATTTATGGTGAAGTTTCAGTGTCCAGCTCCCCCGCAGGTGCAAGCGTGTCTTTAGATGGCACCAATTATGGTACAACCCCCATCAATATCCGAAAGGTGAAGCGCGACCGACCACACCGTATCCGCATCACGCTTGATGGACATCAGCCTTGGGAAAGAGCGTTTACATTTGATAACGACGATGTGAAAAAATTTAATGTATCACTAGAAGCACAGTGAGGGAGGCAGCATGACACGCGATACTGAACATACGACACAGGTCATTAAAACCGAGGAGACTGGTGATGTTATTAGCCTGCGCAAAGGCCAACTAGTCGTCATCGAAGGCGAAGATAAAGGTCGAAAATTTCGCTTAGAAAAACCGCAAATTAAAATCGGCAAGAAGGAAGGTAACGATCTGTTGCTTTCCGACAAGACCGTGTCACGCAATCACATTGAGATTGAATATACTTCTGACAGCTTCCTTTTACGCGACCTAGGGTCAACCAACGGTACCTATCTCAATGGTACACGTGTTAAGGAGGCCTACTTGGCACCTGGCGATGTCATTAAGCTGGGGAACACCTCAATTGAATTTCAAGCATTCAGTGAAACTGTTAAAATTGAACCATCTGAAAACGAATCTTTCGGCAGTATGGTCGCAAAGAGTCGCAAGATGCGACAAATCTTCGGCATTCTTGAAAAAATTGCCCCTACATTTGCAACAGTTGTTATCGAAGGTGAAACTGGAACGGGTAAAGACCTTGTCGCGCAGGCTATCCACCACTTTAGCACACGCAAGAATCGTCCATTTATTGTCTTTGACTGTAGCGCCGTGGCATCCAACCTTATTGAAAGTGAACTATTTGGCCATGAAAAGGGAGCTTTCACGGGTGCGATCAAATCACGCAAAGGCGCATTTGAAGAAGCGGCGGGTGGTACCATATTCCTAGACGAAATTGGCGAACTCCCCCTAGACTTGCAGCCCAAATTACTTCGTGCGTTGGAACAACGTGAAATTCGCCGTGTAGGTTCCAACATTGCTACTGATATTGATGTTCGTGTTCTCTGCGCAACTAATCGCGATCTCAAAAAGGAAGTTGCTGAAGGCCGCTTTCGCGAAGATTTATACTACCGCCTATCCGTAGTTAAAATCAACATCCCCCCCCTACGCGATCGCCCAGAAGACATCCCCATGATCATTGAGAAAATCCTCAAAGATGCCAAATTTAACCGTACAGTTGATGGAGGCCTGCGCGTCGTACGCGTAGAAGATGATGCCCTCAAAGTATTACAGCGCTACCAATGGCCAGGAAACGTGCGCGAGCTGGCAAACATTGTAGAACGAGCTGTATCCTTTGCTGAAGGTAACAGTATTGCAAAATCCCATCTGGATTATGTGTTTTCGGAACTAGATGCGGAAGAAGAGCACACCGAAAAGCTGGTCATGGATACAGATCTCCCATTCAAGGAAGCCAAGCAAAAATTGTTGGATGTCTTTGAAAAGGATTATCTCATCGACCTACTCAAGCGAAACAACAACAATCTTTCCAAAGCCGCCCGTGAGGCCAAGATTGATCGCAAACACATTCGCAATCTTCTTAAAAAGTACGGCATCTCCGTCCGCGATGACGATTAACTAACATATAACCGATTATACGTCGCTCGCCATTTCCTTCTCCGACCCTACACTATGCGGATTAGGCGCCGGTGGATTTCGTTCCTAACCACACCCCAATTTACCTCGCCGTCTCGCTCGTCGGGCACGACGTCGGTTTTTCGTTACGGCGAAAAACCGCGTCTCACTCTCGCCGTGCGTGGCAAAGAACCATGGACACACACGGCTCCGAGAGTCCCTCCTCCGCGAGACGGCGTCGTTAAATTTGGGTGTGCTCGTTTCACTCAATGCGGCGCAGTAAGTGCAGTGGTTGTGCGGGAGGGGTGACGCCCGGAGGTTCCCTCGCCCGGGTCAGCAACGTCTCCGTGGCAGCGCCACTGCGTCAGGAGTCATAGTTATCCGCTGAGAGGGGGAGGGACACCGGGCGGCAGGACCCGTCCCGCACAACTATGAATGATAGTCTGGTCGCCGAACGATGGCGTGTGTTGAACTGAATGAACGACGTATAATCGGTTTTATTTATTTTAGTGGGCAGATTCGATGTTGCGTTTGAGGGCAATAACGAGCGAGCGGGCACGATTGGCCCAAAGGTTACGGCCGGATGTATCCATCAAGATGGCACTTCTAAAGTCTTCGGCGGCTTTCCGGAAATCCTTATTACGCAGAAAAATTTCACCACGATTCACATGGCTTACGATATCCTTTGGATTGAGTTGTAGTGCCTTCGAATACTCCACAATCGCCTGCACAATCCGACCATTCTTCTGATGAATTGCCGCCATCACCGAATGGAAATAAGCATTCCGGTGATCAAGAAGTAATAGTGCCTCAAATATCTTTTCTGCTTCAGCCACACGACCATATTTGAATTTAACATGTCCCGATTCAGCCAACTGAAACAGTTTACGGCGCGACAGCCCCTTCAATTCTGCAATACTGACTTTGTTATTAAGAAAGTCCTGAAGAATACGTACTAGACGTCTGCGTCGCTCTGGCGTTGGATCCACAATTTGGCCATGTTGTGTCTGTGTTGCCATATTATCCTCGCGCCAACATGTTACGAATAATGGAGCTTTGGTTTTCATTATATTTATTAATGGCCCCGTGCCCAAATTCTAGAGCTGACGATGCATTCTGCACCGCTGTTTGCATTAAATTGGTCTGCTGTTGAAGTGTCGTTGCGTTGGCAGAAATCTTTTGCTGTGTCATCTGCACGTTTGCTGCATATTTGGGATCATTCACATCCATTTTCTGGATTTTTTCAGCTTGGCGCGATGAATCCATGTTGATTTGTTGCACACGCCGACCGGCTTGAGCAGCAATCACGCCTGCTTCACGCATCTTGTACTGAGTCAGCGCCATTAAAATTGTTTCAGGGTCATTGGCACTCGCCAGTAACTTCAAAAACTCCTCTTTGAGCTTGCGATTTTCGCTATCAAACTGTGATTGCAACTGGGTCTCTAACGCTTTATCCGCGATCATCGAGATCGCATCATCGGCTTCACCAACATATCCTTCGACAAGCCCTTGAAGATCCGCTGGTGCGTTCTGTGCCTTACCACTCACCTGTGCTTTACCAACGGACACAACAGCTTTTCCAGTCAAATGGCCAACAGCTTCTAGGAATACTGCATGATCACCAGCTGTCAATTTTCCAGTATCACTCTCCGGACAAAACGAATCGTTCAGCTGTGGTGCTGGAACAGAACTATGATCGGCATAGATTTGGAAGTCTTGAACAATTTTGTAATTAAGCTGAGCATGTTGGGATTTGAGATAGTCCTCCCAATCCCTTTTGCTAATGCCTGTAACACGCAGGATTTCATCAACGTTACCACGTTGAATCGCTTCAGCTGCTTGTGGTGAATTTAACCGACTCAGGACATCGGGATCGATGTTACCAGTTGAGGGTCCAGTTATTGGAGGCATTTAGCGCTCCCCCTTCTTGCCTTTCTTGGCGGGTTTATCTCCCCCTGCATCTTTGTCTGACTGATCAGATCCCAAGGCCTTGGCAATGCGTTCCTTCAACTTCTTGGCCCGATCCAACCATTCTGGCTCGTCAATATCAGTGCATGTCAGTGCCTGATTCAAATCATGCTGGGCATAAGGCACATGACCATGGATCAAAAAAATCTCTGCACGATTCACCAGACTCACAATGTCTTTTGGATTTAATTTGATGGCCTCACCATATTCGGCAACAGCCTCACCATATTTTTTCTGCTGCTGTAACGTTGATGCATGCACGGAATGATAATATGAGTTATTCCAATCCAAGAAGGTCAACACTCTAAAAATGCGCTCGGCATCTTCATAGCGGCCCGTCTTCATCTGGTTATAGCCTTGCTCGACCATGAAGCGCTGCATGTCGGGTGTAATGTTAAACATGTTGGCCAACGACCGTTGACCTTTGAGGTATTCTACAACAGACCGTGCCCCCTCCTGCAATACAACCTCGGGGACATCTTTGAACGCCTCTTCCAACTGGGCAATGAACTGTTCGACTTTCTCGTCAGGGGTCGCCATCGGGTATCTCGTCCTTGTCTTAGTACGCTCGACTGTAGCATGACCCATGCGCATTTTACCAGTCCTTTTCAGTGTTTAGGCATTGAAGCTGGAGATTCGTGACATGATACGACCACGGACATCCAACAACGATTTTTGCATATTGTTCAAGAACTCCGATACCTGTGCAAATTCTTCCATCATTTGGGCAATCAATTTCTGCGATGTCGCAATAGAACCCTGGTCTGCTTTCACCTTTTCCATCACCTTGGAAAAGTCAGCGGCCACCTGCCCGTTATTCTTATCATAGGATGGCGTATTGAGCAGTTCATCCGTGGCCTTGCGTGACGCATCCTGTAATTCAATCAACTTATTGGCCATATTCACACTCTGCATGGCCTTGTCTTTTTGAATGATTGTGGTGATGAACTGCATGAAACCAGCCATCGCACCAATGTCGCCCGACATGGCCATCATGGCAAAGTACATAAACAACATCATCATCTTCTTCTGCTGCATCTGCGATTTACCCATCTGGTCCATTGCACTCATTTTTGCATCACCCAACATATTGGACTGCATCCAGGCATTGAAATCGAAATTGTTGGTGTTGGGTAAACCTTTTGAGCTACCCGAGGCCTTACCCTGCTGTGCAGGCGTCGGATATGTTGGTTGAGCCGCTGCACCACCTGAACTCATGCTGGCCTTACCCGAACCCGACTTGGTGGGTGTTGAAAGACCATTTTTTGCAGCCACAGACTTCATCAAATCTTTCACTTCTTGTGGGAAACCATCGGCATTTTCATGGGCCACCAGCTCTGAATGAATGGTCTTTAACTGAGCTTCGGCATTCTTGATCAACCCTTCTAACTTGGCTTCCAAGGTAGGGTTACCACCCGCCGCCTTGGCATTAGCCAACTGCTCCTTTAATTTACCAATGGCATCACTGAGTGCCTCAAGACGCTTTCCTGTCTTTTTGACATCATCTGCCTTCACCTTACCATTCGCTTCGGGAATGGAGGCTTCGCCAATTTTATCTAAAATTTTATCTAAATTCCAAGTCGCATCAACATCCTGCCCTTTGAGGATTTCCGTCAATTTAGCGTCGCTAATGGGCGCTTCATCCGCTTTATTCGGATCTGCATACTCAACCTTATCCACCTTCCCACTCGAATCGGTCTGGATCTTGTAGAGGTCATTGCCCCCAGCATCTTTAATTGTAATCGACATACATCCTCCTTAAAAAACCGTCTCTTAATGTTATCGGCTGGTCCAGACCCCAAAGTTGCCCAAAATCCGACTTTCAGACCGCACCATTATTATAAGCAACTGGCGTGCCATCTGCACGATCAAAATGGGTCAAAATTGTTTATTATTTTCAATAGGTTACAAAGCAACCACATGGTGCCCACTTAAAAACCCCTTAAAACTGGGGTATTTAGACCCCATTATGGGGCCTATTCTTGGGGGGTGGGGGCCATTTCAGAGGGGATTTTATCGGGATCTTCCCGTAGGGGCTCGGGGACCTTGCCCTGGAGCATCTCAATGACCCATTTATTCTGCTGCTCCGCAATGAGCGTCTGTTTGCCCATCTGCTTCACCACCATGGTAATGGACACAAATAGCATCAAGATACCCACATAGCCCTTCACGTTAAAGCCCATTTCCCAAACGTTAATCTGAGGGGCAATGCGATTGGCAACAGCCAGAATAATATCAGCCATCAAGATGGACAAGATCACGGGTGCCGCAATTTGAATGGATAAAATAATGACCTGGCCAGTCATCATCACAAATAATTTCATCAGTGGCCAAAAACTGGCCTGGATATCCGGCACGACAAAGATGGGAATGGTGACATAACTGGTAAAGAGTGCATCAAAGAACATACGATGGCCACCCATGACCAAGAAAACAACAATGGCCAACTGAAACATAAACTGGCCAGTCACAGACCCCATCTCGCCCAACTGGGGAATCAAAATGCGGGCAAGACTCATGCCTCGTTGATTATCAATCATGCGACCTGCACCATCAAAACCATACAGGATAATCGATGCCCCCATACCAATGATCAGCCCCACCAACGCCTCTTTCACAAAGAGCATCGTGACCATGACATTATCATTAATAATTTCCGGAATCTCTGATGGCTTCAGATGAGGAAATAAATACATCATAAATATAAACGCCGCTGCAACACGCACCGACTTAGGCACAGGCTTACCAAAAAGGAATGGGACAGTGGCGGTTACCGCCAGCAGGCGCACCCACAGGAGGGCTGCGTAAACCAAATTAAAGGAGAGACTTTGTTGGATCTCGATGAGATTCATTGGACCAGTGTTGGGAACGACGTAAATAACTGGGTTGTAAATTGAATCAGCTGGGTCATAATCCATGGGCCTGCAACTGCAATCGCAACCACCACAGCAACCAACTTGGGCACAAATGTCAGGGTCTGTTCCTGAACCTGGGTTGTGGCCTGGACCAAGCTAATCACCAATCCAACAAGCATGGCCACCAAAACGGGCGGCCCCGTTAGAATAAGCGCCAAATAAAGTGCCTGCTTGGAAATGACGACAAAATTTTCCATGGCTTAAGCGTACCCCAAAATGAGACCCTTCACAATCACATGCCAGCCGTTCACCAAAACAAAGAGCAACAATTTAAATGGTAGCGAAATTGTAACTGGTGAAATTTGGAACATGCCCAAAGAGAGCAAAATATTAGCAATCACAATATCAATCACCAAGAACGGCAAGAAAATGACAAAACCAATTTTAAATGCTGCCGACAATTCACTGATCGCAAATGCAGGAACAATATTTAAAAAATCTGTATCCGACATTTTGGCCTGAATTTCAGGATTGGTTTCAAGTTTTTTGGCCAGATTGAAGAAAAGTTCGCGCTCGGATGGGGCGGTATGCTTAACCAAAAAAGCACGCATCGGCTCTTTACCTGCATCAACTGCCTTGACCAACAAATCCACCGATGTCTGAGACAGAAGGGGCTGATTAGTGCCTTGATTAATAATTTTACCGGCCGCATCATAAATTTGATGCCCGATTGGTGACATGACATAAATGGTTAAGATGATCGCAAGACCCGTAATCACAGTATTGGGCGGCACTTGCTGCGTTCCCAAAGCGTTGCGCAGTAGAGACATAACAACAACCAACTTCACGAATGACGTGGCCAACATCACCACAAATGGCAAGAGAGCCATTGCTGCCAAGACACTCAACAAGACTAATGGCCGAGAAACTCCCACTGGCGTTGAAAGCTGCTGTGCATGGGCAGTTCCCACAAATCCCAAAGCAGCGGTCAAAAAGGACAGTACAGCAATGCGCAACTTCATTTATCCTCCGCATCAACATCGTGTTGCGACAATTCAGACAACATTGTGACTGAGTGATCACCCACACCTAATAGGAAATAACGTGACCCGACTTGCGTCACCACCACATTGTGACGATGATCCAAATGGCAACGTGCCAACACTTTAACAGCCTGATTTTTTTGAATACGCTGGGCAAATCCCAGGCGCGGCAAGATATAGCGCAAAAATCCAAAGGCCAGCAAACAGACCAACCCAAGGATCACAACCATCTGAATAAACATTACCGAGTAATCGGTCATATGAGTTTGATAATTTTAACGCCTAGTTTACCATCGATTGAGACCAATTCCCCTTTGGCCACCAATTTACCGCCGACAACCAGATCCACAGTTTCATTAGCAGGACGATACAGATCTACAACCTGCCCCACATGAAATTTCATTAAATCCTGCATACTAAAACTACGCTTTCCCAAGACTGCAACCACTTGAACTGGCACATCGGCCGCCAAACCCGCCATATTGTTGTCATAATCAGGACTGGTTTCTTCACTGATATGATCTTCAGCGGCATCCATTTCAACTTCCTCAACTTCTTCCTCTTCTTCAACATCATCGTCGTCTTCGACTTCGGTTTCTTCATCAGAATCCGCATCGTCATCTTCTTCGACGTCGTCATCAAAATCTTCGTCATCGACTTCTTCCAAATCTTCCTCTTCTAATTCCTCGTCGTCGATGTCGTCATCGGTCTTACGCACCATATCAGCCTCCCACATCAATATGTTCAATTTTACAATGCAATATATCGTCTTCTGTTTGAATACGCGCACGAACACCGCCGTGCTGCCCCATACCTACTCGCAAATGGACATTACCGTCGGGTCGCCCGCCCTTTAAGCGGATATCACTTTCATCCAGAAGCACGACGTCACCCACTTCCAACTGTTTTAATTCATCAGGATGGATGGTAACAACACCCGCCTCTGCCCAAACTGAGGCACTAATATCACCAAACGCGTTCATTCGCGACAACAAATGCGCCTGTTCTGTGCTACCAGGTGCCAAAGATAAAGGCTCGACCATTGCTTCTGACACAAAGGGGTCCGGAAACAAAATACGCACAAAACCAAGATGATCACCAAACCCTAAACGCACTGTCATTACAACACCCTCGTCACGGACAGGAACCAGCTTTACGATATTTTCAGTACGTTGCAAAATTTGTTCGAATCGAAAATGAACGCGTTCATCACGACCACACACACTATGAAGATGCATCAATACCTGCATACACAGATATTGTAATACACCACCTTCAGCATCCGTAATCAAACGGGCCTCGGGTGACACATCGCCGTCGCCACCCAGCAAGCGATCAATCATGTGATGCGCAATGACATGATCAACATGAATCAAAATCTTTGAAGATAGCGGCGTCATTCCAACAGAGACAACAATACTGGGATCGGGAAGCGTTGATAACCATTCGCGGCACGGCATAATATCAACAGCCTCGACGACAAAAAAACTATCGTTTCCCAAATGCTGCATCAACACTTTGCGCAATTCCAATGAAAGATTATCTCGAACACCCGTAGAGGGTAAAAAAGAATAAAGTGCGTTGACAGCTGCAACGCCCTTTTCAGACACTATTTTTAAATTCCACTTGAACGGTTCTGTTGCCATATTACCCCGTACCAATCACGATGTCGTGTAACGCAACACCTTTATCTGTCAGGGCTTTGGTTATATCATCACGGTTTTTTTCAAACAAGCGACGCACATCCCCTTCCCCCGACAGGATATGAAGGCTCACCTTACCATCTTTCGATATAAGACGCAAACGCAAGCCTTTGAAAATCTCCTCACGAAACCCCAATTCTAGCTCGGTCTCTCCCGTTGTCAGCTTTCGCACCCGAAAGTACTGCATGACCTGATTCACAATTTGCTGCATATGGCGCGGCGATAAGACCTCTTGCCCCTGTACTTTCTTCAACTCCGAAGCAAACGTCGATTGGGCCTGCGTTTGTGCGGCCCCCTTCTTTTCCATTTTGAGCTTTGTTTGAGCCGCTTCTTTGGTCATTTGGCCCCGACCACCACTGGATTGTCCTTGGCCCCGACCACCGCTTCCTTCTTGTTCACGACGCTGCCCCTTAGCCTCAACACGTCCCGTGTCCCGACTGTCACCACTCCGACTATCTCGATCTGTCGAGCGACTTTCTTTTCGAGAGTCTTTGCGCTCTTCCTGTTGATCGTCGCGCTGCTGTTGTCCACGCCCCTCACGAGACTCCACCTGCTTTTGAAGAATGGATGCGCCCTGCTGTGCCCCTTGCTGTTGCTGGCTTGATTGAGGATTACGGGTTTGACGGAGGACCTCATCAAAGGCGGACGGCCCTGTCTTTTGAGGCTGATTCTCTTGGCGCGGAGGCTCGTCATTTACCTGACGACTCCCGCCACTACGATTTGTGGGATCAACCATAATCAGGCTCCCCGCGACTGCCGACGACCGTGAATGATACCACCCAATTCATCAAATTCGCGCTCTTCTTTGCGTGATAACTCATGTGCCAATTTCTTGCGCCACAGGTCTTTGTGTTTTTCCATGACCTGCATCGCCTTGGCCGCATCCACATAATTACGACGGCACTGGACCACTTTTTCTTCACATTGCTGGACCACTTCTTTTTGAAGATCAATTTCTTCCTGCTTGGCGACCTCGTCTTCTTCCAACTTGCGCAGGTAATTTACAAATCGATTTCCCTCACCAATGCGGCCACCCACGTCCATTTGATCCCGCATTTCCTGACGTTTATCTAACCACGCCTGGTGGATTTTTTCTTTCTCCTCGACCAACTCTTCTTCTTTTTTCCGCGCCTTATTCAGTGCATTAATTGCCTTCGCCAACGCCTCTTCGGCCTTTCGCTTGTCGCGTTCGCGTGTCTTCAAAAGCACTTCAAGACGGTATTTTTTATCAACAGCCATCGCTCACCTCAACCGAAGAGGGTCTTCAACTGATCCACCGCTTCATCAAATGCCACGTGATCATCGACCCCTTGCTTGAGATAATTATTCACATCTTCAATCCGCTCAATTGCATAATCCACTTTGGGATCACTACCCTCTTCATAGGCACCAATTAAAATGAGATCGCGCTCCTTTTCATAGTTAGCAATCACTTCACGCACCTTGCGAGCCGCATCTTTATGATCTTCATCAATAATGCCATCCATCACACGACTGATACTCTCGGAAATATCAATAGCGGGGTAGTGATTGCGGGCCGCCAATGCACGGGATAGCACAATGTGACCGTCTAAAATGGATCGAACCTCATCAGCAACCGGTTCATTCATATCATCGCCCGCAACCAATACTGTGTAAAATGCAGTGATAGACCCCTTGTCCGAATTACCTGAACGTTCGAGCAAGCGCGGCAATGTTGAAAAAACAGATGGCGTATATCCCTGCCGCGCTGGGGGCTCACCCACTGCCAACCCCACTTCGCGTAGTGCACGGGCGAAGCGCGTCACAGAGTCCATCACCAACATCACCTTCTTACCTTGATCACGAAAATATTCGGCAATGGCTGTTGCAACATAGGCGGCCTTTAGACGTACCAACGATGGTTGATCAGAAGTTGATACGACCACAACCGAACGCGCCAACCCCTCTGGACCCAAATCCTTTTCCAAAAAGTCGCGCAATTCGCGACCACGTTCACCAACCAGCGCAATCACGTTAACGTCGGCTTCACTATGGCGCGCAAGCATTCCGGTCATTGTCGACTTACCCACACCTGCTGCTGCAAACAACCCAATGCGTTGCCCTTCCCCACAAGTTAACAATCCATCAATTGCACGAATACCGGTACCAATCGGTTGGGTCACGCGTCGACGCGTCATGGCTTCTGGTGGATTGGTGCTCACAGGATATTCAACATCATATTTCAAAGGGCCTTTGGTATCGACATCAAGGGGATCACCCATACCATTCAAGACACGTCCCAAAAGCCCATCACCCACACGCACACTCAAACATTTGCCTGTGGGAATGACCGGATTTCCCAAACCAATCCCTTCCAATTCACCCAGTGGCATCAACAACACTTCCTGGTCTTTGAAACCCACCACTTCCGCCTTCACCGCTGATTTGCTGTGATAGGGTTCGATTAAGCAAAGCTCGCCCATGCGCACACCGGGCAATACGGCCTTTACCACCAGACCAATAAGCTCAGTCACCTTACCCTTGGTGGTATACGTCGTTACCGTAGACAGGTTGTGATGATATTTATGAAAATCGATTTCGGGAATTTTGTCTTTATCTTCAGTTGTCATATCTCGAGGGCCTTGCGGATGGCGCGCAGTTGAGTCTCTAGTTGGGCATCAATCATGCCCACTTCGGTCTCAACCACACATCCCCCCTGGGAAATCCCGTCGTCTTCTTTAAAAATAAGGCGGCGGGTTTTGTCCAAGCTCTCCTGAAGTGTTTTGATTTGCGACTGCACTTTTTTATAATCTTTGGGATTGAGTCGCACCGTAATACGATCCCCCAAAGAAGATTCCACAGCTTGTTGCACAATTGAAATAATGGCTTCACGATGCTCATGCACCATGCGCCCTACAACCTTTTCAGCAATTTCCATCACGAGTGAGATAATTTCGGGCTCAGCTTTTGCGTAGAATTCGGACTTCAAGACTTCAAACTTGGCAATAATTTCAGTTGCCTGGGCAAACCCTTCTTCACGCCCTTCGGCAAAACCATCCTTCTTGGCCTGCTCACGCACCGCTTCCACTTCATCCAACAACTTTGCTGCGTCAGCCTTGATTCGAGCCGCTTCGTTTTCGGCCGCCTCAATAATTTCAGCCGCCTTTTCCCGGGCATCCAAGGTCTTGCGGTTTAAAACACCGCTGCTCTCATGAACCGCTGGGCGCGACATGGCCTTTGGCGGCACCCGGACTTTGTCCTTAAGGTCCGTCTGTTCTGATAAATGTCCGCCTTTAATGACCTTTTTCATGGTCCCCTAAATTAGCACAATTTGGGATATTAGGATAGCGATTTGCTGGCCAGATCGATTGAGGCCCCAGAAGAGGCAGATTCGTCTAAATCCAGGCTATCAGAAGCGACCTGACGGGTCCCAACTTCCAAAAGTTGCCATTTGGCATCCAAAATGCCCGCCCGTGAGAGCACCACAACCCGCTCCATGATGATGTGACGGCGCATTTTTCCCAGTTCCCCCGATGCCTTGCGTGTGGCCTGAGCCAACAACCATTCTCCCACCTTGGGCTCCAACTTCAATGACAGTGCTTGGATCAAATCATGATCTGTAGCAACGCAGGCTTTGGCAAATGCACGTAAACCCACTTCGAACAAAAACTGATCTGGCAAAATGGCCTGTGTATCAATATCCAAAATAGTAAACTTGGCATCACGAATCAGTGTTTTTGAAACACCATCTAGCTGACGAATACGTTCTTGCAAACGACGTGCTTCTGAATCTGGTAACCGCTTGCTCAATGCCTGAATACTCAATGGATCTGCATCTGCAAACGCCAACGCCAATTCATGCACACCCAAATCTTTCATCAGCTTGGGCAATTCTTCGTAACCCAATGCAGACAATTCATTAAAGCCAGTATTTGTAACAGTATTATTTTTGAGTGTTGAAAAATGCACTTCAAACTGACGGCGCAATGTTTGAACAACTGGTGTTGGCACTGAAAAGGCATCTACTACGCTGGGCATGCGATCTTTAATACGCGCTGGCAGGCGATCCATAATGTACAGCGCTTGTTTGGAAGGAACATAGCGCAATAAAATGGCAACCACACGTGGTGTTTCACAAGACAAGACACGCAACATCCATTCTGGGTGCACTTCCTGCAACTGTGGTAATTCACGAGCCACCAATGCCTGGCGTAATTGGATCAACGAAGCATCCACAGCATTATCACCACGGGCATCCAACCATTTGAGACTATTATTCAATGCCTTTTCGTCCATATTGACTGCATAAGCCTGCAGTGCATCAAGTGACTTGGGCGCATGAACTTTGGCGAGCATTGTAATAACAGATTCACGTTGCATGAGTGTCTCCAATTATACTTGCGTGTTTTGAATCTGGCGGAGGTTATTCACAGCCTGTTCCGCGACCTTCACCGTTAATTCTGTCATTTCTGAAAAATGGTGCATCTGAGCTTGCATAACGAGCAATTCTTGATTGCTAAACTTCTTGCCGCTGTACAAAACTTCATTCAACATATTGTCCATCTGCATCTGACCCTTGTTGACTTCAGACAACATATCGACCACTTTGTCGGTACCATTGGCAGACGTCGTACCCACATTAAAGTGGCTCGGATCCACATTCACACTCTCAGCTGGAATAGCATTGAATTGACCAAGGCTACTGGACAGATCACTTGTATCCACACCCAACTGTGACGTCAGATCCTGCATGTCTAACTGGCTATCAGCACCAGAGAGCACATCCTGGAAACTGCTTCCTTGGGGTTTGGCAGCAGCATCGGTAACTGCCTTTCCCAGTGTTTGTGAACCAACTTTTCCGAGTACGATATCCATAAGTGTCTCCTAAAACTTAATCCCCTTATTCCTTTTGACCTGCGAAAAGATCCCCTTCTTCAATATCTGCACCAGTCAATGTACGAATCTTGCCCAACAACATTTCTAAAGCACGTGCATGTAAACGGCATGTCCAAGATTTTGACAAATCAAGCTTCTCACCAATCTCTTCCAAAGTACGGTTCTGAAAATAATACATCATGATGAGCTGCTTTTCTTTCGGCGGCAAGCTGTTGATCGCTTCACGCATGTGCGTCCGGAGTTGGTGGAATTCGGCACGAGCTGCAACATCTGGTGCATCGACATCTTCAACGTCGATTTCTTCGTCACCGCCATCCAAGGAAATGACATAAATAGCGGCCAAGCTGTTGACGGTGTCCACGATTTCATGTTCGCGCTCCTCGTCGTTTTGGAAGATGGTCGAACGTTGCGACATGTGCTGAAGGTATTCATTTGATGCCTCCTCAAATTTGATCTTGGAATATAAAGAACGTGGCAACCAACCGGTGCGACGTAAACCGTCAAAGATGGCCCCCTTAATACGATAGTAAGCAAAGGTACGAAATTCGACTTGCTGATTCTCATCAAACCGTTTGGCAGCTTCGATCAATCCCAAACGAGCATTGCAAAGCACATCATCATAATCCACAGCGGATGACATGGTTTGATACACGCGATTTGCAATGGACGTGGCATAGGGCATATATTGCGCAACAATTTCATCACGACGACGATCAGCAGCCAATTCGCGTGCCCGTACTGCAGACACCTTAACTGCAACCTTTGGCTTCTTACGTGAGGTAACCTTAGATGCTTGAGCTCCCATCCGCTTTCCCCCGATCTTTTTAGTTGTGGATTGCTTTGCCATGTTTCCCCCTGTCCTTCGCAGTAACAAGATGCACGTGGCGTGCCAGTCTGCCCAAAACGCCATTTTTTGAAAAATCGACAATAACACCATGATTTTAATCATGTTTTTTGACTTGCCATAAAACGTGGAATTTTAGATTTTCTTTTATCAGACTCAAAATCGGGGATTGGGCTCCCCAGGTTGGGACTTAACCGACCTGACTTAACAAGCGACGTGCATATGGATCTTCGGCCACTTTTCGGCTGATCTGAGAAACCATCTCCTGACGAACAGCACCCCTGAGCATTGGAAACAACTCAGCGATACAATTTGTCACAAGGGCCACCACCCGTGCGCTGGGAATATCAACGCGGGCCGCTGGAGGCGCAACTGCTTTGCGGTGCAACTGGATCACCTGTGCTGCACGTTTTACATCGACTGGCTTGGCACTGCCTTCAACGACAGAAGACCCTGACTGGGCCTTATCTGCAGGTTTTTCAGTAGGAGAACTTGGCAAGCGACGGATAGGTGGCAAATTAGACATTCGCAACCTCTTTTCCTTGGCGGAAGGATGCCGTGGAATCCACGATTGCATCGTTACGGGCATACAATACATCCACCACACGCTGCTGCATCGCAACCGCAGGCGCTGTTTGAGCCCGACCACTCGCCATTGGCGCACCGGATGCTGAGGCCAATGAATTCATATCCACACCTGGCAGAAACACGCCCTGTGAAGCACTCGCTGCTTGTTGCGCATCTTTGGCCCTTGAGTTGGCCTGCGCCATATCAATTGTGCTGGAAAGACCATAAGCACCGGCAGCGCCCATAGCCGCTGGTGGAAATGCAATGCCCAATACAGACAAGGGTGCCGCAACAACCTTGAGTAGACCTGAAAATAGGCGGCCAAAAAAGCCCTTCTTTTTATGGGTTTGCGCTGCAGCAGACTCTGTGCCGACGCCTCTCATCTCAAATTTAACGACGTCTGGGCTTACTGGATTGAAACCGGACATATTGCCTCCTACTACTAGTATCGGCCGGCAACCCCCCCAAAGTTGTGTGGGGGATATAATAAATCATACACCCCTTATTCCCCAGGACCAAGTTGCTTGTGGTCGTCTGGCCCCATCAACTGGCCATCAACGGTACCACTGGGCCTTTGAGATTCCTGGCGGACACGGTGGGTATGAATCACGGTAATCACAAGTGCGATAGAAAGTAGTGCCAGCAATCCTAGAAAAACAGCCAAATAAATCTTGAGACGATTGGATGAAGATTCTGACACCTCAACACCGGCAACCATTACAGTCGGACCCGATGGTGTTGAGACATTAGAATGAGATGGCATCCCGGGTGTGATCACAGACGGTGATTGCCCAGGCAGCGTTCTATTGGAATTTCCACCCACATAACTCGTAATCACGGTCACATCACGCGGATCCATTTCAGGAACAGCATTCGCGACAAAGCGCTGCAACTTTGCTTCTGTTAGGTTCGCTTGTGCCTCAGGTGTGGGACGAATCTTGATGATGAGTGATGCCGATGGATGTTTCTTCTCAGCAGGATCGTTGGATCCAAATTCTTCTTTGTCAGGAATATTAATTACAACATCCGCATCCACTACATCCGGATCTTTGCGAAGCGCGTTTACTAGATCTCCTTTAATCGCAATAATAAAGTGGGCCTTCTGCTCATCAGGCGTCTTAATCAGACCCCCTTCTTTATATACCTCAGCAATACCAGGTTGCTTGCGATGCGGAAGATTATGACTCACCAATATTTTACGGGCACGTTCCAGATCATCTTTGTCTACAATGATCATCCAAGTACTTTCATTTTGAACAATTTTTTCCTTCTTGCTCGCATGAATGCCACTGTCATTTAAGACGACGAGGATTTCATTCACCTCGTCTTCACCCAAATTGTGATAGAGCTCAACCTTGGAACAAGCGGTGACAAGCATCAATACAACAATGATCAACCACGCGCGTTTCACAGATGTGACCCTTTAGCGGCTTTGACTTCATCCACTCCCGTCAACATCCCTGGGGTAAATCCCTTGTTAATGGCTTCTAACAAGGATTTTGCAAATGCGCCTGCTTTGCCAGTTGAATCATCACGAATTACCGATTCTAATTGGGACTTGGCATCATTCACCTGTCCCATAAAGAACAACGCTTCGCCACGATAGGCTTGGGCATGTGTGCTTTCGGGATTAAGCTTTAAAGCCTTGTCATAATATTTGATCGCTGTGCGAAATTTACTCTGACAGAAGGACACGGTGCCCAAGGCCACAAGTGGAATATCACTATCAGGTGCCATGGCAGCAATACCTTCCATGACTTCTTGCGATTCCTTAAATCGACGCATACCCAATAGGATGTAACCCACTTCCATCATTAAGGCGAGGTGCTCGCGTGAAAGAACGTCCATGTCCCCCTCCAATTAGCCGCGGACCGAGAACTTCTGAATCATGTTCATCTTGGCTTCGTAACTTGATTTCAGCACGTTACTCTTAGTGGTCCAGGACTGCATGTTATTTTGCAAAGTCGCTTGTAATCCCAACAGCTCTAAATTGTTGGAATTCATCTTATCAATTAATTGTGTTTGAGAGGTTCCCAATCCAGCTGCATCACCTGTGCTCGCGTATCCTGGATTGACGGTGCTGAAGCTGGAGGCACCCATGATTCCCAGCTCATCCATGCCACTCGCCATACCACTACCACCATAATAACCACCTGCTGATGACGCATAGGCACGTGGCATGGCCGTAAACGCCGCGTGCAGAACCGAGGCCGCATTCACATTGCCTGTTGTTTGCGCCGTGGCTTCGCCCACAAATGGTGCCATCGCACCCGCAGCATTCATTGCGTTGCTAAAAGAATCACCGCCCACTTGCGCCTTACCGCTGCGCTGCACAGTGGCTTTAATTTCACGAGGATCAATGCGATTATTACTTGTCGTTACCATAACCTAGTCCTCCCAGACTTCTCCCCTGTGAGAGTTATCGGAGAACCATCCCCCCAAAGTTGCCTACTTGCTGCCATTTTGCTGTTTTTGCATGGCATATTTAACAGCCAACAGCTCCTTGAAGGCCTCCATTACAATATCAATGGCCTTTTGAGCAGCCTTGGCCTCTTTTACGTTTTTGAGGCCCTTCTTTTTCTTAATGATTTCAGCGAGTTGCTCATAGGCCTCCCCAAATGCCTTATTAATAGATTCGAAATTCTCGGAATCTAAGAGATCTTCGACTGCGGGGTAGCCTGCCGACAATTTATCGCCCTGGGGGCCTTTTCGAGTCTCAAGCATAGAAAAGCACTATAGCATGGGAATTGCAGGAACTCCAAAATCTATTTTTAGGTCAACGTTCGATAGGCTTGAGATTCACAATAATGGGATTAAATTCATTCAGCGTCAGATCGACCTTCAAATCCTGAGGAACATAACCATCTTTGACGATACGGAGACGATAATTACCAAGCCCCAGATCTGGTAGAATGATTGGTGTACGCTGCGGCAGCGCTTGATCATTAACCGTCACTGTTGCGCCCGCTGGATCGGAATAAATATACATCACCGAGCGCATCGGAGAGATTTCTTTGAACGCATTCGTGGCTTGCAACTTCACATCGGCATCCTGCGTATTCAGCATCACATCTACAAGGAGCGGCAATGCTTGTTGATTCTGACCTTGCATATGAAGAATACCCACCAATCCCAACATAGCCTGATATTTGACTTCGGCATCGTTCTTGGCCTGCTCAAAGTAACCTTGTGCCGTTTCAATATTTCCAAGCGCAATGTATGCAGATCCGAGTAAATATTGAATCAGCGCCGTTTCATGCACTGTGGGATTTTGTTTGAGACCTTCTGACAATTCGTTGATTGCCTCTTGATAGGCACCCTTGGTCAATGCCTGGCGCGCCTTTTGAACAAACTCACCCGCCACAGTGGTCCGCAATGTAAGCTCTTGCTTATACGGTGTGTTGATATCCACCTTGAGTGATTTATTTTCTTCAAAGTAACCGTCTTTGCGTATGGTCATGGTGTGATCCCCGAGCGGGAAATCACCTACATACGGGGTCTTGCCCACAAACTGGCCATCCATATAAACATCGGCCCTGTTAGGCACTGTATGAATATCCACTGGGAATGTTTGTAAGTCCTTATCAAGCACTTCGAGATTAAAGTTGGGACTATCTTCTGTAATAAAAATTTCGCGACGATATCGGATATCATCTACAAAATTTTGTGACTCACCAATTTGCTTAGGCTGACGCAGCTCAATAATGTAGCGACCATACGGGAAATAAACGGGCTTCCCATAAGGGACATTCGTCAGTTTGGCGGCGTGTGGATGGAATTGATCGTAGCTAAAATAGGCTTCGACATAAAGCTGTACATCCTTTGGCAACGCAATCACTTTAAAAACACCAATGGGCGCCTTGAAGAGGATGGGAATGATATTTTGCCCCTCATCTACACGGAAATTGATATGCTCAGTGTAATCCTCTTGGAGCTCTTCGAGTTTGAAAACAGCATCTGCGGTATAGTCCTTGCCCACCTCGAGTTGCACATTCACCTTAACTGGCGTGATACCATAATCTTTTTCTTCAAAGCGCACATGGGCCGGTAGCGGGCTAGATGCAAAATCCAAAAAGACAGGCTGAACCTTAGGCCCAGGAGGAGGTGGTGGTGGCGGGGGCGGTTGTTGCTGCACAGGTTGAGAGGTTGTGGGTGACACAGGTGGTGGTGGCGCCTTCTTTGGCTTGCCCGTTAGTTGCAAGGCCAAATAGGTAGCAAGACTTGCAATGACAATCAATGCACCACCCCACTTTAGCCATTTCATCCAAGGTCGCGCAGGTGCTGGCTCTGGTTCTTCGTGGATATCCAGATCCAGTGGAACCATTTCAGTACCACGGCTGGAGACATCTTCGTCATGTGTGTCATCGGGATCAGAAGGTGCGACATCTTCGGACTCATCGCCTGGCATCGTATCTTCTGGCCGACGATTTGTTTCTGCAGCTTCACCCTCATCGGAAGCCACTTCCTCTTCTAAATCCAGAGCCATCTCAGGGGGAATAGGAGCCATTTCTTCATCGATGGAAATTTGATGAGTAACAAGGCGAAGGCTGTAGATACCAAACTGTAAAATATCGCCATGACCTACGGATACCGGTTCTGTCACGGCATTACCATTTACGGAGGAGCCATTTTTGCTGCCAAGGTCTTTGACCTGCCAACCCTCTTCACGGCCAGTGATGACGGCATGCTGCCGGGAAACACTTTGGTCTTCCAGAATGATGGCGCACTCGGGCGCACGCCCCACCAGGTTTTCGCCCGCATTGAGCGGAAAGCGAGTTCCTGAGTTAGTCCCTTCCACAATCACCACGTAAGGAACGAATCCGGCGATATTATCTTCGGACGTCACGAGTGTTGCGGCATCTGCTGTAGTGGTATCCCCCATAAGCGAAGTGTAGACTTATTAGCATGAAGTTTTAGAATTGTGCAATAAATTGCGTTGAATAGCGAAGCGATATCAAAAACATTATGGATAGCGAGCAATGCTCGTGTGAGGGGGAGGCTCCGCTCGGCTTCGCCGAGTGGAGGGGGCGACGCTAGCCCCTTATGAATAACGCAATAAATTGCGTTGAGATTGGAAACTTGTTCGTCTATGGTGATGATATGAAGCTTATGCTCAGATTTTTTTGCATCGCAGCATTATTGGGGATCAATGTAGTTGCTTTCGCCAAGAAGCCGACTGCCCCAACCTTGCCCGCCGCATTCCACAATAATCAAGGCGTGCTCTATCTTACACATGACGAACTGCAAAAAGCCGAATTTGAACTCAAAACCGCAATTGAACTAAGTCCCAATTACGCAGAGGCTTACAACAACTTAGGGCTCGTCTATAAACGCATGAATCGTCTAGATGATGCGTTGGCTAATTTTCAGAAAGCCACTCAGCTTAATTCCAGATATGCATCTGCTTATAATGATATGGGAGCTGTTTATATTGCCCAAAAAAAATATGGCAATGCTATTAAGATCATTCACACCGCATTAAAGAAGGAGCCCAGCTTTGCCGATGCTTACTATAATCTGGGTGTGGCCTATCTAGGGCTATACAACGAAAGCAACCACCAAGATGTGGGTAAACGAGACCAAGCCGAAATTTTACTTAAGAAGGCGACCGAAATTAATCCAAAACTGTTGGATGTTCACACAACGTTGGCGGACCTCTATTTGGATAAGGGCGACTATGAAAAGGCCATCATTCGCCAACGTGTCGCGGTTGAACAAAACCCCAACGATGCAGAACTGTGGCATAAGCTGGGCGTAATCTATCAGCGTGCCGGTGATAAAAGTAAAGCCAAGGCTTCATTCGATGAAGCCAAGCACATTAAAGATGCGCCTCAAGCACAAGCCGCAGCACAACAGCAGTCCGCTGCAGAAGCGGTATTTGCAACGGGTGTTGCCTATATGGAACAAGGCGACAAAGCACTCGCCGCCAAAAACACTGCTAATGCCAAAAAATACTTTTCCGAGGCCATTGTCCAGCTCCAGGCAGCGGTTGCTGCAAAACCTGACCTATGGGATGCACGCTATAACTTGGGTTTAGCACAATTCCAAACAGGTAACACCGATGCTGCACTCAAAACTTGGGACGATTTACTGAAAAAGAAGCCCGACTATTTGCGCGCAGTCTATAATGTGGGAATGGTTAACTGGCGTAATGGCAAAGTAGATACCGCCAAACCTTATTTATGCAAATTTATTGCAAGTAGTAATATCGAATTTTCAACCGAAATCGAAGCACTTAAGGCAGAAATGGCCAAAAACCACGTGGACTGTAAATGAACGATAAATTGGAATCATCTTTAAATGATGTAACGGATAGTGATGTCCTGGAGGTAAAGCTCCTTAAAAAGGTGCTGACCGCCATGGACAAAGAGGTGTTGCCAAGCCTTGAGGTTGTCACTGGTGTCGCTGAAGGAAAGAAGTTCTTTATTGAAGATGATTTTGATGAAGGCCTGATCGGACGCGACCCCACAACCGACTTGCCTATTGAAGAATATGTGATCTCACGTCGGCACGCCAAAATTGAACGCCGCGATGATGGATTATACATCAAAGACATCGGCAGCAAGAATGGCACCTACTTGAATGGTAAGCCCATCAAGGAGGCACGTCTTCAAGATGGAGATCGCATTTCTCTGGGGACTATCGTTTTAATTTTCAGGGATCCCAAAGGTGTTGATTTTGATGCCATTAATAAAGCAAAGTCTCCACGTAAAATTGTACCTGCAGAAAAGAGAAGGCAAAGAGCTGACCGTAAAGAAAGTGCCGATTCTATCGATGATATTCCAGAGCAACCATTGGGATTTCCAGCCAGTGAAGACAATCCTGCCGATGAGGATGATCTATCTGAAACAGGAACGGTAGCCTCAGAAGACGGTCATCATCAAGAGTTTCACGATGACTATCCGGCGCCGACAATCAAATCCGGCTTTTCGGGAATTGAAATTGGCCTCCTTGGCCTGGGGGCCTTGGTCTTTTTTGTGGCACTCGTCATGCTGGTTCGGATTTTTTCAGCTTAAATCTGCCCCACAGCATTTCTCACAGACTCAGGTAGGTCCACACGCGCAATGGGTTGAATACGGAGATTTTCAGACAATTCCTGGTAGGACAAAACAGATAACTGGGGAAACTCCAGCTCAATAATTTTACGGAAGTAGCGACGGATATCCGCTGTCGTTAGAATTACTGGCGGCCGCGCACCTGGCGGGAATGGATGTGACGCAATTTCCTTACCCACTGCCTCTACAATTTCCTGCGTAACTTCGGGTTCCAATGCCAAATAGTTACCCTTTTCTGTACGGCGAATGGAATTGCGAATCATTTCTTCTATCTCTGGATCCAGCAAATACACCGCCAACGTGTTACTACTGCCTGCATATTTATGCGTGATGTAGCGGCGCAATCCCGAGCGCACATGTTCCGTCAACATCATGGTATCCCGTTCAATCTCACCCCACTGCGCAAGCGTTGCGAAGATCGTCTTTAAATCACGGATCGCAATATCCTCTTGCACCAGACGCTGGAAAATTTCAGCCAACTGTAAAAGTGGAATCACCTTGGGAACCAACTCTTTCACCAGCGACGGATGGGTCTTTTCCAATTCAGTCAGCATCGTTTGAACTTCCTGAACACCCAGGAATTCGTGGGCATGGCGGCGCAACACAAACGACATATGCAGAATTAGATATTCTGCAATATCCCACATGCGAAAGCCTGCTTGAGATGCCACATCTTTATATTGAGCATCAATCCAGGTCACCACCGAACCATCAATGGGGTGAATGGTTTCTGTGCCTGTGATATTAAAAAGACCCAGCTGCTCCAGCGACTCACCCACCAAAATGCAGCCTTGCATCACCTTGCCATGTGCCACAGGTACTTCATTAATATTAATAACGTACGCCTCAGGTTCCATATCCACTGTTTGGCCACGCACTTGAATGCCTGGGAAGTTCACACCCAACTCATAATACAAACCATGACGTAAAAGGGGAATCAGCTCATTAATAAAGCGGCCGCCATCCTGTTTATCATCAACAAACTGAATGATAGATTGCCCCACTTCCAATGAAATGGGCATTGGCATAATAAATGGCAGTTGATCGCCATGCTTTTGTACGGCCCTTTTTACCACATCTTGTTTGGGAACATCCGCTGCAGCTTGCACAATCTGCTTTTTGGAAGCCACCAAGTAGAATGAGCCAAACCCGACAATTGCTGCCAGCACCAAAAATGGAATTGCCGGCAAACCGGGAATCAACGCCAGAATTCCCAAGAGTGCAGACGCAATCATCAGTGCTTTTGGATACGCTGTGATCTGACCCATGATTTCTTGGCCTAGATTGGTTTGATCAGATTCAGATGACACGCGTGTCACAACCACACCTGCCGCTACCGAAATAATCAACGCCGGGAGCTGCTGCACCAAACCATCACCGATTGTCATGCGGGTGTAGAGTTTAAGGATGTCGCCGTATGACACAGCCCCTTTGGCATTCATGACGCCAATAATAAAACCACCAATCACGTTGATCAGAATAATGATGATGCCGGCAATCGCATCACCTTTCACAAACTTCATGGAACCATCCATGGCGCCATACATCTGTGATTCGCGCCCTAACGTCTGGCGGCGCTGAATGGCTTGTTCCATAGTAATAATGCCAGCGCGCAAATCCGCATCGATCGACATTTGCTTTCCGGGCATGGCATCCAATGTAAATCGAGCGGCCACTTCAGACACACGCTCTGCACCTTTTGCAATCACGATAAAGTTAACGAGGGTAATAATGATAAAGAGAACTGCACCGACAACATAGTTGCCGAAAACCACAAACTCACCGAACGCATTAATCACTTCACCTGCATAGCCCGTACCCAAAATGAGTCGGGTCGATGAAATGTTCAGTGACAGACGAAACAGCGTGGCAATCAGCAAGATGGTTGGAAAGGACGACAACTTCAGCGCATCATTAATATAAAGGGAGACGACCAAAATAATCACAGACAGTGTCAAACTGAACGTCAGGAAGATGTCCATGAGCCATGGCGGAACAGGGACAATAATGATGCCGATGACGGAAATAACGAGGGCAGCGAACAGAATGTCGCTGTATTTACCCATGAATGCGTTGATCTTGGAAAAATCAAATGCCATGCGCTGCCTTCTGTCCCCTCATTGTTATCGGTTACCCGACCCACAGAAGTTGCTGATTCAGAAGTTTCCTATATTACACAATAAGATGGCTACGCGCCACAGCATTTCTTGTACTTCTTGCCGCTTCCACAGGGGCACGGATCATTGCGACCCACATGTGCTACTTTTGGAACTTGTTTACCAGCGCTGACGCCTGCTGCAAATGGATTTGCTGCAGCTCGTGGTGCAGCGCCATGTGATTCAGTGGTCTGTGCTGCAGTAGCTTCAACTTGCGGGATATCATTGCGTTGAATCTGGACTCGGGTCAACTTTTCCACAACATCTGCTGCCATCTGCTGCATCATCCATTGGAATGCCGAAAATCCTTCTTTCTTATACTCAACCAGTGGATCCTTTTGACCATATCCCCGCAGGCCAATACCTTCCTTGAGGTGATCCATTTGCAATAGGTGATCTTTCCATAGGCCATCTAGCGTCTGGAGCATGATGTAACGCTCTACCTGTGTCATTATTTCGCGGCCATATTCAACTTCCTTCTTGGCATACTCTTCAGTCACAGCATTAAAGAGTTTTTGACCTACATCTTCACGCGTCTCACCCGCTGTTACAAAGCTTTCGGGCAACTTCAAATCAAATGCCTGCAGCACCTTTTCACGAAATGGTACACTATCAAAATTATCACCTTGAATGCGATCAGGCACCATTTCATCCACCACCTGCGTTACAACACTATCCATCATATCCATTGCTTCATCATGAGTATCGGCTGCCGTCAAAATAGTGCGGCGTTTGCCATAGATGATATGCCGCTGCTGATTCATAATATCGTCATACTCAATCACATTTTTACGAATGGAGAAGTTGTGTTCTTCGACCTTCTTCTGGGCATTGGCCACGGCACGATTAATCCATGGATGTTCAATCACTTCATCTTCTTTCATGCCCAATTTTTCCATCATGCCCTTGATGCGCGACCCACCAAAAATACGCATCAGATCGTCTTCAAGTGACAGATAAAATCGGGATGACCCAGGATCGCCTTGACGACCCGATCGACCACGCAATTGATTATCAATACGGCGGCTTTCGTGACGTTCGGTACCCAAAATATGAAACCCACCTGCAGCTAAAACTTTCTCACGATCTTCAGCACACTTAACACGCGCTTCTTCCAAAAATTGTTTATACTCATCAGACTCTACCTCACCACCCGCCCGTGTTAGCGCCATCATTTCAGGATTACCACCCAACACGATATCTGTACCACGACCGGCCATATTGGTGGAAATGGTCACTGCACGATAGCGGCCCGCTTGCGCTACAATTTCAGCTTCCTTCTCGTGGTGCTTGGCATTCAAAACCGCATGCGGGATATTGGCCGCCTTCAACATGCGCGACAGATGTTCAGACTTTTCAATAGAGATCGTACCCACCAAAACAGGTTGGCCCTTCGCGTACAACTCCTTCACCTCTTCAACAACAGCATTAAACTTGGCGGCTTCTGTCTTATAAATCACATCGTGCAAATCTTTGCGGGCCATTGGCCGGTTTGTGGGAATCACAACCACTTCCAAATTATAAATTTTTGCAAATTCTGGTGCTTCGGTATCCGCAGTACCCGTCATACCTGACAGCTTTTTGTACATCCGAAAATAATTTTGGAAAGTAACAGTCGCAAGCGTCTGATTTTCATTTTCAATTCGTACGCCTTCTTTGGCTTCTACGGCTTGATGCAGTCCATCGCTCCAACGACGCCCTTGCATGAGGCGACCCGTAAATTCATCAACGATAATAATCTGACCATCCTTCACTACATAATCCACGTCACGCTGGAAGAGCACATGGGCCTTGAGTGCCTGATTAACATGGTGCAGGATCGATATGTTATGGGGGTCAAATAAGTTTTCAACCGAAAGGCGGCGTTCCGCATTGGCCACACCCGCTTCAGTCAACACAACAGTGCGGGCCTTTTCATCTACTGTATAATCGGTATCTTTTTTGAAGAATGGCACCACTTGATTGACAGTGTGGTAGAGTTGCGTGGACTCTTCAGCAGGCCCAGAAATAATCAGCGGTGTGCGCGCTTCGTCAATCAAGATACTATCCACTTCGTCGACTATTGCAAATGACAGTGGACGCTGCACATAGTCTTCCAAGCGGAACTTCATATTGTCACGGAGATAATCAAACCCAAATTCGTTATTGGTGCCATACGTAATATCCGCACCGTACGAGGCTTTGCGCTCCACGTCGTTTAAACCGTGTACAATCAATCCAACGGTAAGTCCTAAAAACTTGTACAGACGCCCCATCCATTCCGAGTCACGACGCGCCAGGTAATCATTGACCGTCACAACATGCACGCCGTTACCAGCGAGCGCATTCAGATACACCGGCAATGTCGCAACAAGCGTCTTACCTTCACCGGTTTTCATTTCTGCAATTTTTCCGGAATGCAACACCATACCACCAATGAGCTGCACATCGAAGTGACGCATACCCAACACTCGGCGACTGGCTTCGCGACATACCGCAAACGCTTCCACTAAGATATCATCTAGCGTAGCGCCTTTCGCCAGGCGATCCCGAAACTCAGCTGTCTTGGCTTGCAATTCAGAGTCCGTCAATTTCTGAACCGTTGCTTCCATCGCATTGATCGCATCAACGCGCGGCTGCATAGATTTCAATTCACGGTCATTCTGAGTTCCAACAATTTTTTTGAGTATAAAATCGAACATAATCCCACCTTTTAGAGGGGGCTGATATAGGGTTAAGACCCGGGCAAAACAAGGATTTTATGACTTAACTCGAGGAGTGTTTTAATTTAGAAGCGATCGGCCAAGTATTTGAGCGGATCTACTGGAACGTTATCTACCATAACCTGATAGTGAAGGTGAGGTCCTGTGGTACGACCTGTCATGCCGATTGCCGCAATGACCATTCCACGCTTCACACGGTCGCCCTCTTTCACATCAATCATCGAATTGTGACCATACATGGTGGAAACACCATAACCATGATCCACAACAATACATTTACCCAAACCATTCTTATAACCTGCAAAAGTCACTACACCATCTGCCGGAGCTTTGATTGGTGTTCCAACAGGGCTTGCAATATCGATACCTTCGTGAAAGCGGCTACCACCCGCAAGCGGCGCATGACGTGAACCAAAGCCTGATGTTACAAAACCCGCCACCGGCCATAGGCTTGGAATCGACGCCCAATAGGACATTTTATCCTGACGCAATTCATAAACACGCTGGAGGCGCTGTTCAACCTGATCTGCCGTATCTTTCAAATCATCCACTTTCACATGAAAGTCATTCATAGCCAACTTGGGAGAAGTTTTATCTAAACTGATTTCAGTGAGGGCACTCATACTGGGCAGCTTGGGCATACTCACACCCTCTGCAATTGGACCAATTGCGGTTTGCAGCTCACCCTTGGTTGCTGAATTGGCTTCTAGCTTAGTGGCAAAACGATCCACGCGGGAAACAACCTGTTCAAGAGATGTAATTTTGGCGACCAGCGAGGCACGTTCTTGGTCAAAAGCCACGTTCTGGACACGAATATCTTCAGTTGCAATATAGGCACTGCGGTAATGAACCCAGCCCCAAACAGACACCGTTACAAAACCCAAAAACCCAATCAAAAGACCCACGCCGGCTTTAATATACCAACGCGGAACTTCCATGCGGCGGGTTTCGCAGCTATGGTTAGGAATAACAATGACACTAAAGCGATCTGTTTTTTTATGGCCCAAATTCATCTGTCACCTTTTGAAGCTACACTTTAACTTGAATGATGGAACTGCCTATTGGGACTACGACTTCTAGAGCCCGAAAGGGGTAACACAGGGCTCCGACGGGTGTCAAACAAAAATCACCTCATCAATTGAGGTAAAAAACCATTATTTAACAGTAGATTATCGATAAATTCAACAGGTTAGCGCAATCTAAACTTACTCGATTTACTATATTTCGATGGTGGTTTCCTCGGCCATGTCCTCATCTTGGAGCGCCTTACCACTGTTTGTTTCCTTAAAACTCACCAACACAACCGTGATATTGTCGTCACCGCCATGCGCATTGGCAATATCGATCAACTTGCGACAGGCATCGGCCGGTGGGCTGGACTCTAAAATGACTTTCATTTCCGCATCTTCAACCATGTTGGACAGCCCATCTGAACACAGGAGAAAAATATCCCCATCTTTAGCTGTCTTTTGAAGAATATCGCTATCCACTTCAGACTGAAATCCAACTGACCGGGTAATCACATTGCGCATGCGGTGAGTTTTGGCCGTCTCTGCCGAAATGACACCGGCACGGACCTGCTCCCCCACAAAAGAGTGATCCTGGGTCAACTGGCGGAAGACCCCATTCCGTAAGAGATAGCCACGGGAATCGCCCACGTTACCCAGATACACACGCCCCTCGGCCACCAACAGGGCAACCGTTGTCGTTCCCATACCTTTTAGTTCGGGCTCTTTACACGCACGATCAAAAATACGGCGACCAGCTTCTTGAATGGCATAGTTGAGTTTGCCCCCATGGTCGTGGGGACGCAGAGTGGTCTTCCCGTGTAGGGTCATGTCCGGATCGATTGCCAGTTTGTGTAAAACCTCTGTAACCGTTTCAATTGCTATTTTGCTGGCAAACTCTCCACCCGAATGGCCGCCCATTCCATCTGCCACAACAGCCAGACCGAGCTTCTCATCTACTATAAAGGAATCTTCATTTTTTTCGCGTTTACGGCCGACGTCCGAGAGGCCAACAGCGTTCATCTGCAGTGACATGAGGGTAGTATATCCTTTTTGGCCCGGATTAAAAGCATAAATATTCGGAAATTAAGGGTTATCTGTATTGCGTCCACGGGCGGCCTGGGCCAGCAAATCCGCCGCATGCTTCAGCGCAGTATCCGTCAATTGATCCCCCGCCAACAACCGCGCGATGGCTTCTTTTCGCTCCTTGGCAGAAACCGCCTCAATGCGCGTTTGAGTACGACCTTTCTCTTCGGCCTTCACCACCTGCAAGTGAGCATCCCCAAAACAAGCCACCTGCGGCAGATGGGTAATACAGATAACCTGGCTGCGCTGGGCCAAGCGCTGCAAGACAGACCCCACCGCCGTAGCCACACGACCACTGACACCTGTATCCACTTCGTCAAACACGAGAAGCGTGGGAGAATGAAGAGATCCTGTTCCGGTTGGAGATTGTAAAACGCATTCTATTGCCAACAAGATACGGGATAATTCACCACCCGATGCAATTTGCGCCATGGGTAAAAGCGGCTCACCCACATTGGGTGAAATTAAAAATTCCACGGCATCCATACCCCGTGGTGTTGCATCATCAATTGCCAGTTCACGCCACTGCATATGGAGTGTCGCGTTTTGCATGCCCACCTCGGCCAACACTTTTTGAATGCCAGAGGTTAATGGCTTTACTGCTTTGCGACGTACGGTAGTCAGAGCTTTACCAGAAGTTGCCAGTATTTTTGCCGCATGCGCACAATCGTTACGCAAATCATCTAACCCCTCTTCGCCTAAATCTAAGACCTTCAACTGCTCGGTCAATTCTTCTTGTCGCACTATCAGACCTTCAGCATCCGTTTTATATTTGCGCGCCAATTGCTGCAATGTGAAGAGTCGTGATTCAATGGCATCTAGGTCAGCAGGCGCACCAGACAATGAGGATGCCTCGACATTTACCAGTTGTGATAATTCTGCCGCGGCAACCTGCATCTGTTCCACAAGCGGAGACATCTGCGGCATGTCATGCGTCAGACGTGTGAGTTGTGTGAGCGCGGCATTAAGACCTGTGTCGCCATCCACAAGCGCATCTAATTGCTGCAGCCGCGCCTCCCACTGGGCACGGTTGCGTACGCGATCGCGATCGGCGAGTAATTTTTCTTCTTCTCCTGAAACAAGTTTGGCCTTTTGCAATTCTTCCAATTGATATCGCAGAAATTCTTCTTGAGCGCGTGTTTGTGTTAGTTGTGCCTCACGTAATTGCAGCGCACTTTTGGCTTGCTGCCATACTGTAAAGGCCTGCGCATACGCCAATTGTTCTGCATCACATTGTGCATAGGTATCAACAACATCAAGATGTGACTCTGCATGGAGCAATCGTTGTTGATCAAACTGCGAAACCACATCAACCAGTTCCGACATGAGATGTTTTAAGACCGTAACGGATGCCACAACGCCATTGATCGTCACACGACTCTTTCCATTACGAGTAAAACGACGATCACAAATAAGTGTTTCAATAAGTGGGATATTTGCCTGTGTGCACGCCTCGCGCACGGATGCGGGCCACGTTGGTGATGCCAATTTTAAAACCACTTTTGCTTCATCACAATCGCGGCGAATAACACTGGCATCTGCACGTTCACCCATACCAAATGAAAGCGATTGAATGATCATGGATTTACCAGCACCGGTTTCACCCGTAATAACGGTTAACCCCCGGCCAAACTCAACGTTGGCGGATTCAATCAGGATAAAGTTTGAAATCGCTAAGGACACCAGCATGCCGGCCATAAAGCATGGCCGGCATGGGGTTGTCCAGCGAGATTGCGCATGTCACTAGCGACCAGCGTGGCGCAGCACATCTTTGAAGTCTGCAAACCGACCTTCACGACGCTCTGCCTCAGACCGCAACCGCTTCACCACACCCGTTGCGTGCATATGTTGTAATAGTGACCCAAAACCACTTCGTGTGAGGTGGGTACTAATCAAATCATGCTCGCTTGGTTCAAGACGACCCGCAACATAGTCCCGAAGTGTCACATCGGATATCGGAAGCCCATGCAAGGCACCGCGCAAAATGGCCACGGGGTCTTCAATGGCCGGCATATCATATCGCCCCACCATGGCAGCACTCCGTCGCATATTACCAACCGCATCTCGAGCTGCCTCAATCACTGCAGAACCAATGCGGAATGGCGCCTCAAATGGTAGCACTAGAACATCTAAGGTAACATACCCGGCTTCGCCATGAGGTACAATGACACGACCCTTTGGAACTGTGCGACTTTCAGCAGTGCGATTGAGTGCAATCGAAACACCTGGAAACTGAACACTTAAACGGCGCATCGTCTCTGCAGTTAAATGCAGGACTCGGATACCCCCTTCTCCGGCATCGACCGATGCCCGACGGGTAGCACCATCAACCAACGCCATTTCACCCAACAGTGCGCCGGTATTTAAATCCACCGCGAGTGAACCGTCGGCTTTACTCACATGCACAAGTCCATCGAGTACAATATACACATCTTGGTCAGCACCACCTTCAGCAATAAATCGTTTACCCGCAGGAATTGTTTTAACATCACCCTTCAGAAAGAGTACATCCAGAATTGAGTCTGGAAGACCCGCCAATGGGGATTTATTCTTGATGGCATCATAATTACCATTCGCACGTCCTTCCCGTATGTGCTGCAAGGCCTCTTGCAGAGGTCGGGTAATTTTGACTGGTAAATCGTCAACATCCACAGCCAAAATCAGTGACGGCACTGTCGTGGTAACATTAGCATTGCGCGCTTCACCCAGAAGAGATGCCTCACCAAAGATACCATTGGGGCGGCTTGTGATAATCTCTCCGTCATGTGAAACAATAGCTTCACCATCGACAAGAACATATATCATCTTGTCACTTTGGCCCTGGGCCAACAACTGATGACCCGCATCTACATATTTTAGTTCACCGTATTTGAGTAAAGACTCACGAAGCGTATCGTCCAATGCGCTCAAGAGCGGCATGTGGGCCAACACGCCCTTGGCATAATCTGCCTCATTACCTTGGTGATATGAGGGAACCGCTGCAGACAGATCAATAAACCCCTTATGTCCTGCCTCCCATTTTGGAACACCCGCAGCATCTGCTGCTCCTTTGGCAATGTGATAAACAAATATTTGGCTAGTATCAACACCGCGCGCCTGAGCGGCCTCGATGAGTTCTTTGGTACTCGTTGGGTCAGTGTGAATGGGTGGAATGCCCGCTTCAATCAAGCCTGCAATGGGCACTTTGCGACCACGCGCCCCAGTTACATAATCACGGTGACGTGTCACAGTGTAAGCACGCTGCATACTCATTACTGGGGATTCACCATTGGGGCCGGGACGAACATGCTGCCAAATGGCGGCTGGATCTGCAAAGGTATCACCCGTAAAGAAGGCGATTGGATCACTATGCAAATCAGGACTGGTATGGATATCAAATCCAATAGTCGGCACGGTGTGAAACCCATACTCAAACCGAAAATGCAGACCCAAGATTTCTGTAAAGTCCTGGGGAGTAACGGGAACAAAATTCCATTGGGTAATGCCTTCGTTTTTACCACCCACACCTAACGTGTATTGCTCTTGCAACATGTCACGAATGGTCTGCGTGGTATACACTTTCACCTGAGGACAACGGCGCAGCAATTTGATAACTGCATCACCGTAGTGATCTGTATGTCCATGGGTTAAGATAACACCATCGATCATTTCCAATGGAAAACCATGCGCAATCATTTGTTCAACAGTTGTGGAATTGGGGTCTACCAAAACAGCGCGCCCACCATTCGTCACCATCAACCCACTGGTTTCTTCATTGGCAACAAAACCATGACCTGTGCCAAATGCATAAAGACCTGGCCGACCTTCAATCAGGATTTTGCGTCTGACAGATTGTAATTCGGGATCGCGTGCTGCTTCCGCATCGCGACCATTAACAGCATTGGGCAGTGGATAATCCGCTAAATCAACAACACCAAGCGACCGTCCATTATCAATTACCTCATAACGCATTCCACCATCCAACTTGCGCACCAAAATATTTCCAGATGGCGTTTTGTACTCACCAGTGTCATCCAAATGTACAATGTGGCGTAATGCATCTGACGGTGGCGATCCTCCAAATCCACGCGTCAGCTCTGCAAGCATGTCAGGGACACCACGCGCGCCTGCAGGATATTCTGCAGCAACAGAGCGCGAAAGCGCTTCACTGCGAGGACCTTCATAAGACAAATCCAAAAATCTATGAATGGCAGCAGCTGTTTCTGCATTGGGAGCAACCAATGTAAACGTTGTCCCCTTCGTCACGAAAAACATATACTGCAGAAAATCAACTCCCAAAAAATGCTCAACATAATCAGAATCCACTACATACGTTAGTGGGATCATATGCGGCAGCTTGGTGACCAATTCATCCTTTGGAATGCCAAATCCTCCTTGGCCCGCAAACGCACCAAAGGCATCTTTATTGGTCCACATGGGCACACCCAACTGAACCCACCCCTCCGATGTTTTGACCTGAACACCACCACGCGATGGTGCTTGAATAAGATCTGCAGCAACTTTTGGTGTGCCAATATTTAATCCAGCTGCTCTCAGTTGTTCACCAAGAACGCCAGCCACATCACCCAAAAATCCTGTCGGTAAAACAGCCCTTCTATTGAAGCGCCGCGACAAGCCTGGATCTGTTACCTGCTTCAGTGCTTGCGCAGCAGCAGCCGGATCAGGCTGTGCAGCAGCAACTGTAGCTACAGGCACTGTCGACTGGTCCGATGATGCTGGGACTGGGCTTCCTTGATCTGTCGGTGGAATAACTGGGGACCCACCACCTGGTTTTGTTGGATCTACTGCCATAACACCCTCCTTTGGTTGTGTGGTGCCGGATTGCACCAACTATCTCCCCCATCTTTGTCTTTGTTTGTTTGGGCCTCATTTAATAATAAGTAAAATTAATTTGCCTAATAATAAGTATTAGAATAGCTACTACCCATGTTAGACATTGAAACCATTCGGGCGTTTTTAGAGGTGGCTAAAACAGAAAACGTTAGTATTGCGGCCAAAAACATGAGCGTCACGCAGTCCGCGCTAAGCCAACGAATCCGCTCATTGGAGCAAACCCTTGGCCAATCTGTTTTTACACGTCGATATGGTGGCTTGGAATTAAACGGATTTGGAAATGAGTTTTTATCCGCATGCCAAAACGTTCAGCATGACATTGCAGTATTGGACGACTGGATTAATCGACAAAAGAACTTGGTCACAGGTCACATCAAAATTGCCACTATCTCCAGTATGATCGGACACGTTCTGCCAAAATTCCTCAAAACATTTTTGGCAAAATACCCCAGCGTTAGATTTACCATCGACAATAGCACTTCTAAATACATTGAAGAGGGCGTGCATGACGGAAACTATGACATTGGAATGATCGTCGGTGAATGCAAAATGAACTCGCTCAAAAGTCTGAAAATTTTAGACAATCGGGTCTACATGGTATGTGCCAAGGATTACCCTCTGGCTAAAGCCAAAAAACTCACACGAGCCAATCTACAAAAATCACGACTCATTTGGCACTCTGAAAAAACAAGTCGAACCGTTACCCAGATCTGGCGCAAACTTGGACTTCAATCCATCGAAGAGTTGGGCGGCCTTTATCTTTCAGACATGGAATCATGTAAAAATTATGCACTGCAGGGATTGGGTGTTGCGTTTGTGGCAGACGAACATATGCGGGCAGAACTTGCGAATGGCAAACTGGTGATTCTAGGAAAATTTTTAACAGACAAACCAATCACCATGATTTCGCGCAACGATAAATATCAAAGCTTCTTAATTAAAACATTCAAAGAAGAATTTATTCAATATTGTAAAACCAGGAAGGTCTAAATCACACAATTAAGGTCTCAAATCAGCCAGCACCCTGACCTGCTCAACCTGTGCATCAAATTTCACATTAATTCTATAACAGATTTTGGACTTGCGAGCGTGCTCTGGACGGGCTAGCCGTGCCATCATGGATAACCTTTTTGACGCTATTTCTGCAGCCCCAGCCCCACTAGCTGAACGCGTGCGACCTACGCAGCTCAAAGACTATGTCGGACAGTCCCATTTAGTCGGCGAAAATGGCGCGCTTCGACTGGCGGCTCTTGGCGGGAA